>Ga0315273_10013036_pt1 | contig 10669 bp, 6 predicted proteins | sample YL17G02_0_MG_FD_205753 | JGI IMG/M metagenome (GOLD analysis project Ga0315273, IMG submission 205753) | Sediment microbial communities from Yellowstone Lake, YNP, Wyoming, USA - YL17G02_0 | ecosystem: Environmental > Aquatic > Freshwater > Lake > Sediment | place: USA: Wyoming | collected... | reverse complement strand
GAGGGGGGGCTTTATGGCATTGAAGCTGACTGCAGACACATGAAAGCTTCAATCGCGCATGGAAGGGTCGAGGGCCACACGATCACATGCCCAGCACATGGCTGGCAGTATGACATCACGACCGGAGCTTGTCTCAACGAACCCTGGGCGCAACTCAAGACCTATCCGGTGGTTGTAGAGGACGGACAAGTCTATGTTGAAGTGAGTGTCTGACGCTTACGCAATTCACTCACAGGCTGCCTGCTTCATCGTCGCACCCATTTTCCATACAAACTCGCGACGGCTCGAATAGAACATTATCGTGGGTCTTCCCATAGGTGTCCAAATCTAGATGACAGCGAACACTGTATAGGTCTCAGAAGCTCCTAAGAAACTCAATTCGGAAGAATCAGCTTGTATACTGAAGGCTACCGCAGGAGCCAAAGAAAGAGCCAGCGGAGAACTTGCTCCGCTGGCCCTTGCCTTATATTGATGAGAAGAGAGGAGATTCCCTACTTCATCAAAATCATCTTCTTGGTTTCGCTGGCTTCACCTGCCTTCAGTCTATACAGGTAAATCCCGCTTGCCAAAGATTGGCCGTTTGTGGCACGGCTGTCCCACATAACGCTATGGTTGCCCGCCTCAAAGAATCCGTTGATCAGAGTCGTCACTTTCTGCCCGGTTATGTTGAAGACTTCTAATGTGACTTCACACGACTTGGGCAGACTGAAGCTGATCTCCGTCACAGGGTTGAATGGGTTGGGGAAATTCTGACCCAATTCGAATGCATCAGGAATCTGCACGGCGTCTTCTTCGTCGGACGCCTCAAACTTCGAACCTGGTAAGATAACTTCTGAGCAGTGCCCTGGACCGATAAGTCCGTTGTTATACTGGTCGAGCAAGCTGGCGTAGGAAATTGCCGTCTGCTGCATGGCCTTGGGGATACTCGATGTTGGACCATTAGTGTTGAAAAATTGAGTTGCCCACACGATCGCTGCGTCAACCGCGGGCGTGGACGAAGCACCATTTAATATATTGAGCTTAGCCGCAATGTATTGGTGTGCCAGAATGTAGTAACATTGGTTCACTACGGGGGTGGATGGTCTAGTCGGCCCGGTCTTGGAAGAAGAATTAGGGGTGCAGACACCGGACGGTGTTGTCCAAAGTACTTGATGCCAGGTCTTACCACTAAGCGTGAAGAAGACAGTACTGGCTCCATTGGGCAGCAACGACCAGGTATCGTCATAAGGAGCCGGCCCGAATTCAGAGTGCGTCTTCCAATATCCTTGTGTCAACGTGCACCCTCCGCCACAAGGTACATTAACACTGACGCTCCAGCCGTCGCTACCGGTTGTATACGTGTCGTTAGTTTCAAAGGATGCGGGACTCTCGACGGTATAGTTGCCGCAGATGTCGTATGGTCCGATGTTCCGGGCATAGGCGAAAGTCTTGGGAACGCCGCCTGCATAACAGACAGTACCAAAACTACCGGCGTAGCTGTCACTGACGTTAGCGCACTCGTCAACATGATTTATCGTCGCCGAGGCGAAATCAATCGCAGCCGATGCGGAGTAATCCGTTGTTCCAGCCGCTGTCGGCGATCCCAGATAGTCGTAGCTGTAATTCTGCTGAGTGGCGGTCGCAGTGTTGGTACGGCTCGCGGCATCCGGCAGATCAACCGTATACGAACATGTCAGCGTCCCGCCGGCAGGCAATGTGTACGGGAAGGTGACGCTGCAATCTGCGATCACCGCGCCGACTCCTGACACGACATCAGACATGCTGTTGATAGTGGCAGCCATAGGAGCGGGGTTATGCAGGGAGATAGTACCCTGTGCCGCCCACTTGCTGTCAGCATACGTAGCATCCACCGCGACAGTATAATTGACCGCGACAAAAATCTGACCCACCGCGAGCGTGAGAGCGCTCTGATCACCGGATTTATCGATAGTCCAATTATAAGTCCGGGTGAAGGAGGTGTAAGCGTCCTTCTGAATCTCAAGGGCATAGCAGGTGACCGTCACCGAAGCGCCATCAGACTGCCCCGTTTCGCGAATGGTTGCCGTATTGTCATGTGTCCCGGCACTTCCATCGCAGGCAAACGTTTCCGTATACGAGGCGGAACCACTGGCACTGAAAGTGAATGTCCCACCATTAGTGTCATCTACGTGGATGACATCATTAATCAGAGTCACGGCGGGCAAAATTGACTCGCAGTTGGGGCTGGGCCCGAAGGGACAAGGAGCCGGGCCGGGGCATTTTTTGTCGCCCGGCATCCAGCCTGAATGGTTCGTTATCGTGACATAGGCATCGCTCCAATATGTTCCCCCGACGTGCGGTTGCGGATATTCCGGGTCTGTGGTGTTCGGAATGATGTTCTTATAGCTGTAGCAATAGGTTTCTCCGGGGTAGAGAACCGGATGGCTGCTCACATCCACTGTAAACGTCCCGATAATGTCCTTGGGCGGTGGGTAGCCATTTCTCATCTTGATAACAATTTGCAGATTTTCGGTGGCAACTCCGCCGCCATTGGTAACACAGACTTGGCCTTCCATCCAAGCCGTATCTGTACCGGCATCCTTGGTTACGGCGATGGTAAACTGGGAAGTCCCGGCGTCACCCCGAAAGAGGTTCCAGTTGTCAGGCGCGACCGATTTATCAATCGTCCAGTTAAAAGTGCGCGTGTAATTGGAAGCACAGGTCACGTTGGCGGTGAGTGTTGTGCCTTGCGCAAAAGCCTCCGAAAGGGGCAATAGCCAAATTCCCGTCACAAACAGGACCGTCAACAAGACAATAATTTTAGACTTCATGTAGTTCTCCTTGCTCGTCCAAGTTCTGCAGTCCGTGGAGCGAGCACTAGGGGTTTGGTCCAATCAAATCAGTTAACGAGATTTCATCGCCATCAAAAAGACATCACCTCCGTATCACGGCTCTTGACAACCGAATGTCGTTGTGTAAACTTCGTGTCTGGTTCTGCCCATGAAATGGTTCATTAGGAAAAGATCCCCAGCGAGTGAAATTTGACACGAATGCAGTACCCCAGTTTCGGGCAGACAAGACGACAAAAAACTTCTTTACAGACAGCTAATAATTTATGCAAGTTTGCGCAAGAAGCAATATGAATCAATACGATAAAATCCCGTACAAATTACGTATCGAAAGTACGTAGTCCGTCAGCGGCTGCGCATAGCCGACCAGCACATGGCTGGCAGTATGACATCACGACCGGAGCTTGTCTCAACGAACCCTGGGCGCAACTCAAGACCTATTCGGTGGTTGTAGAAGAAGGGTACGTCTATGTCGAAGTGAATGTCTAACGCTCATACAGCCCGCTTACAGACTGCCTGCTTCATCTTCCCTACGAACCCGCGACCTCTCGCAGTGCATAAAACCTATTCCTCAACACGCCGCACAGGGCGCTGCACCTCCCGAAAAGATGTATGAGATAAGATAGACGACATCCGAAATATTGACTGCGTTCGAGTGGAACGAGGTGACCAAGAGTGCTGCCTATACGATCCCAGTTTTTTCTTCTCGGCGTACACCGCCGAAACGTATATTAGTCAGAAATACATAGGGAGGGGATTCCATGACCTCAATTGAAGCCATTATTGATCGCCAGCTACGCCGCTGGGAACTGGAAAGCAATATCCGCGCGGCTGAATTGACGACGGAAGAAAAGCAGCAACGACATCAACCTGTAATCACTATCTCGCGCCAGCGTGGCTCCGGCGGCACGCTCATCGCGGGCAAGTTGGCGGACCGTTTCAACTATACGCTGCTGCATCGCGACATCATCGACCGTATCGTCGAATCGACCGGCTACAAACGCCGCCTGGTTGAATCGCTCGATGAGCACTCGCAGTCGCAAATGGAAACATGGTTTGCGGCGATGGTGGCGGGGAAATACGTTGATGGTTCCGACTACGCCAGGCATTTGTTGGAAATCATCTATTCGATTTCGCAACTTGGCGGTGTAGTTGTGATCGGACGCGGCGCCAATTTTATCGTCGGTCATGACCTCGGCTTTCATGTCCGCGTGGTCGCTCCCCGGAATGAACGCATCCAGAATCTCATGCAGTACGAAGGACTATCGGAAAAAGAGGCCGCCAAAGCCGTCGAGACTTCCGACCACGAGCGCGGCGAATTTGTGAAGAAGACTTTCGGCAAGTCGATTGACGATCCGCTATACTACGATCTGGTGATCAATCATCTGACCATCTCTATCGAGACAGCGACGAGTTTGATTGCCGCAGCGGCGATGGAGAAGTTCGCACTACTGAGGAACAAGGAGTAGGTTGGGCTTCTCGGGGTCTAAGGCCTCTGCCTTTGCATCTTCTCTAGCAGCTTCCGCGCCGCCTTCAGTTTCTCTTGCTGCCGATCTTTAATCTCTTCGGTGATCGGATAGCTCAACAACGTCTGCAGTTCCGCAATCGCTTTGTCCTTTTCATGCAGCATTTGGAAGATTCTGGCGCGGTGGAATCGGCATTCGATCGTGTTGAAATTGTTCTGCCCGGGTTGGTGTTCGATCATGTCAAGAATCTTGCCGAAACTCTCCAGCGCCTCACGCAAATGCCCGCTGTAGTAGCTGGAAAACGCCAACCCCCACGTGAATAGACGGCTGTCGGGGAACTCCTGATGCAGTCGTGTAGCAACGTCGTGAGCCTCGTCAAACCGACCGCGGTCAAGATATACCCAAAGCAGCGAATTGGCCGCCAGATCGCCGGAGAACAGTGAAGAGTCGATTGCCAACTGCAACTCGGCACAGCCTTCGTCTTTTCTATCCGGTACCAACGGCAGCCAATTGATGAACTCGGTCTTGGCTGATTTCCAGTAGTGATAGCTCCCCAGTCCCAAATAGGCATCATAAAGTGTCGAATCGATCTTGAGCGCCTCTAAATACTCGTTCTTAGCCGCCAGACCCTTACGCAGTGCCCCCCACCACGATCCGACTTTGGTCTCTAATGTGGCGATATAGGCGTAAGCGTTTCCCCGAGTCAGGTGCGCCCAGGCCGGATTGCGGTTCTCCGCAATTGCCCTTTTTGCTAACGCTAACGCCTTGCTGATCAACGAATCAAACTTGGGGCGCGTGCCGTAATTCTCGCGGTCAAACATCTCGCCATGCCAAACTCCGGCCAGCAGCAGATAGGCTGCATGGTCGGTCGTGTCGCTGTCGATCATGGCCTGAAAGACCTTCCGTGCCTCGTCAAACCGTTCGACCATAGTCAGATTTATGCCGCGACGAATGTCGGGTAAATGGGTAGAGTCAAGTTGAACCGCTAAACATGGCTCGACATTGCACAACAAAACCATGGCGGCAAACACTGAAGTTAGCTTCGTCACTGCCGGATGATCGGCCAATATCGGTGATTTCACAAACGTTTTTGCATTACCTTGTCGTTTAAGAGTTGTAAGTTGGTTAAGGTCATCGCGTTCTAGAAGCAGAATTTTTTCTTGCGAGGCCGATTGCGGGGAGCGATATTAGTAACCTTCAAAGTGTCGTTCGCGGCATTCGGGGTATTAACATGATGGGCAAACCGGATAACACCAAAGATAATACCAAGATCGTCGCTCCCCTTTCGATCGGATCAATGGTGTTACACTACAAACTACTGGAACGCATCGGTTCCGGCGGTATGGGAGAGGTGTATCTTGCGGAGGACACGACCCTCAGTCGTCATGTGGCGCTGAAGTTCCTCGCCCAGCAGTATGTGTCGGACTCGGGCTGTGTCGCCAGATTCAAGCGTGAAGCCAGGGCAGCCGCGGCTCTGAGTCACCCTAACATTGTCACGGTTCATGAGGTTAACGAATATCAGGGACGTCCCTTTTTTTCCATGGAGCATGTTCAGGGAATGTCACTGTCCGATTATGTCACGATCAAAGAGCCTTCCATTGGCCGGATTGCCGACCTTGCAATCCAGATGTGCGAGGGGCTAAGCAAAGCCCACGAACTCGGCATTGTACATCGCGATGTCAAGACCGCCAACGTAGTGGTCGATTGTGACGGACGGCCGAAGATCCTTGACTTCGGCCTTGCTTCGGTTCGGGGCGCAGAAAAGCTGACTAAAGTCGGCTCGACACTTGGCACCATCACCTACATGTCCCCCGAGCAGGCGCATGGACAGGAAGTTGACCAGCGGTCGGATTTGTTCTCACTCGGCGTGGTGTTGTATGAGATGATCGCCGGCAGGACTCCATTTCGCCGTGACAGTGACGCCGCCACCCTGAAAGCGATTACCGAGGACGCAGCTGAACCGCTGGCACGCTATCGCGCCAACGTTCCTGAAGATCTCCAAAGAATCATCACAAAGCTATTGGAGAAAGATCCAACCTTGCGCTACCAGACCGCGTCTGGTGTTATCTCCGATCTCAAGAAACTCGCGATCAGTGGCCAAACCGGGGCGATCACGCCCATAAAGAAGCGCTCGTCGGCTTTAACCCTCATTCTTGGCGCTGTCGCGTTGGCAGCGGTGGCGATCTTGGTCATCGTTCTCCTGATGCCAAAGCAAAAGGGGGCGGAAAGTGGCGGCTCCAAAATGCTGGTTGTGCTCCCTTTTGAGAATCTCGGCGGATCGGAGCAGGCATACTTCGCGGACGGCATAACTGAAGAAATCACCGCTCGCCTTGCCGGCATCCAAGGCATCGGTGTCATCTCACGAACGAGCGCCCTTCAGTACAGAAGTACCAGCAAACCCCTGAAAGAAATCGGCAAGGAACTGGGTGTGGGTTATGTCCTTGAGGGAACTATTCGTTGGGACCGTTACGGGGACACCAATCGCGTGAGAATAACCCCCCAGCTTATCAGGGTCGCGGATGACAGGCGCGTCTGGTCGGATATCTATGAGCGTCCTTTGACTCAGGTCTTCGCAGTGCAGTCTGATATCGCCGGACAGATCGTCAGGGCGCTCGACGTCACGCTTGGTGAAGGCGAGCAAAAATCGATCGAGTCCAAACCGACCGAAAATCTCGCAGCATACGATTTCTACCTTCGCGGAAAAGATTATATAGACAGAAGTGAGAGTCAAAAGGAATACAAACTTGGACTGCAAATGCTGGAGAAGGCGGTGGCTCTTGATCCGACATTCTATAAAGCACATGCTCTCTTGGCGCGATACTATTCTGCCGAGTATTTCCAGCAGTATGTCGGCAAGGAACGACTACAGCAAGCCAAGACGGCAGCAGAGAAGGCTTTCAAGTACGCCGATGGGAAACCCGAGGGCTATCTGGCGATGGGATATTTTTACTATTACGGAAACCGCAACTTTGACAAAGCCCTGGAGCAATTCAACGTCGCCTTGAAAGGGCAGCCAAACAATGTCGAGCTTCTCAACGCCATAGCTTACGTCCAAAGAAGGAAAGGGGAATGGAATGAATCCCTTGCCAACATGTTGAGAGCGACCCAACTTGACCCTCGTTCCCTTGACCCGACACTGGAGGCGGCTTCGACAGCTATGGTGATGCGAAGGTACAATGAGGCTGAGGAACTGGTCGATCGCGCCCTGGCATTGGCACCGGACATCGCCAGTTGCTATTTTATGAAGAGTTGGATATCACTCGCACGTTACGGCGACCTTGCCAAATTCAAGGATATTCTTGACAAGGCCGGCCAATTTGTAGACAAGGACCGGCTTGCATTCCAATGGGAGATTTATTACTGGATGTCTCACGATTGCCAGACAGCGTTAACCCAGGCGAAATCCGTGGGCGACGGATCGTTCCGGGACAGCGTAGACTATTACAGTTCTAAGGCCGAGTTTTATGAATGTTTGGGAGACAAGACGAATTGTCGCATCTATAACGATTCAGCTCTTGCCGTCGCTCAGGATCGGCTGCGTCAGCATCCAGATGCCTCGTATCTGCACTCGGCTCTGGCATATGCCTTGGCCGGGCTGGAGCGTAAGCAAGAGGCAATCAAAGAAGCCAGGAAAGCTGTCGAACTAACGCCCGTATCGGAGCCTTGTACGGTGCGCAAAGACTGGGAGGTCTGGCTGACGTCTATATCAAAGTCAACGAACCGGAATTGGCGATCGATCAGATCGAGTATCTTCTCACCATTCCCTCTTATTACCACGTCAATATCCTGCGTCTGCATCCCTCCTGCGACCCGCTTCGCAACAATCCGCGGTTTAGGAAGCTGATCGGGGAACCGGTTTCCTGAGGGGAAACACCACGGTTCTAAGTCTTGCACATAATCCACTAAATCCGTATAATCGTCGCACCCTAGCCAAGAATCCATGAGTTTCCCACTGGTTGAAAATTGGCGAGTGTTTGAACAGGAGAATAGATGATTGATTTTGAATTCACGGACGACCATAAGACCGCGGCTGATCTTGCCCGCGATGTTGCCGGCAAATATCTGAAACCGCAAATCGCCGAACTCGACCGTCAACAGAAGTACGACCCTGAGTTTATGAAACGCCTCAAGGACGCCGATTTGCTTGGCATCTGTTTCCCGGAGAAATACGGCGGTATGGGGCTGGACTACATCGCGCTCGGATTGGTCTGCGAAGAAATGGAATACGTTGACACCGCCGCCCGTGTGATATTCTCCGTGCACATCGGACTTAATTCGATGGCGATCTACACCTGGGGCAGCGAAGAACAGAAGCGGAAATATCTGATTCCGCAGGCCAAAGGCGAACAGATCGCGACATTTGGTCTGACCGAACCGTCAGCCGGCTCGGATGCCATCGGCATTCTCACTACCGCGCGCAAGTCAGTGGAGAAGTACATCCTCAACGGCGAGAAGATGTGGATTTCGCTGGCTGATGTCGCCGACAACTTCCTAATCTTCGCGTGGACCGACACCGAGAAGCAGAAAAAACGCGATCATACCGGTCTCTCGGCGTTTATCGTCGAGCGCAAGTTTGCCGGTGTGACCACTGGTTCGATTCATGGCAAACTCGGCGTGCGCGCCGGCATCACCGGTTGGATAGCGATGCAGGATGTCGAAGTTCCCGCTGCTAATCTGCTTGGATACGAAGGTGAGGGATTCAAAATCGCCATGTCGTGTCTCGATGGCGGGCGCTACACCGTCGCTGCCGGATCCACAGGATTGATTCGGGCTTGCATGGACGCGAGCAAGGAGTATGCTTCCACGCGCAAGACCTTTACACAGACCATCGACCATCATCAATTGGTCAAAGAGATGTTCGCGGAGATGATTTATGGTTACGAGGCCGGTCGTCTCTTGTGGCTGCAAGCCGGTTGGTTGAAGAACAAGGGGCTGCGTTCAACCCGCGAGACTTCGCTGGCAAAGTGGTTTTGCACCGACCAAGCGGAAAAGGCGGCGTACAACGCCGTGCAGATTCATGGCGCGTATGGTTTCTCGGACGAATATCCGGTGGAGCGATTCTTCCGCAATTCCAAGGGCGCCGCCATCTACGAAGGCACCCGCGAAATCCACAAACTGATGCAGGCCGACTATTTCCTCGGCTTCCGCGCCGATCATGAAGTGCGGTGTTTGCTGCCAAAGTGGGAGGGATGAACTATCTGATCAAGTACCAACTGAAGTCTTTTCTTAAGCGCTTCTTGTGCCTACGCACCGTCAATCGGATGATAAGACTCTTGTCCGGGCCGATTCGTGGAGTCATGTCCAAGGCAAACTACATTCGTCTTCCGATCGTCGGAGAGATCACGGCCATGATGCCCGGAGGAGGACAATTCATTATGGTTAATGATGGTGACGATCGACTTGCCACGGAAATCTTCTGGGTAGGACTGGAGAGTTACGAATCGCAGACACTGTCGCTATTCGTGAGACTTGCATTACGCTCACGTACAGTCCTCGATGTAGGGGCTAATACCGGTATCTTCGCTCTGGCGGCGATATCGAGCAACACCGAGGTTATGGCCTATGCCTTCGAACCCGTGCCAAGTATCTATGCGCACTTGGAGCGGAACGCTGCCAGAAATGCCCCGGCAAGGATGAAGACCTTTAAGCTTGCCCTTTCCGATTTCGACGGAGAAGTGCCATTGTATGTTCCTTACGGTGGTCAGACTCTTCCGACAACAGCGTCCTTCGTTGAGAGATTCCGCGAAGAGGACAAATGCAATTCCGTGATGGTAGATGTAGCGCGGCTCGATTCCTTTGCGGCGACTCATCATCTGAAGGGCATTGATCTGATCAAAATCGACACGGAAGCAACTGAGCATTTGGTAATCAAAGGCGGGTCAAGCACAATTGCGCAGTCGAAGCCTCTGATTTTCTGTGAGGTATTGCCGCGAGGACATGAAGGTCAATTGCACCAGCTTCTCGATCCGCTTGGATATAAGTACTTCTGGATCACCGATCGCGGTTTGATAGCGAAGGATCAGATTGTTGGCGATCCAACTCTTGCAAACGCAAACTATCTTTTCGTTCCTGAGGGGCGCGTGACGGACATCTTGAACCTGTGAGAACGGTTCTATTTTGCAGGCATTCCTTCGGCTTCCGCACCTATCACGAAGTGCGGTGCTTGCTGCCGGCGGTGTTGCACATTCGGGGCGAAGCATAGAGTGTGTGTTTTAGCGAATATTCACAATGTCAAAGAACAGGCGGACCTAGGCCGTCAGTTCTCGCGGACGATCGTGTTTTAGTAGTCGTATCGCGCCGATGAATTATGCCTGGATTCCCGAGTTGGCGAACCGTCAGGAAAGGGGAGGTTGTCCCAGAAGTCAGTTTTGGGATTCATCGACTCAGGTCCAAGAG
>Ga0315273_10013035_pt1 | contig 10670 bp, 7 predicted proteins | sample YL17G02_0_MG_FD_205753 | JGI IMG/M metagenome (GOLD analysis project Ga0315273, IMG submission 205753) | Sediment microbial communities from Yellowstone Lake, YNP, Wyoming, USA - YL17G02_0 | ecosystem: Environmental > Aquatic > Freshwater > Lake > Sediment | place: USA: Wyoming | collected... | reverse complement strand
AGCGGAATCCCCTCGACGTCGCTAGAGAGACACACGGTATCGGCCGCGCCGATGAGATCCGGGACATCCGATCGCTCTCCCAGCAGGCGAACCACGCCTCTGCTTGCCCGTGCTCGATCGCGGAGCTCGCCGAGCAGGGTGCCGCCGCCAGCCACGACTCCCCGGATGCTCGCGTTGGACGCGTTTGCCAGAGCGACCGCATCGATGAACCGATCCACGCGCTTCTCCGGTCGCGCCCCGGCGACGAGGAGAGCCAGGAACTCGGTGGCGCCGAGACCGAGCTCGGCTCGGACGGTTGCCGGAGCACGTGCTGCATGACCCTCCGGAACGGCATTCGGGATCAGGCGGAGCGCCTCGAGTCGGTAGCCGAGGCGCTCGAGATCTGGCCTTTGGGACTCCGTTACCGCCACGACACGGTCGACGTATGGAGCGACGAGCCGCGTCAGCGCGAATTCGTGCCGACCGCGGCGTCGCCAGATCCCTGGGCCTCCCTGCGCGACGGTCACGTGCGGCGCACGTGCGCGTCGGGCGATTGCGTGCCCAATGACCTGCGCGTTGGTGTCCTGCGTGACGACAATGGCGGGGCGTGTTCGCCAGAGCCGATAGGCGCGAAGGGCGCCGCGGACGTCCGCCCGCCAACGCATGTTCGCATGCATTGTCGGAACGCCTGCTTCGCTGAGCTCGTCGGCGTACCGTCCGCGAATGCGAAGCGTGGCGACGAAGGGTTCGAAGCCGTGGCTAGCCAGGCGTGGCGCGAGCAGCGCGAGCTGGCGCTCCGCGCCGCCCACGGCAAGGCCGGAGTAGACGAAAAGGATCCGCTGCGCGCCCATGTCGCACCCTGCGCCACTCACTACGCCTGAGCGGCGGAGTCCGCCGCGGCTCGGCGCAGCATGGCGAGGTAGACGAAAGGAAGCATCAGGGCGAACGAGAAGAAGCGAGTATCGAAGGTGGCTGCCGTCAGCAGGATCACCAAGAGGCATCCGAGCGATGCGACGACGAGCCATCGGTCAGGAGCGGGTGCGCGAGCCCGGTTGACTCCGGCAAAGCCCAGAATGAGGAACGGCGAGAGGTAGATCAAGAGACCCACTCCTCCCAGTTCGACGAGGATCGTTAGGAACGAGTTGTGGCTCGTGAACTCGAGGACGCTTCGGATCGGGATACCCTCGGTGTGGAAGCCAGAAGCGTTCTTGACTCGGTCGAAAGACCCGTACCCCCACCCGAGAACGGGCTTTTGCGCGGCGAGCCGGAGCGACCAGTCCTGGGACTGAGCGCGGAACTCGACCGTCCCTTTCTCGGCGACACGCTCCCGGTAGAGATCGGTCTCCTTGAGGGTGGGGAGCATCATCACCAGCGCAATGCCTGCCACCGCGAGCAGGCCGAGGCCTAACACTCTCGCGCGCCCCAACAGCAGGAGGAGTACCACGACGACGATTGTGGCCAGGATTGGGGCGCGGGTCAAGGTGCCGACGAGTGCGGGCGTGCATACAGCGAGTACGGCCCAGGAGAGTCGCCGCAGCGAGCGTGGCCCGTCCCAGACGAGAACGGCGACGGCGGTCACGATCGACGCGCCGAGGAACAATCCGAGTACGTCAGGGTTCGCAAGTGTGGACACTGCCCGCGCCCTCCCCTGAACGTTCTGCCAATCGCGGTATCCCCAGAGATTCCAGCCGATCGTGATCTCGGCGAGGGCGAATAGCCCTTGTACGAGACCGGCGATCATCAACGTCCCGACGATCGTGACCGCCCGAACATCCCTCCCTGGGCCGAACGTGAGAAAGTAGTAGACGACGGCCCCGATCACCTGGATAGTGAATACCGCCTTCGCGGTTCCGACGGTTTCGTCCTTAATCAGAGAGGTCGTGAGCAGAATCGCGGCGAGCACGTACGCGACGTAAACTCCAGGGAGGTAGTCGACGATGCGAACGGGGACATTGCGCCGTCGGAGGATGGTGAGCATGGCGAGAACCAACGCTGGGCCTATGTAGAGCGCCCAGGTGAGCCCGCGGCCGAGTGCGCTCGTGTCCGCTGCGGTCTGGAAGATGGGAGCGAGGAAGAGCCAGCCGAGAAAGAGGGCGCTCGACGGCAGGTTCACGAGGATCACGACCCCTGCGAGCCCGAGAAGCGCCAGCACAGACATGGTGATCATCCCGCTGGAGCGTACGACGAGCAGCCCGGAATAGAGACTGAACGCCACAACCATCATGTAGACCAGGGGAGCCTGGTGCCGCTGCACTGCCGCTGTCACTGCGGCTCAGTATAGGAAGGTGTTCTCAATCCTCGCGTCAGATTTGGCTCAGCCCCGCGGATTCGGCGAGAGAAGAGCGTCGGTGGGCGCGATGGAGTGAAGAGCCCCGTGGACGCGTACCCTCACCGCTGCGTTCGTAGCGTTGACCACGACGATGCCGCGCGCGTACTTCCGCTGCCAGACGCCGGGCGCGCGTTCGAACTTGGCCCTCAGCGGAAGTCCGTACTGCGTGACCCACGCCCGATGGTACGGCTCGTCGCGGTCTGTCACGAAATAGATGAAAGCTCCGCCGCGGCCGTTCCAGTCGAGGAGGAAATTCGCGCGACCGAAACGCATAGTGCGGAGGTCGTCCGCCGAGCCGTACATCACGCCGAAGAAGTCCCGACCTGAGCCCTGGGCAACACCCGCGAGGTTCTGCCATCCACTCCAGTTTTCGTACCAGCGGGTGCCGACCGCTCGTAGCTGCTTGGCGTCGTTCGGGTTTTGTAGCCAGCTTTCGGACATGAGACCGTTGACATACGGTGCGATTCGTTTCCAGAACTCGGCAGTGAGCTCGCCCGTCTCCGAGCGAACGTCCTGCGAAACGAACTTGAGCGCGTTCGTGACGACGTAGTAGCCGCGTGTCTTCAGTTCCGGGCCGACCGCAGCCACGAACGAGACCATTGCGTTCTCCCAGGCTTCTGCTGTCGGGTACTTCGCGGGAAAGCCGCCGCCAGTGAGCAGTCCCGGGTGCCCGAGGACGTCGTCGATGAAGACGCCCTTCGTCTTCGTCGCCCTGAGGAATGCGGCGACGTTGCTCACGAAGCGCTGCTGGTAAGCGACGTCGCCGATGTCGCCGATGTAGGCCCCGTAGTGGATGTTCTTCACGTACGCCCCGCTCGCATCCTTGAGCAGCCAGCCGCGTACCAGTGCCTCCTGGTAAGAGACGCCGGTGGACCACGAAACCTGCACGCTCGTGCCGGACATGTAGACGAGCGAAATTCCCGGCAGGCGTCCTGCGGCGCGAGCGTCGTCGCGCCCCACGATCACGTACGAATAGCGCTCGTAGCCCGTGCCCTTCGGATAGAGCGAAGGCCAACGAATGATCCCGGCTCCCTGGAGCAAGGGGCCCGGAGGCGGCTTCTTCGGACTGGGCTTGACGGCCGGCGCGGCGATCGCGTGACTCGCGGCGCCCGACAAGGACACAGCGCCTGTCACGAGCGCGCCGAAGATCGCGACACATGCGAGTGCCCGTACTTTGCTCGGGATGCGGCGGATCGGAACAGATCTGAGCTGTGTGGGCGCTCGCAGCACTGGGCCCCCCTCCTAGCCTGGGTTCCCTGCGACGGTCGCTTCACATCATTGCAGACGACGGCGGAATCCGGTCAAAGGTGATCACGCGCGCAAGTCCTAGAATGTGCCCGATGGGAGACACTCACGGCGAATGACGGCTAACCGAGTCCCGTAGTGCGCGTCGCCCTCGTGGGGCCCTATCCCGTCGACCTGACCCGCGTTCAGGGCGGCGTGGAGTCGTCCTTCTCGATGCTCGTCTCCGGGCTTGCGAGCCTTTCCGGCCTCGATCCCTACGTCATCACATTCCGCCCCGCATTGACGGAGCCTCACGTGACTGTGGCCGAGGGGGTAACAGTGGAGTACGTGCCCGGGACCCGGAGGCTGGGGAATCTCACCCTGCGTGCGCGGGAGCGCCGGTCGCTCCGCGCCATCCTCGATCGGGTCCGCCCCGACATCGTCCACGCACAGGACGCGCTTGGGTACGGCTACGTCTGCCTCAAGACGGTACAGCGGGCCCCCGTCGTCGTATCCGTTCACGGGATCGTGCGCGAGCAGATCAGGTATCTGCGGTCACCGAGCGCCCGGATCCGGGGACACACAGCCGGTGTCTCATTCGAGCGCTACTGCATTCGTCGCGCTCGGTTCCTCATGACACCTACCCCCTACGCGAAGCAGTACTTCGGCGCCGAGATCAATGGTCGCATCTGGGACATCGGGAACCCGGTGTCGGATCGACTGTTCGCGCTGCAGCCAGCACCCGAGTGGGGCAGGATGCTCTTCGCAGGCACGCTGATTCCCCTGAAGCGTGTTCTCGACCTGGTCGACGTGTTACCGCAGGTGCTCTTGCAGGTACCTGACGCTCATCTGCGCGTTGCCGGTGGTGTGGGGGACCCCCATTACGCGGCGCAGGTGCAGGCTCGTGTGCGTGACCTCGGCCTCGAGGACCGCGTCGATCTCCTCGGAGAGATCGGAACTGATGCGCTCGTGGAGGAGTATCGTCGGGCCGCGCTCCTCGTGCTGCCATCCTCCCAGGAGACGAGTCCCATGGTCATCGGTGAGGCAATGGCGGCCGGTGTGCCGGTCGTTGCAACGAGGGTTGGAGGCGTGCCGTACTTGGTCGAGCACGGAGTCACCGGGTGGACCGTTGAGGTCGGTGACCTGGAAACGCTCGCGCAGCGCCTGGTAGACGTCCTGTCCGATCCGGCCCGGGCAACCGCGCTCGGTGCCGCGGGGCGCGCCGAGGCTGATATGAGGTTCCGGGCCCCCTTGATCGCCGCGCAGGTTCGAGCCGTATACGCGGAGATACTCGCCAGTACGATCTAGCAGTGCCAGCCTCTGACGAGCAACCTCAGCTTTCGGCCACCGTTGTGCGCGGTGCGGGACTCCTCGCTCTCGGATACATCGGCACACAGGCGGTCACTATCGGCGTCTACGCGGTTCTGGCCAGGCTTGCGCCTCCTAGCACGTTCGGCGCGTTCGCTGCCGCATCGATCATCGTTGCGGCCGGGACGTTCCTGAGCGAGTCCGGTATGACTGCGGCACTCGTCCGACGTCCGGGCGCGATCGATGCAGCCGCGGCGACGGCCACAGTGTCGACATTTGCCGCAGGAGTGTTCTTGTCGTTGCTGGCACTCGCTCTCTCACCCTTGGTCGGTCTCTTCTTTCGAAGTGGGCAGATCGGCGACGTGGCGGCCGCTCTCTCCGGACTCCTGTTTCTCAATGCGGTAGCGGTCGTGCCAGGTGCGCTCCTCCAACGCCGGTTGTCACTTCGCCCGCGCCTGTTCATCGAGCCGTTTTCTGCGCTGGTGGTGGGTGTCGCCTCCGGGGTCGCGCTCGCCGCCGGGCTCGGGATTTGGGGCCTGGCGGTCGGCGCGTACGCTTCAGCGGTCTTTCGTGCAGGGTCGTTGTGGCTTTTCGGTGGCTGGCTGCCGAGGTTGGGCGACGCATCGTGGGCCATGTGGAAGGAGTTGACAGCATTCGCGCGCCATATCGTCGCGAGCGAGGGACTTCGCTACACGGGCACGGTTGCCTCGACCGCGGTCGTGGGACGGACGCTCGGTACAACGTCGCTCGGCGTCTATGGGGCCGGCTGGAGGATTGCCGAGGCGGGCGCCAAGCTCACGAGCGTCGGTCAGTACATGCTTCTGCCAGCCTTCTCGCGCATCGCCGCGGAGCCTCTTCGATTCAGGCAGGCCTTCGAACGTGCCCTCCGCACATCTGCGCTCGTCGTCTTCCCGGTGTTCGCCGTGTTCCTGTCCCTAGGAGAACCGATCGCTGTGCTCTTGTTCGGCGACGTGTGGGCCGAGGCGGGACAGGTGCTGATGGCCCTTTCTTTCTTGGCTGTGACCGGCGCGGTAGGTTCGGTTGCCGCTGAAGCGGTCAAGGCGGCAGGGCGCCCCGACATCCTGCCGCCAGCCACTGCGCTGGCAGCGATTGTCCCGATCGCCCTGATGTTCCTCTTGCTTCCGCTCGGTGCGGTCGGGGTAGGGCTCGCGTTCTCGATCGGTTATGGAATCTCTATGTCCTATGTCCTCGTTCGAGGATCCAGGGTCGTGGGAGTGCCGTTCGGGACCACCCTCGGGCTGTTGAGGGCACCCGCTGTCGGCGCGATCGGCTTCGCGGTCGTAGCGTTTTCGCTGGACCGCTTCTTGCTGCATGCGGCGGACCACTCGGGTCTTCTCGGATTCGTCCTGCTGGGAATCGCCATGCTCGCTGGCGGACTCGCTTACGTGGTGATTGCCATGTTGCTCTCTAGCGAAGTCGCAGTCGAGCTTCGAACGATCCTGCGGATGCTGATACCTCGGATTGGCGCATCACAGGATCGCGGTAGCTTGCCCTGACCCCGAGGTGAGCGAGCATCGATCATCTCGGGGTCGCCTTGTGCGTGTACCACGCATGCGGTACCCGAGTACCGCGGACACCGGCGAGTGCGGCTCGCAAGGTCCGCCTTTCACCAGTCTCGATACGGCCCCTTGCTCAGTCGACCGTGTGGGTCATCTTCGCCCTACGCCGTCATCGTGATGCCCAGAACGTTCTTGTTGAGCGCGAAGTGGCCGCGTTCTCCGATCTCGTTCGCCACGTGATGCAGCACCAGATCGACGAGGCTCGGCCGGTACAGATCGTGGTTCTCCCACCACGCGAGGAATGTCGTGGGGTTGTCGAACGAAACGATGTTCTCGAATGTGGTGAGTTCGACCTGAACGAAGTGGTTCCGAAGATGGTCGAGGTCGCATTCGCGGGCGAAAGGCCGATACATCCGCTCCGGGATCGGGTCGCGGATCGTCTCGTCCGAGTAGGCGAGGATGCGCAGCAAGGGTGTGTTGCAAAAAGAGTCTGGGCCGCAAACGAAGATCGAGCCTCCGGGTTTGAGGAGCCGTTTGTACTCGACCAGAAGCTCGGCCATTCGAGGGGAATAGTGGATACCGTAGATCGAGTAGATGTGGTCGACAAGTCGGTTTGCAAGAACCTCCGGCGCCTTCTCCATATCCTCCACGATCGCTTCGATAGCCATTCGCCCCTCGAGAGCAGCGTGTTGTCTCAAGGCCTCCACGGCAGACTCTGCGAAGTCCAGTGCGAGCACGGAGCCGATCTGCAGATGCGAATCGAGCAGCTTGAACAGCGCCTTGCCTGTGCCGCAAGCAACCTCCATGACGTCACATCCGGCAGGAAAATCGTAATGGCTGAACACCCACTTTTCGAAGTCCCGACTGCCCAATGTTTCGTTGCAGTTCATCCGCGAGACAAGGTTTCCGATATAGCGCGGCTTGTCGGACGCGATATACGAGGTCTTGTCTGTCATCGTGCGTTTGGCGAAGCGAGCGCAGCCGGCGCGAAGTTTGTGTAGAGCTCGTCCATTGTCATCACAACCGCATCTCGCTCTCTGATGTCCGTCAGTAGGTCTTGCAGAAACCGTTCCGGCCCCGGCGATTCGTCTGCGTACTCGCGAATCGTGTCCAGAGAAAGTATGCGCCATTCGTCGGGAGGAAAACGGGTCTTCAACTCCGCCCAGTTCGCGCTCGACGTGCAGTTGAACGCGGTCACGAGGGGATGGACGCTGAGAATCTTGATCCCGGGCTGCCGGAACACCTCCGCAAAGAGCTGGTACTCCCAGGGTCGCTGCCACTTGTTGTGCGTTCCATCCTCGTAGAAGCATGGAAACCGGAGTAGGCCGGACTCGTGGGTAATCGGGTGGATATTCGGTTGCAGATTGGTCATCAGGTTCGAGTCGTAGACGATTCCTGCCTCGACCAGCGCCTCGGTCGCGGGCGAAGCGTCGTAGTAGCGATGAGACCGAAAACACCGCGCGTCCGGCGCGAACGACATGACGGTGCGAACGATCTCTTCGACAGAGTCGCCGTGACTACTGCCTGGAAGGAAGTTCGGATGGACGCCGAGCTGAACTCGTCCAGCCTCGTGAAGCCCGGCCGCAAGAGCGCTGTCGTGAGTTACGAAATACGTCGCCTCGACATCGAAGGCATCGAAGATCTCCTGCTGGTGCTCGATGGCGTCTTCACTCGCCCAGTCGATGTCGGTGGTGACGCAGTAGACCGGCTCCGTCTCGTAGAGCGGCCGACTCGGGCGGTTGTCGAGCGTGTGCATGGTGCGGTCCATCCTAGGGGTCGATCGATGCGACACGACGCAGCACGTCGACGTAGGCCGCTGCACTGTGCTCCCAGCGGTAGCTCTCATAGCGACGTCGCGCCGCAGCGGCTCGGCTAGCGGCGCTTTCCGGATCCGCCGCCACTTCGGCCAGTGCCTGCGCGAGCGATGAGGCGTCACCTGCACGGAAGAAGAGCAGCTCTTCGTCCGAGAAATACTCCTTGATCGTGGGCAAGTCGGCGGAAACGACCGGTACGCCGAGCGCAACGTACTCGAGGAGCTTGGTCGAGAGCGCGAAGCGATTGTGCGGCGTTGGAAGGTTCGGGACGACGCCCACAGAAGCTCCTTGAATCGCGCGCAATACATCGCTCTGCGGCAGGTACCCGGTGATGTGCAACGCGCTCTCGATCCCTAGCGTGCGAGCACGGGATTCAAGATCCGAAATCGCGTCCCCATCCCCGTAGATCTCCACGCAGAGGCCGGGAACTTTGTCTCGAAGCTGGCCGGCCGCTTCGACGATCAGCCCGACGCCGTAGTGCGGCGTCACCGTTCCGTGATACACGATCGTGAATCCGTCGACAGCCTCAGCGTCGAGCCGAGGCAGCGGGAGCAGGGTCTCGTCGAGACTGTTCATGACGATGGTGATCTTCTCCTTCGGCACGCCGTGCTTCGTCAACTCCTGCAGGTAGGGCTCGTGCACCGTGAGCACGGCGCTCGAGGCCCGCGCAGCACAGAGCTCGACGAGCCGCAGAGCTCGGTCGGCGGCGGATGCTCCAAGGCGCCCCTCGAACCGCATCCCGAACATGTACGAGGCGATGTCGTGTACGTCGAGAACGACTTTCGCACCGAAAAGGCGCGGAACGATTGCTGCGAGCACGAGAAAGTCGGGCGGGTTGTGTACCTGCACAACGTCATAGCGTCGTCGTCGCGACCACCGCGCCGCATCGATCGTGGCGAACAGCGTGAACGCGAGGTATTCCAGGATTATCGATGCAAAGCCAGCCCCGCGCCGATGCTCTACGGGAAGCCTCCGAAGGCGTACGTCGTCGATCACATCCTGCGCCGCTTCGCCCGGACGGCGCAGTCCGACGACGTCGACCTCGAAGCCGGCAGCAGTCGCCGCGCGTGCCTCCGCGGCAACTCGAGGTTCGTCCGGGAAGTACCCATGGAGAAGCATGAGGAGACGCGGCTTTCGCTCCACGGCTAGCTGGCTACCAAAGGCGTCTCGACCGTCCGCAGCATTCCCACCTCCACGACCCGAGCTTAGTGGCGCTGTCGACGAAAGCTAGTGCACACACAATCCGGACTAACATGAGTTGGATGTGCGGCATCGGTGCGGTCATGTCCCTCGACGAGAAGTGTGTGCCGCACCTGCGCTCCGCGCTTGCGGGAATGCGAGAGCTGCTTGCTCATCGCGGCCCTGACGGCGAGGGCGAGTGGATGCACGCGCGAAGACACGTCGGGTTCGCGAACCGGCGCCTGAAGATCATCGACCTCGAGCGGGGCGACCAGCCGATGACCGACGGCGCGGGGAACTGGATCACATACAACGGTGAGATCTACAACTACGTCGAGCTCCGTCGCGAACTGGGCACTCGAGCCTTCCGAACCGACTCGGACACCGAGGTCATCCTTCGCGCCTACCGGCAGTGGGGCCTCGACTCCTTGCAACGGCTCCGCGGCATGTTCGCGTTCGCGCTATGGGACGAAGACGCGCAGCGATTGGTAGTCGCTCGAGATCGCTTTGGAATCAAGCCGCTCTACACGGCCGTCGTGGACGACGTTCTCTACTGCGCGTCCGAAGCGAAGGTGATCCTCCCGTTTCTTCCTAACGTGGAGACCGATCAGGACGGGCTCCGCGACTATTTGACGTTTCAGTTTCCACTTGCCGGTAAGACCCTATTTGCGGGAATTCAGGAGCTGCCGCCTGCGCATGTCCTGATCGTGGAGCGTGGCGAGATCCGTACCAAGCGTTGGTGGGAGGTGCACTACGAGCCTGACCTCGAACACACGGAGCGGTACTTCGTCGAAAGGCTCCGCGGTATCGTCGTCGACTCCGTTGACCACCACCTTCGTTCGGACGTTCCGGTTGGCGCATATCTGAGCGGAGGACTCGACTCGAGCATCGTCACCGCGGTAGCGGCTCGCGCTCAGGGAAACGGTTTCGTCGCGTTCACGGGCCGGTTCGACGAGGGGCCCGCTTACGACGAGTCCGAGTTCGCCCAGGAAGTGGCTCGAGACGGGTCGTTCGACCTCAGGGTCGCGACGATCGGGCCGAACGACTTCGTCGAGAGCATGGGCGACCTCGCGTACTACCTCGATTTCCCGGTCGCCGGCCCGGGATCTCTTCCGCAGTACGTCGTCTCGCGCATGGCTGCGCGGGAACGCAAGGTCGTGCTCGGCGGACAGGGCGGCGACGAGATCTTCGGCGGGTACGCGCGCTACCTCGTGGCCTACTTCGAGCAGTGCATCAAAGCCGCGATCGAGGGGACGATGGACCGCGCGCCGTTCATCGTCACCTACGAGTCGATCATCCCGAATCTCGAGTCACTGC
>Ga0315273_10013034_pt1 | contig 10670 bp, 9 predicted proteins | sample YL17G02_0_MG_FD_205753 | JGI IMG/M metagenome (GOLD analysis project Ga0315273, IMG submission 205753) | Sediment microbial communities from Yellowstone Lake, YNP, Wyoming, USA - YL17G02_0 | ecosystem: Environmental > Aquatic > Freshwater > Lake > Sediment | place: USA: Wyoming | collected... | reverse complement strand
CAGCGTGCCGTTGCCGGGACGGCCGAGGCCGCTGAAGTTGTTGAACGCGAGCGTCCCGGCGCCGATGCCCTCGTACTTGAAATCGAACTCGATCGTGTGCCGGCCGGGTGGCAGCGCCTCGGGGCCTTCCCATTTCAGGCGCTCGAGATCGACCATGTTCCACAGGAAAACCGGCTTGCCCTTCAGCAGGTAGAAGCCGTAGCCGGCGAAGCGTCCGCCCGAGGTCAGGATCATGCCCTCGGCGCCGCCTTGCGGCACCTCGATGTCGGCGGTGATCGTGTAGGAGGCGTTGAGCAGCATCGGCGAGTCGCCCTGCGGCAGTCCGACCATCGGTCGCGTGTAGACGAACTCGGTGCGCCCGGCGGTAATGTTGGGCCGCGGCGCGACGATGCGTGCCGCCACCGACGCGTCCATCGGGAACACCTGGTACTTCTTCGCCTCATTGACGAACATCTGCTTCATCTCCTTGACCTTCTGCGGGTTCTTCGCCGCGACGTCGGTCGTCTGATTGAAGTCGGTGTTGAGGTTGAAGAGTTGCAGCACCTGATTGTCCAGCGGGTCCGGGTTGGCCGGACCGAAGGCCTCCCATGGCGCGCGATTCACCTTGGTGCTGAGGAACCAGCCATCCTTGTAGAGAGCCCACTGGCCCATCATCTCGAAGTACTGCGTCGTGTGCCGCGACGGCGCCTTGGCGTTCCTGGCGTCGAAGGTGTAGGCGAAGCTCGTGCCTTCGATCGGCGCCTGCCTGATGCCGTCCACCATCTCCGGCGCCTTGATGCCCGCCGCCTCGAGGATCGTCGGCACGACGTCGATGACGTGCACGAACTGCTCGCGCAGCGCGCCCCTGTCCTTGATTCGCGCCGGCCACGACACCACCATGTTCTGGTTGACGCCGCCCAGCTGCGAGGCGTTCTGCTTGAACCACGAGAACGGCGTGTCGAAGGCCCACGACCAGCCGGCCGACATGTGGTTGTAGGTCTGCTCGGTGCCCCAGACGTCGTAGAACTTCATCTGCACGGCGACAGGCAGCTCGCTGAGGCCGTTGAACCATGCGACCTCGTTGGGGGTGCCCAACGGCCCGCCCTCGGCGCTGGTGCCGTTGTCGCCGTTGATGTAGATGATGAGCGTGTTGTCGAGCTTGCCCAGGTCCTCGAAGGCCTGGATCACGCGGCCGATCTCGTGATCGCCGTAGGCGGCGTAGGCGGCGAAGACCTCGACCTGCCGGATGAAGAGCTTCTTCTCCTCGGCGGAGAGCGCGTCCCATTCCTTCAGCACCTCTTTCGGCCACGGCGGCAGCCTGGCGTCCTTCGGGATCACGCCGAGCTTCTTCTGGTTTTCGAAGATCTGCTCGCGTACTGCGTTCCAGCCTTTATCGAATAGCTTCATCTGGCTGATCTTGTCGACCCATTCCTTGGTCGGGTGGTGCGGCGCGTGCGTGGCGCCTGGGGCGTACTTGATGAAGATGGGCTTGCTTGGCTGGATCTGGTGCATCCGCGTCATGTAGTCGATCGCGTCGTCCGCCATCCCGGTGACCAGGTTCCAGCCCGGCTTGCCCTCGAACGGATAGATCTGCGTCGTGTTGCGGAACAGGTTCGGCTGCCACTGGTTGGCGTCGCCGCCGACGAAGCCGTAGAAGTACTCGAAGCCCATGCCGGTCGGCCACTGGTCGAAGGGCCCGACCTGGCTGGCCGCAAAGGCCGGCGTGTTGTGGTTCTTGCCGAACCACGAGGTCGCGTAGCCGTTGTCGAGCAGCATGCGGCCGATGGTGGCCTTGTCCTTGGCGATGATGCTGTTGTAGCCCGGGAAGCCCGTGGATTGCTCGGAGACCACACCGAAGCCGGCCGAATGGTGATTGCGCCCGGTGATCAGCGCGGCGCGCGTGGGCGAGCACAGCGCGGTGGAGAACATCCGGTTGTAGCGCAGGCCTTCTTTCGCGATGCGATCCATCGCCGGCGTCGGGATCACGCCGCCGAAGGTGCTGGGCACGCCGAAACCGGCATCGTCGGTGATGATCAGGAGCACGTTCGGCGCGCCCTTCGGCGGCACGACGCGCGGCGCCCACCAGGGCTTCGACTGCAGCGCGTCGTTCTTGATCACGCCGCCGAACTTCGGGTCGGGCGCCGGGAGTTGCCTGCCGCTGATGGTCGCGGTGGCGCTGGGCGAGCCCAGCGTGCCGGTGACCTGCTGCGCGCCCGCCTGTGGCGCGCCGAAGGACGCCGCGGCGACCGCGGCGACCAATGCCGTCTTTCGCAATTTCATCGTTGACTCCGAATAGGGGCCCGGACTCGCTTGCCTCGATGCAACGACCTTCGACGAAAACATCGGCATCCACGCGTCGCAGCCGATGTCGATCGCCGGCCCTCGCCTGGATGCAAAAGCACGCAAGACTAGCAATTTTTCGTGTGGCGACTTTGCCAATCCGGCATGGCGTTGACCTCGCCGATTGTAACCCGATACCATCGTTGCGGTCAGGTGTCTCCGGTCGCATCTTCGCCAATGCGATCACACCTTCGGCAATGCGATCACAAGTTGCCCCGCCTGGAATGGGCCGACCGACTCGGCGCGAACGCCAGATGGGTGCGATGACGGGCCCAGGACCCGGAAGCGAACGAACAACGCCGAAGGCGGTGGCGTCAACTCCGTCACGGTTGGCGAGGCATTGCGGCAGCGGCTGCGCGCCGATCGGACGAGCTTGCAGCAGCTTCTCGATCGAACGCGCTTCGAACTTTCGCGGGGGCTGTTGCAGAACACGAAACTTCCATTGTCCGAAATCGCCGCAACGCTGCATTACGCGGACCCGGCAGTGTTCTCGCGGGCGTTCCGGAACTGGGCGCAGGTCAGTCCAAGGCAATGGCGCGCTTCCCGGACTCGAGCGGCCATCTGACGACCCTTTCGAATCCGAGGTTCCGCTTTCGCCGGGACGGCGGGAGCGTCGCTGCGAAAAAACAGCGGCGATCCGGAGGGGTCGCCGCATTGAGCAGACAGCGGCGCGTACCTGAACGCTCGCAAGTCCTCGATACCGATGGTCGGGGCGAGAAGATTCGAACTTCCGACCCCCTGCACCCCATGCAGGTGCGCTACCAGGCTGCGCTACGCCCCGACGTGAAGCTGAAATTATATCCGGTTCAGCGCCCCTGATCTAACAGCCGGCGTATTTCGTTCAGCTGCTGCCGCAATTCGGTGTTGGAGAGCGGGGCGGGCGCGTCACCTTTCTTATGATCGCGAGTGACCGGAGGAGCGACCACGGCGGCGTCGGAGCGTGCGGCCGCCGGGCCGGTATCCGATTCGAGCCGGTGGCGCGCGCCATTGATCGTGAAGCCCTGCTCGTAGAGAAGATCGCGGATGCGGCGGATCAGCAGCACTTCGTGGTGCTGGTAATAGCGGCGGTTGCCCCGGCGCTTCACCGGCTTCAGCTGCGAGAATTCCTGCTCCCAATACCGCAGCACGTGCGGCTTGACTGCACAGAGGTCACTCACCTCGCCGATGGTGAAATACCGCTTGGCGGGGATCGGCGGCAGTTCGGCCTTAGGTCGGCTGTGTTCCGGCATGGTTCGCGGCTTCGACCATGGCCTTCAGTTTCTGGCTGGCGTGGAAGGTGACGACACGCCGTGCGGTGATGGGGATTTCCTCCCCGGTTTTCGGGTTGCGTCCCGGACGTTGCGGTTTTTCACGCAGCTGAAAATTGCCGAACCCGGACAGCTTGACGCTGTCGCCGGCTTCGAGGGCGATGCGGATCTCCTCGAAGAAGCGCTCGACCATGTCCTTCGCTTCGCGCTTGTTGAGCCCGAGCTGCTCGAAGAGAAGATCGGCGAGTTCGGCTTTGGTGAGCGTCATCGGGGCGCCTGCTGGCGAAGCGTGGCAGAGAATCGATCGACGAGAATGCGCAGCATCTCACCCATCGCCGCGTCGATTTCCTGGTCGGTCAAAGTACGTTCAGTATCCTGCATAAGCACCAGAATCGCAAGGCTTTTCTTGCCCGGTGCGACGCCCGGTCCACGGTAGACGTCGAACAGCTGGATGGCGTCAACACGCGGCAGCCGCGCGGTCTCCAGCGCCGCAATCACCGCGTGCGCCGGGACCGTTTCGTCGACGACGATGGCCAAGTCGCGGCGGACCACCGGCAGCTTCGGCACCGGGGCCGCGACCGGCATCGGGCGCGCGAGCAGTGGAGCGAGATCGAGCTCGAACACGATCGGCGCGCGCGGCAGCTCGAAGTGGCGGGCAAGGCGCGGATGCAGTTCGCCGAGCCAGCCGATCTCGGTGCCGTCAATCTGCACGCGCGCAGCGCGGCCCGGATGCAGGGCCGGGTGCTCGCCACGCTCGGTCGTCAGCGCGCGCGGCGCCGCCAGCGCGGCCAGATCGCCCTTGACGTCGAAGAGGTCGACGGCGCGCTTCGGCGCTCCCCATTGCTCGGGCAGCGCATCGCCGTAGGCCAGTCCGCCGATGCGCAGCGGCTGGTCGCAGCCCTGGCCGACTCGCACGAAACAGCGGCCGGTTTCGAAGACGCGGACGCGGTCCTGTCTGCGCGCAAGATTGGTGGCGAGCACGTTGATGAGGCCGCCCCATAGCGTGGTGCGCATGACGTCGAGGTGACTCGCGATCGGGTTCAGCACCGCAATGGGCGCGGCGCCCGGCTCTCGGCCCGGAAAGAGCGCCGCCTCCCAGGCGGAGCTCACGTAACTGAAGGTGATCGCCTCCTGCCAGTCGCGGTGGGTGAGGCGCCGTTTCAGCGCGTGCGCTGTGAGCGCCCGCTCGGGATCGGGCAGCATCATTTGCACGTGCGCGGCGGGAACCGCGGGAATCGCATCGTAGCCGTGGAGGCGCGCGATCTCCTCGACGAAGTCCTCCTCGATCGCGAGGTCGAAGCGGAAGGAGGGGGGCGTGACCTCGAAGTCGTCGCCATGGCGCTGGTGCGCGAGACTCAGCCGGTCGAAGATCGCGGCGATCGCGGCGGCAGGAACGGCGATGCCGAGCAGCCGCGCCACGCGCGCCGGACGTACCCGCACGGGGTCGCGCGGCGGCAGGTCACTGCAGAGGTCATCGAGCGGGCCGGCCCTGCCGCCGCACACGTCGAGGATCAGCTGCGTCGCGCGCTCGACTGCGACGGCGCAACCGCCGAAATCGACCCCGCGCTCGAAGCGATAGCCGGCGTCGCTCATGAAGCCCAGCCGCCGCATCTTGCCCTGGATGATCGCCGGGTTCCAGAACGCGCCTTCGAGAAACACCGTGGTCGTGCTGTCGCTGATGCCCGAGTGCACGCCGCCCATGATGCCGGCGAGGCCCAGCGGCTTGTGCTCGTCGCACACGAGCAGCAGGTCGGGCTCGAGGTCGAGAACCTGGCCGTTGAGCAGCGTGAGCTTTTCGCCGCTGTCGGCAAAGCGGGCGACGACGGCGCCCTCGAGCAGCCGGTCGTCGTACGCGTGCAGCGGCTGGCCCAGTTCCAGCATCACGTAGTTGGTGATGTCGACGACCGCGGAAATCGAGCGGATGCCGCAGCGCTCGAGACGCTCCTTCATCCAGGCGGGTGTGGGCGCCTGCGGGTCGATGCCTTCGATGGTGCGGCTCGCGAAGCGCGGGCAGGCCTCCGGATCTTCGACGCGGACCGTGCGGTGTGCCTGTGTCGTCACGGCCGCCGGCGACACGACAGGCGGCGTGAGCGGCGCGCCGGTGATCGCGGCGACGTCGCGGGCGATGCCCAGAAGCGACAGGCAATCGGCGCGATTGGGCGTGAGCTTCAGCGTGATCAGCATGTCGTCGAGCGCGAGCGCTTCGCGCAGGTTCGCGCCGACGGTGGCGTCGCTCGGCAGCGCGAGCAATCCGGAGGCATCGTCGTCGATGCCGAGTTCCTTGGCGGAGCAGAGCATCCCTTGCGATTCGACGCCGCGCATCGTCGTCGGCTTGACGACGAGGCCGCCGGGCAGCTCTGCGCCCGGCAATGCACAGGGGACCTTCATGCCCGCGGCGGCATTGGGCGCGCCGCACACGATGGACAGCGGCGACCCGGTGCCGGCGTCGACGCTGCACACGCGCAGGCGGTCGGCGTTCGGGTGCGGCGCGACGGCCTCGATCTTCGCGACGACCACGCCGGAAAACGGCGGCGCTGCCGGCACCGCGTCCTCGACTTCGAGGCCGCCCATCGTGAGCTTTTCGCACAGGCCCGCCGTGTCCAGCGCCGGATCGGCAAGCGTGCGCAGCCAGCGTTCGGAGAATTTCATGTCAGTACCCGCCGAGCCCGCGCTAAGGGTACTGACTGGCCTTGTAGGCCGCGGCGTTGCGAGACGCAACGCCTCCTCGTGCCGTCCATGCCGGCGCAGGCCGGCATGGAGCCGCGGCACTCGGCCCCCTCGGGGGGCAGCGAACGTAGTGAGCGTGGGGGCTGTTTCACCTCATCCCCTCACGCGAACTGCTTCAGGAACGCGAGGTCGTTCTCGTAGAACGCGCGCAGGTCATTGACGCCGTAGCGCAGCATCGTCAGGCGGTCGGGACCCATGCCGAACGCGAAGCCCTGGTAGCGCTCGGGGTCGATGCCCACGGAGGTCAGCACGTTCGGATGCACCTGTCCCGCGCCGGCGATCTCGAGCCAGCCGTCGCCGAAGCTCATGTCGATCTCGGCCGAGGGCTCGGTGAACGGGAAGAACGACGGGCGGAAGCGCACCTTGAGCTCGTCGTGCTCGAAGAAGTGGCGCAGGAACTCGGTGAGCACACCCTTCAGGTCGGCGAACGAGACATCCTGGTCGATCCACAGGCCCTCGACCTGGTGGAACATCGGCGAGTGCGTGGCGTCGCTGTCGACGCGGTAGACGCGCCCCGGCGCGATGATCTTGATCGGCGGCGCGTGCGTTTCCATGTAGCGCACCTGGATCGGCGAGGTGTGCGTGCGCAGCACGTGGCCGCCTTCGACGTAGAAGGTGTCGTGCATCGACCGCGCCGGATGATTCTCCGGCGTGTTGAGCGCGGTGAAGTTGTGGAAGTCGTCCTCGATCTCGGGGCCGTCGGCGACCTCGAAGCCGAGCGAGCGGAACAATGCTTCCATCCGCTCGAGCGTGCGGGTGATGGGGTGCAGTCCCCCGGTGCCGCACCCGCGTCCCGGCAGCGAGACGTCGAGCGCATCGGCGGCGAGCTGCGCCGCCAGGCGCGATTGCGCCAGCGCCTCGCGCCGGGCGTCGAGCGCGGCCTCGAGCCGGCCCTTGGCCTCGTTGATCCTGGCGCCCGCCGCGGGGCGCTCGGCCGCCGGCAGCTTGCCGAGCGACTTCAGCTGCTCGGTCAGCGCGCCGGCCTTCCCGAGATAGCGCGCCTTGCTGTTCTCCAGCGCAGCCGGGTCGGCGCAGGCCGCGAAATCGGCGAGCGCGGCGTTGATGGTGCGTTCGAGTTCGTTCATACGAAAAAAAAGGGAGGCGGGTCGCGCCTCCCTCTTGAGTTTCGCCTGATCAGGCCAGAGAGGCTTTGGCCTGTTCCGCGATCTTCGCAAACGCGGTCTTGTCGAAGACGGCCAGATCGGCCAGCACCTTGCGGTCAATCTCGATCTCGGCTTTCTTGAGGCCGTTCATGAATACGCTGTACGTCATTCCGAGCTCGCGCGCGGCGGCGTTGATCCGGGCGATCCACAGCGCGCGGAATTCGCGTTTCTTGTTCCGACGGTCGCGATACGCATACTGGCCGGCCTTCATGACCGCTTCCTTCGCGATCCGGTAGACGGCATTGCGCCGGCCGCGGAAACCCTTGGCCTGCGCCAGGACCTTCTTGTGCCGCGCGCGGGCGGTCACACCACGTTTTACTCGAGGCATGGTCGCTCCTTACGCGTAGGGCAGCATGGCCCTGACCGAATCCATGTTGGTGCTGTGGATTTCGGCGGTGCCGCGCAGGTGCCGTTTGTTCTTGGTGGTTTTCTTGGTGAGGATGTGGCGCTTGAACGCCATGGAGCGCTTGATGCTCCCGCTTCCCCGCACGCGGAAGCGTTTCTTCGCTCCGCTCTTCGTCTTCATCTTGGGCATGACTGCGTCCCTTATTTGCTGCCCACCGCGGTGCTCTCCGGCGGAGAGACTTTTGTACCGGCTTCGGGCTTCGTCGGGTGATGCACTTTCGGTGCCACTTTCTTCGGGGCCAGCAGCATCACCATCTGCCGACCCTCGAGCCGCGGCCAGGACTCGACCACGCTGTGCGGTTCGAGGTCGCCGCGGATGCGTTCCAGCAGGCGGATCCCGAACTCCTGATGCGCCATTTCCCGGCCGCGGAAGCGCAACGTGATCTTCGCCTTGTCGCCTTCTCCCAGAAACCGGATCAGGTTGCGCAGCTTGATCAGATAGTCACCTTCATCGGTCGAGGGCCGGAACTTCACCTCCTTGACCTGGATCTGCTTCAGTTTGAGCTTGGCTTCGTGCTGCTTCTTGGCCTCCCGGTACTTGAACTTGCCGTAATCCATGATCCGGCAAACCGGGGGCTTGGCCGTCGGGGCGATCTCGACCAGGTCGAGTTCCGCCGCCTCAGCCTTGGCCACTGCTTCAGCCAAAGGCACGATACCGAGCTGCTCACCTTCCACGCCAACCAGACGGATCTCCGGGGAATTGATTTCGGCGTTGATCCGTGGTGCTTTGTCCTGGGCTATCGCGAATTCTCCACGTTGATAAAAAAACAAACCGTGCCCCCGCATCGGGGCCCGTTGCCTCGGCAAAGATTGCCTCAGCGCCGGGCTGCGACCTCTTCCGAGAGGAGCGCAATCAAGGCTCCGAGGGGCATCGCCCCCAGATCCTTGCCGTCACGGGTTCGCACGGCCGCCGAATCAGCCTGCATTTCCTTGTCGCCGACGATCAACTGATACGGCAACTTTTGCAGGCTATGTTCCCGAATTTTATAGGTTATTTTCTCGTTACGCAAATCGGCCAGCACCCGGAACCCGGCGCCCTTGAGCCGGTCCCGGACTGCGGTCGCCCACGCATCCTGGCGGCCGGTGATCGTGAGCACCACCGCCTGGACCGGCGCCAGCCACAGCGGCAGGGCGCCGGCATGGTTTTCGATCAGGATCCCGATGAAGCGCTCCAGCGACCCCACGATCGCCCGGTGCAGCATTACGGGGGTCTTGCGGGTGTTGTCCTCGGCCACGTATTCGGCCCCCAGGCGCTGCGGCATCGAGAAATCGACCTGCATCGTCCCGCACTGCCAGGAGCGGCCGATCGAGTCCTTCAAGTGGTACTCGATCTTGGGGCCGTAGAACGCCCCTTCGCCGGGCAGTTCGTCCCATTCGGCGCCGCAGGCGCGCAGTGCCTCGCGCAGCGCTGTTTCCGCGCGGTCCCAGGATTCGTCGCTGCCGATACGCTTGTCCGGCCGCAACGCGAGCTTGGTGCGGACATCGGTGAAGCCGAAGTCGCGGTACACCGCCATCGCCAGCTTGTTGAAGTCGGTCACTTCCGGCTGGATCTGGTCCGCGGTGCAGAAGATGTGACCGTCATCCTGGGTGAAGGCGCGCACGCGCATGATGCCGTGCAGCGCTCCGGACGGCTCGTTGCGATGGCAGGCGCCGAACTCGCCGTAGCGCAGCGGCAGGTCGCGGTAGCTTCGCAGGTCGGAGTTGAACACCTGCACGTGGCCGGGGCAGTTCATCGGCTTGATCGCGTAGTCGTGCTTCTCCGACTCCGTGGTGAACATGTTCTCCTTGTAGTTCTCCCAGTGGCCGGACTTCTCCCACAGCGAGCGGTCGAGGATCTGCGGGCACTTCACTTCCTGGTAGCCGTTGTCCTGGTAGACGCGACGCATGTACTGCTCGACCTGCTGCCAGACCGACCAGCCCTTCGGGTGCCAGAAGATCATGCCCGGCGCCTCGTCCTGCAGGTGGAAGAGGTCGAGCGCGCGGCCCAGCTTGCGGTGGTCGCGCTTCTCGGCTTCCTCGATCCGCAGGAGGTAGGCGTCGAGGTCCTCCTTCTTCGCCCACGCGGTGCCGTAGATCCGCTGCAGCATCTCGTTCTTCGAGTCGCCGCGCCAGTACGCGCCGGCGAGCTTGGTCAGCTTGAAGACCTTCAGCTTGCCGGTGGACGGCACGTGCGGGCCGCGGCAGAGGTCGGTGAACGTGCCCTCGGTGTAGAGCGAAATGTCCTGTTCGGATGGAATCGACGCGATGATCTCGGCCTTGTAGTGCTCGCCGATGCTCTTGAAGTACGCGACCGCGCCGTCGCGCGGCATCAACCGGCGGGTGACGGGTTCGTCCTTTTTCGCGAGCTCGCCCATCTTCGTCTCGATCGCCGCGAGGTCTTCGGGGGTGAACGGGCGCTTGTACGAGAAGTCGTAATAGAAGCCGTCCTCGATCACCGGACCGATGGTCACCTGCACATCGGGGAAAAGCTCCTTCACCGCGTAGGCGAGCAGGTGCGCGGTCGAGTGGCGCAGCACCTCGAGACCTTCGGGATCGCGGGCGGTGACGATGGCGAGGTCGACATTGCGGTCGATCTCGTGCGAGGTGTCGACGAGCATGCCGTCCACCTTGGCGGCGAGCGCCGCCTTGGCGAGGCCGGCGCCTATCGACGCGGCGACGTCGGCGACGGTGACGGGCGCGTCGAAATGCTTGCTGGAACCGTCGGGCAATCGGATGGCGGGCATGGGGTACTCCAGACTCCAAAACTGCAAAAAAAAGTGCGGACGAGCCGCACTTTTTCGGGACGACAAGTGTGCGAACTCGCTACTCG
>Ga0315273_10013033_pt1 | contig 10671 bp, 11 predicted proteins | sample YL17G02_0_MG_FD_205753 | JGI IMG/M metagenome (GOLD analysis project Ga0315273, IMG submission 205753) | Sediment microbial communities from Yellowstone Lake, YNP, Wyoming, USA - YL17G02_0 | ecosystem: Environmental > Aquatic > Freshwater > Lake > Sediment | place: USA: Wyoming | collected... | reverse complement strand
CTGCGGTCAGGACCTCCAAGATATTGCCGCAATCGACGCATTTGTAGACTTGGAGCTTCTCCGCCATCCTTCTCTTCCCTTTCCATGTTCAATGATGTCTGTCGCCTGGCGGACGGCCAGGGCGTTCTTCATTTGGCGATCCCGGCCGCCCGGTGCCTGGCGAGGATCTGATCGGCCAGTTCATCCAACGCGACGAAATCCTCCTTTTTCGGCTGGCCCTTGGCGATCACCGGAGGGATCAGTTCCACCTTCAGATTCGTGAGCAGGCCCGCGAGCTGCTCGACCATTTTCCCTCCCCATCCGAAAGAGCCGATGATCGAGGCGAATCTCGTCTTCGGCCGCAGAGCGTTGGCCACGAAGGCCGCATAGGCGACCTTCGGATGGGCCCCCGTCAGGACCGTGGGCGAGCCGAGCACGACGGTGGCGGCGTCCACGAGAGCGATGGCCAGTCTGCCCAAGTCGGCCGTGGTCAGGTTGAACTGCTTTACGGTGATGCCGCGCTGGATCAGGGCTTTCGAGAAATGTTCCACCATCAGTTTTGTGCTCTCGTGCATGGAGACGTAGGCCAGCACGACCTCGTTCTTGACGCCGTCGCCGACCCAGTCCTTGTACGCACTCACGATGGGCTCGGGCCTGTCGTGGACCGGTCCGTGGCTCGGGGCGATCATGTCGATCCGGAGCTTGCCGAGCTTCTCCAGGTTCTTTTTGATCACCGTCCGGAAGGGCATCATGATCTCGGCGTAGTACCTCTTTGCGGACTCGTACGACAGCGGCTCATCCTCGACGTACAGGCTGGTCGTCGCCAAGTGCGATCCGAAGAAGTCGCAGGGGAAGAGGATTCGGTCCTCCTGCAAATACGTGCACATGGTCTCCGGCCAGTGCACCCATGGGATATCGAAGAACTGGAGCGTCTTGTCCCCGAGCGACAGGGTTTGGCCGTCCGTGATGGTGAGGAACTTGCTCTCGTCGATGTGCAGGAGGTCGATGAGCATGGACTTGCACTTGGCGTTGGTGACGACCTTCGCATCCGGATGCCGGGCCAGCACATTCGGGATCGACCCGGAATGGTCCTGCTCGGCGTGATGCGAGACGACATAGTCAATCCGATCGACGCCGGACGAGGCGAGGCTGCCCATCAGCGTCTCGGTCTTCGTCGGGTCCACCGTATCGAGCAAGGCGGTCTTCTCGCTGCCCTCGACCAGGTAGGCATTGTATGTCGTTCCTTCGGGCAGCGGGATCAGCTCGTCGAAGAGCCGGCGGTCCCAGTCGATGGCACGAATCGAATAGACATTTGGCCTGAGTTCCTGCATCGCGATCTACACCTCTCTATATGAGCTTCTTCGCGGCGTTCAGCGCGGCGTCGTAATTCGGCTCGCTGGCCACCTCTTTGACTAACTCTACATACCGGATCGTGCCCTGTTTGTCCAGTACGAACACGGCCCGTGCGAGAAGCCGAAGCTCCTTGATGAGGACGCCGTAAGCCGTGCCGAATGCGGCCTCGCGATAGTCGGAAAGCGTTTGGACGTTCTTCACGCCTGCCGCACCGCACCAACGCTTTTGCGCAGCGGGTAGGTCCATGCTGATGGTCAAGACGACGACGGCGTCGCCCATTCTGCCCGCTTGTTCGTTGAATCGTCGCGTTTCCACGTCGCAGACTGACGTATCCAGCGAGTGCACGGATGGGACGATGCAAACCTTGCCTTTGCACAAAGACGACAGCTTGACGACCGAAAAATCGTTTGCCACAAGCTCGGCATCCGGCGCTTTCTGACCCACCTTGACCTCGTTTCCGACCAGGGTCAGCGGACTGCCCTTCATTGTTACCAAGCCCGTTCGTTCTCCCATGTCCTGCTCCTTCAATAGTTGACCGCCTCAATCTCGAAATACGCACGCGGCTTGGCGCACGCCGGGCAGACTTTGGGTGCTTCCAGCCCTTCATGGATCAGCCCGCAATTGCGGCAGACCCACCGGACGGCCGTCGCACGTTTGAACACTGTGCCCTCGGAGATGTTCCTGGCCAGGGCGACGTATCTGTCCTCGTGGCGCTTCTCGGCGACGGCGATCTTTCTGAAGACGGAGGCGATTTCCTTAAACCCTTCTTTTTCCGCCACTTGCGCGAAGTTCGGGTACATCTCGGTTGTCTCGTAGTGCTCGCCGGCGGCAGCGGCTCGCAGGTTGTCCAGCGTGCCGCTGATGGTCCCGGCCGGAAAGGCCGCCCGGACCTCGGCGTTGCCCCCTTCGAGGAACTTGAACAGCCGCCTGGCGTGCTCCTTCTCCTGGTTTGCGGTCTCCTCGAAGATGGCCGCCATCTGCTCGTAGCCCTCTTCCCGGGCCCGCTCGGCACTGTAGGTGTACCGGTTCCTGGCCTGCGATTCGCCGGCGAAGGCCGTCAGCAGATTCCGTTCGGTTTCGGTGCCTTTTAGACTCATTCATGACCTCCATCGAAAAACAGTTGTAAGTCGCCAGGGTATGCGCCCGCACACCAACAACGGACCGATGCGACGGGAGCATCCCCAAACGCGATCCGTCACGTCTGGGGACCCCCGAGACTACCTTTTGTGACCGTTCTTGCACAGATCACAATACCCTTCGAGATAAACGGTCTTTCTGAGTACGGTGAATCTGCCTGCAAGGTTTTCCGGAATGTCGATACGGTCAAATGCTTCGTGATGGAAGTCTATGATCCGCTTGCACTTAACGCATTTGAAATGCTGATGATTTTTCAAATTGGCGTCGAACCGCTTGGCGTCTCCCGAGCCTTCGACGACGAACGCGGCACCGACATCACTGAGGGTCAGGAGCGTTCGATTGACGGTGTCGAGGGAAATGCTCGGAAAGGTCTGGCGGACCTGGCGGAACATGACCTCCGCGGAAGGATGCTCCACGCTTTCGAGGAGGGCCTTGTAGACGGCCATACGCTGCGGCGTGATCTTCAGACCCGTCTCGTGGCACTTCGACCGAAAGGTGTCCATCTGCTCCTTGATCTGCCGTCCCGTTGCTGCGTTCGTTTTTCCCCTCATTCGTGTCCCCTCATGGAACCCCAGTCTCCTGCGGGTCCCATCGCTGGTCCCAATCTCAGTTTAGGACAAATCGTAAATATTACTCTATAGTCATCCGCCTATGCCATCGAGGGCAACGTATCTCGCGAAGGTGCTTTTCTTCCCTGCGCAAGTGACAACTTATCATAGTCCCTCGGGATCGATCCTGCAAGTGTTCTTCGATAATCTTTGGAGGTGCCCGGAGCGTTCGTGGAACGTGACTGCCCGGCCGTTGACCGGCCGTGCGGTTTCCGATATGGTAAGACGCCTGAAAGGGCTACGCCGTTTGTGTCTGTTGGCGAGCCATCGGGTATGGGTCACAAATCATAGATCGCAGTGGGAGGATACACACAATGAAGAGCCAAGAGGGAACGTTTTCTCGCAGGGACCTGCTGAAGGCAGGCGCCGTTGTGTCGGCAGGTGTCGTGGTATCGCCGGGCGGCCGGGCGTTTGCCGCCGGCTCGGACAAGATCCGGGTCGCGATGGTCGGCTGCGGCGACCGGGGCACGAAGGACGCGATCGATTGCCTCAAGTCCGATCCGGGGATCGAAATGGTGGCCCTGGCCGAGGTCCTGCCGGACAGGCTCGCAAGCTCGCTGGCGAGGATGAGGAAGGAAGTCGCCGACCGGGTCAAGGTGACGCCGGAGACGAGCTTTATCGGCTTCGACGCCTATAAAAAGGTCATGGCCATGAAGGACGTGGACGCCGTGCTGCTCTTGACGCCGCCCGGTTTCCGTCCGCTGACGCTCCGGGCCGCCGTAGAAGCGGGCAAGCACGTCTTCATGGAGAAGCCCGGGGCCGTCGATCCGGTGGGCATACGCTCGCTGCTGGCGTCGGCCGACATCGCCGACCAGAAGAAGCTCTCCATCGTGGTCGGGACGCAGCAGCGGTGGCAGCCGCAGTACCAGGAGCTGATGAAACGCGTCCATAATGGCGATCTTGGCGAGGTCGTCGGCGGGCAGGCCTACTGGAACTGGGGCAGCTCCAAGTGGCACTGGGAGCCGCGACAGGCCGGCTGGTCCGACATGGAGTGGCAGGTTCGATGCTGGCCCTATTTCACGTGGCTCTCGGGTGATCACATCGTGGAGCAGCACCTCCACAACATGGACGTGATCAACTGGGCCATCGGGTCGCACCCGGTTTCCTGCCTTGGCATGGGCGGCCGCCAGTCCCGCACCGGGCCGGAGTTCGGCAACATCTTCGACCATTTCACGGTCGAGTACGAGTATCCCAATGGCGTTCGCGTGATGAGCATGTGCTCCCAGATCGAGCAGTCCACGCCGCGGGTCGGCGAGCGGGTCCTATGCACGAAGGGCGCCACCGTCACCGACCGCTCGATGGGCTACATCGAGGACACCCGAGGCCGCAAGGTCTTCACATACAGCGATCCAATCCACAGCGGCGAGGTCGCCCAGTTTGCGAACCTCTTCAAGAGCATCCGTGACGGCAAGCCGTTGAATGAGTGCCGCCGCATCGCGGAGACCACGATGACCCTGATCATGGGCCGCATGAGCGCCTACACGGGCCGGGCCATGAAGTGGGACTGGGCCTTGAACGCCTCCAAGCTCGACCTGACGCCCCCCAAGTACGAGATGGGCGACCTGCCGGTCGCACCCGTGGCGATTCCCGGCAAGACGCAATTGATCTGACGTGAGCATAGCAACGGGTGGCAGCCTCAAGGCCGAAGGCCTTGGGGATGGTAGGCATAGATGGGTGAAGCCATCCCCAAGCTGCGCTTGAGGCTGCCACCCGAAGTGTCCAATGCCATCGCTGCTATTTCCACCTGCAGCGGCGTTGGGGCAGTCGGTGCTTTCCGTGGCAGTCGGTGCAGACCTTTTGCCCGCCGGCATCCGCCAGGATCGCCTGATGCTGCGGCGTGTCGATCTTCTCCTTGGGATGACAAGCCATGCAAGCGGCATTGATCTGATCTTTGGGGTACATGCGGTCCGGCGCGGTGCCGTTTCCGCCAGACCCCCAGGACTCGTCCGCGATATGAGCATCGCTCGGGCCGTGACAGGTGACACAACTTAGGTTCGCCTTGGCGTGCGTGGCGGCGATCTCCTCCTCCATGTAGTTGAGGTGGCACACGAAGCAGCGGCTGTTGTCGGCGACCGATCCGCCCGAAGCCTCCCCGGCCGGCTCGTCTTCGAGAAGCAGGGGGGCTTGGGCAGAGGACTTTGGCGGCTCGCCGGGCACAGGCTTGGGAGAATCCGCCGGAGCGGCCTGTACCTGAGACGGCGAGCTCGTTACGGCCCGTTCACAGCCGCCGGTCAGAAGCACCCAGATCGCGCACGCCAACATGAGACAGTTGCCTTGTCGGCCCGCCGACTTGCGGTCAGACATACTGCCAATCCTTGAGCCACTGGTAACTGGCCGGCAGATTGGCCCAGGCCTGATGGCTGGCTTGCTCCAGCTCCGCACTCTCTTTGAGGTCCAGTTGCCGCCTCTCTTTCACGGCCGCGATCACGTTGGCGATTTCCTTGATGCTGTTCATGCCGGGGATGGGGACGACGGTGTTGCTGTGCAGGATGTAGCGAATCGCCAGCCGGCCACGCTGATTGTTCTCCTCCGGGCTGTCCGCGAAGAGCGACGCGGCGGCAAACGGCTTGATCCCGAAGGCCCCGACGTCACACTTCTTCAACGCGTCGAAGAGGCTGTCCTGCGGTGCCTTCTTGGTCATGGTCGTGAACGGGAAACAGACGACATCGACCTGGGGGAAGTACTCGATCATGAACTTGATCCACCGGCGGTCGTGCGAGGAGAAACCGGCGAAGCGGACCTTGCCCTGTTTCTTGGCCTTCTCCAGGGCGTCGACGATCTCACAGGCGGTATTGAACGTGTGCCGACCGCCGGGCTCCAGGCAGGTGATCCGCCACAAGTCCGTGTATTCCAGCTCCGAAGCCTTGAGCAGCTCATCCAGCGATTCCAGGAGCTTCTTGGACGTGCGGAAGTCCTCATTGCGGACCTCCTTGGCCCCGTGCGACAGCGCCAGGTACGCCTTGTCGCGACGTCCCTTGAGCGCCTTGGCGTCCCGCTTGACTTCGTTGTCCCAGCACGCGTCGATGTAGTTGATGCCTGCGTCCAGGCAGCGGGTGACGATCTCGCGGCGTTCCTCGTCGTTGCTGCGCGAGTGGCCGCCCAGCCCGACGGCAGAGACCATGAGGTTGGTCTTTCCCAACCGCCGATATTCCATATCGGAATTGTAGCTGGGGATCTTGGACGTGTTGGGCGACCCATGTGGGTCGGCGGCGCCGAGTCCCGCCGCCACACTTGCGGCCGTGGCGGCGGCGCCATATACGAACTGCCGTCGGTTCATCGCATTCGGTTCCATTATGATCTCCTTCACTTGGCCTTCTGCAGGGGTTGATCGGTCTTGAGCTTGAATAGGGCGTTAATCTCCTCATCGGAGAGGACGCGGTCATAAATGCGGAGGTCGTCCAAAAGACCCTTGAATCCCCGGCCGATGCGGACGTTCAATTCCTGCCCCGTCTGGATCGGCCACAAGTCCAGCAGCCCAATGTCATGAATTTCGGCGGGGGCCCCATCGAGATAGAGCTTCGCATCGTCGTGCAGGTTCGGCAATTCGGCTTTCTGAACCACGACTGCGACGTGGTGCCATTGATCGTCATGAGTCTCGGCATTCATGTAGAGATAGCCGCCGCTCGGCGTGACGCCGACCCGCCCGCGAATGTAGCCGAGGGTGAACATCTGGCCGAAGTCCTCTTTTCCCCAGGCCACGATCTCCCCCCGCGCAGATGCCGTTTTGATCCAGGCGACGACGGTGCGAGGCCGCGTCCCGGCGATGCCCTTGTAGTCTTTGACCTCGACGAGAGCATCCTTGGCGTCAAACCGAATGGCCTTGCCCGCTTTGCCGGGGGCGGAACCCTTATCGAACGTGAAGTCTCCCTTGAGGGTTCCGTCGTGCTTGTGCCCGCTGGAATCCACAGCGGTATTGCCTGCGGTCTCATCGAATTTCCACCAGCCGGCCAGATTGGGATCGGTGTCGAGCGTCGCAGGCTTGCCGCCGCCGGCAGCCACCGCATTGATAGGAAGAACGACGGCGGAGAGAGCAAAGACGCAAATTGACAAATGTATACGCCACATAGGTCTTCTCCCGCTACAGGTGCCAGGTGCCTCGCATGGGTTTGCAGAGCATCTGATTGGCTTCGTCGCTGTCGGTGAATCGCTCGGCGGCCGGGTCCCAGTGGAGCTTGCGGTGAAGCTGCATCGCGATGTTGCCGAGCTGACAGATCGACGTCGAGCGATGGCCGATTTCTACCGGGGCCGCTGTGATCTGGCGGCTTTTGATGCAGTCGACGAAATTGCGATGGTGGTCGTTGCTCTTGTACAGGTGGATCTCATTCTGGCCGATGACCGTCGTCTTGAGCGATTCCGGCGAGCCGGTCCATTTGTCGTCCCGGACCTCGATCCACCCGTCGGTCCCTTCCAGACGCCATGATTCCGTTTTGTCCGTCTTGCACGTGAGATCGACGCCGTTGGCGTAGCGGGCCCGGAAGCTCACCTTGGTGGCGGTCGTGAACAAGCCGTCCGTGGGCCATTCGCTGCCGAGGTCCTCGAACTCGACGGGGCCGGTGTCGTCGGTGCCGTTGGCCCACTGGATGATGTCGATGACATGGGCGCCGAGGTTCGTGGTCTGGCCGCCGGAATAGTCGAGGCCGAAGCGGAAGGTGTAGAGGCATCGGTCCTTGTGGTAGGGGGCCCAGGGGGCGGGACCCAGCCACATGTCGTAATCGAGCCAAGCCGGAACGGGCATCGGCTTCCAGTCATGTGCCGGGGCCTCCTTGTTGTTCGGGCCGATGGTGGTGGTGACCCGCTGGAGCTTGCCGATGCGGCCGTTGCGAACCAGCTCGCAGATGAAGCGGTACTGCTCGGCCGACCTTCGCATCGTGCCCGTCTGGAAGACGGTGTTGTAGCGTCGCACCGCCTCGGCCATCGCGCGGCCTTCGGCGACCGTCAGGCTCAGGGGTTTCTCGCAATAGATGTCCTTGCCCGCCGTCGCAGCCATGATGGCGGGGATCGCGTGCCAGTGGTCCGGCGTGGTCACGCAGACGGCGTCGATGTCGTCTCTGGCGATGATCTCGCGAAAATCCACGTAAGCGCTACAGCCTTTGTAGCTCCCGGACGGGCTCTTCTGGGCGTACTCGTTCTCCACGATCTTGCGGGCCGGCTCGCGTCCGAACCACTCCCCGTTCCAGCCCTTCTTGTACCAGTGCCCATATTCGTTGTTGGCCTCGACCACGTCGCAGACGGCGACCACCTGGACATCGGGCTGGGCCAGAAAGGCCCGCATGTTGTTCGTGCCCATGCCGCCGACGCCGATGGAAGCCAGCGTGATCCGCTCGCTCGCCGCCGTGCGGCCGGCCTTGCCCAAGGCACTGGATTGAACGAAGACAGGCAGGCCCAAAGTGCCAATAGCTGCTCCCGCTGCCTGCTTCAAGAAGGTGCGTCGTTTCATTCCTCTTTGCATAGTTGTCCTCCAGACAAAAGACGGTGCCACACATTTGCCAACGATGCCGCTACATATTATAAACAGAAGGGCACGCTCAAAACAAGTTTGAGTGTTGGCACCCAGCGCCATAGGTCATTGCGAGCGCAGCGAAGCAATCTCCATCCCAGGATCGAGATTGCTTCGTCGTTTCGCTCCTCGCAATGACATGCTCCGGGTGGTACGGACAAACTCGTTTGTCCGTAGGGTTTGGACCAACCATGTGCGATTTGATCTGGTTTGCAGTGGGTCAACGAGAAAGGGTGCTCCAATGACGAAGGAAATCTCACGACGTCGGTTCCTGGCCTATTCAGGGGGACTGCTTGCCGGGGCGATGGGGCTCGGCGCGTGTCAGACCGCCCGCGTAACCAAGAGCCGCTGTCCGAACGTCGTGCTGATGGAGGCAAGGTCAGGGAGCACCTGTTCGATCTCGACACAGATCCTCAGGAGAAGAACAATCTCATCGCCGGACAGCCCGAGACCGCCGGACGGCTCGAGCGGCTGCTGGAGGAATGGGAGGGCAAGGTCAGGCCGCGTCGATGACGTTGCATCTCTGTGGGGCGACCGATCTATCGTGTGCCCGCAGGGGCATCGCAGAGAAACGCCCGACGGCGTCATTATGAACGAAAAAAAGCCCCTGCGACGGCAAGACGAGGTATTCGGTATCCTTTTTTTTGGGTTTTTGCCTGTTGTAATACTCGTCTGCTACTTCACAGGGGCACGCCCAAGTTATATGCGGCTCATTTCTTTTTCTGCCTAACCGCCCCTCGTGCCACCCGGATTCCGATCCTGCATCTCTTTACGCCTACCGTGGAGGCACAAGTCCAGGTTAAGATGACCTTGCTGGTCGCAGCTTCGAGCCACATTCTTCAGCTTGTCAACCCACATTCTTCTTCGGCAAGCCGGATTCGCTTTCTTGAGCCTTTTTTCAAGGAACCTTCACGTCGGAAATCACACCTATCAGTACAGGAAGCGCGGCCGGGCGCGGATGACTTGGCTGGCTCTCTCACACTGCCGATTCTCACGCGGCCCCAGGCAAAAAGAGTTGCCGCGACGCGGATAACCTGTCCGGTTTAACCCCGATAACAAAGAACCCCCGTCCTGCAAGATTTTCTCACAAATCCTGTAGAACGGGGGTCCCGATTCTATCTGCTCAGCGGCGAGCCGGGTCAGGGCCGATCCCCACGGCTCCCGTCAGTAACCGAGTCGGCCCCAGATGGCCTTTTGGATTTTCTGCAGATCGGCCATCGCCTCAGCGGACTTGGGCACGTACTGGTGCACCGGGTTCGCCATCTTTCCGACCCCGATCGTCTCTTTGGATTCCCACTTCCAGTAGTCGCTGTGGCCGTCGACAAACGAGACGTTTGTGCCGTCGGCGTGGCGGACGTGCGGCGGGTCCCACCATCGTGCGTTGAGATAATGGGTGGCATAGCTGTCCGGCGTCACCCGACCCTCATCGAGGAAGACGATTCGATTGGACGGATTCGGTACCGTGACTTCCGTTGTCTTCTTGACCCACAAGACGGTTCGACCCACCATCTTTCCCACGTTGCCGGTATACGTCCCGTCTCGGCGCAGGCCGTTCATGGCGTCCGTGATCGTGTACGTTCGCATCTCGCCGCGAACGCCGGTCGGGCATGCGTACAGCTTCTCGGCCGGGACGAAGGGAAACAATGCACCGGCTCGGATGGCCTGGAGCTGTACCTCTTTGAGAAGCTTCCCGCCAGTCATATAGTCGGAGGCGCAGTCGTCCCCCGCCCACCATCGCTCGCCCGCGTGGATGCCGCTCGTCGGCACCGGTGCCAGGCCATCGCCGGACGCATAGGCCTCGCCGTTGACGATCCTGTCATCATTGTCGCCCGCGTAGGCGATCCAAGCCAGTTGCAGTTGCTTGAGGTTGCTCAGGCAACTGGCACGCTTGCCCTGTTCCCTCGCCCGGTTCAGAGACGGCATCAGGATGGCCATCAGGATCGCAATGATGGCGATGACGACCAGCAGTTCGATGAGCGTGAAACCTTTTGACTTCATGGTGTTTTTCCTCCCTTAGAAAACGGGTACGTGGAGACCATTATTTGCCTGCCATCCGGATTCGTTCAACTCTCCGGCCCTTGTTCATGCAATGTTAAG
>Ga0315273_10013032_pt1 | contig 10671 bp, 8 predicted proteins | sample YL17G02_0_MG_FD_205753 | JGI IMG/M metagenome (GOLD analysis project Ga0315273, IMG submission 205753) | Sediment microbial communities from Yellowstone Lake, YNP, Wyoming, USA - YL17G02_0 | ecosystem: Environmental > Aquatic > Freshwater > Lake > Sediment | place: USA: Wyoming | collected... | reverse complement strand
CGGGCGTTTGCCATGGCTCGCGACTCGTGCTGGAGTGGGTGCTCGAATCGGAGGATCCATGACCCGTCGCCAAGGAACATCGGCCCCACTGCTCGCGCTGCTCGTGACGCTCGCGCTGTCGAGCACACCCGGCCACGCCTCGCTGCGGCTCGGCCGTGACGTGATCCCGGTCGAGGAGTCGCTCACGCTCACCCTCGATCCGGCCGCCGCGCGCTTCGGCGGCGTGGCGAGCATCGCGCTCGAAGTGCCACAGCCGGCCGATTCGTTCCGTTTCCACGCGCTCGGACTCGATCTCGATTCACTGGTGCTCCGTCGCGGCGGCGAACCGATCGCGGTCCGCTGGCAGCGGGGTCCGGGTGGCATGCTGGTGGTGCGCGCGCGACACCCGCTCACACCCGGGGCCCACACGCTCACGATCGGGTTCTCGGCCCCGTTCGACACCACCGCGCTGGCGCTGTATCGCGTGCGGCAGGGCGACGACTGGTACGCGTTCACCCAGTTCGAGGCGATCGAGGCGCGCCGCGCGTTCCCGTGCTGGGACGAACCCGACTTCAAGATCCCGTGGCGCATCACGCTGCGCGCACCGCTCGCCGACATCGTGAGCGCCAACACGCCCATCGCCGAACGGCGCGTGCAGGGGGCTTGGCAGATCGCGACGTTCGAACCCACCCCGCCGATGCCGTCCTACCTCGTGGCGTTCGCGGTGGGGCCGTTCGATACCCTCAGCGTGCGCGGTCTTCCCGGCCCCGGCCGCATCCTCTCGCCACGCGGCACGCGCGCCCTGGCCGCCGGGGCCGCGACCCAGGCCGGCCCGCTGCTGGCAGCACTGGAGCGCTCGTTCGGGCGGCCGTATCCGTATCGCAAGCTCGACCTGGTCGCCGCCCCCGAGTTCGCCTACGGGGCGATGGAGAACGCCGGGCTGATCGTGTTCGTCGACGCCTTGCTGCTGCACGAGCCGGGCCGGCTGTCCCCCGCCGACCGCCGCCGCCTCGCCGGGATCATCGCGCACGAGATGGCCCACATGTGGTTCGGGGATCTCGTCACCATGCGCTGGTGGGACGACCTGTGGCTCAACGAGTCGTTCGCGTCGTGGATGGGTGACCACGTCACCGACCAGGTGTACCCGGAGATGCGCGTGCGGCTGGACCAGCTGCGCGGCCGGAGCAGCGCCTACCATCTCGACGCCCTCGACGCGGTGCGCGCGATGCGACGCGTGATCGGCGACGACGTCGACCTCGACCAGCTCGCGGACGCGCTCGCCTACCAGAAGGGCCAGGCACTGCTGCTCATGTTCGAATCGTGGCTCGGGCCGGACCGCTTCCGTGACGGCGTGCGCGAGTACCTGCGTGAGCACGCGTGGGGCAACGCGGTGGGCTCCGAACTGTGGTCGACGCTGGAAGTGACATCGGGCGAGCCGGTGGCGGCGCCGATGGCGTCGTTCCTCGACCAGCCCGGTGTGCCGCTGGTGAGCGTCGAGTCGTGCGGCGGGGGCCGCATCGTGCTCGCCCAGCGGCGCTTCTTCGACCACGCGAATGCCGACAGCTCGGTTTGCGTCTGGCGTATCCCGGTGGTGCTCGCGCTGTGGGACGGCCAACGGGTCCACCGCCAGCGCGTGCTGCTCGAGCGTCCGCGCCAGAGTTTCGCGCTCGAGGTGCGCGATCCGGTCTGGGTGCACCCCAACGCGGACGAGACCGGCTACTACCGCTGGCAGGTCCCGGCGGGGATGTTCGATCGGCTCGCCGCGGCGGGGCCGGCGGCGCTCTCCGAGCGTGAACGGATCGCCATGCCCGACGCCGCCGTGGCCTCCCTCGCGGCCGGGATACTGCACGGCGAGACGGCGGTGCGCGTGATCGAACGCATCGCGCGCGACCCCGCCCCCGAGGCGGTGCTCGCGGCGCTGCGCGCGGCGGAGCGGGTGCGGGAAGACTATCTCGACGACCGCGACGATCCGGATGCTTCCGCCTGGCTGGGACGCACCTTCGCCCCCGCACTCGCGCGCATCGGCGCCGTGGCGCGCCCGGGCGAACCCGACGCAGCCACCGAATTGCGCGCCGGGCTGATCTGGGAGCTCGGCGCCCATGGCGGCGAGGACGCGCTCCGTGCCGAGGGCGCGCGTCAGTGCGCGAAGTGGCTGGCCGACCCCTCTGCGGTGGATCCGGCGCTCGCGGGGAGTTGGCTGCGCCTCGCCGCGCGCGCCGGCGACACCACCCTCGTCGCCACGTTCCGGAGCCGGCTGGAGCGCGGCGCCGGTCCCGCCGACCGGTGGCTGATCGTCTCGGCGCTGGGCCAGTTCCGTGATCCGGTGGCGAGCGAGCGCGTGCTCGAGGGGCTGCTGGACGGCACCCTCCGTCCGCAGGAGGTACTCGACGTGCCGGGCCAGTGGGACGACTCCCCCGCCGTACGCGCCCGGGCGACGGAGTGGGTGCGCCAGCACTACGGCCTCATCGTGGCGCGCATCCCGCGCTCGCAGTGGAACGACATGGTGCGGATCGGCGAGGGCTGTGGCGAGGAAGGCCTGGCCGAGACGCGTGCGTTCTTCACCGCGCCCGGCCGCGTGAGCGCGGGCTATCGCGAGGAGTTGACGCTGCGCGAGAGCCGCGCGCGCGCCTGCGGGGATCGGCGCGCACGCGAACAGACCGCGGTGCGCCGGGCGTTCGCCGCGCCGCCGCCCTGAGCGCGCGGATCAGACCGCGCGTGCGATCAGCACGGCCCGGTCCCCGCGCGCGTTGAACGCGTTCGTGAGCGGGAGGTTCACCGTGTCGATCGCGCTCATCACCAGCTTCTGCACGGTGCTCTTGTGTCCGTGCGTGCGACCGGGCGGGATCTTGCTCTGGCGGATCGAGACCGGCTCGAGCCCGCTGGCACGGCATAGCCGCGCGAGCGGCGCCGGGCGGAACTCCCACAGGTGATACGGCGGCTCGCGCAGCACGATGGACCGGCCCGTCGCGCCGTACAGACGCAGCGCGAGCGAGCGGGCCAGCGAGTGCGTGGTGATCGGGCCACGCAGGTAGAGATGTCCCCCGGGCGTCAGCACCCGGCGCACCTCGGCCAGCACCGCGCGGCAGTCGGGGACGTGTTCGAGCACGTCGCCCATGTAGACCAGGTCGAATGCCGCCGCCGGCAGTGTGGCGGCGAGCAGGTCACCGTGGGATACCTCGAGCCCGAGCCGGCGCGTGTGCGTGACGCCCTCGTCCGAGATCTCGACGCCCTGCGCCCGCCATCCGCGTTCGCCCGCGTGCTTGAGCAGCCAGCCGCCGGCCGAACCGATCTCGAGCAGGCGTCCCGGCGCGCGGAGCTTCGCGAACTCGGCCAGCAGACCTTCGTCCTCGGCGCGGAAGCCCGCCTCGTCGGAGTAAGGGGTGTCGCGGCGCCCGCAACGGTAGTCGGACTCGAAGTACGCCGCCGAGTACAGCTCGGCGAACGCCCCGGGCGCCGGCTGCACACCGAGGAAGCGCATGCCGCAAGCGGTGCATTCGAGCAGCGGGAAGCGGGCGCCGCGGAACTCGTACGCCATCGCGAGCGGGGAGACCGCGCGCGCGCCGCACGCGAGACAGTGGTCGAGTGTGACGGTGGCGATCGGCGTCGCGACGCCCGCGGCCGCGACGGATGCGGCCGGCGCGCTCACGCCCCCGCCCGCGCCCGCTCGGCCGGCACGGCCGGCACGGCCGCCGCGATGGCCGCCCCACCCAGCACGCGCTCGCCGTCGTAGATCGCGCAGGTCTGGCCCGGCGTGATCGCGCTCTGCGGCTGGTCGAAGCGGATCTCGATCGCGCCACTCTCCCGATGCGTCAGCGTGCCGGGCGCGGCGCGATGGGTCGAGCGGATCTGCGCGGAGACACGCGCGCCGTCGGCGGGCGGCGCCACCGTGAGCCAGTTCACCATCCCGGTCGTCAGGCCGCTCGACTCGAGTGCCGCGCGCGGGCCGACGGTGACGGTGTTGTTCGGCGCGTCGATGCCGATGACGTAGTGCGGCGCGGCGCCGGCGATGCCGAGCCCGCGCCGCTGCCCCACCGTGTAGCGCGCGATGCCACGGTGCTCGCCCACCGTTCGGCCGTCGAGCTCGACGAAGCGTCCCGGTGCGGTGCCGCGCGTCTCTCCCAGCTGGTCGCGCATGAAACCGGCGTAGTCGCCATCGGGGACGAAGCACAGGTCCTGGCTCTCGGGCTTGTCCCAGACCTGCAGCCCCAGCCGCGCGGCGTGATCGCGCACCGCGTCCTTGCCCAGCTCGCCGAGCGGGAAGCGCGTGCGCGCGAGCGTCGCATACGGGATCAGCGCGAGCGCGTAGCTCTGATCCTTGGCGTCTTCGAGCGCGCGATGCAGACCCCAGCCGCCGTCGGCGCCGGCGACGATGCGCGCGTAGTGACCGGTCACCAGCCACTCGGCGCCGATCAGCTCCATGCGCCCGACCAGGTCGCCGAACTTGAGGTGCTGGTTGCAGAGCGAGCACGGGTACGGCGTGCGGCCGGTGGCGTAGGCGTCGAGGAACGGCTGCAGCACCCGCGCGCGGAACACCTCCTCGGCGTCCACCACGAAGTGCGTGAAGCCCATCTGGAGCGCCACGGCGCGCGCGTCGTCGACGGCGTCGAGGGTGCAGCACGCGCGCGGGCTCACCGGCGACGTGCCGTAGCACCACAGCTTGAGCGTGACGCCGGTGACGTCGTGCCCCTGCTCGGCCAGCAGTGCTGCGGCGACCGCCGAGTCCACCCCGCCGCTCATCGCGGCGAGCACCCTGCGCCGGGGCTCGCTCATACGCCCGCTCCGGCCACGGCGCGGGCGCGGGCGACCGCGTCGGCGAGCGCCAGGCACGCGGCGTCGATCCCGGCCTCGGTGGTGCCGCGCCCGAAGCTGAAGCGCAGCGCGCACACCGCCAGCGCCCGCGGCACGCCCATCGCGCTCAGCACCGGCGAGGGCTCGACCGCCCCGCTCGCGCACGCCGCCCCCGCCGAGACCGCGATCCCGGCGGCGTCGAGCGCCATGAGCAGGTGATCGCTGCGCGCGCCGGGGAAGCTCGCGTTCACGGTGTTGGGAAGCCGCGGGGCGCGCACGCCGTGGATCACGGCGTCGGGCGCCACCGCGGCGAGACCGCGCTCGAAACGGGCGCGCAGCGCCGAGAGCCGCGGCGTCTCGGCCGCCAGCTCGCGCGCGACCGACTCGGCCGCGATGCCGAAGCCGACGATCCCCGACACGTTCTCGGTGCCGCCACGACGGCCGCGCTCGTGAGCGCTTCCGCGCATCAGCGGCGCCAGCGGCGCGCCGCCACGCACGATCAGCGCGCCGACACCCTTGGGTCCGCCGATCTTGTGGGCCGAGATCACGAGGTAGTCCACGTCCAGCGCCGCGGCGTCGACCGGCACCTTGCCCGCCGCCTGCACCGCGTCGCAATGGACGCGCATGCCGCGCGCGCGCGCCCGGCGCGCCGCCTCGGCCACCGGCTGCAGCACGCCGGTCTCGTTGTTGGCCAGCATGAGCGAGATCAGGGTGGTATCCGCGGGCAGCGCGTCGATCGCGGCCGGATCGACCATGCCCTCGGCGCCGCAGGCGAGAGGCTCGATCGCGAAGCCGAGCTCGGCCAGCCACTCGGCCGCGCCGTGCACCGCGTGGTGCTCGATCGTGGACACCGCCACGCGGCGTCCGTCGGCGCGCCGCGCCCACGCCGCGCCGATCAGCGCGAGATGGTCGCCCTCGGTGCCGCCGCTCACGAACACCACCTCGGCCGGCGTCGCGTGCACCAGCGCGGCCACCTGCGCACGCGCGCGCTCGATCGCGGCGCGTGCGCGCTGGCCGGCCTGGTGCATGCTCGACGGATTGGCGCCGTGCTCGGCGAGCGCCGCGCGCATCGCCTCGGCGACCTCGGGCCGCACGGGGGTCGAGGCATTGTGGTCGAGATAGATCAAGGTCCTCCTGCCAGCGCGGGCCGGCCTCCCGCGCACGCTACCCGGGGAAAGGCATGCGGCCGCAACGAGACGGCCGCGGAGCCCCGACGGGGCGCCGCGGCCGTGGGGTCGATCGGGGCTAATTCCCGATGAATTTCTCGAGCACCTCGATGCTCTCCTTGGCGCTCACCGCCTCGGGCGATTCGGGCGCGAGCGTGATCACCTTCTGCCACATCCGCACCGCGTCGCGATAGATGCCCGCGTCCGCGAACGCCACCCCGAGCGTGAAGTAGGCGCAGTAGGAGTTCGGCTTCTGGGCGATCGTACCGCGCAGGATGTCCATCGCCTCGGCGTGCTTGCCCTGCGAATAGAGCGAGCTGGCGAGGCGGCAGTTGGCCACCGAATCCCCCGGCGTCACCGCGAGCGCGGCCTTGTAGCTCTCCTGCGCCTGGTCCGCGCTCCCGAGCGCGTCGTAGGCGGCGCCCAGGTTCACCAGCACCTTGGTGTTCTTCGGCTTCACCTTGTTCGCGCGGCTGAGCACTCGGATCGCCTCGGCCGGACGGTCACGGTCGAGGTACATCACGCCCAACTGGTACAGGTTGTCGAACTTGGTGGAGTCCTTGGCGACAGCTCTTTCGAGCATCACCAGGCTGTCGGGCGCCTCCTTCACGGCGCCGGCCCCGCTCTTGGCGGGGGGGGCGGCGGGAGCGGGATCGGCGGCGAAGGCCATGACGGTGGCGAATGCCGTGAGCAGTGACGACGCGACGAGGATCCGGACGAGGCGCTTCACGGGGTGCGAACCTCCTGAGGAGCGGGGGTTTGGAAAGGCGCCGGGAAGCATAGCACGGGCCGGGGGCGGCGCGGGAGGGCCGGAGTGGGCGATGGCCCCGCGGCCGGGGGCGCACAGGAGCGCGGGCACCTCGAACCGCCCGGGGGCGCACAGGAGCGCGGGCACCTCGAACCGCCCGAGGGCACCCGCCACCGGCCCGGGAACGACGGGAGCGGCGCGGGCGGGCGTCGGGCGCCCGGGTCCCCTCCGCCCAGGCGTCCCAAGGCGGACTTCCCTACACCGTGACGGTGGCCTTGGCCAGCGCCTGCTCGAGGTCGGCCCACAGGTCGGCGACGTCCTCGACCCCCACCGAGAGCCGCACACAGCCCTCCGGGATGCCCGCCCGGGCCCGGCCGTCCGCGCCGAGCTGGATGTGCGAGGTGTGCGCCGGCAGACCCACCAGCGAGTCCACCCCGCCCAGACTCGGCGCGTGGCGGAACAGCGTCAGCGCGTTCACCATCGCCTCGGCGGCGGCCGCGCTGCGCAAGTCGATCGAGAGCACCGGGCCGAAGCCGAGGCTCATCTGGCGCGCCGCGATGACATGCCCGGGATGTGCCTCGAGCCCCGGATACGCCACCGAGGCCACCGCCGGATGCGCGGTGAGCCGCTTCGCCAGCTCGAGGGCCTGCGCGTTGGCGGCGGCGACCCGCAGCGGCAGGGTCTTGAGGCTGCGCTCGATCTGCCACGCCACGTCCGGCCCCGGGAGACCGCCGAATGTCTTGCGCACGCGCCAGACCTCGCGGATCGCCGCGTCGGAGCCCATCACCACGCCGGCCAGCAGGTCGCTGTGCCCCCCGATCGACTTGGTCGCGCTGTAGATCGACAGGTCGGCGCCGAGTGCCAGCGGATGCTGGCCGATCGGCGAGGCGAAGGTGTTGTCCACGGTGAGCCGCGCCCCGCGCGCACGCGCGAGCGTGGCCGCCTCGGCCAGGTCGATCACGCACAGCATCGGGTTGGTGGGCGACTCGACGTGGAAGATCTTCGTCCCGGGCCGCAACGCCGCCGCCCAGCTCGCCGGCTCGCGCGCGTCCACCAGCGTCACCTGCCAGCCGAGGCGCTCGCGGCCCCACTCGAGCAGGTCGTGTGTGCCGCCGTAGCACTGGTGCAGTGCGACGACGTGATCGCCGGCCCTGAGGTGCGCCATGAACGCCGCCGCGACCGCCGCGACACCGGAAGAGAACAGCAGCGCCGCCTCGGCACCCTCGAGCGAGGCGAGCCGCTGCTCGCAGGCGTACAGCGTCGGGTGGCCGACGCGCTGGTAGTAGGCACCGGCGCGGCCCTTGAACTGTTCCTCGTTGAGCGCGTCGAGACCATCGAAGCCGAACGTCGCGGAGTGGACGATCGGAGTGCTCGCCGGGCCCGAGGACTCGGGATTCGGACCGTGCACGGCGCGGGTGTGGAGGCCGAACGGGCCTGGGCGGGAGCGATCGGGATCGGACACGGGAGCCTCCGGTGCGTGGCGGCGCGGGTGGGACGGTTGTAGAGTCGCGCGTCATCCTAGCACCATGACCCATCCCGCTCCCGCTGCTCCGACGGCCGCGCCCATGCCGGCCCCCTCGCTCCCGCGACCGGTCGATCCGGCCGCGGTCGAGCGCGTGCTGCTCATCCGGCCGCGCTTCCTCGGCGACATCTGCCTGACGCTGCCGGCGCTCGACGCCGTCCGCGCCGCCTGCCCGCTCGCGCGCGTGGCGTACGTGGTCGAGCGCGAGAGCGCGCCGCTGCTCGAGGGGGATCCGCGCGTGGACGAGCTGATCGTGGCGCCGCGTCACGCGCCCGCGACGGCCACCCTCGGCCTGCTCGCGCGGCTGCGCCGCTTCGCACCCGAGGTGGCGTTCGACTTCTTCTGCAATCCGCGCACGGCGCAGTGGACGTTCCTCTCGGGTGCCCGGGTGCGGGTGGGTTACCCCGACAAGGGCTGGCGCTCGGCGCTCTATACCCACCACGCCCGGCCACGCACCCTGTCGGCGATCGGATTCCATCTCGAGTCCCTTCACGTGCTGGGCTGGGCGGCACCCCATGCCGTGCCGCGGCTCCACGTCGGCGGGGCGGCGCGCGCCGAGGCCGCCAACGGGCTGCGGGCGCTGGGCGTGCCGGACGGCGCCCGGCTCCTGGGGATGCACCCCGGCGCGCGATGGCCCACCCGGCGCTGGCCGCTCGAGCGGTTCGTCGAGCTGGCGCGACGCGTGGTCGCGGCGCACGACGACGTGACCGTGCTGTTCACCGCCGGGCCGGACGAGGAGGCCGAAGCGCACGAGGCCGCCGGGCGGGTGAGCGGCGCGGTCGCGGTGACCGGCTGGCCGCTCGCGCGCTTCGTGGCGCTGCAGGCGCGCTGCGCCGCGTTCGTGTGCGGCGACACCGGCCCGCTCCACAGCGCGGTCGCGGCCGGCGCCCCGACCCTCGGTCTGATCTCCCGCAACCGGCCGGCGATGTTCTTCCCCTACCCGGAGTCGGAAGGGCACGTGGCGTTCTATGCCCGCGCCGAGTGCAGTCCGTGCCATCGCGATGAGTGCGCCGACCTGCGCTGTCTCGAGCGGCTCGATGTCGATGGTGCCCATGCGCGTCTGTCGGCTATGCTGGCGCGTGGCGCCGGGCGAGCCGGCGCCGTGCGCGGCCATGGCGACGGAACGCCCGCCGCGGACTGAGGCGCCCACGCGACGGATCGCGCACGCCGATCGGGGTCCCATGAGCCGCTCCCTCGTCACCTTCACCTCCGACTTCGGGCTGAACGACTGGTTCGTCGGTGTGATGCACGCGGTGGTGCACGAACGCTGCCCCGAATGCCGGATCGTGGATCTCACCCACCAGGTGCCGCCGGGCGACATCGAGCGCGCCGCGTTCGTGCTCGAGGCCGCCATCCCCGACGTCCACGGCCCGGCGGTGCACGTCGTGGTGGTCGACCCCGGCGTCGGCACCCAGCGCCGAGCGATCGTGGTACGTGCGAGAGGAACGATGTTCGTGGCGCCCGACAACGGCGTGCTCGAATGGGCGCTCGCCGATCCGGACGCCGAGACACGCGAGATCACGGCGCACCAGTTGTTCCGCGAACCGGTGTCGAGGACCTTCCATGGCCGCGACGTGTTCGCGCCGGTGGCTGCAGCACTGGCCGACGGCTTCCCATTCGAAGAGGTGGGCCCGGTGGTCCAGGACCCCGTGCGCATCCCGGACGCGCGCCCGGTCGTGATCGGTGGCGAGCTGCACGGCCACGTCACCCACGTCGACCGCTTCGGCAACGTGCTCACCAATGTCACCGTCGCCGAGCTCGACGGCGCGTTCTCGAAGCTGCCCCGCAGCGCCATCGAGGTGGTGGCGGGCGGGCGTGTGATCCGCGGCCTGGCCGATTCGTACGGCGACGCGCCGGTGGGCTCGCTCGTCGCCGTGATCGGATCGAGTGGCCGGCTCGAGGTCGCCCAGTCGGGGGGTGACGCCTCGCAGCGGCTCGGCGTGAGCGTGCGCGACGAGATCCGCATCCGCGCCGGGCACCCGGAGCTGGCGTCGAACGACACGGGGCGGGCGCGCTTCGAACGCTAGGAGTCGTGCGGGGAACCCCGCCCGCGCGCCGCGCAGCGTCGGGCCGTCACGCCGGACACGAACAACGGACGAGCCCCCGGAGCATCACGCTGCGGGGGCTCGTGTCGTGGTCAGCCGCGAGACGTCAGTGCTTCCCGCCGCCGCTCGAGTTGGCCGCCTTCTTCGGATCCTTGGCCGCGCCGCCCTTGTCGGCGCCCTTGACGGTCTTCCCGGCCGCCTCGTCGAAGTTGCCGGCGAGCAGCGCGCTCGCGCGCGGGAACATGTCGAGCGCGGCGTTGAGCTGGGTGTCGTCCTCGACCAGGATCCTGTAACGCGGCAGCGAGCCGAGCGTGGCGCTCGCCAGCTCGGCGCGGACCTGGCGTTGCATGAACGGCCGCTCCGTCCTCCAGGTCGAGTCGCTCGCGGTCGCGACCTTGCGGGTGTCGGCGTCCTTGCGCAGCT
>Ga0315273_10013031_pt1 | contig 10671 bp, 2 predicted proteins | sample YL17G02_0_MG_FD_205753 | JGI IMG/M metagenome (GOLD analysis project Ga0315273, IMG submission 205753) | Sediment microbial communities from Yellowstone Lake, YNP, Wyoming, USA - YL17G02_0 | ecosystem: Environmental > Aquatic > Freshwater > Lake > Sediment | place: USA: Wyoming | collected... | reverse complement strand
GGGGTTCGAGGCGGTGAGGAGGCGCCAGTCGTCGCTGCCGTTGGACCAGCCGCCAGTCGTCGGGAAGACGAGCGGGGCGAAAGGCTCCTGCACTTCGCCGTTGACCTGAAGCTCGCGCTGCGCGTTCTCCATCTGGCTGCAATAGCAGAGCGCCAGATGGTAGTAGCCTTCGGCGGGCACGTCGAAGGCCCATTCCAGCCATTGGCCGGGGGCGTCCCACATGTAGATGCACGTGCCAATGGTGGCGCGCTTGGTCGTCGAGGCTTTGACATGGCCACCGCCCTCGGCGGAGAAGTCCTCGGCCTGGACGACGACCACCGTCCCGGCCGGGACGGGCTTGGCCTTGGCTTCGGCCTCGCGGGCACGCGTCCGCGCGAGACACTCGTCCCGAGCCTTGGTTAGCGCGGCTTCCTGGTCGGCCTGGCGCTTGCGGAGCATCTCCTGGCGATGCTCGTAGGCGGAGGGGATGCCCGCCGGGGCGAACTCGATGCGCGAGGCAGGCGGAATCCTGATGGAAACCGCTCCGCCGGCACCGACCGTGACTTCGCCGAGCCGCTTGCCCGACGAATCCAAGCTGTACGCCCTCATCGACTTCAAGCCATCAAGGGCCACGGTGATCGTGGCCTCGGCGGGCGAGGGATTGCCGACAACAAAGGCTCCGGTCTCGGCCTTCTCGATGTAGGCGAGGCCGGGCTCGGAGCGCGTGAGCGAAAACGTCCCGACCTTCAGCGTCTTGCCGCCGGCGAGGTAGGCAGCGCGGATGGCGTCGCCCTCGCGGACGACGAACGCCTGCTGGGCGTCGGTCTGGAGGCCGCCCACGGTGAAATCGCCGGGCCGATAGGCGGCGAAGCAGAGGTCGATGCCCTTGGCCGTCTGGACCTTGAGCAGCGCATAACCCTCGGCCAGGCCTCCTTCGCAAGCCACGCCCCTGATGTGACCCTCCTTGGCGCCCGAGATGTCGATGGCGTTGCCGTAGACGGTCGATGCGGCGGTGCGGCGCTCGAGGATCGTCGGGGGCTTCTCCAGGCCGTAGTGGCCATCGGCGACGATGACCTCGGTCGGCGCCCCGCCGGCCGCGAAGAAGCGAGCCACGTTGCCCGCGCGGGTCACCGTGGCTGACCAGGGCTTATCGGTGCTCGCGTGGCGGACGTTCGTCAGCTCGTTGTAGCCATTCTCCATCGGCTCAGGGAACTTCGTCGGCTCGAGTCCGAGGTCGGAGGCGAACTGGCCCCGGATGTGCCAGGCGAGGTCCATCTCCCGCGGCAGGCGGGCGAAGGCGCCGAAGAGGTCGGCCACGTAGTCGGCGGTGAGGAAGAGCGAGCGGTCCATCGTGATCCCCGCGTAGGCTTCGCCGCAGCTCGCCCGCTGGAGGCCGAAGGAGTCGGCGGGGCCGTAGACAAGCTGCGTGGCGCCGCACATCCGCTGGTCCAGCTCGTCGACGCATAGGGTGTTGTGGGCGAGGGTCGTGTGGTACCAACGACGATAGATCGGCTGCTCGTACCAGACGCTGCCCGGGTCGGGCAGGAGTTGGTCGTTGAAGGCGTAGAGGTCGAGATTGAGCTTGTCAGGATGGCCGTGGGAGCGGTCGGGGCCGTAGTCGAGGAGCAGGCTCGCGGTGCCGCGCGGGTCGGTGAGGCGCAGGATGCCGTAGCCGACGCCGAAGAAGTTGACGTTTCGCCATTCGATGGGCGGCGCCCCCTCGTCCCCCCGCTCCCGCGGGGGGATGCCCTGTCTTGGACGCTCCGGCGTCCCTCGTCCCCCCGCTCCCGCGGGGGGATGCTCTGTCTTGGACGCTCCCGCGTCCCCTCGTCCCCACGCCGGAGCGTGGGGACGAGAATCGGTGTAGAGGATCGAGACGGGGAAAATCTGGAATCGGGCTCGCAGCACGGGCTTCGTCTGATTCAGCACCAGCAGATAGGCGGGATCTCGGTAGCGGCGATAGGCGAACTCATAGAGCCCCGCCTCATAGCCGATGATGTGCCCGCGGCCGGAATCGTGGATCGCGGGCGAGGTCATGTCGGGATAGGCGATCTGGAGCGGCGTGTCGAAGAGCCGCTTGAGGGCGCCGTCGCGGTAGCGATAGAGGTCGATGCCGTGGTGCCAGAGCATCTCGGCGTCCATGACGAGGGCTTCGAGGGCCATGAACTGGTAGCCCATGGCGCCCTCGGCCCACATCCCGTCCTCATCGATGGCCTTGGGGCCGAAGTGCCGCTCGAACAGGCCGCCGGTCGGCTTCTCCTTCGTGCCGCGAATGCCCCAGAAAGCGGTGTTGATGAGCTGCTCGTCGTCCGCCGCCAGGCCGGCCGCGAGGACGGCACACGTGGCGATGGCCGACCAGTTGGTGTACGCTTCGAGCATCGCGTGGTTGCCGACGATGTGGCGGCCCTCCGCCTTCACGAGGTCGTCCTCGATGTGCTTGCGCTCCTCGGGCGTGATCGACGGCAGGTCGTGAATGAGGTCGTAGCCGCGGGCGACCTGGATGAGCCACGTCGCGTCGCTGAGCCGCTGGTCGAAGACCTTGCTCGGATCGTGGTTGAAGCCAGGCCGTGCGCCTTCGCCGTAGTTGGGCACGGCGTCGGCGTAGGCCAGGAGGAGCTTCTTGCAGAACTCCGCGTAGCGGGCGTCGCCGGTCAGGGCGTAGGCGGTGCCCAGGTTTGCGATGTCGAGTCCGAGATGGTTGTGGACGCCGCCATAGGTCTGGCTGCCCAGCGGCGCGGCGTCGCTGAGGTGGAGGAAAATGCCGTCAGGCCCTTTCTTCGGCTCCGGGATGCCGAGGGGCTCCTGCATCCGCGCGTCCATGTCCTTCTTGAGCCGGTCGAGCTGGGCCTGAAGCTCCTTGCTCGTCTTGAGCATCTCCTTGTAGGCGGCGATGTCCTCCTGGTCCCAGAGCGTGCAGGGATGGCCCTTGGTCCTGCGGGGCTGGCCCACGACCTCGACTTTGCCCGCGACCAGGCTCCCCGCGGTCGGCGCGATGTTGCTCGGCGAGGCGGCCACCGAGTACTGCTCGACCGGCTTCATCATCTCGGCGACGTGGGTGGTCGAGAGGACCCTCAGTCGTGCCCAGCCGCCCCAGTTCGGGCCTTTCTTGCCGTTGGGCAGCGTCCGGATGGGGTAGTCGTCGGTGACGAGGATGCCGACGATCTGGCCTTTGGCCTCCAGGGGAATGCGGATGGGCTTGCCGGGGGTTTCGGGCAGGTCGGCGTGCTTGAGCAGCTTCCCGTCGACAAAGAGGTCGACGGCCTTCGGCTGCATGGTGCCGTAATAGTCGAGGCCGACGACTTCGATGGCCTTGATCTCCACGGGCACGATCAGGCGGATGTCGACACGGCCGCCCTTGAGCGGGCCGCCGAAGATCGTGCCGCCGCGTCCATCGCCGGCGACCAGCGTGTTGTTCGGCGGCCAGTCGCGGTTGAAGGGCGAGCCGCTGCCCTTGGCCGTGGCCCCGAGGCTCAGCAGGGCCACGTTGTAGAGATCGCCGCTCTCCGCCGCGTGTCCCGCCGGCTGGATGCCGCAGACTAGAGAGAAGACCATCAGGCAAGCTACCGTCCTGAGCATCGCCACGGGCGGATCTCCTGATGCACGCCCCGATGGAGTTGCACTCCGACTCGCCACGCATTGTATGCAAGACCGAACGGTGGAGCAAGTATGTAGTCCCGCCTTTAGGCGGCGTATGTATAGAGCCTTCAGGCGTTCCTCGCTCTTGGGCCGACGGGGCGGCTCTCGGGCGCGCGACCGCGCGGCGGAGGAGAAGACCGCCTGAAGGCGGGACTACATGCCCGAGCCTCGGAAGCGGCCCCTGCCTGACCGCTCTCACTCTTGACGCGCCGCGGGCGAATCGCTAAGCTTGGCGTCGGTGTGCCCATCCCCTGGAAGCCCCTTCCGCAAAGGAGCTGCGACATGGCGGAGAAACTTGCGGTCGACGGCGGGAAGCCCGTCTGCTCCGAGCCCTGGCCCCACTGGCCCTACTTCCCGGACAGCGCGATCCGAGCCGCGATGATGCCGCTGCGGACCGGCAAGGTGAACTACTGGACAGGCACCCGGGGCATGGAGTTCGAGCAGGAGTTCGCCGACTGGTGCGGCGCGAAGTTCGGCATCTCGACCTCCAGCGGCACCAGCGCCCTCCACGTCGCTCTCGCCGGACTCGGCATCGGACCGGGCGACGAGGTGATCTGCACGCCCTACTCCTTCATCGCCTCCTCGTTCTGCGTGTGCCAGGCGGGCGCCGTGCCCGTCTTCGTCGACGTGAAGCGCGACGATCACACGATGGACCCCCAGGCCATCGAGGCCGCCATCACGCCCCGCACCCGCGCCATCCTGCCCGTCCACCTCTACGGCAACGTGTGCGACATGGACGGCATCCTGAAGGTGGCCCGCCGCCACAAGCTGTTCGTCGTCGAGGACTGCGCCCAAGCCCACGGGGCGACGTGGCGCGGGAAGAAGGTCGGCACCCTCGGCCACGCCGGCGCCTTCAGCTTCTGCCAGAGCAAGACCTTCACCACGGGCGGCGAAGGCGGCGCCGTCGTCACCGACGACGAGGCCGTCGCCTGGGAGTGCCGCTCCTTCCGCGACCACGGCTACGACGTGAAGGAACGCCTCCGCCTGCTCGAACTCGAAGCCAAGCTCCCCTACATCCACAACCGTGTCGGCTACAACTATCGCCTGACCGAGGTGCAGTCCGTCCTCGGCCTCGAAGCGCTCAAGCGGATCGACTCGTGGAACCTGAAGCGGCGGCGCCGGTTCGGCGAGCTCCTCAACACCGAGCTGGGCAAGCTCCCCGAGGTGCTCCATCTCCCGCCGCACCAGGACGGGCTGCGCGAGAATGGCTTCTGGGTCTACCCGCTCGTTCTGGACACCGGGAAGCTCCGCGTCTCGATCCGCGAGTTCGTCGCGGCGCTCGGCGCGGAGGGGATCCCCTGCGGCCCCGTCTTCTGGCCGCAGTCCTACCAGGAGAAGGCCTACCAGGAGCATCGCGGCTTCGGCCAACTCAACTACCCCTTCGGCGATCCGAACGCCGACGCGAAGAGCGTGGACTACGCGAAGGTTCGATGCCCCAACGCGGCCTGGCTCGAAGAGCGCACGCTCGTCCTCTTCACGCTCCACCCCGTCTACTCGATGAAGCACCTTCGCCTCGTCGTCCGCGCCGTCCGCAAAGTCCTCACCGCGTACAGGAAATAGAAGAGGCGACCACGGAGACACAGAAAGAAGTCTAACCGCGAAAAACGCGAAATGACGCGAAAAGGACAAGAGAAGAGCCTTGACCACGGATCACACTGAAGCCACGGATCGGAGAAGAGGGGCCCGAGGTTGAAACCCAGAAGCTCTCTGCGCCATGCCTATCTGGCATCTGATCCTTTCAGGTTCCTATTCCCCTGCCCCACATTCCCCTGCCCCATTCCTCGGTCTTTGGCCGCGTGCTTTCTCTTTTTCGCTCCCTTTCGCGTTTTTCGCGGTTAGACTCTTCTCTGTATTCCTCTTGATCCGTGCCATCCGTGTAGTCCGTGGTGAGGATTCCGTTTTCCGTCTTGGTTTTCGTCCGTGGAGGTCCTGACATGAGCATCGGCTGGGGCGTGATTGGGGCGGGAGGCATCGCGTCGAGGCGGACGATCCCGGAGGGCATTCTGCCCACCCGCGGCGCCAGGCTGGCCGCGGTGATGGACGTCGATGGGGCGCGAGCCCAGGCGGCCTCCGAGCGATTCGGCGGCGTGCCGTGGTTCACCGACGCCGAGCCGCTCCTCGCGCGCGACGACGTGGACGCCGTCTATATCGCCACGCCAACCATCGCCCACGCCCCGCAGGCCCTCGCGGCCATTGCAGCGGGCAAGCACGTTCTTGTCGAGAAGCCGCTGGCGATGACCGTCGCCGAGGCCCGCCGCATCGCCGCGGCGGCCCGGCGCAAGGGCGTCCTCGTCGGCACCGGCTTCATGATGCGTCACCACGGCGCCCACAGGAAGGCCCTCGAACTCATCCGCCAGGGCGCCATCGGCAAGCCCGTCCTCGGCCGCGCCCAACTGAGCTGCTGGTACCCGCCCATCCCGGGCGCCTGGCGTCAGGACCCCAAGCTCGGCGGCGGAGGCTCCTTCATCGACATGGGAAATCACTGCTTCGATTTGCTGGAGATGTTCCTCGGGCGGACCACCGAGGTCCACGCCTTCACCGCCAACCTGATCCACGGCTACCCTAGCGAGGACACGGCCGTCGTGACCTTCCGCTTCGGATCGGGCGCCTTTGGCGTCGTGGACAATCTCTTCAACGTCCCCGACGAAGCGTCCAAGAATGTCCTGGAGATCTACGGTTCCGCGGGCAGCATCCGTTGCGAAGGCACGATCGGCCAGGCTCCGGGCGGCATCCTGCGCCTCGTCAGCGTCCAGGCCGGCGGCTACGACGCTCGGCAGCAGCGCTCCGCGGCCCGCGAGCGCCTCGTCCGGTTCCCCCTCATCAACACCTATCGAGCCGAGATCGAGGACTTCACTCGCGCCATCCGCACCGGCGGCCAGCCCACCGTGCCCATCGAGGACGGCCTCTGGAACCAGCGCGTCGTCGAGGCCGCCTACAGGTCCGCCAGAACCGGCCGCGCCGTGAAGGTCGCGCCCCTATCCCCTTCCTAAGTCGTAATCGTAATCTTAATCGTAATCGTAATCGATCTTTCTTCGCTGTCTTCCGAGCAGGGAAGAGCGATCGGGATCACGATCACGGCCAAGAGTGAGACAAGGGAATGAGGGACAAGGGAATGAGAACCAAAAAGCAGAAGGCTGAAGAGGGTTGGCAAAATAAAGCCATGGGGGTGGCAAAATAAGCCCACGATCGGACCTCTCCCGGCTGCTATTTTGCACCTCGTGTCTTTATTTTGCCTATCTCTGTCTGCCGACTGCTGCCACTCGCGCCGCAGCTCATTTCCCCGCCCAGCGCACTTTCAGCACTCGGGCCCCGTACGGCCCGGGCAGCGGCACTCCGGCGAGATCGATGGCTGCCCCATCCTCCGCATCGGTGACCGCGGGCGCGCCGGCGGGAACTCCCAGCCGCTGGGCGTCCAGGCGGACTCGGGCTTTCGCGTCCTCGGTCGCCCAACTCGCCAGGACGATGAGCATCTCGCCCGCCTTCGGCTTCGCGATCACCAGCCATTTCACCTGCGGTGGCTCGACGGCCAGCGCCGGCTCGTCCGCCCAGTAGTTGTGGACGACGACCTGCGCCTCGGGCAGGTCGGTTGCCTGCTCGTAGCCGAAGCTCTTGACCAACTCGTAGAGCTTGCCACCGTTGGTTTGGATCTCGTGGACCATCCGCATGCCCCACTCCGCGCGGTACTGGCGATCCTTGGGCTGCGCCAGGAGCACCTTGTTGGTGGTGCCGGTGATGGGATACAGCGTGAGCGGGTAGTTCCCGACCTGGCGGCCGATGGTCTCCGCCTGGAGCCATTCGGGGCTGAACGGCTTGTCCGAGCCGAGTTCGTGGTCGAGGTTCGCCGTGGCCCAGGTGTGGATGGGGAGGACGAGGGTGTTGGTCATGTGGTTGACCCATTCGAGCGGCTCGGGGCGCTTGGCCCGCCACTCCTGGAGGAGGTCCCAGACGAGCTTCTGGTAGTAGCGCTGGCCCCAGAGGAGGACGGCGGGCTGGATGTCGCCCGTCTCGGTGACGTACGCCCCGAAGGTGCGGTGGTTGAGGCTGGAGCGGGGATAGGTGTTGTCCCAGTAGAGGCTGACGCCGCGTTTGAGCCACTCGTTGGCGAACCAGCGCCCGAATTCCCGGTACCTCCAACCGAAGTTCACCCCAGCCGAAGGGTTGGTGTCTTTGCCGGAGCGGAAGACCGATTCGTCGGGCTCCGTGCGGGGGCCGCGGTGGAAGCTCTCGGAGGCGGTGGTCCACTCGTCGGCGAAGATCTTCCACTCGTCGCGGACCGTGCAGGCGGCCATCTCCTCGTGGTAGACGGTCAGCGGCTTGTTCGGCCCGACGTCCTTGGCGCGGCCGGCGAAGTGGAGGACGCTGTCGAGCCACGGCCACGTGCCGTGGGCGGGCGGCGGGTTGTGCTCCTTGGCGTACTGCTGGAACCAGGCCGTATCAATCTTCCCGCCGCCGCGGGCCTCGAGAATCTTGTCCACGATCCGCCAGTCGTCGTGGTACGGCCCCTGATAGGAGCAGTTCAGCCCGCCCCAGGGCACGACGGCAAGGCCGGTGGGCAGATTGGGCAGCTTCGCGCGCCAGCCCGGCGGCATCGGCTTCGTCGGGGAGGCCTGGAGGCCGAACACGATCCTGTGCATGCTGCTGATGGTCGTCGGCTTGTTGATCAGGTGGACCCGCAGGATGACGCGATCTCCTTCGCGGATGATCTCCTGGAGCGGCAGAGTCATGTCCTTTCGGGTACCCCAGTCTTTGTCGTTCTCGGCGAACCAGGCGAGGCCGCGATTGGGGCTGCCGAGCCAGATGTAGGCGGTGAAGGCGTTGAGCCAACTCTTCGTGCGGTGGCCATTGCGGCTGTCCCAGACGGCGCCTTCGCCAGCGGGCAGAGCGCCGGCGAAGTTCTGGCGCAAGGTGTCGGTCGTCTCGTGAAGCAGCTTGGCCTCGGTGGCGCGGAGCGGAATCTCGAGCGTCAGCCGCTCAATCGTTTCCCTTTGCGGCCAGGGCCAGCGGTTACTCAGGTGCATCACTACCATCATGCAGCCGTCGCACTCAATGTCCGAGATGGTCAGGAGGGAGAGATTCGGCGCCAGAGCTGTCGCCCGGAAGCTGGCGTTGGACCCGGTGTTCATGGTGCAGCGGCTTGCTGCGCTCTCCCACTTCCCCTCCGCGCCGTTGACCCAGTAGCGCAGCGTCATGGGCGCGGCGAGGAGTTCGCGACCGGCGGCCTCCACGGAGTCCCACAGTCCGAAGCCGTTCATCGTGCAGGTTCGCAGGATGACGGAGACCAACTTGCCGTTCGTCCCAACGGGCGCGAAGGGCGGAAGAACCTGGGTGAAGATCTGGGGGTGCTCCCAGGGGAAGTGCTTCCGCTCGAAGGTGAACGAACCGCCGGGCCGGGTCTTCCCATCCTTGCCGGTCACGGAGGCCGTCAGCGCATAGAGGCCGTCCTTGAGTTCAGGGACTTCCAGCTTCGCTTCCTCGCGGCTGAAGGGGACGGATTTTCGGAGAAGCTCGCCGCCGCCTTGCGCCGCGAGGGACAGGGTCACGTCGCGGATTCCCTCCGGCTCGACGTTCGTGATGAGGCGATAGTAGACGGAGCGAAGGCTGGGCAGGTACATGCCCTCGATCTCGATGGGATCGAGGCGGATGTCCTTGCGCATGCGGTCTGGCTCGCGGTAGCGAAGGTAGGCGTTTGCGACTTCCTCGGGGAGAAGGGCTTTGCGGTAGACGTAGACCTCGTCGACGAAGGAGTTGGGGCCGAAGGAGATGGACGTGCCGACGCCCTTGTTCTGGGGGAGGACAAGGCCGGAGGAGGAGTCGCTGGCGCGGAGCTTGCCGTCGATGTAGAGCGAGACTGTGCGGTCGCGCCAGGTGATGGCGGCGTGGCGCCAGCGGCCCTCGTAGTAGTCGCCCTCGTCGCTGAGGAAGGTCAGCTCGCCGCGGCGGTTGGAGAAGTAGAGCGAGAGCGGACGCCCCGGGCCGCCGCCGTTGAAGATGTAGAGCGTGAAGCCCCAGCCGACCGAGACGAAGCCGCGGTTCTGGTCCGACCAGTTGTTGACGCCGTAGGGCTGGAACCAGAATTCGAGGGAGCCTTCGCTGAGATCGAGCAGGCGCGGGGCGGAGAGCGTCAGGGCGCCGCAGAGCGCCTGCTTGCGGACGCCGGGGACGAAGGAAGATTGGATGGGTGGATGAATGGATGATTGGATGGATGGAGGAGGAACTGAAACCTTCAGGCCGGGGATGTCGCCTTTCGCCGCCGTGTCGCCGTCGAGCGGGAGGTAGAGGGCCGGCTCGTGGCCGGGGACGAAGAAGGGGGTGGAGGCGGGGATGGGACGGCCGTCGTTCTTCCGCGCCCAGGCCATGTCCTCGCGCTCCCAGAGGCGGTAGACGTTGCGGTGGACTCGCACTTCGTCGATGAGGCCGGCGAGGCCGGCCTTGCCGCTGGGGTCGTTGCCGATGTAGATGGGGCCGGGCTCGACCTCTTCGTCGCCGTGGACCGCCAGCCCCTGGCCCCACGTGATGGCGGCGGAGGCGACTTCGCGGCCGTTGACGTAGAGCCGGCGGTAGCCTGCGCTGATCCCTGCCACGTGGACCCACTGCCCGAGTGGCACGACGCCCGCCGGGCTGGATGTGCGGACGCGGTTCCCGTAGAAGACGTTCACGGTCTCCAGGTGGAGCGCACCCTTGGAATCCACGGATAGGGAAAAACCCTTCGTGCGGTCGCGCTGGGGATCATACTGGGGATTGGCGTCCACCACAGCCGGGCGGCAGACGACGAAGCATTCCTTCTCGGGATACCGCTCGAGCCTGATCCAGGCTTCGATGCAGACTGAGCCGCCGCGGAAGATGCCCTTGTGGATCACTTTGACGGAGCCGATGCCGGAGAGCTTGAGGGAGGTGGAAGAGATGGACGGAATGGACTGGATGGACGCGGCCGCCAGAGGCGGGAAGGGGCATCCGGGGCCTTTGGCCGCATCGCCCAGAAGCTCGGCCTGGCTCGGCTCGCCGAGGGTCTTGGCGAAGTCCGGCTCATCGAAGTGCATGAGGAGAAAGGTCGATTCG
>Ga0315273_10013030_pt1 | contig 10671 bp, 7 predicted proteins | sample YL17G02_0_MG_FD_205753 | JGI IMG/M metagenome (GOLD analysis project Ga0315273, IMG submission 205753) | Sediment microbial communities from Yellowstone Lake, YNP, Wyoming, USA - YL17G02_0 | ecosystem: Environmental > Aquatic > Freshwater > Lake > Sediment | place: USA: Wyoming | collected... | reverse complement strand
TCCCCCCTCTCCTGAATCCTTCTTCTTTGGAGAGGTTCCCATAATGCATCCCGGGAAGGCATCGAGTCAGGACGTTTTCAAGCTATCGGCGGGAGTGCTGGCTCAACGAACTGTAAAAGATGGGTTGGGGAACTCTGGAGATGCTTGCACCTGGTCGAGCACACTCGCAGCAAAAGTGCAAGCACAATCATTTGGTGCGCCCGCACAGACCGGTTAGAGAGACTGAAAGAAGCGAAGTAGACGCTGCTCCATAATGGACCAAACATACTGTGACTCGAAGACACGTCTGCCATTTTCGCCGAGCTGGACTCTCGAATCCACGTCATCTCTCAATCTAGAGAGCGTGCTCTCGACAGCATGACGGTCACCATAAGGTACCACAACGCCACAATTGTGTGACGTCACCAAATCGGCGAGTCGTGTCCCATCGTTCACAATTATGGGCTTTCCGTAGCACATTGATTCGTAGAGTTTGTTGGGACTAGCAAACAAGTGATTCGGAATTGCTGGATCGTACATGGCCGCCACGACGGCACATGCATTGGTCAAGCGCATGATGTCTAGATGGCTTACTCGTCCGATGAATGTGCAGTTCAGGTGATTGGCGATATACCACTTGATGTAGTCCTCGTGCTCCCCGTGCCCCGCTATGACGAGATGGACTCCAGACATCCCGTGAACTGCATCAACAAGAGTCTGCAGTCCCCTGTGTTTCGAGAGTTGCCCTCCATAGAAGACTATCATCGTCCCATCAGGCACATCATGTCTGGAGAGATCAACTGCATCTCTTACGATGTCGGTCGGAGCGTTGACTACCTCCACCACATGATTCGGTAATGCACTGCCAGAGAACTGCCGCACCCTTGAAATATCCGGAAGAATTAGACCTTTCGCCCGACGGACCAGCCGTTTCTCCAGGAACCTCACAATGGAACCCACAAAGTCTGGAATCGGCTTCTTGAAGTTGTCGGCATAGAAGTCGTGGGGATTGTATATGAACGAACTCCTGCCAAACGATCCATAGAGAAGGCTTGGAATCATTGCATCGAAGTCACACGCAATCACAACCGAAGGTCGCAGCTTGACAAGACGGAGAAAGGACCACATCATCCACAAACCGAGGAACGGAGCGAAAAGAATGCTGCCCACTGGAAGTCTACTCCTCTTTGAGAAGGTGAGTCGCTCGATGCGAATGCCATTCGAGACCTCGCGATTCTTGGGTATTCCCGAACGGTTAATCCCCACAAGGCGCACATCCGCTCCTTGCCCGATTAAGAACCTTGCCAAGCGATCGACGCGTGGGTCGGAAGTGAACTCACTGGTTCGAAGGATGCATATTGATTGTCCGGAAATCCTCATGGAGAACACCCCCGGTCCGGTCTGAACTGCTGTAAGAACGGAGCATCAATCGGATTGACCTTGGCTTTTGCCCCCGATAGGCATGAACCATACCAATCGTCATTGAGATTGATGTCCAAAGAATCACGTCTCGTGAGAGCGTATCTGGCAGCACAGTGTATCGGGAGTATGGATCCAGCGGGGAATGGTGGCTTGTAGCATTTGAGCCAGGAGAATAGAAGGGTCGCAATAGATAATGATTTAGATGCGATATGATTACATACATCCACGACCTAATGCCGCCCATGGGCATCGCCTGTGTCACCATAGAAGAGGCTTTGGCCGCATGAACCGCAAGAAACTGCTGGCCGAAGAAACGGCACTTGAGGGGAGTCGACGCTGCGTTGCGAAAGGCATCGACAAGCGCTTAATTGAGTCAATAGCAGGAAGGAGCCTGAAGATAGCGGTTATTGGATGTGGATATGTCGGCCTTCCAACCGCGGCGCTCTTCGCAGACGTCGGATTCCAGGTTACGGCATTCGACAAGAGGATTGAGGTCGCCATGGCAGTGAATAATGGCCTCAGTCCAATCCATGAAGCAGGTCTCGAGGAAATCATTCACCGTAACAATCGCGCTTCAAGGCTCGTGGGGAGTTCTGATACGAAATGGGCAAGTGGTCGATTCGATGCCGTGCTTGTCGCAGTCCAGACTCCAGTTGACTCCTCAGGCAAGAGCGACTTATCGGCTTTCTCGGCGGCCATTGACCAAATTGGCGATAATCTGAGCGCAGGCATGCTAGTAATGGTCATCAGCACGGTTCCTATTGGCACAATGAACAGGACTGCGAAGGAGCGGCTCGAGACAATCAGCCATCTCAAAGCTGAATCGGACTTCCTTCTGGCATATTCTCCCGAAAGGATGTCCCCTGGAAGAGCAGTGGAGGAATTCCGGAACAATAAGAGAATCGTTGGCGGAATTGGACCTCGAAGCACGAGAGTCGCGTCCCATCTCTTCAAGACCGTGTGCGAAACTATCACAGAAACCGATGCACAAACAGCTGAAGTCACGAAACTCGCGGAAAATGCGTTCAGGAATGCGAACATAGCCTTTGCCAATCAACTTGCATTGATATGTGAAAGTGCGGAGGTTGATGCTAGTGAGGTGATAAGACTGGCAAACACACACCCCAGGGTCGACATCCTTTCGCCTGGTCCCGGTGCCGGTGGGCCTTGTCTGAGGAAGGATTCACTAGCTCTGATTCAGGACTACTTGCCAATCGAGACGAACCTACTGCGAACGGCGAATAGTGTGAATTCTCACATGGCGACCCACGTTGTACATCTGGTGCAGCAGGGGTTGACCAGAGCTGGCAAGACGCCATGCAAGAGCAGAATTGCAGTCCTCGGAACGACTTACAAGCGCGACGTTGATGATGTCAGAGATAGCCCCGCAGAACCGGTCATCAATGGGATGATGTCTCAAGGGATGCGTGTCATGACCTTCGATCCGTATTCGAGTGAGTCATTTGGAGGGGTGAAGACCCGCTCCGTCGAGGAATGTGTCCAGAAGTGTGACGCCATAGTGCTCATGACAGACCATTCCGATTTCAGCAATATTTCGCTCGAGAAGATTCGACGACGGATGAATGCCGGACCGTTCGTTGTAGACGCGCGCAGAGCCTTCAATCCAATCCTTGTATCGAAATCCGGTTTTGACTATCTTGGAATTGGATGGGGCGTCCGATTGACCGAATCTCATTGAGTCTGTATGTGAATGCGGGTATATTCGCGCCGCATGTGCGGCAATCCATTTCTCGTTAGAACGATGTGTGCGTGCCACGCGCCCCACGAAAGACTTCGGCTTACAGAAGGATCTCAGCTCCACCGTTATCGAATATCCTGCATCGATTGTCTTCGAGAAAAGGATAGTTCGCGTACACATATTCGCGATTGACACCAATCTGATGATACACAAGAACCTTGTGCTCCACGATGTTGAATGTACCCAAGAACACATATGAATTCAATGGGGTCTCGTTAAGATCCGGCGGCAATATCGTCACATTAGGCCAATCATAACTCCCGAGAAGGAGCCATCGATACGAGTCGCCAAGGACACCGTTGTCCCCCTTGACGGAGAACAGCCACTGTGTTGCATAAGACTCTTGTTCATTGAACCGGGGGCCATCGATATCTGGATTTAGTGCAACCGAGACCGGACTATCCCCAGTTACCTCATAAAGGAATCCACTATTGAATAGCAGGAACACAGCAAGGAGCATGGAGAAGGTTCGTACTGCGATACGATCGTCCATCTTTGACGAACGCCTCTGCAGACTAGTTGCGGCTAGCCGCAGAATTGACTGAAGGCCGAAAAGCGCAAATGGTGCTAGGAAGAATAGACCGATATGGTAGAACCTACCGGTTCCCAATGAACTGCCCAAGTAGGGGATGGCAATTGCACCGACTAATACGCCGAAAGACACGACAGCAAGTCCGGAATAGACTCTGTCAAATCCTGATTTGCAGACTTTCAGAAGGCACGATAGAAGGCCCACGCCGATGAGCGCCTGGAATGCCAAATGAAGACACTTCGCCAGAAGATGTAGTGGAGATACCGACTGCACCGTGAGAATCGCAAGCCCTTCAGATGTCTCAGGGTTTAGGAAATCGTACACAAAGGTATCAGCCATACGGTTGAGAATGAAAACGGCAGAGTTCACGGAAGACGATGATGAAACTACGCTGTACCACAAAAATGCGAGGACTGCAAACAGAGCCACAAACCTCGCAGAGAAAGCTCGTGCTTCTGAAAGACCATTCAGTCCTTTCTCACTCATCCTCCGGTAAACGAATGGGAGCACGACGACAGCTGATAGAGCTAGATAGTACGAAAGACCGTAGTGAGACACAACTAGCGAAAACGCAAATACGAACAGAAGGATGGAACGCCTATAGTCATCCAATTTCGAATCGAACAGCAGAATGAGAATCAATACAAAGAACAACTCTCCAATTTCCTGTCTAGCCAAAGACAGCATCATTGTGTAGAAGACCCAAAAGGATACGGAAAGTAGGACGGACATCACCGCGATATCGCTGCTGACTCGCCGACGATACATCTCAAAGAGTCCAAGTGGGACAAAGCAGAAGATCAGTGGATACGCCACCTTGAAGACGAAATGCAGATTCATGCTGCACACGTTCGAGATGATTGGTGCCAGCATCACAATTGACAGCATACCGTTTGTGTTATACGGAATTGAGTAGTCCCAATGAGATTCTTGAGTTACCAGATTTGCCAGGTATAGTTCGTGATGGATGTCCCAACCCCAGACGTATGAACTCAACAGCGAATTCTGAAATAGAAGTGAAGCCGAAATGAAGAATACCGCGGCAGGGAAATACTCCTTCGGAATCCATCTTGAATTCCCTAGGATTACGATGAGGAATGAAATCAGAAGCAACACCGACAGAGACAGCATGTTGCTCCCCAGATTATTCATGAATAGAGTACCAGTCAATGCCAACAGGAGAACGAAACACAAGAAAATGAGAAGGAAACCCTCCTTGAGGCCAATGACCAAGATGCTCTCATTTGAGAAATCTCTATCTCTGAGACACGCCAGGACCAGAAGAATGACCTCAAGCAGACTCAGCACAGTGAGCAAGGGCATTGTTGACATCGAATCATGAATGCCTACGAGGCCACCCAGTGTATTGGTCATGACCCCAACCGTCATAAGAATCGCCAGGCTAGATCCAACCGCGAATAGAGCTGTGAGGCTGCTCCCGAGATTATGAATCCTGAGAATGCGCAGAACCGCAATCCCTGGCAGATAGCACAGGAAGAAAAGCCCAACAACCTGCCGGAGATAGGGAACTTCAAATCCGATGAACTCCAATCCAATTGTGCCCCACAGAGACATGAGGACAACTGAATCGAAGATCAGGAAATCCTTAATGCCCCAGTCATTCAGTGTTATTGGATTTCCGATTCTCATGGCCAATCACCTTGGATGAGCGAGCATACACAAGATTCTGCAATCAGAATGGACCATGCACTCGTAGCTCAACATGAGTCTCGCTTCGTAGTCTGGTGAACGGTAGTTGAGTATATAGGATACGCGTGCGGCAATCGCACACATTCAGTGTCCAAGACTGATTCTCAAGTTCACTAGAACAACTTTCCGGCAATCCATTGAACGCATTGCCGTTTAATCCGAGGTGTGCGCTTGCCACACCACGCAGCAAACTGCAGAATAGTCTGCCCTCTTTGATTCTCAGGGTCTGCATCCATCGGTAGGACAATGTGCCTATGCTCAATCCGAACATCTCGCGGGTTCGGTTCGAATTTGAATCACATGAATGCGGCCAATTCATATCCGATTTGCCATCTCCGTTTCCACAAGCTCGCATATTATGTGACCAGCAACGATGTGCGCTTCTTGTATCCTTGGCGTGTCACTGCTCTCAATAAATAGCACTTCATCCGCCATCGCAACAGCCTCGCTTCGACGGTTCCCGCCAGTCAGGACCACGGTCTTGATTAGATTATTCCTTGCAGCCCTCAGCGCCCTCACCACGTTTTGTGAATTGCCGCTAGTGCTTAGGGCAATCAGCACATCACCCTTGCGTCCATGAGCTTCGACCTGACGTTCAAAAACCGTTTCGTAACCGACATCATTGGACTGAGCTGTCAAAATAGAGGTGTCCGTAGTCAGTGCAAGAGCTGGAAAGGGACCTCGATCCTTCCTGAATTTGCACACAAGCTCAGCTGCGATGTGTTGTGCTTGGGAAGCGCTCCCACCATTCCCACACAGCATCACCTTCCCTCCGTTGGCGTAGCACCTCACAACCATTTCTGAGATTCTCTTCAGCTTGCTAGTTTCAATACCCCTAATTGCCTCAACACACTCCTTGAGAGAATGGTCTATCAGTGACATGTCCGTCTCAGAATTCATTCTTCGTCCTCCAAACCTTCAATCCATCCTTGGCAAATGAGAATGGCTTTGAATCCGCGCCCATTGAGTGCATCGTCCTCTCGACATCGTGCCTGGTCCTGTAGCTACAGTATAGGAGCAGATAGCCGCCTCCGCCAGCACCGAGTATCTTCCCCCCAATTGCGCCCTTCTGCCTAGCAGCTTCATAGAGACCATCGATGCGAGAATTGGTGATTCCGCGGGCCATCTCTTTCTTTGTCTGCCAAGCAGAGTCTAGCATCCGGCCAAACTCATCAAAATCCCCCTTCAGAAGAGAATTCTTCATCTCAAGAGCCATCCTCTTCTGTTCGTGCAGAGCCTCAACATTTCTTCCGCTTCTGAAATCATCCACTTGGCGTTCGATGATGTTCGCCGAGAGTCTCGTGCCACCAGTAAAGCAAAGCAGGAGATGGCATTCGAGCTCCTTTATGTTTTCATTACTTATCCTGAGAGGATTCACTATAACCTTTCCATCTGTCGCGAACTCGATGTAATTGAATCCTCCAAAGACCGACGCGAATTGATCCTGGTACCCACCCTTGATTCCCAATTCGTTCCGTTCGATCTCATATGCGAGTTCTGCGACATCGTACTCGCTCATGAAGATGTCTAGCCAATTACTCAAAGCCCCAATCAGGGAGACGACAACCGTTGACGATGAGCCCAGACCGCTTCCGGGGGGTGCATCGGTATGCATGAACAACTCAGCCCCTCCTCTCAATTTCCCCAGTTCCATCTTCTTCAGGGTCGCCTTGACGAGATCATTCTTGCCGTCATAAACCAAGTGCTCCAACTTCTCATTTGTGCCAAAATCAAGGGATATTAGTCTAATCCCTTCCTTCGATGGCGCAAGATGAGTATGGGCATACCAGTTGATTGTAGAGTTGATGACTGCACCTCCGTACTCTCTCGAGTACTCGCTAATGTCGGTGCCCCCTCCAGCGAAGCTTATTCTGAGAGGAGCTATCGATCTGATTATCATGATAGGTGCCAATGAATTTAGGTACTAATAGCCTTTCTCCACAGAGTCTGAATTGTTGCACATCAACCATGGCATGACCCGACGACATATGGTCAGCTAACCTCCAATTGGCTCATACAAACTAGGGATTTGGGGATATGCTTTGTCTTGCTCTCCGCCCTTAGGGAATTCGCCTCCGACGAGACTTCAGGGTTCGTTATGAAGCGGGAGGGGTACCAGCAGAAACCCGGCCACCGCGAATCGTGGCCGACAACCAATGTTCGAGGGGGACTCACTGACCCAGCACTAATTGGCAGAAGACTTCATGCTTCTTAGTGCCCACGGGTGAAAAAGTCAATGTCAATGACCGATTAGAACACCTCTGACCCATCTCTGGTAGAACGAGAAGACAAGGATCGGCATGGTAATCGATGGGAAATGGCGACTGAAGAAACGGGTAACGAAGCAGATGTTGACAGGGGATTTCACATCAAAAAGTAGACTGCCGGGGCGCAGTAATTCTCTTCGTCTAGTCCCAGAGCGCTCGGAGGTGATATCGACCTTGTGATAGATCACGCTCTCCTGATCGACCAGAAGCGTGTATCCGCGCTTGCGCGCCCGAAGAGAAAAGTCCGAATCCGCCCAGTACTGTGGAAACGTTGTCTCATCCATCAGACCGAGATCTTCAAGGTACTCTACCTTCACGACCATCATTCCAGTCAGCCAATCTGCATGAAGCAATCGGTCGTGTCTGGTGGATTCCTGCTCGAGGTGCGTTCTGTGGGTCAAACCTCTCCAAAACGACAATATGACGCCGCCGGAGAACCATACCTTGTCCCTTTCAGCATAATATCGGATTACAGGTGCGATAATCGATTGTCGGTTTCTCTCCGCAGATTCAATGAGCTTGCTTAGGGAATCTCTTTCGACAACAGTGTCGTTGTTCAAGAGAAACACATAATCTGAACCCCTCGACATTGCGTCAATCATGCCTAGATTTGTGGCACCTGACCACCACAGATTGCCATCCCCGTGGAGCAACTTGACTGTCGGGAACATCTCTGAGATTAGACCGCTTGTATTGTCGGTCGATCCATCGTCGACGACCAGAATCTCGAAATTGCCGTAATCAATTCGTGTTAGAGATTCAATACACTCAATCGTGTCGAGGACACGATTGTGGACTGGGATGACTATTGTCACAGAAGGCTCCAACATGTGACGTCCACCATGCATGTCTGCGCAAATTAAGATATCGAGCGCTCTCTTCGAGGATATCCTCAGTTCTTATATACCTGCTCAGTTCCCTGGCCATTATAGACACCGTGCAAGTATGTCAAATCAGCAACCTAAGGAAAGATCGTCGCGTTAGGTCTATCCACCGCGAAGGGAACATCATACATGGCACCGAGCAGTCATAACGCGGAAGTCACTGCCTTCAACATTGTTCTCGCAGTCCGCAGTATGGTTGAGGTGTCCGAATCACGCAATGACAGTGCAACAACAAGAAGCACATATACAGAAGATCCCAGCAGTCCCCAAGCCAGGAGGAATGATGGTCCCTCTAGGAAGTACGACAGGGTAACACTAGTTGAGAGAAAGCTCGCCGCTGCCAATCCAGTGACTATGCAGCAATGTCGCCACGGAATGTATGTCTTCATTCGAGCGCTGACAATATAGAGCACTGCAGACACCCCCAGAACTTGGACACCTGCCTGCACTACGACTGCTCCAAGGAATCCCATCACTGGTACCAGAACAAGGAACAGAACGATTGCCACGATCGAGTCCACAATGGATATCTTCATCCAAGTGGCATGCTTCTCGTGGGCGTACCCAAAATGCACCGCGAGCCCGCCCAGCGCTACAAATCCAGAGGACACGGCCAGAATAGATATTGCTGTTCCCGCGAGACTGTACTCCACACCAAATAGGAAAGTCGTTATACTTGCGCCTCCGATTGCCAGGGCGCTTGCCACCGGCGCGACGAGCAGCACATTCGCCTTGAATCCCACCCTGAATGTGTCTCGGCCTCGCTGTGTATCGCCTCGGCCATACAGTTTCGAAAACTCTGGGAACAGAGAAAGTGCAACCGAACCCGAGAGCATGCTAATCAGCACATACGTGAGGGTGTATGCAACGCTGAACTGACCAGAATAGCTACTCCCCATCAGAAGCCAGAGGAAGAATAAGCCAGACTGTTGCCACACTGCGAGGTCAAGCATACTATTGATCCAGTACGCTCTGCAGAAACCCTTGACTTTCGATTCAAGGCCTTTCGGGAGCGGCACATCATCGTGATATGGATGGCATATGCGGGATGCCCTGAACAAGATGATGGCAGCAATAGCAGTGCTTGCCGTGAACACCGATAAGTATACGGGCAGTGGCAGATTCAACAATACGACGAGGACGCCCACCGAGACTAAGAACAATTTGGAGATGGTTGTTGCCAAAAACACGCTTCTGAAATCCTGAAGGCCTATGGAGAGCTGGGTCGTCATCGAGAGCAGAATCGAAGCTGGGATGGAGATGGCGACAATAGTGAGTGACCACATATCATCATTGCGCTTGGTCAGAGAGAGCAAGACCATAGCAACAAAAACACCCGCGCCTGCAAGGATTCCCGATACGGCTGCCCTTTTGATCTGTTTCCGCGAGAACGTCACAACCGCATGCCAGTTATCATTCCCGCCGAGTTCAGAGACATACTTCGTAAGAGAATATGGTAGCCCCATGGAGCCAATCGTTGCTCCCACACTCGATATGAAGAGGTAAGTGGCGAGGTCACCGTACCAATCTGGACCACAGAGTCTGGCAACAAATAGCATCAGGATTATTGAGGAAAGAGTCGAAATCAGGGTAGAACCCTGCCAGAGTAATGCTGAGAAACCCAACCTCCTCGCGCGGACGGACCCTGATTCATCAGCCACACGGGATATATGGCTAGAACCAGCCAATCGAAAGCGCCTCCGACCAATGGCACATGATTCGACTCAGGCGAGCTCCGTTTGACGAGTCGTCCCTGAGATAACACTGCAGGCGGTCTCTATCGGCCACGACAGTGTTGAAGGAATGTCGACTACTTTATTCTTGCCAGACCAATTGGCTGTCAATCATGAATGCTGCCACTCTGAGAGGACAAAGTCTTGATTTCACCGCATCACACCCACTCATTTGGTGAATTGTAGCTGGTTCTAAGCTAGCTGACTCTGACACGGTGACTCAGCGAATGTGAATTGGATATGACTCACAACTACACGTTGACGTGCTATAGCCCGTCTTTTACACCTCGATTGTGAGATGGGACGCGGTTCGTGCGTCGAGGGTGGGGGTGGTTGATTTTCGAGTGGCACTTTTGCTCAAAGTTCAACCGGCACTATCAGAATG
>Ga0315273_10013027_pt1 | contig 10675 bp, 11 predicted proteins | sample YL17G02_0_MG_FD_205753 | JGI IMG/M metagenome (GOLD analysis project Ga0315273, IMG submission 205753) | Sediment microbial communities from Yellowstone Lake, YNP, Wyoming, USA - YL17G02_0 | ecosystem: Environmental > Aquatic > Freshwater > Lake > Sediment | place: USA: Wyoming | collected... | reverse complement strand
ATTCCGTACTGCGGTGAGCAAGGTGATTGTCGAGCTGGAAAAGAAATACCCGGGCATGCACTACCAGATACTGGCGAGTTTAGACGAGCTGATACCCATACTGAAAGAGCACTATTCAAAGAGTAAATGGGAAGCGCGCGTATGCGGTTGTGGCGAGGTCTCTTCGCAGGAGACCTGCAAATTCTGCCAGATGAAGACGGCGCTGGGATTGGATTAATTGCGACAAGTCTAGTGCACGCTTATCTTTAGTTTCTTAGATACGTCCATCCCGTTGGGGATGTCCAGTTTTGCTACGACATACCAGTTTGGCTTTCCGACTCCGCTCAATGCGTTCCAGAACCCCCCCGACGCCCCGGGTATCTCAGACTGCTGCGGCAGCTTCATCTGGAATTGGAACTGGTAAGGCTGCGTCCCGTACGGGCCTTCGCCGCCCAGCTGCTGCTCTGATTGGTAAACAGTCTCGGTATGCGTATCGTTGTAGTGCTTCCCGTTCCTGTACTCTGACCGGGTGACACTCCTCTCGGCCAGCAGCTGCACTATGAAACCGCGCGCCTGCTGCTGGCTTTTCAGCTGCATCGACGCAGTGCCCGTTATAATCTCCCCGAAAGCCGGGTTCGTGCTGTTCAGAGCCAGCTCAACCTTCCCCTTGCCAAAACCGAACATTTTTGCATCCCCTATACCGATAAGTAACAATAACGGCAATATAAATCCGACTGCGCCCCGATTTGTTTTTTAACCGCCTCACATAACCATAACACAATGGCAAAAGGGCGATACATCAGCTGGTTTAAGGACCTTGGGATAGGGGACGTGCCGCTGGTCGGCGGCAAGAACGCTTCCCTGGGCGAGATGTACCGCAAGCTTATCACGCAAGGTGTATCAGTACCCGACGGGTTCGCGATAACGGCTGAGGCATATAGATACCTGCTCAAGGCCGCTGGCATCGAGGATGACATAAAGAGGATACTCAGCGATCTTAATACGCGCGATATCGCAAACCTGCGCGAGCGCGGACATGCAGTCAGGAAGGCTATACTACAGGCCGATTTCCCACAAGACCTCAAGGACGACATAACCTCTTCATACGCAAAGCTCTGCAAGGAGTATGGCCCGAACACTGACGTCGCAGTTCGCTCATCGGCCACCGCAGAAGACCTGCCCGACGCGTCGTTCGCGGGACAGCAGGAGACCTACCTCAACATAAAGGGTGATTACGAACTGCTCGAAGCGTGCAAGAAATGCTTTGCGTCGCTCTTCACTGACCGCGCAATATCCTACCGCGTTGATAAGAATTTCGACCACTTCAAGGTAGCCCTGTCTATAGGTGTGCAGAAGATGGTGCGTTCCGACAAGGCGGCGGCAGGTGTGATGTTCAGCATCGACACCGAAAGCGGTTTCAGGGATGTCGTCCTCATCAACTCGTCTTATGGGCTCGGCGAGAACGTCGTCCAGGGGGCAGTGAACCCAGACCAGTTCTATGTCTTCAAACCGACGTTGAAGAAGGGCTTCAAGCCGATAATCGAGAAGACTGTGGGCGCGAAGTCTGTGCGCATGGTGTACTCTGAAGACGGCTCGAAGCACCCGACGAAGAACGTCTCCGTCCCAGACGAGATGCGCCGCGAGTTCTCCATAACCGATGCCGAAGTAATCAAACTCGCTGAGTGGGCTTGCATAATCGAAGACCACTACGGGAAGCCGATGGACATGGAATGGGCGAAAGACGGGCTCACGAACAAGCTCTTCATAGTCCAGGCAAGGCCCGAAACAGTCCAGAGCAGGAAAGACCTGAGCACCTACGAAGAGTACAAGTTGCTCGAGAAGGGCAAGCTGCTCGTACAGGGCATGAGTGTCGGCTCTAAGATAGGTGTCGGGAACGTCATGGTAATCAAGAGCTCGCACGAGATGAGCAAGTTCAAGCAGGGCGCAGTCCTTGTGACTGACATGACCGACCCCGACTGGGAGCCGATAATGAAGATAGCGTCAGCGATTGTCACAAACAGGGGGGGCCGGACATGCCACGCCGCGATAGTCAGCCGCGAGCTTGGGATACCCTGCATAGTCGGCACTATGAAAGGGACCGATGTCCTCAAGACAAGCCAGAACGTTACGGTCTCATGTGCAGAGGGCGAACAGGGGTTCGTCTATGAGGGCCTGCTCAAGTTCAAAGTCGAGAAGACTGACCTCAAGACCATTCCTAAAACCAGGACGAAGATAATGATGAACGTAGGCAACCCGGAACAGGCGTTTGAGACGTCGTTCCTGCCGAACGACGGCGTCGGGCTGGCGCGTGAGGAATTCATCATAACCACTTATATCAAGATACACCCGCTTGCGCTGCTCAATTATGCCAAGCTTAAAAAAGATCCGGCGAACGCTGAAGTGATATCCCAGATAGACGAGCTGACGCATGGTTACGTGGACAAGACGCAGTTCTTCATAGACAAGCTGGCTCAGGGGACGGCGATGATCGCAGCTGCATTCTACCCAAAGGATGTCATCCTCCGCTTCAGCGACTTCAAGACCAATGAATACGCGAACCTCATCGGTGGCAGGCCGTATGAGCCGAAAGAGGCCAACCCGATGATAGGCTGGAGAGGCGCGTCAAGGTATTACGTCCCGGGTTATGAGCCAGGTTTCGCCCTGGAGTGCAAGGCGATTAAAAAAGTCCGCGAGGAATACGGCCTCACGAACCTGAAAGTCATGATACCGTTCTGCAGGACTGTGGAAGAGGGCAAGAAGTGCTTGGCGACGATGGCCAAGTACGGGTTGAAGAGGGGCGAAAAGGGTTTAGAAGTCTATGTCATGTGCGAGATACCCTCGAACGTCATACTCGCCGACCAGTTCAGCGAGATATTCGACGGCTTCAGCATAGGCTCCAACGACCTGACGCAGCTGACTTTGGGGCTTGATAGGGACTCAGAGCTGGTCAGCCATATCTACAACGAGCGGAACGACGCGGTGAAGAGGCTGGTGTCGAGCGTCATCAAAACAGCGCACAAATATAAGCGGAAGATAGGCATCTGCGGGCAGGCACCGTCCGACTTCCCCGACTTTGCGGAATTCCTTGTCGAAGAGGGGATCGATTCTATCTCCTTAAACCCGGACACTGTCGTGAAGACTAGGCTGAGGATAGCGAAGAAAGAGCAACAGGTCTAAAGAGTAACACCAAAAATGGGCAAAAAGAAGAACCTTAAAGCGAAGGGAACCAAAACAAAGGGCACCAACAAGTTAAATACGAGGTTACTCTTGCTTATAGCAGGTGTTGTCATAATCGCATTTGGCATTTGCATTTATGCCCTTTCTGCTCAATCGCCTGGCAGCCCCCCATCTATGAATCCTCTCCAGAGCGCCTCGCAAGCTATGTCTGCCCAAGCGACGGCGTTAGAAAACCAAGCTGCTGGTGAGATAGTGATCGCTGAAGCAGAGCGCGTAGCACATCAGATAGACACTATTGTAGGTTTTAAGGGTGTCAGTAACATTGGGACGATCCAATTGAGCAAAGAACTTAAGGTGGGCAACGACGACATAGCATACGCATTTGAAATAACGAACAGTGGTGATGTCATAGTTACGTTAGAGGTGCCTTACCAGGGCATCAAAGGAGAGACACAATTTGGTCTTCAAATGAACCAGATCAGCGACACAGAGAGGATAGATTGTTCCTCAAATCAAATACAAAATGGTGCGTCACTTACAGTAAAAAAGGAAAGCCGGAATGAATATGTTCCTGACGAAGGCGTCATCTACCGCATAACGAAGGTCACGATAGACGCTGCTTCTTCTTGCGGCGAATACATAGTCCTTGAAGAACGGTTTAGGGAAGGATAGGTTGTGGTTTAAGAAGCTACTTACTCTTTCTCGCAGACCTTCTCGCCGCCCTTTATCACAATGCCCTTCTTGTTTATCTCAAACTCCACAAGATCGTTGGCATGGCAGGTCTCCCTCATCTTGAGTACCTCCAGGGCGCGCGTCCTCTTCTTGTTCTCCTGCGGGTGGTAGAGCGCGATTATCCCGTCGGCTGCTGACTCAGCAATGCCAGACTCAGGCATAGTCTCGACCCCTGGGACTGAGTCCATCGTTATTATCGCTGTGCAGCCGTGCTTCTTCACCCAGTTCACGAAGTCCAGGACGTACCTCTTCCTCTCGTAATCGTCCTTGCCGAGCAGGTCAAAGAGGGCTATCGAGTCCACGACTATCCTCTTGACGTCCAGGGTCTTCATGATGCCACTTATCTGCCCGAAGCCTGCTTCGACCAGGTTTATCAGCTCCTGCGGCGCGACCTTTATGACCCTTAATTTGTTCTGCTTTATGAGCCCGCTCACGTCCCAGCCGTAGGCATCACCTTCTTCCACCAGCTGCTCTGGATCCTCTTCAAAAGTGATGTATAATCCCGCTTCGCCAGCCTTCGCCCCGGCTGCTAGGAACTGCATGCAGAACGTGCTTTTCCCTGTCCCGAAGCTGCCGCAGACCAGCGTGGCGTGGCCCTTGACGAAGCCCCCCTCTATCATCTCGTCGAGCCCGGGTATGCCGCTCTTAACTCTCATTGTCTTTCCGGCCATATTATTCGTTTTTTAGCAGGGTTCGGTTGTTATACCGCGCACATTTGGGGTAAATATAGCTTATGTTTAAGCGAGGGTGCTAAAAAATGGGCAAGGGGCAGGCTGCTGTAGCGGTGCTGATGGTGATACTGACATCTAGCCGGGAGAAGATGTCTGCCACAGACTACAATGTGCAGGTGGCGCAGGCAAAGACAAGCCTGGCAAAGCTGGCTTCGGCGGCAGAGTTCGTCTACTCGCAGTCAACGGGTGCAGCTACCGACGTCTCGATAGTCATCCCCCAAAAGGTGGCGGATATCAATGTGGGCGGGTACTCATTCGAGTTCCTGATGTCCACAGACGAGGGCAAGAACAGCAGCATAATACGCGCCACTGTCGCCCGTCTGAATGGCACGATAGACCCGTCGCCCGGGATAAAGAGGGTGGTCCTCACCAACGAGGGCGACTACGTGCAAGTCACATGAGTCTTAAAATGGTTACGAAGGGCCAGGTAACCCCGGACTACATAGTCACTATCATAGCTCTAGGGTTCATAGCGACGATAGCCCTATCAGCTTACAGCAACCACGAGTCCCAGGCGTTGAGGACCATGGAGAAACTCTATGTCAAAGGCATAGCAGACACTCTCGCGCGCGGCATAGACAGCGTCGCGGTCATGGGTGAAGGAGCTTCTAAGACACTCATCCTCGAGAAGAGCGTCCGTAGTGGGAGGGACTACAACATAACGCTCAAGGGGAATGCAGTCCTAGTGAGGACGCCCAAATATGATTACGTCTCGAGGTATTCGACGTCCAGCATCAACGGGACCAACCTCATGCTATTCCCAGGCGAGCTGCTAATACAAAACCTCAACGGAACTATCTATGTCCAAAATGTGCTCTGACAAAAAAGGCCAGCTGACGACGCTGGATCTAATAGTATCATCCATGATATTCTTGTCGATAGTGGTGATGTTCATCTGGTCGTGGGGCGAAGCCAATGCGGTTGTGATGGGCACGGAGCAGATGAACGACTACCGCCACAAGGCCATTGATTTGCTAGACATTCTCCTCAAGACGCGCGGGATGCCCGAACATTGGGAAGACTCGGATAACTTGACCAATGTGAGCTCAATAGGATTGGTCTCAGAGCCCGGGGTGCTGGACCGCGGCAAGCTGAGGGCGTTCGAGCAGATGCCTTATCAAGAAGCACGCAGGGTTTTGGGCTTGACGCATGAGGGCTATTACATGGAGTTGCTCAACGAACGGAATAGGACGCTATACACGTTCGGCCGTGACAGCGGGGAGTTCATAACGCTAGAGCGGCCTGCGCTGCTGGACGGCGATTTCGTCACTTTCAAACTAGGGCTTTTCGAGGAAGGATGAGCGGGTTTACAATAACTTTGGACGCCGTGCTGGCGCTGACGATCGCAGGATTGCTAGTGGCTTCGACCGCAAAGCTGCTCTCGGAGACTGACATCGGGCAGGACGAGCAGTTGGTCAAATACGGCTACGACTTCTTGGCCGCCGCCGAGAAGAGTGATGCGCTGGACATAGTCTCCCAAGGCTGTTACAAGGTAAACGAGACCTACCCATGCACCGAGCGCTTCCGTGAGCTGATAGATCGGTTGCCTCTCTCCATATGCATCAATACCACCATGCGCTTCCAGGACGGGACGTTCTACTACCACGCTGACAACGTCAAGTACGCCACCAACAAGTGCAGGGAGAGCGACGCCTTTGCGGGCGTGTCAGTGGTCAGCGTCTCGCGGGTCATAACAAGGGACGGCATGGTATTCCCTGTCACGCTCAGGCTTTGGTATGGATAAGATGGATGCGAACACTTTAATCAAAGGCCGGAAGGGCTATGTCTTCACTATATCCACCTTCTTCATTTTCAGCGCAGTATTGGTCCTGGCGCTGTTCCAGTCCTCGCGCGTGGATGCTGTTGATTTATCAGGCCCGAAGCTGGCGATGCTCTACGACGATATCAGGGGCGACATAGTGGAGATATACGATATTGACGTATCAGTCGACAACTCGCACAACCTGACTACCATAACCTTCGAGGATGACCTGCCCTCGTGGGGCACGGACTACGCGATGTCCAACTACCAGAGCTACATAGAGAGCAACTACACTGCACACGTGGGCGGTTCGATGTCCAATCGCAAGGGCTCGCTGGCCGGCGCGGACATAGTGCTGAACATGTCAGACACAGCGCTGATAATCGAGCCGCACGGTTATGCTTACGACTACAGGAATCTCTCCAAGAGGGATCTTGTAGTTTACCCCACCAAGCAAGACGCAAAACTGGAAGGGCTCGCGTTGAATTTGTCCCTTGAAGATTGGCCGTCATCGATATCCGCGCATATAGTCCCTGGCGACATGCCCTTCTCCCTATTCGCTTGGAGGGGCAACCAGACCTATAAGAGCACCGCATTCATCTCCCGCAATGCGACGTCCACATGGGAGTTCAACATGACCTTTATGAACATGACTGTGGGGCAGATAATAGTCAAAGCTGGTGAGCTGCCCGTTGGTGGCGTACCGCTAAAGGGCTCAGCCAGCATATCCATGAGCCAGGATGTGGAGATTGGGATGAACACAGAGCTGACCTTCAACCAGTCCTCACCTGTGACTGTCAACTCCCAGATAGGTGCTGAGATACGAGACATAACGGGCGCTGCTTCGCTGTCAGACAAAATTTGGTTTATAAAGGAATAGACATTATCTTCAACGCATCTGTCATAAAATGGCGCCAATCAAGACATCTCCGGATTATGTGCTGGAAGTGCTGCTGCAGCAGGAGAACGGGAAGGCCACCCTCTCAGACCTTTCGGCCGCGATAGGTGTCGACGTCCCCACCATAGAGAAGTGGGCAGGGTTCCTTAAGGAGTATGTCACTGTCGAATACCCGACCAATGTGATTTCAAAGCCGTTCGCCCGCCTGATACGGGTGCCCGAAGAGCCGTTCCATGTCCAGCGCGCACAGGGCCAGGTGCTGTCATCCTACAAGATAACCTCTGACAATGTCACGGCCAACGTGGAAATAATCAAGACCGCCAAGGAGCTGGTCCCGCTCTACCAGATATACATGCCTGAGGTCGGGCTCGCGACCCGCGCGGTCCTCCAGGGTTTAGCGAACGAGCTGATAAAGCGCGTGCCGCTCACGATAGAGGACATCTCAGACCAGCGCAGGATGGCCGCGCTGAAAGACGTCTTCAAGGCCGAGGCCCGGTCGCTGGTGCAGAAGGAGTTCGCTGCAGATTTGGCGTTCGCCGAAGAGCCAGTGAAGAAGCACAAGGCGAAGAAAGGCAAGAAGGGCAAGCACAAAGAGCCTAAGGAAGAAGAGATTGAAAGGCCCCCGGCCAACTTGGGCGACATACTGGCGGGCATATTGCTCCACAACTGCTATGGCCTCGGCAACATAGAGCTGCTCATAAGCGATAATTATCTCGAGGAAATCTGCGTCAATAGCAGTCATATGCCGCTGGGCGCATACCACATAAAGCACGGCTGGGTGAGGACCAATGTGTTCCTGCCCTCCGAGAAGGACATATACAACCTGGCATCGCAGATAGCCCGCAAGGCTGGGACCAACATAACTAACCTGGAACCCCTCATGGACGCTCATCTGATGAGTGGTGACAGGGCAAACGCAACGATGTTCCCTGTATCCTCTTTCGGCAACACGATAACGATAAGGAAGTTCGCGAGGATACCATGGACCCTCATCAGCTTCATGAAAAAAGACACAGGCACGATATCATCGGACATGGCCGCGCTGCTCTGGCTCTGCATGCAGTACGAGCTGAACATACTTGTCACAGGCGGGACGGCGTCCGGAAAGACCAGCATGCTGAATGCTTTGTGTTCTCTTATACCCTCTAACCAGAGGATAGTATCGATAGAGGGAACGCGGGAGCTCAGCCTGCCGGGCTACCTCAGCTGGAACTGGATAGCGATGGCCACCCGTAACAAGAACCCGGAGGGCAAGGGCGAGGTCACGATGCTGGATTTGATAGTGAACTCATTGAGGATGAGGCCTGACCGAGTCATCATGGGCGAGGTGAGGCGAAGGGAAGAGGCTGAGGTCCTCTTTGAGGCCATGCACACCGGACACTCAGTCTACTCGACTATACACGCAGACACGTCGCGGCACTTGGTAAGGAGGCTCAGCAAGCCACCCTTCGAGCTGCCCGTGGAAGACTTGGAGGCAATAGACCTTGTCATCGTCCAGTTCCGGGACCGCCGCAGTGGAAGGAGAAGGACATTGGAAGTGGCAGAGATCATGCCGAGTGAGGACAAGGACGAAGTCAATCTGAACTACCTCTACCGCTGGGACGCCCGTTCAGACAGCTTTGAGAAGATCAACGAGAGCAAGCGGCTATTCGAGAAGCTGAACTTGTATACAGGCATGAGCGACGATGAGATAAAGAAGGACCTCAAAGAGAAGAAGGCGATCTTGGAGTGGATGCGCGACAAAGGGGTAGAGGACATAGAGAGCGTGGGCGAGACGATAGGTGAATACTACCGTGACAGGGAAGCCTTCATGAAGCGCGTGAAGAAGTAAGCCGGATACACGATAAACAACTGGCCTGAGAATGAGAATACCGCTGATGATATTTTCGCTGGAGAAAGCTAGGAGCGCCAGCCACCGTTTCATGGGCCTCGGCAAGCTGTTCCGTTGGGCGTCATCTACCCTGGACACAGACCTGCTCCGCGCAGAGCTGGAGATATCCGCCGACGAGTACCGCGTGGCTTCGCTCTTTTCAGCACTCTTCTTCGGCGCGCTGTTCTTCGGGTTGATAACCTCGGCCATGTTCACCTTCACCCACGAGTTGAGGCCGGCGATGTTCATGGGGTTCTTAGCCGGTGTGCTGCTGTTTGGATTAGTGTTAGTAGTACTCCTCCGCTACCCAAAGATAATCGCGGGCAAGGAAGGGGAGCAGGTGGACAAGGACTTGGTCTACGCGCTGAAGGACATATTGCTTTCGATAAGCTCCGGCCTGCCCATGTTCACTGCGCTGACGCTAGTGTCTAAAGGGTCGTACGGGTATGTGGCCAAAGACATGAAAAAGGTGGTCGACAAGGTCAACACCGGCGTGCCGCTAGATGAGGCGTTAGAAGAATTAGCCATATCCACGCCGTCTGAGAATTTCCAGAGCGCGCTCTGGCAGGTCATCAACACTTCCAAGTCGGGCGCCGACGTGGAGAACATGCTCCGTAGCTTGATCTCCAACCTCGTGTCAGAGCAGAGATCTAACATACAGAAGTATTCCCACGAGCTGAATGTGCTTACGCTGGTCTACATGCTCGCGGCAGTCGCGATACCTACAATAGTGACAACGCTAATGATAATCCTCAACGCCTTCGCGTCTGCGGGGATAAACGAGCTGATGTTCATCATACTCATAGCCCTCAGCTTCTTCGTCCAGCTGACCATACTTGGCCTGGTGAAGAGCAGGCGGCCGGTGGTGCACCTATGAACCGTTTGTATATGAGCCTCGGGAAAGCGTACCCAAAGGGGTATTGCGGGAGCGTGGGGAAGCTGTTGCGCTACAGCGCTTCAGAGACGCCTGCGTTGGCTTGGCTGGGGAAGATATTGCTTGCCAACCTGATCTTCGTTGTTGCTGCGATCATACTGCTTCGCTTCTTTGGTATGCTGCCCGGGAATATGATTGTGGTCATCGCCACACTTGGCATCGGCAGCGCCGTCGTGCAGACAATGGGCTACATGCTGCCTTATTACACTGGCGGGGGGCGGGCGAAAGCGGTCGAAGCGGTACTGCCCAGCTTCTACCAGCTGATGGCTTCGTATTTGCGTTCCGGCATGACTCCCTTCCAGGCGCTGAAGTCCGCGTCCAAGAAGGAGTTCGGTTTGCTTAAGACTGAGGTAGACGCAGCCACGTCAAAGGCGCTTGGCACCCAGTCATTCACAGACGCGCTGTTGGCGATGACGGACAGGGTGAGGTCTGACAGTTTGAAGAGAAGCACCGAGCTGATGGTCAGGGGGATGGACAGCGGAGGGTCTTTGGCAAGCCTGCTTGAAGAGAGCGCTGCCAACCTCGTAGAGAGCCGCTCGATGCGGAGAGAGATAATAGCCACATCCAGGACCTACACGTTGATGATACTATT
>Ga0315273_10013026_pt1 | contig 10675 bp, 9 predicted proteins | sample YL17G02_0_MG_FD_205753 | JGI IMG/M metagenome (GOLD analysis project Ga0315273, IMG submission 205753) | Sediment microbial communities from Yellowstone Lake, YNP, Wyoming, USA - YL17G02_0 | ecosystem: Environmental > Aquatic > Freshwater > Lake > Sediment | place: USA: Wyoming | collected... | reverse complement strand
TGGGCCTCCACCGTCGCGACTGCCCATTCTCCGCTTACGGAGAACACCCGGACAGCCGGTTTGAGACGGTGTGCGTGGTACGTTTCATTCCGCCGGCGAAACGACGAGGCGTTTCTCGCGACGGATGCTCGAGCGTCGCGCGTGGCACGCGGCCACGGCGTCGCCGCTCGACGACGATCGGAACAGGATTATCTCTTGGAGAACTGGAAGCGCTTGCGTCTGCCCGCCAGCCCGTACTTCTTGCGCTCCTTCATACGGGGATCTCTCGTGAGAAAACCCTTGGTGCGCAGCACGCCGTGGAGACGGTCGTCTACCTTCGTAAGCGCTCGCGCGATGCCGAGCTTCAAGGCACCCGCCTGCCCGGCAACTCCGCCACCGCTCACTGTCGCGGTGATGTCGTACTTGCCGAGAGAATCGGTGACCTCGAGAGGTTCGCGGACCTGCATCACCAGAACCTCGCGCCCGAGGTAATCCACGAGCTCCTTGCCGTTCACGAGCGTCTTGCCCGTCCCCGGCTGGAGAAAGACGCGGGCGACAGCTTCCTTGCGCCGGCCGATGGCCGACACCTGACTTTTTTGTTCCATAAGAATGGTTCCTCAGAATGACTCGAAAGCGCAGCACCCCGCGGGAGTGATGCGAGCTTCCAATTATCCACTGACGTTAGAAGTCACTTGCCGATGGTCAGCGCCTTCGGCTTCTGGGCTGCATGAGGGTGCTTGGGACCCGCATAGACCTTGAGCTTCTTCATGAGCCGTCTCCCCAGGCGGTTCGACGGCAGCATTCCTTTGACCGCATGGCGGATCACACGTGACGGATCCTTCTGCATGATCTCCTGGATGTTCCGGAATCTCAGCCCGGCGGGATAACCCGAGTACTTCCAGTACGTCTTCTGCTGCCCTTTTTTCCCGCTCAGGTAGATCTTTTCCGCATTCACGACGACCACACAATCGCCGAGATCGAAATGGGGCGAATACTCGGGGCGGTGTTTTCCCTTCAAGATTCCCGCCACCTGAGTGGCCAGACGGCCCAGAGGCTTGTTGTCCGCGTCGACAACGTACCATTCCCCCGGGATATCCGCTTTCTTCACTGTATGCGTTCTCATCGTGTTCCCCTCTTTTTTCGAAAGATCGTAATTATATAGCAGTTAGAGGAGCGGTAAGTCAAGCGGAAAACCCCGAAAAAGTCGACGCCGCGTGACTGATACCACAAAACGTCAGGGATAATTCCCCTGGGAGCCCGGATGGGTTCCTAGGACCACGGGGCTACCCTCGTGTGTCGTTTTCAACGGGCGTCGTAACTTCTTGAGCAACAATAGAATGGCTTCCGGCCATGTGGGCGGCCACCAAGGCGAGGAGCAGTGCGATCTCGACCGCCAGGGCGGGCGGGCTCACGCTCGCGACGGGAAGCACGAAGACGAGTTTTTCGACAAAGAGCCCCGCGGCCATCAAAACGGCGATGGCGGCCACGACGCGCGGCATGGTCTTGACCGCCCCCGAAAGAAGCAAGACGAACGGGACCGCCCACACTGAGAGGATGACCCCGCGTGAGAGCCACGAATATGGCGGCTCGTTCACGCGCGTGAGGACGTACCCTACCTCCTCGGGGATGTTTCCGTACCATATCACTAGAAACTGGGCGAAGAAGAACCCGACCCACACCACCGAGAACGCGAACATCATTTTCGCGGTGTCTCTGAGCGTCCCGGTGAGCCCGTGCGAGGGGTCGCGCATGCGGAAAAACAGGATGACCGCCGCCGCGCAGAGCCCCGTGAGAAAGGACTCGATGAAGAAGTATCCGCCCAAGAGCGTGCTCACCCACGGATATTCGAGCGACATGATCCAGTCGAACGCCACGAGCGACTGAGACACGATGAAGAGAGCGATGTAGAAGCCGGCGTATCTGTTCTTGTTCGGCGAACCGCGGCTCACCGCCCGCACGAGCTTGCGCGCGGCGAAAAACGCGAGCAGGAGAACAACGAAGTTGCGTGCGAGAAAGAACCGCGCGTTGAGCCATCGGTTTGGCTCATGGCTCCAATCGTAGATCTCGATCTTGGCCCCGAGAAGAAGCGAGAGGAAAGCCACAACGAGGAGGAGCGGGTACACAGAATACAGCTCGCGCTTGATCGGAATGAGCCAGACGCCCTTCGAGAGCTCCCCCGTGGCGGCCAGAGCCACGCACCCTTCCACGACCGCCGTCATGAAGGTGAGCGCCACGAGAAACGTCGCGTCCGGCGTTCTCCGCAGAAAAAGCTCCACCGATGCCACAACGACACCGATGATCACAACGGCCAGAATCAGGTTCCGCTTGCCCAAACGCGGCTTGCTCATCTCACCGACGCTCCTCGCTTTCCACCGTGATCTCGAATTTACGGCTGAACTCGACGCTGTCCGAGAGTATGTTCCTGAAAACGGGGAGCCGCGTCAAAAACAGGAACCCCGCGAACGCCGACAGCCCGCCAACGAGAATCATGAGCTCGTACGCGATCACAATGAACGCGTTGACTGAAACGATCTCCTTACCTCCCGTGACGAGCGGCCACGAGAGCACCGTGTAGATGGTAAAGGCAAAACCGGCGACGCACCCCGCGACGGCCCCCGCCCCGGTGAAGAACCGCACCGGGCTCTCGCTCCGGTCGAGGAGCTCTTCGGCCTCGTGCACGGGGTACGGCGTGAACGTGTTGATGCTCCCGCGCGGCACCCCGCTTCTCACCAGCTCATCGAGCTTCTCGAGAAAGGCGTCCTTCGTGTCGAATGAGTACCGTTCGGTCACTCGTCCGCCACCTCCTTCAGCTCGGTCACCGCGACGACGGGGAACGCTTTCGTGAACAGAAGAAAGGCCGCGAAGAAGAACCCGAAGCTCGCCAGCGCAATCCCCGCCTCGATGAGCCTCGGCTTGTAAACGCCCCAGGCATACGGGTCGAAATCCCGGGCCATCGACGTCACGATGATCACGAACCGCTCGAGCCACATACCGATGTTCACGAAGATCGACAAGCCGAAGAGGAAGACCAAGTTTCTTCGCAGTCTCTTCACGAGAAGCGTGAGCGGAACGATCGAGTTGCAGAAGAGCATCCCCCAGTAGAGGTACTTGTAGTCCCCCGTCATGCGGTAGAGGAACGTCCCCTTCTCGTAAACGCTCCCGCTGTAGGCGGCCAGGCCGGACTCGACGACGTACGAGTACGTCACAAGAAGAGAGGTGAAGAGAAGGATCTTCGCGATGCTCTCAAAATGATCGACGGTGATGAACCTCTCGAGATGGAGGAGCTTTCGCATGGGCACGACGAGCGTGATGACCATCGCCGTCCCCGAGAAGATCGCCCCGGCGACGAAGTACGGCGCGAAGATCGTCGTGTGCCACCCGGGAAGGATGCTCATCGCGAAGTCCCACGACACGATCGAGTGCACCGAGACGACGAGCGGCGTGGCGAAGGCGGCGAGAAAGAGGTAGAGCCTCGTGTAGTGCTTCCACTGCCGGAAGCTCCCCACCCACCCGAGCGACAGAGCGCTGTAGAGACGCTTCCTCAATCCCGTCTCGAACCTCTTGGCGATCGCGAGATCCGGGATCATCCCCACGTAGAAGAACACGGCGCTGATCGTGAAGTATGTGCTCACCGCGAACACGTCCCACATGAGCGGAGATCTGAAGTTCACCCAGAGGAGACGCTGGTTCGGATACGGAAAGAGCCAATACGCATGCCAGACCCGGCCGAGGTGAATGAGGGGAAAGAGTCCCGCCGTCATGACCGCGAAAACCGTCATCGCTTCGGCGGACCGGTTGAAGGCGCTCCGGAACTTCGCCCTGAAGAGAAAGAGCACGGCGGAGATCAGCGTTCCCGAGTGCGCGATACCGACCCAAAACACGAAGTTCGTGATATACGAGCCCCATCCCACGGGGTTGTTGATCCCCTCGACGCCCATTCCTTTCTTGATCTGGTAACCCCAGAGAACGGCCCCGAGCGCGGCGAGACCCACGCAGCCGGAGAGCGCCGCCCAGTACGCCTTGCGCGGCTTTCTCATGCCGGCGAGAACTTCCTCTTCCACGAGGCGGTGGTACTCGACTTTTTCTTCCGCGCTACTCATCGTCCTTCTTCCACTTCGCTCTCAAATAGTAGACGGCCGGCCGCGTTCCCAAGTGATCGAACACGCGGTATGCCCGGTCCGATCTCGCGCTCCTCGACACCTCCGAATCGGCGTCGAGAAGGTTCCCGAAAACGATCGCCCTCGTCGGACAGGTTTGCGCGCACGCCGGTGTCGCTTCCCCGTCCTCGATCCTGCGGTTTTCGTCGTTGGCCTTGTGGCGCGCCGCGCGGATCCGCTGGACGCAAAACGTGCATTTCTCCATGATGCCCCTGCCGCGCGTCGAGAGCTCGGGGTTCTGCGTCGGGTTCATCTCCGACGGGCGCTTGAAATCGAACCAGTTGAAACGGCGGACCTTGTACGGACAGTTGTTCGAACAGTACCTCGTTCCCACGCAACGGTTGTACACTTGCGCGTTGAGACCTTCCGGATTGTGGTAGGTCGCGTATACGGGGCATACCGTTTCGCACGGGGCGTGCTCGCAGTGCTGGCAGAGCATCGGCTGGAACTCGACCTCTCCCTTTTCGTCGTAAAACGGCTCGATCCGCAGCCAGGACATCTCGCGTCCCTCGAGATGACGCTTAGCTCCTACGACGAGAACATTGTTCTCCACGTAGCACGCCGCGACGCACGCGGCGCACCCGATGCAGAGATCGATGTCGATGGCCATCGCCCACCGGTAGTTCTTGTGGACATGCTCGGGATAGAACGTCGGCTGCTCGCCGTGCAGCTCGCGTTTTTCGTGAGGGGGCCCTTTCCCGCCGCTTGCGCCGTCGCCGCCACTGCCACCGGCGCGCGGGATCACGCCTCGCCCCTGCTGGGAGAGAGAACCCGAAAGGACGGGCAGCGTCATCGTCCTGCCCGTCTTCTCGATGGCCACGTTTTCAAAAACGGCGACGAGCTCTCCCGATCGATCGTCGATGGCGAGCGGAGTCGCCGCCGCGGGCGAACGGAGCACCATGACCACACGGTCCGGAAGACCAGGCTGGACTTCGACGGGGAGCGCCATCGTACAGCCCGCTGCGGATACGGAGACTTCGTCCCCGTCGTGCAGCTGCATGTCCCTCGCCGTCGCATTCGAGACCGAGACCCATCCACCCCATGTGACGGTTGTCAGAGGATCGGGAATCTCGTCGAGGAGAGCGACAGCGCGGCCGCTCCCGTCGAACGATCGAATCGACGGGGCGACGACGAGAACCGTTCTCGCAGAGGGCTCCGGGAACACGGCGCCCCGCAGGTGTGCGTCCACTGCTTCCCTGTCGAGCGAGACGGCTTGATTTTCTACGCCGCAGCGCGCGTATCCATCGGAGAGCATCTTCTCCGTGTTCTCCTCCCCGTAGAGGGCTTTGAGCCGTCCCAGAACGAACTCCTCGTAGGTGAGAGCCGACGCGGCCCCTTGATGCCGGCGCATCATCTCGATCAAGATGTCACCGACAGAGCGCGTATCGTGAACGGGTTGGATCGCCGGTTGTATGAGACCGTGCGTGTCGTCCCTCGAAAACGTGTCGCCCCACGATTCGAAGGCGTTAGAGACCGGCAAAACGACATCGCATGCCTCGAGTGTCGGGTTCATGAAATCGCCGAGCCCCACACGCATTCTGGCCCGCGGGATGTTCCTCTCGAGCTCAGCGAGGGGGTTGTCGGGACCCCGATGCCGCGCAGCGCCGAGCGGGTCGGTGCCCGACACGATCAGCACGCTGATTTCGTTCCGGAGGAGCCGTCCCGAGAGGGCCCTGACGTCGCCGACAGATCCGACGCGCTTGTAGCTCGACGACGCGTCGAACACCACCGTCCTCCCGATCATTCCCACCGACCACTGCGTCAGACCCGCGAGAACCGCTGCATAAAGACCCGAGCGCTGCATGGTGGACACGCCGCCGACAATGAGGAGCGGGCTGTTCGCGGACACCAGCCCGCGCGCGATCTCATCTATCTCCTCGGCGGCGAAACCCGTCATCTCCGCGACGGCGCGAACGGGCAGGTCCGGAACGATCTCCACGAGCTCGGCGACACGCCGCTCGCCGGAGAGGTTTGCTTCGGACGCTTTACGAAGAAGATACGCGAGAAGATGAACCTCGCTCCCCGGCGAGATTGCAAATCGCTTCTTCGCCTGGACTCCAGTGAGCGAGATGTGCGGCTCCACGTGGACCCAATCGAAATCCCGTCTCCGAAGCGCGCGGCCAAACTGGGCGGCGTGCGAAACCGGGCTCACGAACGTTTCGAAAAGATCGGCCCCGACGGTGAGCATCCAGTCTGCTTCCTCGATGCGGTACGTGGGGACTTCCGGCCGGCCGAAGAGTATCCTGTTCGCCTCGCGTAGCGCAGCGTATGACAGAAGCTCAAACTCCGGAAGGCGTTCGACGCCGGTTTCAACGCAGAACGTGTCGATGAGATCCGAGAGACTCCCCGTCGTCCGCCCCGAGAGAAGCGCGTGTGTCCGTCCCGTTGATTCTGCAGAGTCGCGTTTCAGCGTGTCCATGACCGCCGTGTACGACTCCTCCCACGACGCCTCGCGCAAGTTCCCCCCCGGCGCTCTGACAAGCGGGCGGCGGAGGCGGTCCGGGTGGTACACACGCGAGATCGATGCCTGACCCCTCACACAGAGAGCGCCAGCGTTCACCGGATGCGTCTCGATCCCCTCGAGCTTCGTCAAACGGCGATCGACAACCCTGGCCGAGATGCCGCATCCGGCGGGGCACTCCGTGCACGTTGTGCTATAGTAGACGGCTTTGCCGGGAATCACGCCGTCATCGGGCGGTATGAGATACGGGATGAGCTTCTCCGTATCGCGCGTCAGATCGCACGAGCCGAGCAGTGAGGCGCCCGACGCCCATCCCACGAGCCGAACGAAATCCCGCCTGTTCATTCCGCTCCTCCGGCAACGACTACTTGTGACACGTCAGACAATCCGTCGGCGCCTTCTTCGCGCGGTGACACGACACGCACCAACCCATCTGGAGCGACCGGACCTGGCGAATTTTCTCCATGTATCTCACCTCGCCATGGCAATTGACGCAGTCCACCTTCGCCTTGATGTGGCGCTCATGGGTGAAATAAACATACTTCCTCGCGGGAATCCTGTGGACACGGTTCCACTCCATCACTTCACGGCGATTCCAGTACCGTGCGAGCTTCTGGATCTCCGGACGGTCCGTCGCGACATTATAATGGCACGACATGCACTTCTCCACCGGCGGGACGCCGGCGAATTCGGACTTGTCAGCCGTCTCGTGGCAGAAGAGGCACTGGAGCCCGACCTTTCCCGCGTGGATCTTGTGGCTGAACGCGATCGGTTGATCGGGAGGCCGTCTGTGCCGGTAGTAGTTCGTTCCGACCGCCACATAGGCGAGAACAACGAACCCGAAGAAGAAGAACGCGAGCAGTATGCCGAGGTATTTCTTCAAAATGCTCCTGACCGCTTCGTCTTCGTCGCTCCGACACCCCTCGGGGGCTTCTCTCGTTACGGCCCCGTCTCCGTGGAATCGCCCGGCGCTGCCTGTGCCAGCAGATATGCCGCCACCGACTTGATGTCGCCGAGCGAGAGCCCCAGCACCGGCATCGGCGGATAGTCCGCATTCATCTTGGAGGGCTTGCGCACGAAAGCGACCAGCGCATCGGGGTTCCCCGCATACTTGGGGAGGACCGCCTGCAGCGCCGGGCCGACGAGCCGCTCGGACATCCGGTGGCACGTCGAGCACACCGTTTTGAACACCTTCTCGCCCTGGACCGGATTCGCCACCGCCGCCCCACCGCTGGCCGCCTCGCGCTTCGCGTCGATCTCGGCCCCGCGTTGTTCCGCTTCGAGAGCGAGCCCGGCGGTGTGCTCCCTGGTCGCGTTCACCAGTGCGGTCTGGTCACCGACGATCATCAGAGTAAACACGACGAGGCAAAGAACGAATACGCGAGCCCCGAATCTCGGCGCATGACTCAGAAGCGTGCGGTACGCGTATACAAAGATCACGAAGAATAAAGCCACGGCTGTTCCGAGCAGCACGTACAGCGTCCCCGATACCGCCACGACGGATAGTGTGACGAGGTAAAAGAAACCGAATACGGGAAAGAAGACCGACCCGGCGATTGCCATCCCTGCACCGAGGTTCTTCACGAACCGTGCTTCCGCGCCCTCGATTCTCGCTTCGTCCCGGGGCCACCTGAAGAAAAAGAAGAGAATCGCCGCCCCGCTCATCGCCAGTGAAGCCGCAACGAAAACGAGATACCTCCAGATGAGGCTCCACGCGGTGAGCGTTCGCACCGCGTGGTAGTGAAGAAACCATCTCTCCGGATCGAAGAACCTCGAGACGCTGCCGTAGAGAACGTACGTTCCCACAAGGAGACACGCGAGCCCGGCACCGCCGACGCCAATACTCATGAGCGAGCTCTGTCCATCTCGACGGAGTGTGCCGCGATACCGCATGAGAAGAACGAGCCCGGCGATGATGATGAGCGCGCCGGCGGGGACGAGATGCATTGTGTTCACCGTCGAGCGGACAAACCACTGCCCGTAGACAATCCATATGACGGGCAGCGGCAGGATCCCAAAAACGGCCACGGCCACGCGGCTCGGCATGGCCATCCTCATCAGATCGTGGGCCACAAGGGCGTACGTCCGGTTCGCCTCGTCCTTGTCACGAAGGGCGAGGAAGAGCGACACAGAAGCACTTCCCATCACGACGCCGAGAAACGGCAATTCAATCAGACTCGCGAGCATCAACAGATAGCGGAGCAGTTCGAGATGCTCTCGTGTCGGCGGCAGAACGTGTTGATTGAAAAAGTCCATCGTCGTCTGCGCCCGGCCCCGCGCTAGCGGAGCAAACCCGCCAGAGACAGCAACGAAACCACGATGCACGCGTACTGGTTGATGCGTTTGAACGCGTGCTGAAACCCCGTGTCCCCGCACGACGCGTGGAGGATCCGCACCGACCGCCACACGATCCACACGCCCGCCGCCAGAAATCCCACGTTGACCCAGGGCTCGTCAATGACTCCGAACAACGGCATCATCAGACATGCCGCAGCGGTCCCGATGATCCACATGAACGTGATGCGAGATATCTGCTCTGACGAAAACGTCCGTGTCATCGAAGGGAGGCCGGCTTTCTCGTAGTCTTCGCCGCACGACGAGAGCAGGAACAGCCAAAAATGCGGGACCTGCCACATGAAGAAGAAGAAAGCGACCGCGAGAATCCTCGCGTCGAGCGCCCACCCCCCTCCAGCAACCCAACCGATCACCGGCGGAATAGCACCGACGACACCGCCAAAAACGGCGGCGAAAGCCGTCACGCGCTTGAGCGGGGTGTACACACCGTTGTACCAGGCCGCAGCGGCAAGGGCCAATCCCATGGCTGCGGCGTTCGAACCGGCGAGCACCACCAGTGCGCCGGATACCAGACAGAGAACCGACACGGCAACGGCGTAGGTGAGGCTCGAACGCCGTGATGGCAGAGGTCTTCCGCACGTTCGCTCCATGATGGCATCCACGTCGCGCTCTTGTATCTGATTAAGTCCCGACGAGCCGAACGCGACGAGAAACACTCCCACTGTGACGGCCGCGAGCGGCCACGTGACCTCGCCCCTCGCAAGCACGTATCCCGCGATCATGGTGATCGTGGCGAGCGACGAGATCCTCACCTTCCCGGTCTCGAGGAGTGTTCTCGCGTGTCGTCTCATCTCAGCGCCTTTGTTCTTCACAGGCTTTTCAGGTACTCGATGATCGCGGCGATTTCGTCTTCATTGATATCCGTCTTCGGCATGACTGCCGGGTACCCCTCGACGAGCTCGGCGTTCGGGTCGAGGATCGCCCGCCGGAGGTACTCGTCATCGGCCACAACGTTCCTCTTTTGTCCACTCGAGTCCACGGCTGCGGTGGATCCGTAGATTCCTTTGAATGTCGGGCCCACCAAACGGCTCCCGTCCGTGCTGTGGCAGGCGACACACCCCTTCACCCGTGTGAGTTTCTCGCCCGCTCCAAGGCCCGTTGCGGCACCCGCTTCACCCCCCGCTTCGGCACGAGATGACGCTGCCGCGCGCGCGTCTTTCTCGAGCCAACGCTCAAACTCGTCCTTGGGAACGACGATCGCTTTCGTCGTCATGTAGGAGTGTCTCAAGCCGCAGTATTCCGCGCAGAAGATATCGTACGAACCCGTGTCCACCGGCTGAAACCACACGTACGTGTCGAGGCCGGGAACAACGTCTCTCTTCACGCGGTACGCGGGCAGGTAGAAGCTGTGGATCACGTCGGCGGAATGAAGGTTCACCTTCACCGGCGTTCCCTGCGGAACGTACAGCTCGGAGCTCGTCTTCCCGTTCGCGTACTGGAACTCCCACGCCCACATCCGGCCGGTGGCCGTCACCTGCAGCGCGTTCTTCGGCACGTCCTTCATGAACATGTAGCCGGTCCAGCCGAGATAGAACATTCCGAGCGCCAGGATCGTCGGTATCACCGTCCACGCGATTTCGAGCGGTGTGTTCCCCTTGATCTGCTCCGCGTGAGGATGGCGTTTCCGGCGGTACTTCGCGACGAACACGACCATGAGAACGGTCACGAGAACGAGCATTGCGACGGAGATCCCGAGCGCCACGTAAAACGCCGTGTCCACCGC
>Ga0315273_10013024_pt1 | contig 10676 bp, 9 predicted proteins | sample YL17G02_0_MG_FD_205753 | JGI IMG/M metagenome (GOLD analysis project Ga0315273, IMG submission 205753) | Sediment microbial communities from Yellowstone Lake, YNP, Wyoming, USA - YL17G02_0 | ecosystem: Environmental > Aquatic > Freshwater > Lake > Sediment | place: USA: Wyoming | collected... | reverse complement strand
GAGCAGCGGCGCGCGGGCCGAGGACGTGCTCGACCGCTGGCGCGCTGGAGAGTCCTTCGAGGAGTTGTCCCGGGACTTCAGGGTCCCCGTCGCGGAGATCGAGGAGTTGATCAGCGCCGGCGCCTGGGCGGCGGTCAAGATCGAACCCCGGGTATTGCCTCGTAATCTGGACATATGACTCGTATTCGAGGCATTATGCCCCCGTGGACCTCTCGCGCCCCCATCGGATCCTGCAGAGCGGCGTCGACGCCGAGGTGCTGAGGGTTCTTGCCGGCTCCCGCAGCGCGATGAGCGGGCGGCAGGTGGCGCGCCTTTCCCGAGACGGCTCGCCGGAGACCGTCCTCCGCTCTCTCAGGCGCCTGAGCCGGCTCGGCGTGCTCGACGTCACCGAGGCGGGCCGGGCGCTCATGTACTCCTTCAACCGAGAGCACCTCGCGGCCCCGGCGATCGAGATCCTCGTCTCGTTGCGCCAGCGGATCATCGACGCCCTGGTCGCGGAGGTGTCGGGCCTCGACCCGCCGCCGCTCGGCGCGACGCTCTTCGGCTCGACGGCGCGTGGAGATGGCGGCATCGACAGCGACATCGACCTTCTCATCGTCCATAGCGCCCTGAGCTCGCGCGACGCCTGGGACGATCAGGTCGATGCCCTCTCGGGACGGGTGCGCCGAATGACCGGCAATCCGGTCAGCGTCCACGACATCGGCCGGGAGGACCTCAGCCGTCTGGCTCGCGAGCGCCCCCCCATCGTCGAGGAGATCGAGCGGGACGTCGTGCCGCTCTACGGCGAGCCGATCGACGCTCTGCTGAGCAGGGCTGTGCGATGAGCCCGCCGAGCGGGCGGCGAACCCAGGCCTGCTCCGCCGAGCAGGGACGAACGCGACTCGGCCGGGCGCGCAAGCTCATCGAGGTGGCCGAGCTGGTCTCGACCGAGGAGGCGATCTCGGAATCGGTCAGCGTCGCGGCGGCGCTCGCGGTCCTCGCCGGGATCGCCGCCGCGGATGCCTCATGCTGCGCCGCGCTCGGCCGACGCTCCCGCTCGGCCGATCACCATGATGCCGAGGACCTACTCAAGCAGATCGTTCCCGGCGGGCCGGCCGCCGCGCAGAAGCTTCGGCGGATCATCAACGAGAAGGACTCGGCCCACTACGGCCTGGTCAACGTCAGCGGCCAGGCCCTCGCCGGTCTGATGCGCCAGGCCCGGGCGCTCATCGACTTCGCCGACGAGGTGCTTCGACGCTGACGGGGCTGCGCCTCCGACGATTCGGCCGCCCGGCGTGGGGCCGGCGCGAGTCCGGTGCGCGGCAAACGCGCGACAATGCGCGACACGCAGGGGCGGTTTCGAGCGGTCGCCAGCGGATCTCGGCGCGGAGCGCACGACTCAGGAAAGCCCTGCTGGGGAGCGGTAAACCGCTCCACCAAAGGAGAGGCGACGATGGGAGTCGAACCCATGAATAACGGTTTTGCAGACCGCCGCGTTAGCCACTTCGCCACGTCGCCGCGGCCACCCAGGCTAGCAGCGGACGCGGGGGCCGCCGCCTACCGGGCGAAGGCCGAGTCCCAGTAGAGCCGCTCCTCGAGGAAGCCGGAGTTGCTCAGGTGGAACACCGAGACGCCGACCACCTCGACGGCGCGCCCCGGCGCCCACCGGTCGTCGCCGCCGCCGGCGCATGCGCCGGTCAGGCGCCACTCGGTCCACAGGCGCCGGTCGCTGGCGTAGCCCGCGCCCAGCACCTCGATGGCCAGGTCGGGCACGGCCTCCATCACGAGCGCGATGTCGGCGCGGATCGCCTCCCGCCCGCGCGCCGGGCCGGCGGGCGCGGCGGCCCCGTAGGAGCGCCGCAGGCGCATCTCCCGGATCCCCACGGGGGCGAAGCAATCCGCGCAGGCGCCGGCGTCGTGGAGGTTCCATCCACGCTCGTAGGTGGTGAGGAGGAGTTCTTCGGACATGGTCTCGTCACGAGCCTCCCGCGCCCCGTGGCGAGGCCGCCACCACCCCTAGGTGTGGCCCGGTCACACCGTGCGTCCGCTCAGCCCGTGGAGCGCAGGATGCCGGCCTCGATGGCGATCCGCACGAGCGCGGTGCGCTTCTGGATCTGGGGCAGCTCCTCGATGTCGAAGCGCCGGAATAGCTGGCGCAGGTGAGCCTTGACCGCGTCGATGCTGAGGTGCAGCTCCGCGGCGATCCGCTCGTTGCTGGAGGGCGGGTGGGGGCCGCCCGGGACCAGGCACGGGCGGCAGAGCGCCTCGAGGACGCGCCGCTGACCGGCCGACAGGGACGGAGGCTCCGCGAGCCGCGACTCGGGGGCGGTGGGCATGCTCGCGCCCGCCAGGGGCGTGCGGAAGACGATTGCCGTGTGACCCACCCGCACCACGTCGCCGTCGCGCAGCCCGCGCCGACCGTGGACGCGCTGCTCGTTGACGAAGGTGCCGTTGCGCGAGAGCCCGTCGTCCTCGACGTGCCAGCGGCGGCCCACGCGGGTGAGCTGGGCGTGGGTGCGGGAGACGCGGTCGTCCCATTCGACGGGCACGTCGCTGTCCGGGCTGCGGCCGATGACCGCGGCCCCGCGGTCGTCCGACAGGGCCACGATGCGCTGCGCGCCCGCATCGTCTCGCAAGACGAGAAACGGGGCGCCCGCCGCCTCCGCTTCGCGGATGCGCAGGCGATCCCTCGGATCCGTGGGCCACAGCCCTTTCTCCGGCACCACCCCTCACCTTCGGTGTGCTTTCGCCCACCCTAGGGGGACTATCGGAAATCCCCCAGGCTGAAATATAAGCGTGCCCATCGGTGCGTCGGGGTGACCCCCCGGGGGTGGAGCGCGGCGTGACGGACGATATCGGCGGAACGGACACGATTCTCTCGCGGGGCGGGGGCGATCCCGCGCCGACCGCGGGCGTGCCGGAGGGCACGGTCATCGCCGGCTACGCCGTCGAGTCGCTGGCCGGCGTCGGCGGCATGGGCGTCGTCTACCGGGCCCTCGACACCGAGCTGGGGCGCACCGTCGCCCTCAAGCTGATCGCCCCCGAGCGCGCGGGCGACACGCGGCTGCGCGAGCTCTTCGTGCGCGAGTCGCTCACCGCCGCGGGGCTCGAGCACCCGAACGTCATCCCGATCTACCGCGCCGGTGAGGACGACGGGCGCCTCTTCATCGCGATGCGCTTCGTGGAGGGGGCGAGCCTGCAGGACCTGATCGCCGCGGCACCCGAGGGCCTCCCCCCCGGACGGGCTGCCCGCATCGTGGCCCGCGTCGCCGACGCCCTCGACGCCGCCCACGGACACGGCCTGGTGCACCGCGACGTCAAGCCGGCCAACGTGCTGATCGCCGACCCCGAGGGCGAGGAGCACGTCTACCTGTCGGACTTCGGCCTCAGCGTCCACGGCGCCGGCGCCGGGCGTGCCGATGGCGAGTGGGCCGGCACGCTCGCCTACCTCGCCCCCGAGCAGATCCGTGGCGAGGCGCTCGACGCCCGCACCGACGTCTACGCCCTCGGCTGCGTCCTCTTCCACGCGCTCACCGGCCGGACGCCCTTCCCGGCCGACGACGAGCAGGCGGCTCTCACAGCGCACCTCGAGGCGAAGCCCCCGGCGCCCTCGTCGCTCGTGCCCGGCCTGCCGCCGGCGCTCGACGACGTCGTCCGCCGCGGGATGGCCAAGCGGCCCGAGGACCGCTTCCCGAGCGCCGGCGAGCTCGGCCGGGCCGCCCTCGCCGCGCGCTATGACGTTGCGCTGCTGCTCTCACCCGACGAGCGGGCGGCCGGCGAGGCCCTGGCCGCCCGGCTGCGTGAGTCGGAGATGCTGCCCCTCCTCGCGGTGGCCGGCGAGGCGGGGGCCGCCGAGGGCGTCCGGGCATCGGGCGCGTGCGCGGTGCTGGTGGGCCGGGGCGGCCTCGGCGACTGGGCCCGCGAGTGCCTCGCCGTGGCGCGGGCGCTGGCCGTGCGCGACCGGGCGTTCCGGCTCGTCCTGGTGCTGCTGCCGGGGGCCCCGGACCCCGGCGACCCGAGCCTCGCCTACCTCGCCGCCCATCCCTGGGTGGACCTGCGCGCCGGCGCCGCCGACGCGCTGGCGGCCGCCGACCTCGTCCGCGCCCTGCGCGGCGCCGAGGTCCCGGCGGGCCTGGCGCCCACGGCCGGCGACGTGTCCCCCTACCGCGGCCTGGAGGCGTTCCGCGAGGAGGACGCCGACCTCTTCTTCGGCCGCGAGCAGGACGTCGCGCGCCTGGTCGAGCGCCTGCGCTCGGCCCGTTTCGTGGCGGTGATGGGCGCCTCCGGCAGCGGCAAGAGCTCGCTCGTGCAGGCCGGCCTGTTGCCGGCGCTCCGTCGCGACGCCGTCCCCGGCAGCGGGGAGTGGCGCGTGCTCGAGATCCTTCCCGGAGCGCGCCCCCTCGCCGCGCTCGCCGGACCGCTCGCCCGCCTTCCGGGCGCCGGCGCCCCGTCGGCGGCCGACCTCGCCGCCGACGAGCGCGCCCTCGACCTGGCGGTCGCCCGTGCGCTCGAGGGCCGTCCGGCCGGGGAGCGGGTGCTCGTGGTCATCGACCAGCTCGAGGAGGTCTTCACCCTCTGCCCGGACGAGGGCGAGCGGGCCGCCTTCCTCGGCAACCTCGTCTACGCGTCCACGATCCCCGGCGGGCGGACCGTCGTCGTGACGACGATGCGGGCGGACTTCTACCACCGGCTCGCGGAGCACCCCGAGGCGCGCGGGCTGGTCGCCGACCATCAGGTGCTGGTCGGCCCGCTCGACGCGCGCGGCCTTCGCCGGGCCATCGAGGAGCCCGCCCGGCGCTGCGGACTCGAGCTGGAGCCCGGCCTCACCCGCCGCATCCTCACCGACGTCGCCGACCGTCCGGGGACCCTGCCGCTGCTGGAGCATCTGCTCTTCGAGCTGTGGCGGCGCCGGCGCGATCGCACCCTGACGCTGGAGGCCTACGCGGCGTCCGGGGGCGTCGAGGGCGCCCTCGCGCGCCGCGCCAACGAGGTCTACGGGGCGATGCCGCCTGAGCGCCAGGCGATCGCGCGGCGCGTCCTCCTGCGCCTCACCCAGCCCGGCGAGGGCACGGAGGACACCCGGCGCCGCGCCGAGCGCCGCGAGCTCGTCACCGACCCGGCCGAGCAGGCCGAGGTGGACGCCGTCGTGAACGCGCTCGCCGAGGCGCGGCTCGTCACCACGGGGACCGACGACGCGACCGGCGAGCCCGTCGTCGAGGTCACCCACGAGGCCCTCATCCGCGGCTGGCCCGAGCTGCGCGGCTGGATCGACGACGACCGCGAGCAGCTGCGTCTGCACCGGCGTCTCTCCGACGCCGCCGCCGACTGGGACGCCGGAGGCCGCGACGACGGGCAGCTCTACAGGGGCGCCCCCCTCGCGCTCTGGGAGGGCCGCGACGAGTCGCACCTCAACGAGCTCGAGCGGGGGTTCCTCTCGACGAGCCGGGAGCGGGTCCAGCGGGAGCGGACCGCCCGGCGCCGGCGCACCCGGATCACCATCGGGGCGCTGGCGGGCGTCGCGGCGATCATCGCCGGGATCGCGGTCTTCGCCTTCATCCAGCGGAACGACGCGAACGACCAGCGCGACGTCGCCACGTCGCGCCAGCTCGCCGGCAGCTCGGCCCTGGCCCGCCAGCGCGACCCGGAGCTCGCGACGCTGCTCGCCGAGAGCGCGTACGCGTCCTCGCCCACGATCGAGGCCGAGGAGAGCCTGCGCCAGGGGGTGCACGACTCCGCGATCCGCGCAACGCTCCGGACGCCGGACACGCTCGCCCTCGCCGCCATCCCCGCATCGCAGGGGCGGCTGGCGGTCGTGACCGAGTCGGGCACCCTGCGGCTGTGGGATCCCGGGAAGGACCCCCGTGGCGCCTCGCCGGAGGTCGTCGGCACGTGGCCGAAGGGCATCAGCGCCTCCCCCGCATCGACGAAGGCGGGTTACGTGACCGGCGACACGACCGGCGCGCTGGTGCTGTGGCCCGACCTCACGTCTCCTGGCGCCGCCGAGCGCATCGCCTCGGTGCCGGGGCAGGTCGTCGACCTCCACGCCCTCTCCAGCGGTGACGGCGTGATCGTGGCGACGACCAAGGGCGCCTGGGTGGTCGGCCTGCCGGACCGCCAGGCCCGCCGCGTCGCCCCCGGCGACCTGTTCGACGCCGTGGAGGGCCCGACCGCGGGCACCTACGTCACGGCCGGATCCGACGGCACGGTGCAGCGCTGGACCGACGGCTCGTCGTCGTCCACGCCCGTCCCGGTGCGCAGCGCGCCGAGGGCCCTCGCGGTGAGCCCCGCCGGCGCGCTGCTGGCCGTCGCTGCGGCCGACGGTGTCGAGGTCCACCGGCTCGACGACAACTCGCTCGCGTTCTCGGCGCCGGTGAAGGGCGGCGCCAACGACGTCGCCTGGTCCGCCGACGGCGACCGGCTCGCAGTGGGGGGTGGCGACGGCTCCGTGCGGCTCTACACGAGGGACGGACGGCTGCTCTCCGTGATGGAGGGGCACGAAGGCTCCGTCAACACGGCCGTGTTCATTGGGCCCGGAGTCCTCGCGAGCGTCGGAGGCGATGGATCTGCGCGCGTGTGGGACGCGACGGCGGGAGTGGAGCAGCAGCTACGGGGTCGCACACCCGCGCCCGTCGGTGGCATCACCTTCGACGACCAGACGCGGATCACGCTGGTCGATGGCGACGGCGCGGTGGCGAGCTGGAACCCGGGTGGTGCGGGCGTCCGTCCGCGCCTGCCCGCGGTGGCGCCCGCAAGCGTGTACTCCGCCGCCGTGGCCGGCGACCTGGTCGCCGTCGGCCTCTTCGACGGGCGCGTGATCGTGCGGGACGACTCGGGTGACCAGCTCGCGAGCGCCACCTTCCCGGGGGAGCTGCCGATCGGCGTCGCCCTCGATCCCCCCGGCCGGCGAGCCGCCGTCGCGCTCTCCGCAGGCCGCGTCGAGGTCATCGACCTCGCTCCCGGCGCGAAGCCGCAGACCGTAGGGCGTCACGGGGGCTCGGCGTACATCGTGGCCTTCAGCCCGATCGACGACACGCTCGCCAGCGGTGGCCGCGACGGTACGGTCAAGGTCTGGGGAGGGCCCGGGGGGTCGCGAACACTCGGCACCCACGACGGCGGGGTGACCAGCGTCGCCTTCAGCCCGAGCGGCCGCTGGCTCGCGACCGGGAGCCTCGACAAGACGGTCCGTGTCTGGGACCTCTCCGGGCAGGAGCCGCCGCAGATCATCCGCAGCCACCAGGACTCGGTCACGTCGGTGGCGTTCGCCGGCGACGACCGGCTCGTCTCGGGAGGATTCGATGCCGTCCGGGTCACGGATTGGCGCCGCGGGGTGACGCTGCTGACGATCCCGCACACCGCGTTGAGGGTGACCGCGACAGGCGATGCGCCGGCGATCGCCTACTACGGCACGGACAACGTCGTACGGGAGCTCGAGTGCGACGTCTGCGGCGCGATCGACGGCGTCGAGGCAGCGGCGCAGGAGCACACGACGCGCGAGCTGACCGAGGCCGAGCAAACCGATTTCCACGTCCAAGACTGACTGAGGAGGATGGATGGCCGACTACTGGAACGACTACGAGCAGGGGGAAGTCAGGGCGCTCAAGCCCGGCCAGGACCCCCCGATCTCGTCGTTGGTCGAGGCCTTCCGGGGGCAGGACGTCACTGCGGCCGACGCGATCGTCCTGCGGGGGTACCTCGGCCGCTCGGACATCCTGAAGCGGGCGCTCGACTACCTCGCACGCGCAAAGAGAGTCGCCGAGGCGCATGTCGACTCCGTGGCCGCGCGCACGCTGGGCACGACCATCGTGGAGCGCACGGACTTGGCGGAGATCCAAGCACGAGCGATAGAGATATTCGGTGAGGAGGCGAGAGCAGAGGCGCTGGCTAGGGGTGCTGAGGCGGGGGAAGCGGACGCCAAGGCCCAACAGACCTCGGAGGCGCCAGACGCAGAGATCACGGGCATCGGCTCCCTCATGACGGCCCTGCAGGGAGTGATGGAGAAGGCAGAACCGCACGTACCGTGGCGTCTCTATCTGACGCCACGTCTCGATACCTACGTGGACTTCCACCGGAGTTCCCTCCTCGCCTACCGCCGAGAGGCCAAAGCGGAGCGCCAGGATGCGTGCACCGTCTGGCTGCGGATCTTCGAAGACGGGGGGCGTGACCCGATCCCATACCGGGTCATCCACGAGACCATCCTCGGGCCGTCCTTCGCGATCTGGCTCGGCGGGGAGTCGGTGGACGACTCCTTCGGGGATTCCTCGTCCGGCTCGGCGTGGGGCGACCAGGCCAGCGTCTTCGGTGGAGGCAAGGCCAGGACGGGCATCTACTGCGGACGCAAGAACACCGGCCTCTTCTGTGGGGAGTGACGGGGCGACCGTGAACGTCGCGGCGCCACCGCCCAGCCGTCACCGCACCGATCGCCGCGGAGCGCCGGGCCGGCGCACGTTCGTCAAGGCCGCGCGCGGGCCGGCCCACCGGGAGGATCTCCTCCGGGAGGCAGCCGTCTATGACGCGGTGCGAGACCGGTGCCCGGCCACCGCGGCGCGCCTGCCGCGAGACGTGCGGTGGAACGCGGACGCAGATGAGCTCGAGATGGAGGCCGTGCCTGCGGAGGACCTCGGGACCCTCGTGGCGGCCTCAGGCGTGCTCGACGCCTTGGCGGCGGCACAGGTTGGGAGGGCAATCGGGGAGTTCCACGCCGAGGCCGGAGACCCCGGCCACGACGCCCCTCCCTCGCTCTGGCTGCGGGGCGGGATCGGCGTCGACCGGCCGGGCACGGCGCACCTGCGCCTCTTCAGCGCAGGGGGGCTGAAGCTGCTGGAGGCGCTCCAGCGGTCCGATGAGCTTCAGTCGGGCCTCGCCACCGTCGCGCAGCCCGGAGGTGACCAGCTCGTCCACGGTGACCTACGGTGGGAGAACGTGCTCGTCGCGGCGGATCCCGCTCCCCGCGTCTGGCTCGTCGACTGGGAGATGGGCGGCGCCGGGGAGCATGCGTGGGATGCCGGCTGCTTCGCGGCGTCGGCCGTGAGCACGTGGTTGTCGTCGATCCCCAACGTCCCGGGGGCGCCGCCGGACCGGCTCGCGGCCGAGGCGGCGATCCCGATGGACGAGCTGGCGCCGGGGCTGGACGTCTTCTGGTCGGCGTATCGCGCCGCCGTCCCCGACGGCGGCACCGACGCGTGGGCCGAGCGGTGCACGCAGCTCGCCGCCGTCCGCCTCGTGCACATGGGCTTCGAGTCGACCGAGTTCGACACGGGCCTGCGCCCGTCGGCCGTCGCGCATCTGCAGGTCGCGTCGAACATCCTCGCCAACCCCGCCCGGGCCGGACGCGACCTGCTGCGGCTCTCATGACGTCCATGGCCGCAGTCCATCCGGCGACGGCCGTCGCGGAGGCGCTCGCCGCGCTCGAGGTCCGGTCGCCCACGAGCCACTCGTGGATGGGCGAGGTCGTCGACCTCCCCGGGCCCGTCGTCCGGCTGGCCGACCGGAACGGCGTGCGGCGCGCCCTCGTCGGGAGCATCTGGTCGCGGCTCTACGACTCCTTCTTCACCCAGGGCGCGCCTCGGCCGGCCAGGTCCAGCAAGGGGGAGCACCTCGGCGTGGGGAGCCTCTCCCACGAGCTCGCCGCCGCGAACGAGGGCGTCGGCCACCTGGAGATGGGCTGGCGCGTGATCAGCGAGGAGGACGGGCGCCGGATCGTCCAGCGGGGCGGCCTGCGGCTCTGGGTCGGGGCCGACGAGATCGCCGCCGGAGCGCGGATCGGTGATGCCGTCACCGTCCGGCTGCCCGCAGATCTCCCCGCGTTCTCGCCCGGCTTCTACACCGTGCGCGGTGATCGCGGTCTCTCGGGGGAGGGCCCCCAGGTCCTCGATCGCTTCTATCTCGACCTTCGCCCCGAGGGCGCCGTCCCCTTTGTGCGCGAGGTGACCCGCCGGCTGAACCGGGCAGGGCTCACGTTCGTCGCCAAGGTGGTCGACGTTCCGGGCGGATTCGATCGCCGGGACTCCGCGGTGGTCGCCTTCGAGCGAGCCGACCGCAAGAGCGCGCTGGGTGCCGCGGAAGAGCTCCGCGGCGCGCTCGCGGCGTTTCTGGACGGAGGCGCCCCCGCGATGACGCTCCCCCTGGCGCCGGGCCTCGCCTTCGCCGAGGATCCCGGCGGCGGGGAGAGCTTCGGCGCGCATCGCTGCCTCCTCCTGGCCGAGGCCGCCGTGACTGCGGCCGAACGGGATCTGCACGCGCCCGAAGACCGGCTGGAAGTGGTCCGCGAGCGCTTCGCCCAGGCGGGGACCACCCTCGACGCCCCGTACCTCGGGTCGTCGGACGCGGCGGTCCGGGCATGACGCCGCCCATCCACCTCGCCCTTGTCGTCGATGCGCCGCAGGTGCCCCCGCGGGCGGTCCTGGAGATCTCCGCTGCGCTCCAGCGGCAGCTCACCCGCGACGTCGCGCCCATCTGGGAGGTGAACGCGACGATCGACGCCTTCCTCTCGCTCGAGCACGTGCCCCCGGGCTACTGGCCGATCCTCGTCGGCGACAACTTCCCCGGGATCGAGAGCGTCGGCGTGCACCTGGACCGCAACGGACAGCCGTTCGCGCTCGTCGAGGCGAGCCCCAGCTGGTCGCTGACGGCGAGCCACGAGGCGATCGAGATGGTCATCGATCCGTGGGGCAACCGCACCGTGCCGGGCGGCTCGCCGA
>Ga0315273_10013023_pt1 | contig 10676 bp, 14 predicted proteins | sample YL17G02_0_MG_FD_205753 | JGI IMG/M metagenome (GOLD analysis project Ga0315273, IMG submission 205753) | Sediment microbial communities from Yellowstone Lake, YNP, Wyoming, USA - YL17G02_0 | ecosystem: Environmental > Aquatic > Freshwater > Lake > Sediment | place: USA: Wyoming | collected... | reverse complement strand
TTTTAAAGGGGGAAAACCCCCTGCCCACCGCTAAACGCATTATTGGCGGTGCGAGTTAGGTTAGAGGGGTACCTTCTCTTTTAGCTCTTTTGGCAAGGCGTTTCTCTTTGAGTGTTCTTTGCGGTTTCTTTTTGGCTTCTTTCTTGGTATCGCGACTATGAGACATACATTTTCCTTTCCGAACAAACGATATTCTATGATTTTCCGATTAACGTGTTAATTGTATCTCAAATTGGGCGGCGGGCAAGAAGTTTTTAGTTTTAAGTTTTGAGTCCCAGCAGAGAAGAAAGCAGTCCTCACGTATGCAACCCACGGCGAAGCCGTGGGCTAAATACAAACGCTGGCGGGGCCAGCGTTATTGGGTTAATATGTTGGGATAGCGAAGACGGTCGGGTACATGATTACGTGGACGACGTACGGCACATGGCCTCAAGGTAGAGAACAAGGATTTGTCAAGGATGGGGAAGTGCGAGGGGCCAATGCTGCGCTAAAGCGAAGCAACATCAAGAATCTGAAAGACAACGCGGTAAAATTAAATCGAGAGCAAAGAGCGATAGTTGGCGAAGCGATTGTTGAGGCATCGAAGCGATTTGGGCAGAAGATACTTGCGATAGCAGTGTGTTCGAATCATGTTCATATGGTAGCGGAATATATTGATGTGCCGATAGCGGTGATAGCTGGTTGTTATAAGAACGCTGGGCGTGTTGCGCTAAATAAATCCGGGATTTTGGGGAAGGTTTGGACGCGGGGATATGATAAGAGATTTTGTTTTAGTGAGAAGGACTTGCGTGCGAGGGCGGCGTACGTAAGTAAACACGGAAACGGATAACCCGCCAAAATAAGGTCGGGGGTTAAATATTATTTTTACGGTTTTGCGAGTTCGTACAGGCCGTGGCCGGAGTCGCGGAGTTTTCCCTGCCGGCACAATTCCTGCCAGACCTCACGCGGAAACTGGCTTGGCGGCTGGATGGCGAAGACGCCGGTAGCGCCACCTGAAAGTGCCCCACGTCCGAGTCGCGAATCGTCATCGAGGGCGGTGAGTTTGAGCCTTTTCTTAAAGGCCTTTAGCGCGCTTTTGAGAACTTCCGGGGGTAGGGGGGCGGCTTCGCCTGGATTTTGTTGTTCAGTCATAATGAGCCATTCTTATTTATTATTTAATTAATTCGAGGAGTTTTTCGGCAGAGTTTGGGTCGATGGATTTCAGGATTTCGTAATGCTGGAGGGCAGCGTCTTTATCGCCATTTTTGTCGAGAGCGGCAGCGAGGCCGAACCGCGCCCTCGGGTCGTCGGGATTGATTTCGACGGCTTTTGCGTAGGCGTCCGCGGCTTCGAGGTACCTACCGAGATTGCCGTAAGCAGCGCCGAGATTGAGATACGCGTCGAAATTATCGGGTTTCAGCTCGATAGCTTTTTTGCAGGCGTAAATCTGGTCGTCGTAGCGTTTGAAGACACCATAGGCGTAACCGAGGTTGTTCCAAGCGTCGGCGTAGTCGGGTTTAAGCTCGACGGTTTTTTTGAATTCATCGACGGCCTGCTGGTAGTCACCGAGCTTGAGGTAGTTGACCCCGAGGTTGTAGTGAGCGGCTGGTTCGTTTGGTTCGAGTTTTGCGGCGGTCTTCAAGGCGTCGAGCGCTTCGTCGTATTGGCCGAACCTGCCGTAGGCGTTACCGAGGTTTCCGTAGAGCGGTGCGGAGTCCGGGGCGAGGGAAATCATACGCTTATAGAGCGTTATCGAATCCTTCCAGTAAGCGAGGTAGTGTCGCGTGGCGAAGGTCTCGGCGGCGGCTATGAGTAATATGGAAATTATAATTGCGATTGGGATTGAACGTTTTTTCTGCAGCAAAGTCAGGAATGCGGCCAAAATCATAAGCAGGCCTACGGAGGGCAGGTAGACGAATTTGTCGGAGGCGATGACGTCGCTGAAACGGAGAATCTGCATGGTGGGCAGGAGGGCGACGAAGAAGATAAGCCAGCCCGCGAGGAGCGCTTTCGTCCATCGGAGGGAAATAATCAGCACGAGTATCAGAATGATTGCGCCGAGAAAATACGCGAGGAGCAGCGGGTTCGAGAAATCGAAGGGCCGGGGGTAGGCGTAGTGGGAGGAAAGATTGACGGGCCAGAAGATTTTCGCGAGGTAGAAAATTATGTTGTGGGCGATAATCAGGGGGACATTGGCGAGGTGGTGTTCATACTGGCCTGGCAGCGAGGTACCGGCGGTGAGATTTTGCGAGACGAGGGTTATGACGGCGAATATGGCGGTGAGGACGAAGAGCGGGATTTTTTCGAGGACGGTCTGTCGGCTGAATCTTTTGAGGGGCCAATAGTCCATCAGGAGCATCGTAAAGGGCAGGGGCAGGCTGGTGGGTTTTGACATTAGAGCGAACAGGTACATCAGGAAGCAGGCGGCGAAGGATTTTTTGCTATTTGTTCGGACGAAGCGGACATAGAAAATCAGGGAGGCGAAGGCAAAGAAAGCGGCGAGGAGCGTTTTTCGTTCGCTAATCCAGGGGATTGATTCGACGGTCACAGGGTGCAGGCCGAAAAGCAGCCCGACGAGCGCAGCGACAGTGATGCTGTCGAAGAGCATATAGAGCAGGATGATAACGAGGGTGACGTTCGCAGCGTGGATGATGAGGCTTGTGCGGTGGAAGATGTAGAGATTATTTTGACCTGCACCAGCGGCGTAATCGAGCATCAGTGAAATCATCGAGAGCGGCTGATAGTAGCCGACAACGGTGGAGGGTATGAAGATTTCAGTAAGGAAGCGTTCGGCGGACTGGCATGAGGGGTTTCGGACGAGGTGGTTATCGAGGACGTACTGCTGGTCGTCGAAGGAGATGGCTTTAGCGGACAGAGCGGGCCACTGCGCGGCGATGACAAGGGCGCAGACGGCAATTATCAGGACTATGGGTAATAAGACTTTCGCAATTAACGGTTTCACGGCAATCTCCGGATTTAATAAATAAGGTGGATTCTAATCGAAAAGGGGTATGGTTGTAAAGAAGCGGTTTATTTGGGGACGGTAAATCAAATGATTACTGATTATTGCTTGACGGGGACGAGTTTTTAGAATAAAAGATGGGAATTATGGCAGAAAACACGGCGAAGGCGAATAAGGGAGTGTTTGCGGCGACAGTGACGTCGAACCGCCAGATTGGGCGGCGTTTTTACCGGCTGGGATTCGATTTGAAGGGTGCGGCGACGGAGGCGTTCGCGAATTACAAGGCGGGGCAATTCGTGCAGATGGATTTGTCGGGTGCTGCCCTACCGGCGGCGGAGGGGATAGCGGAGGAATTTCGAGACGCGGCGAGCAAGAAGACAATTTTGCGCCGGCCTTTCAGCTTCGCGGATTTTACGGTCAAACCGGGCAAAACGTCGGGTGAGATTCTTTACTGCGTGGTCGGGGCATCGACGGTACGGATGACGACGCTGCGAAGCGGGGACACGGTGAGTATTGTCGGGCCTTTGGGCAACGGGTTTTGGGTCCCGGAGGGTAAGAAGCTGGCGATATTAGTGAGCGGCGGGATAGGGACAGGCCCATTGATTCATCTTGCGAAGGTGCTAACGAGCAATCATTCCGGTATTGAGCCTATCGCTTTCGCTGGGGCGAAGACGAAGGAAGATTTGCCGTTCGAGGGCAAATTAGACCGGATTGCGCAGGATTTGGGATTTTCATTAGGCGAGTACGCGCGGTACGGCATCCGGTCGCAGGTTGCGACGGACGACGGGTCGGTGGGATTTGCGGGTTTGGTGGCGGATTGTATGGCGGAGTGGATAAAGCAGAATAATCCGAATCCGCGTGAGACGATAATTTACAGTTGCGGGCCGACGGCGATGCTGGCAAGAATCGCGAAGACGGCGGCGGAGCGGAACATCGATTGCCAGTTGAGTACGGAAGAGATGATGGCGTGCGGGATTGGGGTTTGCCAGGGCTGCGCTGTCGCGTGCAAAGGGGCAAATCCGAATGAGACGATTTATAAACTTTGCTGCAAGGATGGACCCGTATTCGAGGGAAAAGATTTAGTTTTTAATGCTTAGTGTTGAATTGTAGAATAATAAGCAGGTAATGAAATGGAAATATTTGAAAAAAATGGCCACAAGATAATATGTGGCGAAGCTATCAAAGTCCTTTCTACGGAAATAGATAATAGTTCGGTGGATTTAATATTTTCCGACCCACCTTACAATATAGGGAAAAACTTTAACGGCACAAAGGACAAGTGGGAATCTGACGAGCAATGCCTTGAATGGAGTTACCAGTGGCTTGATTTATGTATAAAAAAACTAAAACCAAACGGCAGTTTATATGTAATGACTTCGACTCAGAATATGCCATATTTTGACATTTATTTACGAAAGTATCTTACAATACTATCGCGAATTATATGGTTCTACGACAGTTCAGGTGTTCAAGCTAGAAAATACTATGGCTCATTATACGAACCGATCCTTTTCTGCGTTAAAGACAAAAATAATTACACTTTTAATGCAGAAGATATTTTTGTAGAAGCGAAAACAGGTGCCATCAGAAAACTAATTGATTATCGAAAAACTACGCCAACTATATATAACACCCAAAAAGTTCCGGGCAATGTGTGGGAAATTCCGAGGGTCAGATACCGCATGGATGAATATGAGAACCACCCGACCCAGAAACCAATTGCTCTGTTAGAAAGAATTATTAAAGCAAGCAGTTGTGAAGGAGATATCGTCCTTGATCCTTTCGCCGGAACGTTTACAACTTCCTACGTTGCCAAACAAACAGGAAGAAAATCCATCGGGATAGAGATACAGGAAGAATATGTGAAAATAGGGTTGCGAAGGCTCGCCCTGGCCTCAGAATATAATGGACAGCTTTTACAAAAAGAGCAACGAACTTTCGAACACACCAAAGATACAAAACAACCCATGTTAAATTTCTCGGAGGAATAGGAGTGGATCACGAATTTACCAAAGAAATTAAAAGCATCTTAAGTCGAAATTTTGGTAAATTTTCCGACAGGATATTTTCTGAAAGCCCGCTCATTCAATATCTCAATATAAAAACAAGGTCTGCAAACAAAGGGTCAAAATCTCGAGGGAGTTTCGCGAACTTGTACGCTATTTATGTACTGGTGGAGGATTACATTTCAAAAAATTTTCATAAGATTGGAAAATATACCGAATATGAAGGTGCAATTTTTACAAAACTATTCAAAAGACAACGTGAATTGCCATTCGGACAAAAACTTCAGAACCACGCCCTGAACCACAGGATGAATGAAGAATTTAAAAAATATTTTCCAACCTGCAGCTATATTCCTATTCTCAGAAGTCCCGAAACGAACAGATACTGGTTCAATGAAAATCTTCTAAAGGTCAAGATTAACGGTAAACAGTTCAATCTCGGAAAAACAATTATAGAAATTATAGATAAGTATGTTGAAGCCAAGAAAAACGCTTTCGAAAAGTTTATCCGGTTTTGTGAAAATGCTCAAAAGTTGAAAAACAAAGAATTAATTAACTTCATAACAAGTCTGATAGAACCAAACACCGACGCCAGAGTATTTGAAATAGTAAGTTGCAGCATACTGAAATATTACTATCACAATCAGAACATCTACTGGGGCTTTGAAGTTAATGAAATTCGGGAAGAGAATTTGAAACTTTTTAAAACCGGACGCACAAATGCAAATGACGGCGGAATTGATTTTGTAATGAGACCTTTGGGGCGATTTTTTCAAGTAACTGAGACTTTAGATGTGACCAAATACTTTTTAGACATCGATAAGATTGAAAAATATCCGATAACGTTCGTAATCAAATCTCCAGAATCGATATCCACCCTCAAGAAAAACCTACAAAGACAAGCCGAAAAACAATACTCCATCAAGGCAATTGTTTCACGATACATGAAGTGTATTGAAGAAATCATTAACATACCCATCCTTTTGGATAGATTTAAGGAAACTATTGAAAAGGGTTACCTGGATAAGGTACTAGCCGAAATCATTAAACAAAGCAAGGTAGAGTTTAGCTATGAAGATGAAGAAGATTATGACATAAGCAGTTACATAGATTCTAATGGTTCATAAATTATGAATGAAGCGGTGGATATAGCGGTTGAGTTCGCGGGATTGGCTCTGGCGAATCCGGTGTTTACGGCGTCGGGGACGTGCGGGTACGCGGACGAGCTGGTTGATTTTCTGGACGTCAATAAGCTGGGCGGGTTTATCACCAAGAGCATTACGCTCAAGCCCCGCAAGGGCAATCCGCCGCAAAGAACGGTCGAGACGGATTCGGGGATGCTCAACGCGATTGGACTGGCGAATATCGGGGTGGAGGCCTTTATAGCGGAGAAGATTCCGGTTATAGAGAAGCTGACGGTGCCGGTATTTGTGAACGTGGCGGGCAGTACGCTTGACGAATATGTGACGGTGGCGGAAAAGCTGGCGGGGCAAAAGGCGATTGCGGGTATCGAGCTAAATATAAGTTGTCCGAATGTCAATAAGGGAGGGATAACGTTCGGGACGGACCCGATGCAGGTTTCGGAAATTACATCGGCGGTGAAAAAGGCGGCGGGCGAGAAGATTTTGATGGTGAAACTGTCGCCCTGCGTAACGGACATCAGCGTTACGGCCCGTGCGGCGGTGGAGGCGGGGGCAAATGCGCTTAGTCTTGTGAATACATTTACGGCAATGGTGATAGATATCGAGACGGGCAGGCCGACGCTGGCGAATAAGACCGGGGGATTATCCGGGCCTGCGATAAAACCGATGGCGGTGTATATGGTAAACAAGGTTTATAACGATGTGGCGAAGGCGGCGAATGTGCCGATTATGGGTCTGGGCGGGATTCGGACGGCGAGCGACGCGATGGAGTTTATTATCGCGGGTGCGACGGCGGTCGCGGTGGGAACGGCGACATTTATTGACCCGGCAAGTGCGGTGAAGATTGCGGAGGGGATAAAGAAATATTGTGTACGCAAGAATAAGAGCGTCAAAGAGCTGATTGGGTCGCTACAAGTATAATAAGAAAATCAAAAATTAAAAATAAAAATGCAAAAATGCGGACAGAGCTTGGCATTGGGTAAAATAAGGTAACAAGGGAAGCACAATGAAATTGGCGGGTAGGATTTTAGCCATAACAGTAGTCGTGATGTTTTGTAGCGCGGTTTGGGGGCAGGAGTTTTCGGTAAAGGATTTGCGATGTGAATATCGGGTGAATCCGTTAGGGGTGGATAGCGAAAAGCCTCGATTGAGCTGGGTGATTGAATCGGAAAAACGAGGGTTTGTACAGGGTGCGTACCGGGTTCTGGTGGCGAGCAGCAGGGAGAATCTGGCGGCGAACAACGGGGATTTGTGGGACAGCAAAAAAGTTAAATCGAACCAGTCGGTGAATGTCGTTTACGGCGGGAAGAAATTGCAGAGCGGAACGCAGTGCTGGTGGAAGGTGCAAGTTTGGGACAAGAAAAGAAAAACATCAGCGTGGAGTGAGCCTGCGAGCTGGTCGATGGGGATTTTGAACGCATCGGAGTGGAAGGGAAAATGGATTGGGCTTGAAGGCCCCCCACCGGCGGAGGAGAACACCCGATTAGCGGCGAGGATGCTGCGGAAGAAATTCGAGGCGGGGAAAAAAGTCAAGCGGGCGACGGCGTATGTTTGCGGGCTTGGGATGTTTGAATTGTATCTGAACGGGGAGAAGGTCGGCAACCACATCGAAGACCCGGCGTGGACGCTGTACACAAAGCGCGATTTGTATGTGACGTTCGATGTTACGGAAAAAATAAAGCAAGGTACGAACGCGGTCGGGGTGATACTGGGTAACGCGAGGTATTATCCGCCGCGAAAGTCGGTGCCGTTCAGCAGCACTTATTATTTCGGGCATCCGAAGCTGATGCTGCAGATGGAGATTGAATACGAGGACGGGACGAAGGATGCTGTGGTCAGTGATGGAAGCTGGAAGCTGACAACGGAGGGGCCAATCCGGGCGAACAATGAATATGACGGGGAGGAATATGATGCGCGGATGGAGATGCCGGGGTGGGACACGGCCGGGTTCGACGATTCGAAGTGGCAAAGGAGCGAGGAAGTGAACGCTCCGGGCGGGATTTTGACTTCGCAGATGATTGAACCGATGGTGGTGACAAAGACATTGAAACCTATTGCCGTGGTACATCATAAAACCGGTATACATATTTTCGATATGGGGCAGAATATAACGGGCTGGGCAAGGCTGAAGGTCAGCGGGCCTGCGGGGACGAAGGTGACGATGCGATTTGCTGAATCGCTTGACCCGAACGGGATGCTTTATACGGCCAATCTGCGAGGAGCGAAGGTAACGGACACATATATACTCAAAGGCGAAGGGGTCGAGGTGTGGGAACCTCGATTTGTGGCGCATGGTTTTCAGTATGTCGAGGTGACGGGATTTCCAGGCAAACCCACTTTCGAGACTATCGAGGGCAGGGTAAGTCATACGGATTTGGAGCAGGCGGGTGAATTTTCGTGTTCGAATAAGCTGATGAATGAGATTTATAGAGCTATCGTGTGGACGATACGAGGCAATTACCGGGGCCTGCCGACGGATTGTCCGCAGCGGGCGGAGCGGCAGGGATGGATGGGCGACCCGGCGCAACGTTCGAAGGGGGAAAGTTATGCCTTTTCGCTGGAGCAATTTTACGCCAAGTGGCTTGATGATATACAGAACGCGCAGAAGGAAAACGGGGACATAGCGAATATCGCGCCGCCATTTTTTGTTCCGCCTAAAGATATGACCGCCCCACCACCGGGTTTTGTTACCATTCCAAGTTCGTACGCGACGAATGTTACGTGGCCAAGCGCTTATGTAATGATTATCGGGTGGTATTACGACCAGTACGGAGATAAGCGGATTCTGGGAAAACACTATCCGAGTATGAAGAAATGGATGGACTTGCTGCAGACATACGTGAAGGACGGCACCATCTCGCTGGACAAATACGGGGACTGGTGCGTGCCACCGGAATCGCCTGAATTAATTCACTCGAAGGACCCGAACCGCAAGACGGACGGGGAACTGCTGGCGACGACTTTTTATTACGAGGATTTGAATCTGCTGGCGAAATACGCGGATGTGCTGGGCAAAACGGAAGACGCCAAGGAATTCCGCAGACAGGTGGATAAAGTTAAAAATGCGTTCAATGAAAAGTTTTTGAAAAAGGACAAAGGGATTTACAGTAACGGGACACAGACGTCGAGTGTTTTGCCTTTGGCGTTCGGGATGGTGCCGGAAGAATACCGCGGGAAGGTTTTTGGCAATTTAGTTGATAATATTATGGTCAAGTGCGACGGGCACGTCGGGACGGGGATTGTCGGAATCCAGAATTTGATGCGGACGCTATCGGGGAATGGCAGGAGCGATGTCGCATATACACTGGCGTCGCAGAAGACGTATCCGAGCTGGGGGTATATGATAGGCAGAGGCGCGACGACGATGTGGGAGCTTTGGAACGGGGACACGGCCGCCCCAACTATGAATTCGCGAAGCCACCTGATGCTCGTCGGCGACCTTGTAATCTGGATGTATGAAGACCTCGCGGGGATTAAGTCTGGGCCGGGATATGAAAAGATAATTATCAAGCCTGCTATCTGCGGGGATTTGACTTTTGTAAACGCAAAGTATAAATCGGTGCGCGGGCAGGTCGCAAGCGAATGGAAAATAGACGGCGATACGCTTTATTTGAATGTTATTATACCAGCGAACAGCACAGCAAAGGTGTACGTGCCGACGGCGGATGCGAAGAGCGTTACCGAAAGCGGGAAAAAAATCAAAAATGTGAAAGATATTGCATTTTTGAAAAAAGAAGGTAATTATGCGGTGTATGCGGTAGGTTCGGGAAGCTATAGTTTTGAAGCAAAACAAGTAAAAAGTGAAAAGTAAAAGGTAAAAATTGCGAAAGCGGTGAGGCCCGTTCGACGCGTCCCGACAAGTCGGGACTTGCTCAGGGTGACCCATTCGGCAAGCTCAGGGCAGGCAAGAATCAAATAATATGGAGACGTTGAAATTATTGCAGGATTATTTTCCGACGGCGGTTTTTACGGGCAAGTGCCTTGTGTTTGTAAGCGAGGCGTGGCGGGTGGAACTGACGGAGCACAAGGACAACGATTTCAGCAGGGACGGGAAGGAGCCATCGATAATCAGGCTGCGGATTTTTAAAAAGACGATAGACGGCAATCTTATACCGGGGCATTATGAGGATTTTCAGCTTGCGCAGTTGGGCGAGCTTGCAGAGCAGATAGAAAAATACGTGCAATTGGCGATAGGGACGAACCTTAAAGAATTTTAGATTCAAAAAGTTCATAGTTCGTTGTTGATAGTTCGTAGATAGAAGCGAAAAGCGTAAAGCAAAAAACTACAACTAGAAATTCAAAATCTGCTTTCTTTTCTATGAACTACGAACTAAGAACTACAAACTGCGTAACTATCGGCTAAAGACCGACTAAAGAGCTGATGGAAAATCTAAAGGTCAAAGTAACGGAAAGTGGTGTGGTATTTGGGGTCAAGGTGGTGCCGGGGAGCAGCAGAACGGCATTGGCGGGAGTGCTGGGGGATTTGTTAAAAATCAAGGTAGCCGCCCCGCCGGAAAAGGGCAAGGCGAACAAGTGCCTTATTGAATTTCTGGCGAAGCAATTAGGGGTAAAGAAAAATCAGATAAG
>Ga0315273_10013022_pt1 | contig 10676 bp, 12 predicted proteins | sample YL17G02_0_MG_FD_205753 | JGI IMG/M metagenome (GOLD analysis project Ga0315273, IMG submission 205753) | Sediment microbial communities from Yellowstone Lake, YNP, Wyoming, USA - YL17G02_0 | ecosystem: Environmental > Aquatic > Freshwater > Lake > Sediment | place: USA: Wyoming | collected... | reverse complement strand
CTCCGCACCCTCTATATACGCAAATCGCACAATCAGGGCCACTCCCCTGCGAATATCGCACGGATTGGGTGGGTATTCTGCGAACTCCGCGAGGTCTAGGTGATCACTGGCAGCCGTTCCACCGTCGACACGAACCGCTGGACGTGGTCGAAGACCCGCCGGCTCGTGCTCGCCCGCGACTCCCACCGTTGCCAGCTCGGCATCCCCGGAGTCTGCACCACCGTGGCGACGGAGGTTGACCACATCCGGCCCAGGGCGATCGGTGGCGATGACGCGCTCGACAACCTCCGATCGGTCTGCCGCAAGTGCCACATCTCGCGGGGCATGGACGAGTCCGGCCGAGCGCCGTCCCGCTACTCCTACGGGACCAGCAAGGTCGTCACGAGGCGCTATTGATGGCGATGCCGAAGGAACGGCCGACCACGATCCTGCGGGGCCATGACCGGCCCCGGATCGCGCCGCCCCTGCCCGCCCGTTCCGAGGCCAAGGCGTTCGCGATCGTCGCGAAGGAGATGGGCATCGACCTGATGCCGTGGCAGGGGTTCGCCTCCCGCTACATCACGGGCAAAGGACCGGAGGGCCGACACCTGTTCCGCGAGGTCGCGCTCCTGGTCGCCCGCCAGCAGGGCAAGACCACGCTGATGAAGCCGCACATCGTCCGCGAACTCCGGGCTGGTCGGAAGATCATGCACATCGCCCAGAACCGCGAACTGCCCCGGCAGATGTTCGGGATCATCGCCGACGCCATCGCGGCCACGGACAAGGATCTCCTGCCGAAGCGCCGGGGCCGGATCATCTGGCCGCGCTACGGGTCCGGCCAGGAAGAGATCGTCCTCAACAATGGGGCGTGCTACCGGATCGCAGCGGCCAACCGGGGCGGCGCCCGCGGCCATGCGAACGACGTGGTGATCATCGACGAGCTGCGCGAGATGGAGACCTTCGACGTCTTGGCGGCGGCCGAGCCGACGCTCACCATGTCGGACGACCCGCAGATCATCTACCTGTCCAACGCCGGCAACGACGCCTCCGTCGTCCTCAACTCGGTGCGCGAACGGGCCGGAACCGACGAGGCGCTCGCCTTCCTCGAATGGTCGGCCTCACCGGATCGCCAGGCGGACGACCGCGCTGGCTGGGCCGAGGCAAACCCGGCGCTGGGGTACTACCCCTCGGTCCTGCGGACGCTGGAGAGCGACTACCGCAAGGCGCAACTGACTGGCAACCTCGCCATCTTCGAGACCGAGCATCTCTGCCGCTGGGTCGCCACGATGCGCGAGCGACTCGTGGACGAGTTCGCATGGAAGCTCTGCCGCGCCGACGAGCCACTCACCGAACCGCGGCGGCCCTTCATGGCCGTGAGCATGGCGCCCTCCGGTACCAGGGCGTCCGCCGCGATCGCGTGGCAGCAGCCGGATCACAGCATGGGGCTGCGGCTCCTATTCGACGTCACGGGCGACCCCATCAACGTGGACGCCCTGGGCGCGGACCTCAGGCGGGCCGCGTCCCGGCTGGGCGTGCCGATGGTCGGCTTCGACCCGCTGACGGATGCGGGGCTGGCGAAGTTCTTCCGCAAGTCCGTGGCGATCAGCGGGTCGAAGTACGCGAACGCCACGGACACCTTCGCCACGATGGTCAAGGCGCGCCAACTCCACTGGGACGACGCCGCGCAGATCGCCGACGACCTCGTCTGGACGGCCAAGAAGCCGCACGAGGAGTCCGGTTCCTACCAGGCGGTACGCGCCAACGACGACCGCCCCATCACCGCAGCTCTTGCCGCCATTCGGGCCGTCTGGCTCGCGTCCGGCCCCCAACCATCCATACCGAGGGTGCTGTGACATGGGCATGATCGACGCGCTGAAACAGTTCCTGACCCTCGAGCCGATGCAGACCCGGTCCGTGGATCCGTACACGGCCGCCCCGGATCTCACCACGCAGATCTCGAACCTGCGCCTCAACCAGGCACTCGCCCGCCCGTGGCGGATGCCGTCGATCAGCGAGGTGCTCGGAGTCCCCGCGATCTTCCGCGCCGTGTCGCTCATCTCGAACACGACCGGCTCGCTCTCCATCCAGGGTTTCCGCGACGAGATGCCGATGGACGAGGCGCCCCGGATCATCACCCGGCCCGATCCGTTCCGCACGCCGCAGGAGTGCTACCGAGACATGACGTGGGCGATGGCGACGCGGGGCGAGACGGTGCTGTGGATCGCAGCCCGCGACTCGAATGACGTGCCGCTCTCACTCGTCGTCGTGCCGCTCCACGAACTCACCGTCGAAGAGAACACGCGCAACCGCCTCTTCCCGATCTACACCTGGGGCCGGGAGAAGTCCACCCGCTACTCGGCGGCCAACCCGACTGGCGACTTCGTCCACATCACCTTCGCCAAGCTCAGCCCGCTCGACCTCCGAGGCGTGGGCCCGCTCCAGCTCTGCGGGGCCGCCTCGAGCGTGTCGGTCGAGGCGCAGGAGTTCGCCGCCAACTTCTTCGCCAGCGGCGGCTACCCGTCGATCGAACTGCACTCCGAGGTCGACGTCGACGAGGTCGAGGCCGCGAACCTCAAGCGCCAGTGGATCGAGACGCCGCCCAACATGCCGAAAGTGACGAACCCGGAGCTCACGACGAAGGAGTTTGGGGTCAACGTCCAGGGCGCGCAGATGATGGAGTCCCGCGAGTACCAGAACGGCGACGCGGCCCGCATGTTCGGCATCCCCGGCTCGCTGCTCGACTACTCGGCGCCCGGCTCGTCGCTCACCTACCAGAACCTTGAAGGCGAGTTCGGCAAGTTCGTGCGCGGCTGCCTCGCCCCCAACTACCTCGCCCCCATCGAGCAGGCCCTCTCGGACCTCCTGCCGCGTGCCATCGTCGCCCGCTTCTACGTCGACGGCCTCCTCCGCGCCGACATCAAGACGCGGTACGAGGTCTACGCCTCGGGCATCACGTCGGGCGTCCTTACGGTCGACGAGGCCCGGACGAAGGAAGGCATGGCACCCGGCAACGTCGAGCTAGCGCCAGTCGCCCCGTCGATGCCGGCGGCCACACCCGCGAGCATCCCGCTCGCCCGGACGGCGGTTGAGGTCCGCTGCGACGGCCGGATGGTCAAGCGCCGGGCCGGCATCCCCGCGGTCGAGCCCTGCCATCGGCTCCTGACCCGCGGCGAGCCGTTCGCCGGGAAGTGCCCGCGCTGCGGGAAGGTGTACGAGCTGGCGCCCGTCGAGCCTCCCGCGCCGGTCGTCTTCCGCGATGCGCCGCCCATCGTCGCCGTCGCTACTCGCGCCGAGATCGCTCTTCCCGTCCCCGAGGAGCGCCCCGAGAGCGAGATGGAGTCCGCGATCCGCGGCCTCACCGCGGCGGTGGCGGCGATGAACGCCCGTCCGGGACCCGCACCACAGCCGCCCGCCATCGTAAACGTGACGATCCCCGAACAGGCGCCTCCCGTTGTGACCATCGGGGAGGGGGCCATCCAAGTCCACATCGCGGCGCCAGCCCCCCCGCCAGACCAGCAGCGCATGGAATACGACGAGGCCGGTCGTCTCGTTGGACTCGTGAACCTCCACGTCGTGCCGGAGGAGGAGTCGGCGTGAACCCCGATCAGATCGCCGCGCTGAACATCGCGCAGCAGTCACGGGCGAACCCGTCATCCGCCGTCGTCATCGAGGGTCCGCAGGGTCCGGAAGGGCCACGGGGCGAACGGGGGTTGCCTGGTCCACAAGGCGATACGGGACCGCAGGGCGACGCGGGTCGCGACGGCACGAACGGAACCGATGGTAGGGACGCCCCCCTCAAGGTGCGTTCGGAGCTCCGGCGAGACGCGCAGCAACACATCGTCGAGATCACCGACTACTACGAGGACGGATCGGAACGCGTCCACTTGGTCAAGCGCGAGCGCGGACGCGTGAGCGAGATTGTCGCCGCCACTACGAAGGAGAGATAACCGATGGCAGCCGATCCCTGGACCCTGACCAACGGGGCCGCCAAGCTCATTGCTGACGGCACCATCCCCATCGACTCGGGCTCGTTCAAGGTGGCCCTGTTCACCGTCTGGAACCAGATCACTGCCGCGTCGGTGAACTACGCGGCGACCAACGAGGTCGGCACGACGAACACCGGCTACGCGACCGGGGGCGCGGCCGTGGACCTCGCTAGCGCGACGGTCACCACCAACGATGTCGCCATCACGCAGGCGGCCGTGACGGAGTGGACGGCCGGCACGGCCAACCTCGTGGCGAAGCAGGCGGTCATCTACCTCACCACAGGCGCGACCCCGATCCTGTGCTTCGCGGCGCTCGACACGGGCCACGGCGACGTGACCGCGACCAACGGCAACAAGCTCCAGATCGGCGGCACCGGGGCCGCAGTCATCAACGTCACCGTCACCTAGTCACGTGGCCGTGTGGTGCCGGCAGACCGTGGAGGGCGAGCCGGAACAGCGCTACATCATCGCGCCGCACTCCGCGGAACAGACCGACGCCGACCTCCTCGCCGCCAAGGCGAAGGGCGCCCACGACAAGGGGTGGACGGTCACCTGGACTGGTGAGCGCTCGTTCACCGCCACGAAGGATCGCTGGGGCGGGGTGTCCTGCCTCCGCGAGTTCTGGGCTGACTGATGGCAGTCGCCCACGACGTCTCCACCGAGAGCCACGGCAGTACCACCGGGCACAGCGGCTCCGCGTCGTTCACCTGGGACCATACGGGTGGCGGGTCGGCCCGCGGCGCGCTCGTGTTCGTCTGCGGCGTCGTCACCAACGCCACCCCGCCCGTCACGTCGGTGACCTACGGCGGCACGACGATGACCGCCATCCCGTACATCGGCAAGGACACCGACACCGAGCCGGGCCAGGTCACGGCCTACTACCTCGACGTCTGCGGGACAGGCACCAAGGCCGTTGTCGTCAACCGCTCCGATGCGACGCCGTGGGCGCACATCCTGTACGCGACGTGCTCGACGGTCACGGCGGCTTCGGCGACCGAGGTCTATCTGCCGGGCGTCAAGACCTACGGCGGTTCGTCGTCAAACACCGCCGCCAGCACCAGCGGCACCACCACCGCCACCACCACCGTCGTCTCGATCACCGACGGCAGCCCCGGCACCAACTCCCTGCGCTTCGCCTGCCGCTACACAGGTGCCGCCTCCCCGGGTACCGCGGCCACGGGCTCGACCGTTCCGGTCAGCATCGACTTCACGGCCTACGGCATCGCGCTCGCCTACCAGAACACGCCATCGGAGGGCGCGGCCGACGTCGGGTTCACCAGCGCGGCCGATGACACGGCGATCGTCGCCCTGGCCGTCCGCGAGATCCCACCGATCCTCGTCCAGCCCGCTGCCGCGGCCGTCACGATCGGCACGGCCACGCCGGCAGTAGTCGCCCAGAACTACATCCTCGTCCAGCCCGCCGCCGCGACCGTCTCCGTCGCCACCGCCACCCCGGCGGTAGGCACCCCGGTCACGATCGCCCCGGCCGCAGCCGCGGTCACCATCGGCACGGCGACACCTACCGTCGTGGCTCAGAACTGGCCGAAGGCACAACCGGCAGCGGCGGCCATCGGCGTGGCCGGAGCAACCCCGACAGTCGTTGGGCAGAACTGGCCGAAGGCCGAGCCCGCCGCTGCCGCGATCACCATTGGCGCCGCTACCCCGGCGGTCTTCGTCCAGACCACCGTCGCCGTCGGACCGGGGGCGGCTGCCGTCGCTATCGCGGGTGCCACTCCTGCGGTAGTGGGGCAGAACTACCAACTCTTCCAGCCCGCAGCGGCAGACCTAACGATCGGGACGGCTACCCCGGCGGTCGCGACTCCGGTCCTGATCCTGCCGGCAGCGATCGCAGTCACGATCGCGGGCAACACGCCCGCTATCCTGCTGCCGCAATCTGCCGCTCCCGCTGCGGCTGCCGTAAGCATCACAGGCGCCACTCCGGCCGTTGCAACGCACGTCCTGATCCTGCCCGCGGCGGCGGAGATCAGCATTGCGACGGACACGCCGACTATCGTCGCGCAGGACTACCGGCTGATCGAGCCTGCAGCTGTCGCGCTCGCCATCGCCGGCGCCACTCCGGCCGTCTCCGCGGGCGCGGACGTCGAGATCCTGCCAACGGCAGCGAGCATCGCGCTGACGACGCTTGCCCCAGCGGTGGTCGTCACGGACAACATCCGGGTCCGGCCCGATCCCGCGGTCCTGGTCATGGCGATGGTGACGCCGGCCGTCGCAATCACCGGTAATCGGCTGGTGCTCCCAGGTCCGGCGGCGATGCTGATCTGGGGTGCCCGCCCCAGCGTCGTGACGACCGGGAAGAAGAAAGAGAAGATCCGGTACGTCCCCGAGTACGCGGACCTGTGGACCGAGGCCGACGACGAGGAAGTCGTCCTGGCCCACTATGCCTAGGATCGACGCGATCGCGACCGAGGGACACTTCGTCGATCACATCACGCCCGTCTGGCTCGCCATCCCCGAGGAGCATCGCGGCACGTTCTACATTCGCTCGCACATCGGCGAGCGTGCCATCCCCGGCGCCGTCCGTGGCGATCCCCCGAAGTCGGGGCGCCCGACCCTCGTCGCATCCGCTGGCGATCTCAAGCGCTCGTACAATCTCGGGCGCCCGACGGCGATCATGGAGCACGGCTGCGGCCAGTCCTTCGGCGGCGGTCCGAAGCCCAAGAACCACTCGAGCTACGCGGGCGGTCTCGGCCGCCCCGCCCAACTCTTCCTTCACCCCGGCCCGCATCCGGCCGCGCGCGACCACGCCCAGTATCCCGATGCCCGGATCGAGGTCGTCGGCTGCCCGAAGCTCGACAGCCTCCCGCGCAAGCCGGAGCGCGACGCGAAGCCGGTCGTCGCCATCGCGTTCCACTGGGACTGCAAGATCTGCATGGAGACCCGTTGGGCGCTCGTCGATCCCGGCTTCCAGCGAGCCGTCCCAGCGCTCGCGGCGATGCAGGACTGGACGGTCATCGGACACGGGCACCCGCGGGCGCGCGAGAGGTTCGCCCGATGGTTCGCGCGGCAAGGCGTGGAGTTCGTGGCGACGTTCGAGGAGGTCTGCCGTCGCGCCGACGTGTATGTCAACGACGCCAGTTCGACCCTGTTCGAGTTCGCCTCCACCGGCCGTCCCGTCGTCGCGATGAACGCGTCCTGCTACCGGAAGAGCATCAACCATGGTCTGCGCTTCTGGGAAGCTGCCACCGTCGGCGTCCAGGTCGGTCCTAACGACGACATGATCGCCGCGGTGCGGAAGGCTCTGGCCGACAGTTCCGCCCAGCAGAAGGCCCGCGAGAAGGCGCTCGACCTCGTCTACGCCTACCGCGACGGGGCAGCCGAGCGGGCGGCTGCCGTGCTCATGGATTGGGGAGTCTGATGCGCTACTGCACCCGCTGCGTGATGCCGGACACCAAGCCGGACTTGATGTTCGACGCCGACGGAGTGTGCAGCGCGTGTCGCAACTTCAGTTCACGCGAGAACGTCGGCTGGGATCATCGCCGCGCGCAGCTCATCGACCTCCTGGCGCGCCATCGCAACCCGACCGGTTACGACTGTATCGTGCCCGTGAGCGGCGGCAAGGACAGCACGTACCAGGTGCTGCGGATGCTCGAGCTCGGCGCGAACCCACTGTGCGTCACGGCCACGACAGACAAGCCGACCGCGATCGGCCTCCGCAACATCGAGAACATCAAGTCGCTCGGCGTGGACTACATCGAGGTGACGGTCAACCCGGTCGTCCGGCGCGGCACCAACCGGCTGGCCCTCGAGCGCGTGGGCGATATCTCGTGGCCCGAGCACGTGACCATCTTCACGATCCCGGTCCGGCTCGCGGTGGCGCTCGGCATCCGCCTGATCGTGTGGGGCGAGAACCCGCAGGACGAGTACGGCGGCGACTACCGCGGCCACACGCTCGACCGGGCATGGCTGGAGCGGTTCGGCGGGCTGTTGGGGCTGTCCGTGGCGGACCTCGGGCTGGACCCGCGCCAGATCGTCCAGTACCAGTACCCGAGCGACGAGGAGCTGGTGGCTGCCGGCGTGACCGGCATCTTCCTCGGCTACTTCCTGCCGTGGGACGGCTATGGCAACGCGCTCTATTCCCAGGCTCACGGCTTCGAGACGTACAGCCGCCCGGTGGAGGGGTCGCTCGTCAACTACGAGAACCTGGACAACGGGCAGACGGGCATCCACGACTACTTCAAGTGGCTCAAGTACGGCTTCGGGCGGGCGACCGACCTGGCCTGCTCGCACATTCGCCGGGGACGCCTGCGCCGTGACGAGGCGATCGGGCTGGTGCGTCGGCATGATGGCCGGTTCCCCTCGACTTATGTCGGCGTGCCGCTCGCGGACGTCCTAGAGGACATGGACATGGGCCTCGACGAGTTCGTGGCGATCTGCGACCGCTGGACGAACCGCGACCTCTTTGTCACCGACGCGGACGGCGCCCTCGTCAAGGATCGCCACGGCAACCTGACGAAGGTTGCCTATCCGTGAGGCACTACGTCCTTACCAGGTCCGCATACAGCCCGACCATGCGCCTCCGCGACAATCAGCGCCGTCTCGAGCTGCTGCGCGGCATCACCGCCGCGTCCCTTCGCGCCCAGAACACGCGCGCGCTCACGTGGCTCGTGATGGTGGATCCAGCCGACCCGCTACTCGCCGAGCGCCGCGCGGTCATCGAGTCTGCCGGGCTGCCGTGCATCATCGAAACGGCCGGGAAGATGGAGCGCGTCGGCATCCACGACCGGCCCTACGGCCCCTGGGCCGAGCACATCACGTGGGATGGCGTGACGCTGACGACGCGGCTCGACGACGACGACGCGCTCGCGCCCTACGCCCTCTCCCGCGTGCAGCGCGCCGCGGCTGCGGTCCCGTCGGAGTCGGTCGTGTGGACCCTCCCGAACGGCTACCGCATCGTCGGAAGGCGCGCCTACCAGATCCGCTGGCCGCTCGCGCAGTTCGGTACGCTCCAGGCTCCGAGCGGCCGGCGGGCCACCATCTTCGACGTGTCGCACCAGCTGGCGGGCGACCTCGCCCCGCTCCGAGCGGCCACGAATGACCCGGCATGGCTGTGGGTACGCCATCGCCACACCCGAAGCCGTCCGGACGTCGGCCGCCAGACGAAGCTCAACGGGCGTGCCGAGGATCGCCCGGTCATGATCACCGACCAGATCCGCTCGGTATTCCCGGTCGACTGGAAGATGATCGAGCGTGCTCTGTGAAGATCCTGCGCGACGCGCATCTCGGCGAGACTGCCAGCATCGTCGGCATGGGTCCGTCGCTCCGCTCGCTCCGGGCGCGGGACGTTCCACCCGGCCCGGTCATCGCCCTCAACCATGCGATCCTGCACATTCGCCCACTCCGGCTGCCCAATCCGATCTACGTCATGCAGAAGGACGGGTGCATCCCGCACGGGGAGATCGGAGCCCGGCCGATCGCCATCCCGACACGGAACTGCATCTGTCCCTCGCCCCGAGTGGTCAAGCCGCTTCCGCCCGAGATCCTGCTCCTGTCGGCAGCCGAGTCATCGCATTGCTTCCGGCGGTACGAGTTCCGCCACGTCTTCGACGTCCAAGCCGACTTCGGCCTCCCGTGGAACACGATGAGCACGCCGGTGGCCGCCAGCATCGCTCGGTGGATGGGCTGCACCAGCCTCCGCATGATCGCCCACGACGCCTACACGCGGGGGCTCTTCGGCCGCGCGGGAACCTCCGGCGTGAAGCCCGGATCGGCCAAGGGCTACCGCCGGGCAGCCGTCCAGGCCCGCCAATACGCCGAGTCCGTCGGGATGGCGATCGAGTTCCGGTGAAGCTCGACATCGGCGCCGGGCCCGTCCCCCACGCGCCGGACTTCCGCACGGTCGACCTCTACTACCCGGCCGACATTTGCGCCCCGATGTGGGAGCTGCCCCTGCCGGACGCATCCGTCGACGTCATCTGGTCGGCGCACGCCCTCGAACACGTCGCGGGCTCGATGGTCCTTCCGACGCTCCGCGAGTGGCGCCGCGTCCTGAGTCCGACCGGCTACGCCGAGATCCTGGTGCCCGACCTCGACTACGTCGCGCGCTACTGGCTTGAGCATCCCGGCACGCCGCGAGCGCTCGACATCATGTTCGGCAACCAGACCAACGAGGGCCAGTTCCACAAGACGGGCTGGAACCGCGGGAGCCTGCGGGCGGCGCTCACCGAGGCCGGGTTCACGGTCGGGAAGATCGACATCATCCGCAGCCACGGGCAGGACACGATCAGGGCCGTCGCCAGGCGTTGACGCACGGGTGTAGCATGTCCCCAATCGAATAGAGCGGTACGCGCCCCATCGCGGGCCTTCACCGCACCAGACGTGGCCTCCGCGCATGTGCCCACAAGCGCACTTGCTAGGAGGTCTTCGTTATGCCCGATGAAACTGTCCAGCCGGAATGGCGGAGCGTCGACGTCGATGCCGCCATCGAGGTCCGCGACATCACGAAGCGCGAGCTTGACGTTCGCCTCGTGCCGTGGAACGTCCCGATCGATACCCTCCAGGGCCGGGAAGAGTTTTCCCCCGGCGCTTTCGCCGGCACCGACCCGTCATCCGTGTTCCTCATGGGCATGGATCACGAGGCCCATCTCGGCCTCGGGCAGGACGGCCGGGCCGTCCTCACCCGTCGTCCCGTTGGCAAGGCGCTCCGCATCGACGACCGCGCCGACGCGGGCTATGCCACGTTCCGCGTCGCCA
>Ga0315273_10013020_pt1 | contig 10677 bp, 8 predicted proteins | sample YL17G02_0_MG_FD_205753 | JGI IMG/M metagenome (GOLD analysis project Ga0315273, IMG submission 205753) | Sediment microbial communities from Yellowstone Lake, YNP, Wyoming, USA - YL17G02_0 | ecosystem: Environmental > Aquatic > Freshwater > Lake > Sediment | place: USA: Wyoming | collected... | reverse complement strand
GCAAAGATCTCAGCGAGCCGCGAGTCGTCGATCCGCGGGATCTTATGGAAGACGCCCGCCTCGTCCACGCCGCCCTCGGTCACCAGAAAATGGAGGTGCTTGGTCGAGCTCCGCCGGCGGGTCCTGGCCTTCCGCTAACTCACGGCTCGGCCCTTCCCCTTAAGATCTTGAGCGACGAGACCGCCAACTGGGAAGCCCACGCTCAAAACCGGCCTGAAGATGAACTCGCGGAAAACGCCCGGATCACGGCTACCTTTCCGGAGGGCGGCCGGTCACTGCCTGCCACCGAGGCTCTAAAACCGCTAAATCCCGGGCAAAAAAATCTCTAACGGCAATTTTGGGTCTACTTGATTTATGCTTTCAGTTGTGTTCTGCCATATGCCATTAAAATAATATTCATTTACTACCCTTTGGCTATTATGAGACTCCGATTTATTACGCCAACTGTTCACATTAAATCCGATATGAAGAAATCCGAAAGGGCGCGCACTGAAGGAGAACACAAATGCGTGAGTCCCTCCCTTCAACGCTACATCCTGTGTGATGTCCTGATGCACACTTTCGCCGGTTGATGCGACTGTATCGATGGCATAATTAAAAGAGTAATCGGCAGTATCTGCGAATTTTTTTTGATAGGCAAAACCGAGAACTACCGGGATTCTTGCAATCTCAAAGGGGATGACTGCTCCAGCATAATCGAGCGAAGGGCTACCGAACTTAATTGTGTATGGGCTCCAGGTATGAGAAATATGTGCCGCAGGATCGTACCAATCGTACTCATAGAAGGCCTCGGGTACTTTAACATTTTGCCCCCCATAGCTGCAGCCAAGAGAGAATTCTGGCTTTCTGAGTTGAGACAAGCCTGCAGGGTTATGGCTTATCGCTGCGATGTCATCCGCGATTGCAATGAATGCTCCTCCCATCCCCATCGACCTCGCACCGAATCCGATACCCCAGTTCGACATGGCAGAACTATCGCTGAGGTGCGCAAGTTGACCCGACGATGGTAGCGTGAAAAATAAAAAAATAAACCCTGCCACGAAGACTACGAATACGGCTTTGCTCATATGTCCGTTCCTCCCTCCCACTCCTGAAATCAATAATTGCGCTTTCGAAAATGACTTCACTTCTATTTCATCATCCTTATTTTGCACCTCGTCTTCAACTCTTATTTTTTATAACTGAACTTGCTCGCAACCGAGAATTCTGCCTGGGCCAGCATTTAAATAGCAGTTCTTATTGACATCGGATGGGTGCGTCGATATATTCAAGGAAGCTCTTGGAGGGAGCGAGGTGGTTTCCACTCGAGCGATTATTTTTACGTGGCGTAGCAAGGCCATTTATAATACCCGGGTATGGCTTCGCCTGAAATCCCTCCAAAAGCCTATTGTTATTTTCATAATTCTACTGATCATCTCCGAAATTGCCTTTGCGGCAATTTGGTACGAAGCCTATGCTAAGGCCGAAGACGCAATTCGCGCCAAGCAATGGCTGGAAGCAATCAAGTATATCAATCAGGCGATTGAGCAAAAACCTGACTCAGCCGCTCGAGCTCGAACCTATGGTTTAAACTTTGCCGCATATTTTCCTTACCTTAAGCTTGCGATCGCTTACTATAATCTGGGCCAGTTGGATGCTGCCTTCCGTGGTCTCGATACTGAGGAGAAGCTTAAGGCAATTAATAGCTCTGAACCCGACCTCGCCGAGCTAAAGAGGGTCCGTGATCTAGTAACGCAAGCACAAAAAGCTCGAGCGGCAGACGCGCAGCGACAGATTCGAGAATTTGTTTCTAAGGCCCTTGATCAAGCGTCTTCGTTAGAGGCCAAGGGACAACTAGATGCTGCGATATCGGAGGTGGGCAGGGCGTTAGCTTTAGCTCCAGAGGATAGTGCAGCTAAGGGCGCTCTATCGCGTCTGCAAACTAAGGTTGTTCAGTTTAATAAACAGCGCGAGCAGGAATATAGGGCCGGGGCTCTAAAAGACGAAGGCCAATTTTTCTTGGCTATCGGTCAATACGAGGCCGCTTCCGGTAAGTTTACCGAGGCCCTATCTATCGCACAATCTGATAGCGTGCAAAAGTTACTGGAAGAAGCCCAAGAGAAACTGCGCTCCCAATTGGTGGCGGCGCCCCTATCCCGAGAGGAAATGATTACAAAGATCCTAGAGGACTCCAGGAAGCTACAAGCGGAGGGCAATTTTAACGAGGCCCTCGCCAAATTGCAGTCGGCACTTGCTATTGATCTATCATACAAGGGTCTTAAGGATTTCCAGCAGACCCTCTTGACCGCAATAAGCAAAGCCTCGGAAGTTCAATCAAGGAACCAAAGAGTAAAGCCATTATTACAAATGGCTGAAAAATACTTTGCGGCAGAAAACTACGTGGAGTCATTGGCCAGCGCCAACCAGGCGTTGGCCTTGGAGCCTGAAAATGGAGAGGCAAAAGGCTTCGAGGTAAGGGCGCATCTTGCTCTTAACAAGTTATTCCTTGAGAGAATCTACAAACCACCTGTGATCTTCTGGAGAAATAAACCGAATTTTGAACTTCAACCTGGCCACATAGTTGAAAAAGTGAATAAATCGGGCTTCAATCTATCTGGTTTTGTAATTCTCCCGGCCCAGGCCGAGTTGTTCGCAACGCTCAACCATTATGTAGGGGACAAGAGAGCACTGAAAAGCCCGAATAATATGCCCCATCAGGAGCGGGGCGGCCTAAAACCCAGTTTGATTGTCCAGGATATTCCCGGGATAGGTTACGTTACGAATTTTGAGATTTCAGAAAAGATCATGCCCGGACTCTCGATCCTTTCTTTAATATCATTAGATCCAAGAATCGGACCTATCCTTTTAGAGAGCACATATGAAGTTTATTATGTTGCTCCATTCTATTCAACCACCTGGTTCTTGTGCGTGGTGATTGGGCTTATGATGACAGCGGCAGGGGGAGTGTACGGATTGACACTGAACCATCGTAATAGAGTTTTCAAACGGCGCTTTAATCCATATATAGCTGGCGCACCAGTGCTCCAGGATGACCTATTCTTCGGCCGTGAACAGCTGCTCCAGAACATCCTTCAAACAATCCACAATAATAGCATCATGCTTTTTGGAGAACGCCGAATTGGCAAGACTTCCGTCCAGCATCATCTCAAAAAAAGGCTAGAGCAGCTGAAGGATCCTGATTATACCTTCTACGGCGTATTTATCGATCTCCAAGGCATTCCCCAGGAACGGTTCTTTATTACCTTAAGAGAAGAAATCGTCCGCGAACTTGCTCCCATGTTCGAAAACGCTCACACTAGCCCATCGGCACTCCATGGTTCTGAATACGACTACCGTGAGCTGGTCGAGGATATCCGTCAAGTACTGAAAGCGCTCGCAGCCGGAACTAATAAGAAAATCAAACTTGTGCTGCTCATTGATGAGGTTGACCAGCTAAACAGCTACGATCCCAGAGTTAATCAGCGTCTCCGGAGCCTCTTTATGCGCAACTTCTCAGAGAACCTTGCGGCCGTTGTCTCTGGCGTATCGATCAAGAAGCACTGGGACGGGGAAGGGAGCCCCTGGTATAACTTTTTCGAAGAGATTGAGGTCAAGCCATTTCGGTATGAAGATGCCAAGGACCTTATAGAGCGGCCGATCAGAGGAATCTTCAGGCTCGAGAAGGGGGTGACAGACCGGATTATAGAGATCACCGAGTGCCGGCCATATTTGATACAAAAAATGTGCATCTCTCTCATCAATAGAATGCATGAAGAACGCCGCCGGATGGTTACTCTTGCTGATGTTGATTCCGTAGGACGGCCTAAGGAGACGTGACGAAATGTCCGTAACTCCTTTTGTTGTCGGTCAATGGGTGCGAGGCGATAAGTTTTACGGTCGTTCCTCTCTCATAGATGAGATCTTAGATGGGCCTCGCAACTTACTCTGGCTCCTCGGTACCAGGCGAATAGGAAAGACGTCTCTCCTGAAACAGATAGAGCATCTAACCGTTTCGGGGAAACTGGGATATTTTCCTCTATTTTGGGACTTTCAGGGAGCCTCAGACCCCAAAGAGCTTCATCTGGGTTTTCATGACTCGTTGCTAGATGCCGGAGACGGATTGAAAGACTTGGGGATACAGCTTGAACAGGTCGAGGATGCCGATTTATTCTCCTCATTAAACAAGGTTCGTCGCCAACTGCACCTCTGTAATCGCAGATTACTCCTCTTATGTGATGAGGTGGAGGAGCTTATTAAGCTGGACCAACGGGATCCCTCCCTCCTTGGGAAGCTCCGCCGGGCACTGCAATCTCCCGAGGACATCCGGTCCGTCTTGGCTTCGACAATACGCCTGTGGGCATTGGTTGATCAGCGTACCGACACATCACCGTTCTTACACGGATTTACGCCGCCGCTCTATATCCATAACCTGTCAAATGAAGAAGCATTGTCATTGATCCTTCAGGCCAATCTGCCCGACGACGTGCGGCCACGCTTTGATGATCAAATGGTCCAGGGCATCAGGACTCGCTGTAATAACCATCCCTACCTAATACAGCTCCTTTGCAAGAGATGTATTGAACTCGGGAACCTGGACGAAGCCATTGACCAAGTTGCCATGGATCCCATGGTTAGTTATTTCTTCTCCGTCGACTTTACAATGCTCTCAAAAAGCGAACAGGCAATCCTTCACCTCATTGCGGACCAAGACTCCTCGACAAGCAACTCGATACAAAAGCACATCCCTATGGAATCTTCAGAACTTGGGGGTAACCTCCAGCGTCTTGAGCATTTGGGTTACATCCACAAAGATGCGGAGCGGCGCTATGTGCTCGCGAATTATTTCTTCCGAACGTGGTTCTGTGCCCGGCGAGAAGCCCCGACGTTCCAAAAAGCATCGCTCCAGCTGCCACTCGCCGAACTAGCAAACAAGGACTCTACTCTAAGCCTGGAATCCCAGCCGCTGCTCCTGGACGATCGATATGAGCTAATTGAACGAGTGGGCATGGGGGCTCAGGGAGTGGTATACAAAGCTCACGACCGACTACTTCGCTCGACGGTGGCAATCAAAGTCCTTAGGAATGAATACGCTGTGAGCGAGGAGGCCCTAGAGCGGGTACGGCGAGAAATACTCCTGGCTCGTGACATAGCCCATAAGAATGTCGTCCGCATGTACCATCTTGGCCTTGCGGGCGGCAAGACATATTTGATCATGCAATGGATAGATGGTCAGACACTTTCGAAACTAATCGCCCAGCGGGGCCCACTCCCGTGTGCCTGGGCCAAGAAGATAGCAGAAGGGCTTGCAGGGGCCCTGGAGGCTGCCCATGCGCTGAAAGTATTGCATCGGGACATTAAGGCGTCGAACATCCTCATGGACAATGCCGGTGAACCTCATCTTAGTGATTTTGGATTAGCGCGCTTGCTCGAAGAAACTGGCGGGACGAGTCACGGCATCTTCATAGGTACTCCAGATTATGCTTCCCCGGAGCAAGCAAACAGCCAGATTCTTGATGAGCGTTCGGATCTTTACTCTTTCGGTGTTGTTATGTTCGAAATGGTCACGGGGAAGCGGCCGTTCGTTGGTAGGTCAATGGGGGAGGTTCTAGAGCTCCATCGCCACGCCACACCTCCCGATCCGAGCGCATTACGTCCGGAAATTCCGAGGCCCCTTTCACGGCTCATCCTAAGCTGTCTTGAAAAGGACCCCTCACGTCGTCCTCAACGAGCCCGTGATCTGTGGGACGCCCTAATTAAGATTTAATTTTCCCGCGGGCCTTTGCATGACCTGCCCCCCTCAAAGGGATCCAGTCCTTATGTTAGGATTAATCTGAATCGAGGGAGGTGGACATGGCCAGGAAGCGGTTCACTCCGGAGCAGATCATCACTATGCTCCGGGAGGCGGAAGTTCTTCTCAATCAATCCCATCCGGTCGCCGAGGTCTGCCGCAAGCTGGGGGTATCCGAGCAGACCTATTACCGCTGGCGTAAGGAATACGGCGGGATGAGGGTCGACCAGGCGAAGCGGCTCAAGGAGCTCGAGCAGGAGAATACGAGGCTCAAGAAGCTGGTAGCCGACTTGTCCCTGGACAACGCCATTTTGAAAGAAGTAAACCGGGGAAGCTTCTGAGCCCGGCCAAGAGAGGCCGGGCAATCGAACATGTGCGTGAGGTGATGGGCATCTCAGAACGGAGGGCGTGTCGGGCGATCGGGCAGCCGCGGTCGACCCAGCGGCATGAGCGCAAGGTCCCCGATGACGAGGAGCGGCTGACGAGCCAGATCGTCAGGCTGGCCACTCAGTACGGACGCTATGGTTATCGGCGGATCACGGCGCTGCTCAGGAACGACGGTTGGCAGGTGAATCACAAGCGAGTGGAGCGGATATGGCGGCGGGAAGGTCTGAAGGTGCCGCAGAAGCAGCCCAAACGCGGCCGGTTGTGGCTCAATGACGGATCCTGTATTCGTCTGCGGCCCGAGAGGAAGGACCATGTCTGGAGCTACGACATGGTGATGGAGAGGACGTCCGACGGCCGGCCCCTGCGGATCCTGGCCGTCATCGACGAGTACACCAGGGAGTGCCTTGCGCTCCATGTGGCCCGGAGGATCCGGTCCGGGGATGTCCTGGACGAGCTTTATGAGTTGTTCCTGAAAAGAGGGATGCCTCAATACATTCGGTCCGACAACGGGCCGGAATTCGCGGCCAAAGCTGTCCGCAAATGGCTGAACCGCCTCGATGTGACAACGCTGTTCATCGAGCCTGGAAGCCCTTGGGAGAACGGCTATATCGAGTCGTTCAACGGCAAGATGCGGGACGAGCTTCTGAACGGAGAGCTACTGGATACGCTGGACGAGGCGGAAGTGCTTATGGAGGCTTGGCGAAGGATTTACAATCGTATCAGGCCGCACAGCTCGCTGGGATACAGGCCGCCGGCGCCGGAGGCGCAGGCGGTGGGAACGTTCACTCTAGGGCTGGTACAATGTTAGGGGGCAGGTCACTGGTTTTTGAGCTTGGATGATGCCCGGGATAAGGTCGAAGCTTGGCGACAGGATTACAATGAAGAACGGCCACACAGCGCTCTTGGCAATGCGACGCCGACGGAGTTCGCGGCTCATGTCGAGCCCCCAAAGGCACCTCTTGAGCGGGATCTCGAGGCGATCAAAAATGGACTTGCATATTCAAAAAGTTGCTGACAGAATGGACGAGAAACGGGGTGCGGGTCAATCCAGCAGAATTTTATCACAGGGGCTGGATCCCTATGAAGGGGGCAGGTCAGGAGACGCAAAGCGCGGTCCTCTTCATGCCCCGGGCCTTGAGCTTACGGAAAAAGAGGCGCCAGGAGTCCTCCGACTCGTCGAACATGGGCTCCACGGCCAGGATCTCCCGAGAACCAGCAGGATTGACCCCGCAGGCGATCATGACGGCCACAGAGACGACCCGCCCCTCGACCCGGACCTTCTGGTACAGGGCGTCGATCCAGAGGAACGGGTACTCCTCCTCCAGGGGCCGGCCCTGAAAATCGGCGACCTGAGAGTCGAGCTCCTTGTTGAACTCAGAGACCTGGGAGGCGGAGATATTCTCGATGCCCATCGCATGGGCCAATCGCTCGATCTTCCTGGTCGAGACCCCGTTGATGAAGGCCTCCTGGACAACCGCGATCAGGGCCTGCTCGGATCTTTTCCTCTCTGAGATGAAAAACGGCACATAGCCGCCCTTGCGGACCTTGGGCACAACAAGATAGACCGTTCCCATCCGGGTATCCACTCTCCGGGCCCGCCCGCCGGAAAAGTGGGTCGTGCGTTCTTTGCTGTGCTTCCCCTTGGCCGCTCCAACCTTGGCTTCCGTCTCGATCCTCATCATCTCCGTCATCACCCACTTGAGCATGGCAAGGTACGGATCAGGCTCCGTGATGAACTGCAATAGCGCCTTTTTGAAGAGTGCCTTATAATGCTGTTGGGCCATCGTAGTAAAAATCCTCCTCTCTTTCGGGTTTGCGTTCGAAGAGAGTTTACGATGGCCCGCCTCTTATGCCAAATTGCGAACTTCACTGTACACTACCAGGCGGATAGCGGGCGGATTTTATTTTCGGTTAGCTGAATCAGGCTAGTTGCCCAAAAGAAAGCCGTTTTGTGTAAACGCTTTTCTGTTTTGATCAACTTCCCAAGCGAACTGATATTGAAGTAAGAACCCTCCAATTCGATATTTTAGCCGAAACCAGACTTTGGGGATACCCCCCAAACCAATGTGACGAAATATCAAAGGAGGGAGCATAATAAATCGCTGAAACATCGAAAGCGACGTTCTTGGACACAAGTCCCGTCCCAAATGTAACTGCGTAATAAGGGACTCCCTCGTTATTTACATCAAGTCCATAAAGCTTATCTTTGAATCCCCCAATTCTAATTGGGATCGCAATCTGCTTTAATAACGCCACGTATTCTACTCCCGCGCGAATTTGCCGTGTGTCCTTAGGATTGTCTATTGGATAACCATTCGGAGCATACACAGCATCCGGGTTCCAAACAACTCCACATTTCGACCATTGCGTGAAATTATAGTCAGCTGATAGGGTCAGTGCATCTAAAGGACGGAAGGAAATTCCGAAACCATAGCTAAGCGGCCAATTGAGCTTACCTGCACTTGACCATGAATTTCCCCCGTTAGTAACAGTGCCATCGAAGTCGGTGACCGTATAGCTGGCTGCAGCCCCAAAAGATGTATCAGCCTTGAAAGAGGTCTTATACACAAAGCCTATAGATAGCATCTTGACCTTTATCAATATTCCGAGATCGTAGCTTACCCCCCCACTCGAGCGCCATGTTTCCTGCGTATGCACTTCCTCAGAAAAACGCTCCCCAGTAATATAGTTATCATTAACATACAGCGTCAGAAGGCTTGGCCTTACTTCTTTCCATAAATTCGTGTTGGCTCCAATATAAAGAAATTCTAATGGGCGAATTGCAAGTGATAATGTGACGATATTTATCCCACCAGTACTGGCCAATTTTGATAGGGCGGAACTTGTCATGGTGGGTTCGGAACTGCCATAATATGTTTCGTAAAAATCAAAACTGCGGAAATATTCGAATTTTGCTCTGTTAGAGACCTTCGTCTGATAGGTAACACCAATAGTCATAGGAAAATTAACGAATCTGAGCGGCATAGCTAAGCCGACATAGTCGAAGGCAAAGGTATTTAATTTGGTTTCTGAAGGATTTGTTTGGACAGATTGCCAATCCGGCGAAAAAAGAGGCGACAGGTCAGCCCCTGGTATTTTCGTCAATTGGTTTTCACTATTTACGCCAAAAGAAAATTCCGGCCTGATTAGCTGCGCCAATCCCGCGGGATTATAGCTACTTGCGGTAATATCATCAGCTATAGCGATAAATGCTCCTCCCATTGACATCGCCCGAGCACCGAATCCAATGCCGATATTCCTAAAAATTCGCGCGCTTTGCCATTCCAGTGTGAAGCCGATAGCCTGGCAATAAAGAGGAATTGTGGAAAAAAAGAGCCCTGATACACCAAAGAAGACTGACATTATCAACCTTTTCATGCGCCCCTCCTTTCTTATTTAATCCACTGCACTGTGCGACTATAACACTTAAGAAGCAAGTTTCTGAAGGCGCAGATACAGGATGGAAAAGTAAATCTCGAATTAAATAGGTTCCTAATACCGCCAGGCGAGGACAACCTGGGACAGGCTTCATGGTGATGAAAGTCGTGCCCTCGGCCTTGCCCATGACCTGCCCCCTAACATTGTACCAGCCCTAGAGTGAACGTTCCCACCGCCTGCGCCTCCGGCGCCGGCGGCCTGTATCCCAGCGAGCTGTGCGGCCTGAGGCGATTGTAGATCTTTCGCCAAGCCTCCACAAGCACTTTCGCCTCATCCAGCGTATCCAGCAGCTCTCCGTTCAGAAGCTCGTCCCGCATCTTGCCATTGAACGACTCGATATATTTTGATAAGAATTTCCTTTTTCTTCGATATGGTGAATTCCTGCTCCGGACAAAGAATCTACCCTCCTAACTATGCTGGAAGTATATGGCCGGCTGCACGGCGCTGTCAATAACCACGAAAAGCCACAAGGATCGGCGCTCGAAGAGCGTGTCAGTACAAGAAATCCCGCCACACCGGCTAAAGGACGATAGACTTCCGCTTCTCGTGATCACGAATAATCAAGAATATTCCCCGCTCTCCTCGGCCGCCATGAGCGCAACCTGCTCGAAGACATGAGACGGCGGCGGCTTCGCCGCCACAAACCGAAGCTTCAGGTGATCGATGATGCGGTCCACGACGGCAACCTCCGTGAGGAAGGCGACGACCTTCATCCGGCCGCCGCACTTGAGGCAGACCATCGGATCAACCTCATAGACCTTCAGGATCATGGCAGCGCTTCGCAGTCCTATATGAGGCTTCCGAATTAGGGCCGCCCAACCTTTGGAAGGAAGGCGCCGGAGCTCCTCCTCGACCACCCGGAGCGCCGACGGACTCAAGCTCGCCTTCTTGGTCTTTCCCCGGTGGGCATTGGCGTAAAGGCCATAGTAGCGGACCATGACCTGCCCCTTGTCGGGAATGTGCGAGGTCACCCGGGCGATGAACTCCAGATAATCCATCACCTCCGTCTCCTGCCCCGCGCCGTCACGGCCCCAGCGATAACCGACCTTGCCCTCGGGTTCCAGAAACGTCAGCCGCTCCAGGGC
>Ga0315273_10013019_pt1 | contig 10677 bp, 8 predicted proteins | sample YL17G02_0_MG_FD_205753 | JGI IMG/M metagenome (GOLD analysis project Ga0315273, IMG submission 205753) | Sediment microbial communities from Yellowstone Lake, YNP, Wyoming, USA - YL17G02_0 | ecosystem: Environmental > Aquatic > Freshwater > Lake > Sediment | place: USA: Wyoming | collected... | reverse complement strand
AGGGTGAGCATATGGAATCCTGGGAATATAGGTGTCGAATTTTTCATCCGAAATTATGTCAGTTTTAGCCAATATTTTCATATGATTTTTCGTGCAACTAATCCTTAAATTAGCGCCATTCGGGACACATCCAACAATTCATAAACACACAGGAGGGAAAAATGAACGAAGTGATTGAGGCAATCAGGAAGAGACGGTCAGTGAGATCTTATGAGCCGAAGACCATTCCAAGGGATATCATCAGCATGATAATAGAGGCTGGGAATGAAGCGCCATCTGCAATGAACAGCCAGCCATGGAGGTTTGTCGTTGTAGAAGATGAGAAGGTAAAAGAAAAACTCCTCGGCGCTGCGCTGCCGAATGCAAAGAAGATCCTGGAAAAGGTGAAAGATGTTGATCCGGAAAGATACGAAATGATAAAAAAACGCTATGGAGAGTTAAAAGATCCTGTTTACTATTCTGCTCCTGCGATCATCTTTGTTATTGGTTCCGGACGCTATGCGGATCATTCATGTCCTTTAGCCTGTGAGAATATGATGCTTGCTGCCCATTCATTGGGCTTGGGAAGCTGTTGGGTTGGCTTCGGGGCCATGGTAACTGAGGATGCTGAGGTAATAAGCTTGCTTGAATTGGCAGAGGATGAGAGGATATTCGGCCCTATCCTCCTCGGTTACCCAGATGGGTATCCTGAACGCCCACCGAAGAGAGAGCCTCAGGTAAAATGGGTATAAGGTATACCTGCAGTTAGAGCTGAGAGGCAAGAGTAATTACTGAAGTCAATGCTTTATCCTCATTTGACAGACAGAATCTTTTAGGTATACTTTAATCATAAGGGGATGATTTATAAACACTCCTTAGAAAATCTTTCTAATACGGAAAAATGAAAGACATGACAAAGAAGTATCCCGCGAAAGCCACAGGGACCCGGCAGAAGCCGTCAAAGCAAGGGAAAAAGCCAGCACCTGATCAGAAGCTGACAAATAATATTGTTCACGTGCCTTCTGACCTATGGCAGGTTACATTTGATGCTGTAAAAGACGCTCTTTGTCTGATAGATACAAAGGAGAAGATACTTAAATGCAATAAAGCTATGTCTGAACTCCTTAATAAACCTATGACCGAAATCATTGATAAGACCTGCCGGGAACTGCTTTATGGTATTTCTGAAATTTTCGAAGAGTGCCCTGTTGTGAAAATGCAAAAATCCCTCAAGAGAGAGACTCTTGAATTGCAGGTAAAGGATAAATGGCTTGAAATTACTGCTGATCCTATCTTTGATGAATCAGGGAATCTTACTGGAGCTGTTCATATTTTAACTGATATCACTGAGCCTAAGAAAATTGAGGAAACACTCAGAGAGTCTGAACAAAGGTTTAAAGAAATCTTTGATAAAGCTACAGACGGAATAATTATAGCTGATAATGAAACTAAGAGATTTATTTTAGGTAACAAGGCAATTTGTGATATCTTGGGTTACAATGAAGATGAAATCAAGAACCAGAGTGTTATGTCAATCCATTCTGAGAAAGACCTGCCCTATGTATTAGAACAATTTGATAAGATGGCAAGGAGAGAGATGCTTCTTGCAAAAAACATCCCTGTGAAGAGAAGGGATGGAAGTGTTTTTTACGCTGATATAAACTCATTTCCTGTAACAATAGCCGGGAAGAAATATATGTCAGGCATTTTCAGAGATGTAACGGATCGCATATTGGCAGAGGCTGCACTGCGCGAAAAGGAGGAAAGATTAGCCAGTATCTTCCGGGCTTCTCCCACAGGTATAGGGATAGTATCCTCTCCTGATCGTCTTCTCTTAAAAGTTAACGAACGTTTATGTAAAATGCTCGGTTATTCAGAGGAAGAACTCATTGGCAAAAGTGCCAGAGTGCTTTATCCAACAGATGAAGACTTTGAATATGTTGGCAGGAGGAAATACGAACTTATAAGAGATCATGGAGTTGGAACCGTAGAAACACGTTGGCAACGCAAGGACGGAAGGATAATCGATGTGTTATTGAGTTCATCCCCTATTGATATAAACAACTTTTCACTTGGGGTTACATTTACAGTTCTGGATATTACCGCAAAGAAACGTTCAGATCAATTATTGCAAAAGCGTGAAGAAGAACTCAAAAAGAGAGTGAAAGAACTTGAGGAGTTTTATGATATGGCTGTTGGGAGAGAACTAAGGATGATAGAACTGAAGAAGCAGATTGAGGAACTCAAAGAGCAACTTGGAACATTTGGAATAACCCCTCACAAATAGCATGTCAATCTTCTGAATGCGATAGATGCAAAAGTAATACGAATGATCAATCTTGATATGGACAGTCCACTATTCAGAAACCGATTTCCCGGGGTGCTCTCGGGCATGGGATTACATCGCGGATATTGACCATTCCTGTAATGTATTGCACCAGCCTTTCAAATCCCAGTCCGAATCCTGCGTGAGGCGCTGAACCAAACCTGCGCAGGTCAAGGTACCACTGAAGGCTTTCAAACGGAATCCCCGACTGCTTTAACCTTTCTTCGAGAACACCAAGCCTCTCTTCACGCTGACTTCCGCCGATGATTTCTCCGATCTTCGGAGCCAGCATGTCCATTGCAGCAACAGTCCTGCCATCGTCATTCAGTCTCATATAAAATGCCTTGATATCTTTGGGATAGTCAAACACGATGACCGGTCCTTTGATGACTTTATCTGTTAGATACCGTTCATGCTCAGACTGTAAATCAGAGCCCCATTCGACTGGAAATTCAAATCTCTCTTTCGCTTCCTGCAATTCTTTTATCGCATCTGTGTAGGACATATGGACGAAGGGTGTGTCTGCAAGCTTCCTTAATTCTTCAAGAGAAATCCTCTTGTACTGGTTTTCAAGGAAAGAGAGTTCCCTTTCCCCTTTTTCAAGCGCCTTACTGCAGAGAAAGCGGAAAAAATCCTCTGCCAGTCCCATATCGTCTTTAAGGTCAGCAAAGGCCATCTCCGGTTCGATCATCCAGAACTCTGAGAGATGGCGTGTTGTGTTAGAGTTCTCAGCCCTGAACGTTGGCCCGAAGGTATAGACATTTCCGAGGGACATCGCCAGAAACTCTGCCTCAAGCTGGCCGCTCACGGTCAGGAAGGCCCGCCTGCCGAAGAAGTCCTGTGAAAAATCTATCCCTCCATCGTCTTTCCCCGGAAGGTTTTCAAGATCAAATGAGGTCACTGAAAACAATTCTCCCGCGCCTTCACAGTCGCTGGATGTGATAACAGGAGTGTGTACCCAGACAAATCCCCTGTCCTGGAAAAACTCATGGACTGCAGAGGCAAGTATATTGCGCAGTCTGAATACTGCTCCGAAGGTATTTGTCCTTGGCCTGAGATGAGCAATCTCTCTCAGGAATTCGAGTGTATGCCCCTTCTTTTGCAATGGATATTTATCAGGATCTGCCTCGCCAAAGACCTCCAGCTCAGAAACTTCCATTTCGAACTTCTGGCCCTTTGCCGGAGATTCTTTGAGTATGCCTCTTGCCAGGATGGCAGCTCCGGTATTTAAGCGAAGAAGCTGTTGAAACGCAGGTGCTCCGCTGTTTATGACAAGCTGAAGCGTTTCCTGTGTAGAGCCATCGCTCAAAACAAGGAAGGCAAACCCCTTCGACTCCCGCTTCGACCTCACCCATCCGCATACAGTGACCGGCTTCCCGAGATACTTATCAGAAAGAATATCTTTTATAAGGATCCGTTCCAAAACAACCTCCCCTCTTACATTTCTCTGCATCCGCGATCTGCTAACCGCCTGCTGTTTTCAGCGCCTCAAGCCTTTCCTCGAACTCCCTTGATTTTACACCAAGCTCATCGGTGAGAGTTTCAAGCTCGTCAAAGAGGATGTCAATTTTCCCCCTTAACTCATGAATCGAGACAGAAAGCTGCCTGATCAATTCTCCGTGCCCTTTCACAGAAGCCTTAATAAGCGCTTTTGTATCCTGCTCGATGCCCTTTTCAAGCCGGGTGATGGTCTCTTCTACTTCAACTATCCTCGACTGAATCGGCACAAGAGTTCTGGAGCGGCTGTTGACTAATTCGGCCTTAATCCTCCTTAAATCTTTCCTGTTTGCGCCGTTTACCTTTTGCCCGGAATTCTGCCTGGTGCGGACTGTAGCCTCAGCCTCGTCTTTCCAGCCTGTTCTGTCGAGGAAGTCCTGGTATGTGCCCTCAAAAACCTTCACGCTGTCGTCATCGAAAACAATAAGCCGTGTGGCAACTGCATTCAGAATCATTTCGCTGTGCGTTACGATTACAACAGCGCCTGAAAATGCGTCTATTGCTGCAAGCAGAGAGTCCACTGATTCCATATCAAGGTGGTTGGTGGGCTCGTCCAGCAATAACAGATTGGCAGGGCTGACAATAAGTTTGCCTAAAAGCACCCTGCTTTTCTCCCCTCCGGAAAGCACTTTCACTTTCTTAAGTGCAGTATCACCTTCGAACATCATGCTGCCGCAGATGTTTCGCGCAGCGTTTCTGTTGTAATCCGGGAGTGAATCCAATATCTCTTTTTCGACTGTATTTTCAGCAGTGAGCCGCTGGATATTTGTCTGTCCGAAATAGGCAAGTTTTAAGTGAACATGGTGGGCCACTGAACCATTGAGTGGTTGCAGCTCAGCGGCAAGCAGGTTCAGGAGCGTTGTCTTGCCTTTCCCATTTTTCCCGATGACAGCAATCCTGTCCTTTTTGCCTATGGTCAGATTCAGACCGTCTATAAGCCGGAGACCTTCCGGCCCAAAGGAAAAAGAGATGTCTTTTGCCTCGATCAGCCATTTTCCTGTAAATGGTGACGGGATAAATTCGAATTCAAGGTCTTTTATCCCGGACATCTTGTCGAACCTCTCCCTCTTCTGAAGGGCCTTTATCTTTGACTGAACCGCCCGCGCCCGGGTCGCCTGAGCCCTGAACCTGTTTATGAACTGCTCTGTTTCCTTTCGTTTCTTGTCTTCATTGATCCTCGCCTGTTCGTAGACTTCCTCTTCCATGAGTATCTGCTGGTAGAGCTTGTGGGTGGGGCCCTCTATCTTCCGTATCTTATTCCGGTGTATACCCATGGTATGGGTGGTTACACTGTCCATAAATTCCCTGTCATGGGTGATCAGGATAAGTTCCCCCCTCCAGCCCTTCAGGAACCTTGTAAGCCATCGTATCGAGACGATGTCAAGGTAGTTGGTAGGTTCATCAAGGAGAAGCAGGTCTGGTTCAGAGACGAGCAGCTTTGCAAGATTCAAACGGACCTGGAAGCCTCCGGAGAGGTCAAAGGGATGACGCAAAAGATCCTCCATCGAAAACCCGAGGCCCATCAGGATTGTCTCTGCCTTATAAGATTCATCCCTGCCGTCATCAGAGGTTTTAAGACCGAGACAGGCTTCTCTCAGGACTGAATCTTCGCTGAACGCAAGGTGCTGTGAGAGATAGCCGACCATGTAATTGTTGGGGATGCTGATAACCCCTTCGTCAGGTTTTTCCTCACCGGTTATCATCCTGAGGAGAGTCGTCTTCCCATGGCCGTTCCTGCCCACAAGCCCGATACGTTCTCCTGCGTTCACCGTAAACCCGATGTCATCGAATATGACCTGAGTGCCGTATGCCTTAGAAAGGTTGCTGACCTGTATCATGCAGATATTTTAACTGATGGAGACAATTAAACCCAAAAGCAATAGTTGCATATTCAACTCAATTGAAATTATCGATCCCTATATCTATGGAAATTTAATCCGGAGTATTACTCCGGTTAATCTTTTCTCTTTTCTCCAGCACTCTCATTTCATATGCACTGACCTTCTCAAAATTCAATCCACGCCCCTGCGCGAGAGGCGCCAGATAAATAGCAAAAAACTGGTATGAGTGGTTTATTTCACCCAATCGATGAGTACTCACAGGAGTAAACAAAAGTGTCCGGACCCAAGATATGTTCAATTCCCCTTCAAGCAAACAAAAGGAGACAGCATCGCGGTGTTTCTTTCCATTTCAATGACACACCGGTAAAAATGACAGGGCATTGAATCCGAGGAGAAATCAACGTTTCTTGGAGGGAATGTTTTGAAGCGGAGCAATGTCGTGCCGTTAGATTATTTGTTACACCTACGAGTCGAGCATACGTAACTAAATGAAATGCTGTGAATTACGGTTAAAAGTGATTAACTGTGGCTTGAAATGCGATCTTTCAGTGGACGAATGACTCCAGATTCCTCAATAAGCACCGGATACCCTTCGATGGTTTTCGGAATCCTCCTCTTGAGATCTTCAGTTTCCTTAACCACCATCACCTTCAAGCAGTGTGTTTTGTTGTCCGGGAGCAGGCCTACATAAACACCAACAACGCCCGGTATGGCCAGCAACTCTTTATTGTGGTCTTTAAGGACGGCGTTGATATCCTTTCGGGTCATTGACTCCTGTTGTCCGGTTTGATTGACCGGGCTCCGTATGGCGGCAGAACATGCTATCGAAAGCAAGATAACGGTCAAAACAGAGCAGAGCCCGATCTTGTGCATTTGCCCCAAAATTTATTTGCTCCAAACCCGATTGCTTCTATTGACCCACCATAGTGGCGCCAAAAAAGTTCAGGATGTCACCAATCGGATTTGCCACGGCGTGAGTGTTACTTCCTGCAAACAAAAGACCCACCGCTTTGGGATTTGTTGAAACATCCTGCACCATTAGGGAGCCGGAGTCGCCTCCCGCAAGGAACTTGCTGGCGCGGTTGCTGATTATGATCTGGCCCGTGAAAGTCTTGGTAAAGGCTGCGTCGCCGGCACATTCATCGTCGTAGGCAACTGATACTGTACCGTTCAGACCCGATATTTTGCTACGGGTAAGCCCGGTTGTTCGGCCGCTTTTCTTAACAGCTTGATTCAATGACGCCGCAACGGTCTGTGATGAAATCGTCCCGATCTCCAGTATAGCCCCATCACTCCGCACCATCTCTGGCACTGGCACGACCTGCGCTATGGAAGCATCGAAGTTTGAGTTCGGTAATGAACTGCTTTTGACTAATGTTGCAACGGTCTGAGCATTGCTCGCATTGCAGCCTACGTCAATCAGACCAGGCTGAATAATGGGATCTCCAGTTGTTGCGACTGTGCCATTTCCTCCGTCAACGATATCTGACTCGAACACATGATAGTTGCTCAAGATGTATTGGGCCACACCGATCTGGACCAGCGAACCGAGTGTGCCTCCGCAGCAGTAGCCGTTGGCAAGATCGAATCTCCAGCCACCAGACGTTCCCAGCTGAATCGGAGGAGTCTGCTTTGCAGTGTGAGACACCTTAGTAACGGGCGCGGGCTTGCGCAAGGCACGAAATGGCTCCGTGAATTCGACGATGATGTTCTTGCCCCGTAGACTTCGAGGTATCTTTCTGGCACTTGCCGCCGGATTTTTTCCTTCCAGATTCACGTAGACCAATATTGTCAGTTCACCGCTATCGTCCTGTCCAACAGCAGTTCCCAGCACATCCGGCATAGACATCAAATCTGGTGTCACCGCTTCCTGGACTGTCATTACTCCTTGAACGCGCGGATTGACATGACTCAACGCCTGCTCTGGGAGTTCCGCTCCAAAGGCGAAAACGCTCAGAAACCATAAAGCCAATGCTGTGCTCACAATGCCTAATACTGTTTTCATCGACCGATATATTTTCATGGGTTCCTCCCTCCGTTCATCCGATGATAGTTATCTCGCATTTAGTGACAAAACCGTTCCGTGAGCGGCTCCCGCAACTTGAACAAGCGGCGCCGACTCGCAGATATGCAGTAACGTGACTTCCAATTCATGAAGATCTTACATTGGCTCAGCAAAATGAGTACCAAACAGCCAAAGTTGCTGTAAATCTATTATTTAAAAACTATAACATAGAGCGAAGGAAAGTCAAGAGGAATTCAAGGTGTGATAAGAACTCGCTTTCCCTGCTAAATGTGTGCCGAGTATGGTTTGAGTCCAGGGGAGACAGAATAAGTTCTTTTCTATCGTTATTTTATCCATCGGATATCCTCCTTGTATTAATCAATTCCATTTGAAGTCTTCAGCTTTGATCAGTATATCATGAATGCGGAGTACAAGAAGAAAGAGCGAGGAATAGGACGTGCGATCAATACTGGAAAGGATTCATAGAGAACAAAAAAGCCACTTGGAAAGAATCTTGATAATTTATGCTTCATGTCTCCAAAGGAGGCTTGCGATGAATCTTTTCAGTCTTGTCTTTCCATGTTCCGTGAGATTGTAAAACTCGATACCTGTGTCAAAGCTTGATCCCCTTCCGGGAAGTTGAAATTGGGATACTATTCTCCCATTGAACTTCACTGGATGGCCTTCATTTGGCAGGAAGAGGGCCATGGGATACTTCTGTTCGACCTCAAGTCTGCAATTCGCCTCAACAAGCATTCCACCCAGGCTTATTTTTTTTACGGTATATGATGTTGGGTAATTCAAAATCGCTCCCTCCTCCCTGGTAACGACATAACGGAGAGCACTTTGTTTATCAGTCTCGACATAAGGTTTTTCCTCAGGTACTCCAGCAATTCTCATGAAATCTTTCAGCTGAATAAGAGTTCCGGGAGTAACTTCTTTAAACTGAATACCAGCCCTGTAAAGAGGAAGATCCATGCCGTCCCTACAGAATACGCCGCTACTCGGGCTTTCCCATATAACGGTCCCAAGGAGTGGATGCCGTATTCTGTTGCGGTTAATTCTGATGAGAACGTTATTGCCAGAGTTTAAAGGCATTCTGGTAATGATACAAGCACCTCCGACACTGATATTTGAGAGCTGTATCGATTCAGCACAAATCATTTTCGATTGGATATCCATACCTTTAACCAAAAATCTTGGATATCTTCTTTTTTGTGAGTAAGGGGTGAAGTTTTCTTTTTCCGAAGGAATCACGCTACCCTGAATTGCTTTGCTACTGCTTCTGTCCAGTTTTCGGCCAAAGAGAGATGATAACCAGTTCATAATATTCATATTATCAAGAAAGCAACTTTTAATCCATGTTTTTAGGAGCATGGTGCAAGCAGCTTAGGAATGATAACCCCTTGGAAAAAAAAAGATTTACTATTTTGAATCTCATAGCGGCAAGAAATTTTCCATTGAATGGGAACCAAATTGCATATATTCTGTAAAAAAATACATGGTAAAAATTAACTGTTTCAGGTGAAGGCGATATGCGGTGATCTTCAGCTTCAATCTTGCGCAGCATTGAGGAACCCGGTTAGTACAGTTTGAAACAAACGCTATCTATGGATTTGTGCCTTCTTCCATTTATTCCCAGAAGAAACAAATGCCGGTCTTCAAGGGACAGCTATTTATTTCGATTTGAAAGACTCTCTATACACAAATCCTGGCGTATTTAGTCACGGATGTACTCTTCAACGATTTTGATTTTTGTCCGGTGTTTACAAACAGGTGAAAGTTAGAAGTAATGAAAGGTCTTTCTATTAGTTCATACGGCATTGGTGAAGTTATAAATTACTTCGCAAGCCCTCTTACAGGATCTGCTGTTTATATAGGGCTGACAATTATTCTGTAAGAATTGCCAATTTTTTCCTTAAGTTCAATTCTTATGCGATTCTTTTCATCACGGAAAGAACTTTTTTTACCAATATCAAAGGCTGCGCCTTCAAGATGAGGGACAGAGGAATCCGCATCAATAAGTTTAACCGGTGCCTTTCCATGACGGCATTCGGCAATACTGTCATCAGCATACATAATCAGGACTCCGCTGCCAGGCAGGTTCTTATCATACCCAATAGGTTGTCGGTTTTCGATCAGGTAATAGGTATTATCAGAAATGGGTATCTTTGCCGATAGTACCTCTGCCGAACCATCTTCAAGAGGACCCAGGATGAATTCAGCTTTTTCACCCTTCTTGATGATTTTGATCTTTGATTGCTGTATCCAGTTCAACCTCATCTTTGTCCAGGAGGATATGCCTGGAGGAGGTGATTCCCTCTTAAAATAGTGACAGGACATGGGATCCCAGAATCCCATGTTGATTGTAGAATCGACAAATGTCTCCCGCATAGGACCGGGCTTCGCCTGTAAATCATGATCATACAGACAAGGGATCTTTCTTTTCCCTCCCTTTAATCCACCCAGGATATGAGCAATATCGTGGAAGAAAGTTCCAAGATGTGCCTGAAAACTGAAGATCGCCACCCCTCCTTTAACCAGTTGGCCGCTTTTCGTCTTCAAAACATCCTCAGTGCCCCATCCGAGCATGCCCGGATAACCGCAGAGGCCAATCATTCCATACTCTGTCACTTTAGCTCCCATGACAATGGCAGTAAAGGAGTATTCGGAAAAATCGACATCTTTATCAACTGCGTTCAGGGCATCATCAATTATCTTCCTTACGCGTGATTTATCCACTTCCAGATTACGTGGCGAGATCCTGTATTTGCTGACAGAGTCGGGCAGGGTGTGCCATTTCTTTGTTACATCAATCTTCAAGGAAACCTTATTGTATGACATTTCTTTTACATAGTCATTTAAATGCTGAGAGAATCTTTTTTGCACAAAATCTCTGTTCACATCATGACTTACATCTGGAAATTCTACAAGGATAACAATCCCTTTCTCAACAATCTCTCCAAAAGCCATGGGTTCTGTCATCACAAAAATAAAAAGGGAGGTCACGATGACAATAATTAAAGTGA
>Ga0315273_10013015_pt1 | contig 10678 bp, 14 predicted proteins | sample YL17G02_0_MG_FD_205753 | JGI IMG/M metagenome (GOLD analysis project Ga0315273, IMG submission 205753) | Sediment microbial communities from Yellowstone Lake, YNP, Wyoming, USA - YL17G02_0 | ecosystem: Environmental > Aquatic > Freshwater > Lake > Sediment | place: USA: Wyoming | collected... | reverse complement strand
TTTATCATATTCTAAAAATTGACCCCAACAATGATGTGTAATGTGATTTTTTATGGATGAATATGAACTGTTTATTGTCCTCTAGCAAATTGACAGAATTTTTTAGTTTACAGTTGCTAATCAGCCACCCATCTATACTTTCATAAGATGTACAATAGTTGTTTTTTTCAATTGTATAGATAGTCAATTAATTTTCTCCTTAAATCCATACTTTTCTTTTATCCGTACTTTTTTTCCTTTCCTCCCTTCATTTAACCACTGAATCTACAAATGTGGTTTTTTAAAACACAGTCATTGTGGTTTAGATGTTTATAGGCTAAATTGTCTGACAAAGATCACAACCAATAATAAAAAGAATCATAAAAAATGAAAAACACAATTAAGGCAGTAATAATAAAAATATCTGTTGAAAGAAATATCTGAACCTAGACATCTCGAACCGCATCTTAAGGAATCTAGCGCCATGCGAGATTTTGTTTTTGGTTTTGGTGATGGGATAAACACATCATTAGGTATTGCAGCAGGAGTTGGAGGAGCAGATGTTTCAGCTAACATAATTATTCTTGCAGCATTGGTCGGAATGTTCACAGGTGCGAAAGCCATGGCAGTTCAGAATTATCTTGCAGTAAAAACCCAGAGACAATTACTGACATCAGAAATTGCTCGTGAAAAATGGGAAATCGAGCATAAGCCAGAGGATGAACGAAAAGAAATAGAAGAAATCTACAAGATGAAGGGATTTTCAGGAAAAGAATTAGATATGATCGTAGATAAAATTACTTCAGATAAGAAAGTTTGGCTTGATACAATGCTTACAGAAGAACTAAATTTGAATTTAGAAATTGCAGGAAGTCCTCTAAAAAGTGCCCTACGAATGTTTGTGTCTTTTTTAATTGGTGGGATGTTACCGATATTGCCCTTCTTTTTTTTCTCTGGTTTGAGCGCACTTTTTGTTGCGATAGGGATTAGTGTTTCTACTTCTTTTACTGTTGGTGTGATTAAATCAAAAATGGCAAATACCAATAAAATAATCGGAGGTTTGGAGATGGCAGGACTTGGTACTGGGATAGCCCTCTTAGGATACGGTATTGGAAGTGAATTGTCTAATTTAGGCGTAGTTAAGATATAGATTCTAGATGAATTTCGATGGTAGTGTCATTAATGGGAAATTCAGCATGATAAAAATAAATGTCAATTAGAGAAAAATAATTTAGCAGACATTGGTCATTGTGTTAATTCTATTTTATAAGATTTCTCATATCAGAAAATATTTTCATGATTGTTTAAACTATAAATCAATATTTTACAAATTAAATTTTAAAGAAGGTATAATCACAATACGATATTTTAAAAAAAAGGTATTTTCTGAAATTGTATGTAAATTAATTTTAATAAAATCTAGAGTTTATTGACAGTAATTAGTTAAGGAAAAGTAGCAATTTCTTTTCAAAAATTTCTTATGCATGAAACCAAAAAATAGAATCTCGACATAATACGCTAGTACAAATAGAAGATATTAGAAAAATAATCGTGTCATTATTTTGTGAAAAATGCAATAATCGAAGACTGCCAAAATGGAAAAAAGAAGAAAATAGAACATATTGGATGTGTGAAACTTGTGAGGATTACGTAGATGGTGAAAATAATCTTATTTGTAAAATCACCAAATAATTTTTTAGTGAAAAACAGATTTTAAACAATTTGTTGAATTTATTTTTTTGTGGCACTGACTAACGACACGACATCTCTGTCTCTTAGCTGATAGTCCACAGGCAATCTTAAATTATATCGTACATCTTTTCCATACAATAATCCTTTTGTAAGATCAGTGTGAATTTCCTTTGCAAGATCATTGATTGTCGCACCAGCCTTAAGCAAAATCAAATCAGGCAATATGCGTCCTTTTTTATCTGCAAGGTTTTTTTCATCTGCGACAGGATATATTGCATTCATCTTGAGTAATTTGAAGACTGCAACATTTATTGCAAATTGTACACCTGTCCTCATGTATTCTCCCATTATTCCTTGTTTTATAAAATCTAACGCATGTATTTGTTTTTCATTTAGATCATTTGAGTTTATTATTTCAAATTGTTCTGAACCAGGTGAATATTTGATCAGTCCCTTTTGTTCTGCCCTCCTTAAACTAAATTCACTGTCACCACTAACAGGAATAATAATAGAATCGTTGTAACGCTCTCTTAACCTGCCAAAATTTTTATCGGCACCTTCAACATCTATTTTATTTGCGACAATTAAAGTGGGTTTTGAAATTTTTCTTAGATGTGCAGCGAATTTTTTACTGTCAGCCATATTATAGTCATCAAATTCCTTCTTTTCTAATCCAACCTCAGACAAGGAGTCCTTTACATGGATTTTGTTGACACCTATCCCTCGATACAAATCAGTAAGGGCATCTACAACATTAGAGTCAGTTCTAATCAATTTTGAGACCTTATCCCGATTACCCTCTAAAATTTTAAGGTACCACATAATTAATTCCTCTTCAATATCAGCAAAATCAGAGATCGGATCACCTGTACCTACTTGACTGATTTTCCCAGTTGAATCTATTCCACCAGAAGCATCAACTACATGTAGTAATGCATCAGATTGTGAGGCTATTGAAAGAAATTGGTTTCCCAACCCTTTACCTTTCCATGCATCTTTGATGAGTCCAGGTAAATCAATCAATTCTATTGGAATGTATCGCCAACCTTCAACGCATTTTGAATTATTGGGATTATCTTGTACTTTAAATTCAGGATGAACACATAACGATATTGCATTAGCCGTTCCAGATACAGGTTTTTTTGTTGTAAATGGGTAAGATGAAATTTCTTCAGAAGATAAAGTGGCAGCATTAAAGAAGGTAGTTTTCCCAGTATTTGTTTTTCCTATTAATCCAAGTTTAATTGGCATGATTTAATTCAGGGTAGAGAATATTTATCTCTGTCTAGGATCCAATATCATTAAATTTTTCCAGTGAATTTTTCAAGTGATTGTTTTAATTCTTTTATGGACCATTCAATATCATCGATATCTTTTTTTGAGAGTTCGCTTTTCCACTTCTCTAAAATAGTATTTGTTATTTCTGAACAATTGTAAAGTAGGTTCCAATATGGGTGGTGTTCTGCTGTCGCATAAGCAAGTTCAGTTACATCGTTCAATCCATTTTTAGCTCTTGCAAGAGCAGTAATATTTTCTCCAAAAATTTTGATGATGTTAGCATCCAAGTTCTTTTCAACTTTTAATGGAGTGTTGTTTTTTTCATGAGTATTAATCAAGAGAAGCAAATCGTTGTAAAAAGAGTCGAAGCCAGACATGTCTAGAAAAGTCTCCGGTGTTCTGCCAACATGCATCTGTTGAATACAACCTTGATTCCTGCTTTTTTTGCCATTTCTTCTGCATCTGGGTTATGAATTCCTTCTTGAAACCAAATAACCTTAGGTTTTTTCTGAATAACTTCCCGTATCACTGAAAGAATCTGATCAGATGGCCTAAACACATCAATAATATCAATCTCCGACGCCACATCAGAGATAGATGCATAACATTTTTTGCCTAAAATTTCATCAGTTGTAGGATTTATCGGCGTAACATCATATCCATTCTCATATAGATATTTGGGCACGTAATGGGCTGCCTTGTTTACATACTTAGACATACCAATTACCGCAATCCGTTTTAAAGAAAGAATGTCCCTAATTTCATCATCAGTGTGAGAATCTTTTTCCATGGAAAATCTACGGTAACGCATCATATAATTTTTGAATTGAGTGAATCGAGGAGTATTCGTGAAAATGAATGAAATAATTGCTAAAATAAACATGTGTAAAAAAATCAAATCGCATAGTTTTTTAATAATAGACAAAGTTGGTCAGTATGGAAGAAGAGCCAAAGGACATAATGGTTTTAGGTGCAATTAAAAATGGTGTTAAAAAATTTGAAAAAATACAAAGAGCAGCTCATATTGATGCTGAGGAGTTAAATTCAATTCTTGAAAAACTCGAGACAAGAGAGATGATAACAGTTGAAGAAAAAAAGGGGTGGCTTGGTAAAAAAGTAGAGATCAAAACAACGGAGAAGGGATCAAAAGAAGTAGAAGAAAGAATACACGAATTGCAAGGAAAATGGGATCAAATGTCGACAATATACAAAAGCGGTGATAAACAAAAATTAAAGCAATACATGGAGGATAATAAATCAATTCTACCCACGATGATGTTTTTTGGAGTAATGGATATGATAATGTTTTCAATGATGTTTAGCATGATGGGTATGATGATGACAGATTATGTACCAGCAGAGAGTATTCCAGATGGATCTGATGGTGGAGGATCTGATGGTGGAGGATCTGATGGTGGAGGATCTGATGGTGGAGGATCTGATGGTGGAGGATTTGATTTTGATGTCGGATTTTAATTAAAGTGTATATTTTATACTGGATTTAGAAAAGTTAGATGATTGATTTACAGTTCACATAATAATCTCGGCGTAGTTAAAGTATTATCATTTCTAAAATCACACAATACAGAATATCTTTCAGGCCAAGATTTGAGTGATGTTTTAAGGATAAGCAGAGTAGCAGTTTGGAAACATATTAAAAAAATCAGAGAAATGGGATACAGGATAGAATCTAAACAAAAATTAGGCTACAGATTGGAATCCAATACTGACCTTTTATTACCGTGGGAAATAACATCGGGATTAAAGACCAAAGTATTTGGAAAGATAGTATATTATTTTGAATCAATTGATTCTACTCAGAATCAAGCAATGCGAATGGCTTCGAATCCAGCAAACAACGGTGCAGTTGTAATTGCGGAAAAACAAACAAATGGAAAAGGAAGACTGGATAGAAAGTGGATTTCACCTAAAGGTGGGATTTGGTTTTCAATAATTTTACACCCCCAATTTGATATCTCAGTAATAACACTATTTCCAATTGCTTCGGCATTAGCATTATCAAATGCAATAGAAAAAATATTAAACATAAAATCAGAATTAAAGTGGCCGAATGATATTACAATTAAGGGTAAAAAAGTTGCAGGTATATTAGTTGATGCATCATTAGAATCAAACAAGATTGAAAATATGGTTTTAGGAGTAGGAATAAATTTTAATGTAGATGTAAAGCAGATTGAAAAAATGTTAAAGGATACACCAAATTTTTATGGTGTTGCATCGTTGAATGAACAAAATAAAACAATAAAACCAGTTTTGTTAGTACAGACATTTTTGAACGAATTAGAAAAGATATGCACTATTTTGAATTCTAAAGACACTAGAAAAATAATTAAAGATTGGACAGCAAAATCATCAACAATTGGTCAAAATGTAGAATTAAATACAAAGGAAGGAAAAATTAAAGGAAAAGCAATTAAAATAGACCATGATGGAGCGTTAGTCATATCAAAAAATAAAAAAAATGTGCGAGTCATAGAAGGCGACATAACATATATTTTAAAATAGCAAAAACTTTGTAGGTCGAATTATTTTCTTATAGATTTTTTACGTTTAATTGACATTTTTTTTGGTTTTACCATTGAAGAGTCAGGTGAGTATTTTGTATTTGGTATAAGTTCTGATTGTTCCCTTAAAATATTTTTAAGATCATTTTGAATGTCAAACACGATCGCAAGCATTTCCTCTAAAGATTTACAGTAATTAGAATATGCAGATAATAATTCAGATTGTTTTTTAGTTATTTTTGTGAGATGTTCATTTGAACGTAAGAGATTTGCAGAAGTAATTAGTTGAGGCATGTCTTGGACAGGATTGGTCAGTTCACTTAATTCGTATTGAATATTTTGAATCTTTTTACGAAGATCAAAAATTATTTCACCTGCGCCGAGATTAATCAATCTAAAAACTTCTAATTGTCAAGGGATTAAAGATTTACTAAAATATTGAATTTTTAACTAAAATTGAAAACCACGCCACATAGTCTTTATCAGGTATAAAATCAAAGCAAATTTAGAGTAGGATTACAAAAAACATATTTTCGTGATTATTAGGGGTTAAGCATTATTTTGTCATTTTTTAGTTTTGGCGATATTCATTTTTCCAGGGGTATTTTAGATTTATTATACATAGCAGATGGTTATCTAAAATTTAGACAGTAATTGAAATAATTAATTATAATTAATACACATATTTTAGATAATGTCAAATTAAGGAAAAAATTCATTGAAGACATATCATGTTCATTCTAATTCTATAAGATTAGAATTAACATTAGCTTAACCTACACACAATTAACCTGCAGAAATTAGGTAAAATGAATAATAAGTCAAGTATCAAATTTGTTGATGTAATGCTAAAAAATACAGTTCTCGCCGGACCAAAATGCCCTTCATGTCTAGACAAAAAATTGGTTACAGATGAAATTACTGGCGAGACGTTTTGTGGAAAATGTGGTTTTGTTATTTCAGATAAAGTTACAGAAACAGGTGCTGAGTGGCGTTCATTTGCAAATGATGATACCAATAGGACAAGGGTGGGGGCAGGTACATCGCTGACGATGCATGACATGGGATTATCAACCGTGATCGGTGCGCTTAACAAAGATTCCACCGGGAAACCACTCACTTCATCAATGAAAAATTCTATTGAGAGATTGAGAACGTGGGACAGTAGAACACAAGCTCATTCTTCTGCAGATAGAAATCTCAGACAGGCCCTAAATGAGATGGGCAAATTAAAAGATAAGCTCGCTCTAACAGATGCAGTAGTTGAAAAAGCTGCATACATTTACAGAAAAGCCATGGAGAAAAAACTAGTAAGAGGACGTTCAATTCAAGGGCTGGTTGCCGCATGTCTTTATGCATCCTGCAGAAATACTGAAACACCTAGAACTCTAGATGATGTTGCAAAAGGTATCAATATAAGAAGAAAAGACGTTGCGAGATGTTATAGATTAATTTTCAGAGAACTTGAATTAAAAATGCCAGTAGCTGATCCAGTTAAAGGAGTATCCCGGATTGCAAGCATTGCAGAATTAAGTGAAAAAAGTAAAAGAAAGGCAATTGTGATACTAGAACAAGCAAAAAAAATTGGAATGGTGGCAGGAAAGGATCCTATGGGAATTGCTGCAGCAGCACTCTATTTGGCATGTATTAGTTCAGGTGAAGTAAAATCACAAAAAGACATATCCATTGCATCTGGCGTTACAGAAGTAACAATCAGAAACAGATGTGCCGGATTGAGAAAAATGCTTCAAAATTAGTGAAAGAAATGCCATATAATGAAAATAAATGGTCCGATTGGTTTGACTTTAATGCAGAAACAATATCAGAAATACCTCAAACTGCTGGCGTTTACATGATGCACATCTCAATGAAAATTTTATTCATCGGAGGTTCTGAAAATATAAAAACAGCCATTCAACATAATACAAATCCGTGCGTTTCTCGAGCTACAAGAGTGAGATTCATGCAAACTTTATCATATGAAAAAATTACAGATGAGTTGATTAAAGATTATCAAATCAGACATGAAGGAAAACTTCCTCAATGCATGGAGCGATGTCAATAACTAAATAGAATCAACAAACAATACATAGTAAATTACATTGAAAAATCGTTGAGTCGTTTATGTTCAAGTTTTTCCCATGGATATACAATGTACTCATTTCCTTTTGTTTTTTTGGCATATACTAGTTGCTTCGGATATTTTTTGCCACGCCTTGCAAATAATGTCGCATATACAAAATTTGAAGGATCAGTTATTTTTGGAATTATTTTTTTAAATGTATCACCGGAATCGTAAATATCATCAACAAAAAGAGAGTGTGGTTGGATTTTATTTTTATCGACAAAAATGACATCAATACCCATATAATCAGCAAGTAATCTTGCAGGAACTAGTCCTCCCCGACTAATTGTGGAAATGCTCGAAAATTCTTTAGAAATTGCAGATATTTTGGCATACAATAATTTAGTCAGATTTTCAATCTCAGTCCAAGTCACATTTTGATAATCAGTTTTCATAATTATTACATAATTGACTAGAATTAAGTTGTTAGCACTAAACGAATCAAAAAGTTCCCATGACAGATTTTTTGAGTGGCAGAATAATTTTGAGGATTTTAAATGGGATCTTGCCAAAGTCCATTTCCTTTTCAGAAGAGACTAGCAAAACATCATCATTAGACAGTGGAAAACTCATCACAATTACTTTATTCCTGTAGGACATGGAAAAGTGAACTTCACCAAATTCTTTGTCAAATTCATGTCTCATACGAACTCTTAGTGCAAGTTCCATGAACATCATCTCATCTTGCTTTTGTGACTCTAACGAGAGAAGTCCCTTCTTCATTCCACCAGCCACAAGATGCCCCCTACTATTGATAATTCTAGCAGACCGCATATTTGGATCTAGGTTGGTAATTTTTTCGCAGATTTTTTCTAATTCATCAACATTAGCCATTTGTCTAATTTAACAAGCGATCTATTTATTGAGATCTGTTCCAATATGAATACGTGGAGCCACAGCCGATAAAAGACACGTCAGACTATTACAAACACCTATCCTTATTCTGGACTGATATTATTCATCTAATGTCAAGTAAACCGCAGGCCTTGGCTTCAGTAGGCCCTATGCGAGCATTTGCATCAAATGCAAAGAAAATTTCAACTGAGTTAATCGAGATCAATGAAAGTCTAATAGGTTTCAACCAATTCGTGACAGAGTATTATAAACAACTGGCAGAAACTTGGAATGTTGCCCAAAAGAAAGTTAATCTAAAAGTGCCAGACGTTCCACATGATGTAGAACAAATAGACTCATTCAAGAGAATATGGATAGATATTTTTGATAATGATTTCACAGAATTATTTGATTCTGTAAAATTTGGAGAGAACTATGGCAAACTAGTATCAAAAGAACTTGAACTTACAAAACATTGGAATAATATTTCAAATGTGATACTACAGTCGGCAAACTTGCCTAGTAAAGAAGAAATAGATGAGGTATACAAAGAACTACATTCTCTCAAAAAAAGAGTTACAAAATTAGAAATTGAATTAAAAAAAGTGAATAAAAAATGAAAAGCGAATCAAAAATAGATCCTAGAATTTTAGAGGAAATTTTAAAATTCAGTAGGAATGTCATTGATGCTCCAAAATTAGTTTCTGCACCTGATGAGATCAGTATGGAAGTAACACCACATGACATAGTACAAGAAATTGATAAAACCCGATTATTACATTATAGATCACTTACAGAAAAACAACATAAAACGCCATTATTGATTTCCTATGCATTAATTAACAGATATCATATTTTAGACATTCAGCCAGAAAAAAGTTGGGTGAGAAATCTGTTACTTCAAGGATTTGACATATACATGTTAGATTGGGGAAGCCCAACTAGTATGGACAAGTATTTAGATTTTGATGATTATGTTAATGGGTATTTAGACAGCAGTGTAGAATTTATTAAAAATGAATCATCGTCAGAAAAAATTTCTTTACAAGGATATTGTACAGGTGCTACAATTGCAACGGCATACATAACATTGCATCCAGAAAGTGTAAAGAATTATGTTGCTACCGCACCGGTAATTGACGGATGGAGAGACACTACAGTGATCAGTAATCTTGCAAAACATATGGACGTCGACAAAATGGTGGAAATCGTAGGAAATATGCCTCCTGAATTCATGTATTATTGCTTTTCTGTACTTAAACCGTTTGAGCAGGGAATTGAAAAATATGTAAATTTTTTCAAAAATATTGACAATAAAAAATTTGTAGATAGTTTCCTCCGGGTCGAAAAGTGGTTGGGAGATACACCTCCAATACCGGGTGAACTTTTCAAACAATGGATAAAGGACATTTATCAGGATAACCTACTAATTCAAAACAAAATGTTCGTTGGTGGAAGTCATATAGATTTAAAGAAAATCACCATGCCTATTTTCACACAGGTCGCAGTAGGAGATCATCTAGTATCACCAGAATGCAGCATGCCACTTCATTATGCAGTAGGAAGTGAAGATAAAACACTTAGAATGTATCCCACAGGACATGTAGGTATGATTGCCAGTTCACTATCTCAAACAAAAGTACTTCCAGAATTAGGCAAATGGCTTGCAGAAAGATCATAAAAAAATAAAAAAAGGGTATCGCTAGTTATTCTTTGCCGTGAAGACGGAAATCCAAGATTGTAAGATATTTCTATTTAGATCAGCAAATGATTTTGCATTGTCGTTGAATGTTTTGATATTTTGTTGTGTTGCATCAATTGTTGCAAGTACTACCTGATTTTGTATAGAATTTACCTTCACAAATTCGTCGGTTGTGTTGTGAAGCATCTTTAATGTTGCTTCTGGCATCGAAGTTGTAATACCTGCTTTCTGTGCATATTCTTTTTGTAGTGTGATTGTATAATTCACAATATTCTCATATGCATGTAGGTATTCTTGTTGTACGTTAGTAATTGATTGATGGTATTGTGGCACTGATTGTTTAATACCTGTAAATAGCTTGTTTGTGTTTTCCTGATAAACAGAAAATGCATCTTTAGTTCCTGGTGTCTGTTCGTTTTTACTCATTGTTTCACCTCCTTATTTTTTGACTTTTTTGCTATTGGAAGTACAATAACTTGAACCAAGTCTCCTTCTCCTAATCCAAGTGCATTGCGTTCTGCTTCCGGTATTGAAATTCTACCG
>Ga0315273_10013012_pt1 | contig 10679 bp, 7 predicted proteins | sample YL17G02_0_MG_FD_205753 | JGI IMG/M metagenome (GOLD analysis project Ga0315273, IMG submission 205753) | Sediment microbial communities from Yellowstone Lake, YNP, Wyoming, USA - YL17G02_0 | ecosystem: Environmental > Aquatic > Freshwater > Lake > Sediment | place: USA: Wyoming | collected... | reverse complement strand
CACCTCGCACGACGTGGTGGCGCTTCTGCGCAAGCGGCTGGGCAGTCCCGGAGCCGGTCATCTCGGCACCCTCGACCCGTCCGCGACCGGTCTGCTGATCGTGGCGCTCGGTGCCGCCACGCGAGCGATCCGTGTGTGGCAGGGCGGCACCAAGACCTACCAGGCCACCCTCCGCTTCGGCGTCGTCACCGACAGCCAGGACCTCGCCGGCCGCGTGCTGGAGACCCGCGACACGAGCGGGCTCGACGAGGCGCGCGTACGTGCCGCGTCGGACGCGTTCATCGGCACCACCGAACAGGTCCCGCCGATGGTCTCGGCGCTCAAGGTCGGCGGCGAGCGGCTGCACGCTCTGGCCCGCCGCGGGGTCGAGGTGGAGCGCGCCCCGCGAGTGGTGACGGTGCACGCGTGGGAGTGGCTCGGGTTCGACCTGCCCGAGGCACGCTGCCGCGTGACCTGCTCGGGTGGCACCTACGTGCGGACGCTGGCGCACGATCTCGGTGCGGCGCTCGGTACCGGCGCTGCACTCGCCGCGCTGCGGCGCACGCGCAGCGAGCCGTTCGGTCTCGAGCGCGCGGTGCCGCTCGCGGCGCTCGACGCGTGGACCCCCGAGCAGGTGCTCGAGCGCGCCGGCATCCCGCTCGACGAGGCGCTCGGTGTGCTCCCGTCCGTGCCGCTCGACGAGGCGGCCGCGTCGCTGCTCGGCATGGGAGGGCGGCCGGCGATCGCGTCACCGCCGCCCGCGCTGCCCGATCCGCCGCTGGCGGTGGTGTTCCGCGACGTGTCCGGGCGGGCACTCGCGCTCGGCGCCCGGCTGCCCGACCCGGCGCGGTCCGCGCACTCCCTCGCCGCGGCGAGCGTGGTCTTCCCATGGGCGGTGCGCAGTGGCCCCGGCCACCGGGAGCCAGCGCCCGCGGAGGGACCGGCGTGAAGCCCGCCGCCACACCCCGCGACGCGGTCGCGATCGGCGTGTTCGACGGGCTCCATGTCGGGCACCAGGCCATCCTCGCGCGCGCGATCGAGCGGGCGCGCGAACGTGGCGGCCGCGCCGTGGTGCTGAGCTTCGATCCGCACCCCGACGTGGTGCTGCGCAAGGACGCTTTCCACATCCCGGCGCCCCTCACCCCGGCGCTGGAGAAGCGCGCCCGGTTGTCGGCGCTCGGCATCGACGTGGTCGACGTGCTGCCGTTCACGCGCGAGATGGCATCGCTCACCCCGGAGGAGTTCGTGGGCCGCCACGTCGTGGCGCCGTACGCGCCCCACGCGGTGGTGGTGGGTGAGGGCTTCGCGCTGGGGCGCGCCCGCAGCGGCGACGTGACGCGGCTGGGTGCCATCGGGCGGGGGCACGGCTTCACCGTCGAGGCGGTCCCGTTGGCCATGTTCGAGGCCGAGCCGGTGAGCAGCACGCGCATCCGCGCAGCGCTCGCCGGGGGGCGCGTCGGGCCGGCGGCGCGCCTGCTCGGGCGGCGCTATGACCTGCGCGGGCTGGTGGTGCGCGGGGACGGCATCGGCCGCCGGCTCGGCTACCCGACCGCCAACCTGCGGCTGCACGAGGAGAAGCTCCTGCCGCGCGACGGCATCTACGCGGCCCTGGCCGGCATCGACGACGAGCCGGTGTGCCGTCCCGCGGCGATGAGTCTCGGGATCCGTCCGACCTTCGAGGGCACGGTGCGCACCCTCGAGGCGCATCTGCTCGACTTCGACGAGCCGCTCTACGGTCGCGACCTCACCGTGGAGCTCGTCGACTGGCTGCGGCCCGAGGAGCGCTTCGACGGACCCGAGGCACTGATCCGTGCCATCGACGCGGACGTCGCCGAAACCCGCCGCCGTCTGGCGGGGGTGGCCTGAGCCGGACGGATGGGCCGGGACCCGGCTAATTGACCAGCGGTTCGTTTTCAGGAACGCGTCAGGACAACGACTTGTGAATCCGCCGACCGCTCCAACCGACGTTCGAACAAAGGGTTGGCGTCGCGCCGGAACCGATGTTACATTTCCGCGGTTCTCCACCCACGGGGACCCACCCCGTTGCTCGGCCTCAAGGGAGCCTCACCCCGGAGGTATGGGCCGCCGTACCACAGACACCTGAGGAGGTACCCGCTGTGACGCTCTCCAAGGAGCAGAAGCAGGGGATCATCGCCAAGTTCAAGACCCACGAGGGGGACTCGGGTTCACCCGAAGTCCAGATCGCTCTCCTCACCGAGAAGATCCAGTACCTCACCGAGCACTTCAAGACGCACAAGCGCGACCACGCCTCGCGGCGCGGGCTCTTGCGCATGGTGGGCCAGCGCCGCCGGCTGCTGGACTACCTCAAGGCCACCAAGGTCGATCGTTATCGCAAGGTGGTGAAGGATCTGGGGCTCCGCCGCTAGGCGAGGAGTCCCTGGGACGTTGGGACGCCCCCGCGTGGGGGCGTCACGTTCCGACCTGCGGGTAGGCTGACCCGCACGCCCGTCCGCTGGATCGCATCTACGGACGGTCAAACGAGGGGTCCGGCGCGTGCCGGACCTGAAGGCGAGAGGACAGGACGAATAGATGGAACGAAAAGTATCGTTGGAACTGGGCGGACAGACGCTGAGCATCACCACGGGCAAGTGGGCGAAGCTCGCGGGTGGATCCGCGGTCGTGCAGTTGGGCGGGACCGTCGTGCTGGTGGCCGCGAGCGCGGCCAAGCAGGCGAAGCCGGGCCTGGATTTCGTGCCGCTCACGGTGGACTACCGCGAGCGCACCTATGCCGCGGGCAAGATCCCGGGCGGTTTCTTCAAGCGTGAGGGCCGCCCGACGGAGAAGGAGACGCTCAGTTCGCGGCTCATCGACCGGCCGATCCGTCCCCTGCTTTCCAAGCAGTTCCCGTACGAGATGCAGGTGATGGCCACGGTCGTTTCGTCCGACCAGGAGAACGACGCCGACGTGCTCGCCCTCATCGGCGGCTCCGCGGCGCTCTGCCTCTCGGACATCCCGTTCCCCGAGCCCGTCGCCGCCGTGCGGGTGGGCCGCGTGGAAGGGCAACTGGTGGTGAACCCGACGTTCGCCCAGCTCGACGAGAGCGACATGGACATGATCGTCGCCGGCACCGCCGAGAACATCATCATGGTCGAGGGCGGCTGCCGAGAGATCCCCGAGGCCGACGTCATCCAGGCGCTCGAGTTCGCGACCGGTCACATCAAGGCGCTGGTGAAGCTCCAGCTGGAGCTGATCGCCGGCATCGCCAAGCCCAAGCGGCCGCTGGTCGAGAAGGCCGACGTCTCGGCGCTCGAGGGCGAGCTGCGGGGCCTCTTCACCGAGCGTCTCAAGGCCGCGATCCGCATCCCGGGCAAGGAGCAGCGCCAGGAGGAGATCGACGCCACGATGCGCGAGGCGGGCGAAAAACTCACCGAGAAGCATGGTGACAAGGCCCCGTACATCGGCAAGATCCTCCACGACATCGAGCGCGACCTGTTGCGCGCGATGGTGCTGGACGACGGCGTGCGCGCCGACGGCCGCGGTCCCGACGACATCCGCAAGATCACGATCGAGGTGGGCGTCCTGCCGCGCACCCACGGCTCGTGTCTGTTCACGCGCGGGGAGACCCAGGCGCTGGTCGTGACCACGCTCGGCACCAAGAGCGACGAGCAGCGTGTCGAGGAGCTCGAAGGACAGTCGTGGAAGTCGTACATGCTGCACTACAACTTCCCGCCGTTCAGTGTCGGCGAGACCCGCCCCATCCGCGGCCCGGGCCGGCGCGAGATCGGCCACGGCGCGCTGGCGGAGCGGTCGATCGAGCCGATGATCCCGGCCGACTCGCACTTCCCCTACACCATCCGCATCGTGAGCGACATCCTCGAGTCGAATGGCTCGTCCTCGATGGCCTCGGTGTGCGGCGGCTCACTGGCGCTGATGGACGCGGGCGTGCCGATCAAGGCGGCCGTCGCGGGCATCGCGATGGGTCTCATCAAGGAAGGCGAGAAGGTCGCGGTGCTCACCGACATCCTGGGCGTCGAGGATCATCTCGGTGACATGGACTTCAAGGTGACCGGCAGCCGTGAGGGCATCACCGCGTTCCAGATGGACACCAAGATCGGTGGCATCTCGTTCCAGGTGATGACCGACGCACTGGCGCGCGCACGCAAGGGCCGCATGCACATCCTCGATCACATGGACGCCGCGCTGCCGGCGCCGCGTACCGAGATGTCGCCGTTCGCGCCGCGCATCACCATCCTCAACATCCACCCCGACAAGATCCGCGAGGTCATCGGGCCGGGAGGCAAGGTGATCAAGAAGATCACCGAGGAAACCGGCTGCCAGATCGACATCGAGGACTCGGGCGAGGTGCGCATCGCCGCCACCAACCAGGAGGGGGCGAAGCGCGCGATCGAGATCATCCGCAACATCACCGAGGATCCCGAGGTGGGCCGCGTGTACCAGGGCAAGGTGCGCAGCGTGGTCACCTTCGGTGCGTTCGTCGAGATCGTGCCGGGGCGTGACGGCCTGCTGCACATCTCGGAGATCGATTACCACCGCATCGCCCGCACCGAGGATGTGCTCAACGTGGGCGACATGGTCATGGTGAAGGTGATCGGCGTCGACAAGGACGGCAAGATCAAGCTCTCGCGCAAGGCGCTCCTGCCCGAGCCCGAGGGTGGCGTCCCGGCGGGTGCGGCAAGCAGCGGTGGTCATGGCGACCGTGACCGCGATCGGGGCCGCGATCGGGGCCGCGACCGCGAACGTCGCCGTTAGTCCAAGGTTCGACCACGACGGGCCGCCCGAGCACCGGGCGGCCCGTTCGTGTCATCGGCATCCCGCATGCGGTACGTTGATTGCATGGGATCGGCCGGATCCCGGGTCCCACCACCCCGGCCGGAGGAGAGCGTGATCCAGGGCACCTATCGCAAGACCGTGCTGCCGTCGGGTCTGACCGTGCTCACCGAGCGCATGAGCGAGCGCCGCTCGATCGCGTTCGGTCTGTTCCTGCGCAGCGGCGCGCGTGACGAGCCCGCCGCCCAGCTCGGCATCTCGCACTTCCTCGAGCACATGATGTTCAAGGGCACCGCGCGCCGTGACGCGCGCGCGATCGCGCTCAGTCTCGAATCGCTCGGCGGGCACCTGGATGCGTTCACCGCCCGCGAGCAGGTGTGCTACTACGCCCGCGTGCTGGGCGAGCACCTGCCCCAGGTGGTCGACGTCGTGGCCGACATCGTGTGTCACTCGCGCTTCGACCCGAACGACGTCCAGCGCGAGAAGTCGGTCGTCAAGGAGGAGATCCTCGCCTACGAGGACAATCCCGAGGAGAAGATGAGCGACGCGCTCTCGGCGCAGTCGTGGGGCGAGCATCCCCTGGGCCGCCCCATTCTCGGCACCGCCGCCACCGTGGAGGCGCTCACCCGCGAGCAACTGGTGGCCTATCACGCGCGCCGCTACCGCGCCGACCAGCTGGTGATCGCCGCGACCGGTGGTCTCGAGCACGACCACGTGGTCGAACTCGTGACCGCGGCGCTGCAGGCCCCGGGCGGCGATCTCCTCCCGCTCTCCGAGGCGCCGCAGCCGGTGCGGCCGCGAGTCGCGCACGACGTGCAGGACGTGCAGCAGCTCTACATCGGTCTCGCCACACCCGGCGTTCCCGACCAGCACCCCGACCGTTACCCGCTGGTGGTGCTCAACACCCTGTTCGGCGGCGGCATGAGCTCGAGGCTGTTCCAGAGCGTGCGCGAGGAGGCGGGGCTCGCCTACTCGGTGTACTCGGCGCTCGAATTCTATCGTGACGCCGGCTCGCTGCTGGTGGTGATGGGCGTGTCACCCGAGCGCGGGCGTGAGGCGCTCACCCGCACGCGCGAGGAGCTCCTCAAGCTCGCCACCGACGGCCCGGCCGACGACGAGATCGTCGCCGCGCGCGGGCAGATCCGCGGCAGCATCCTGCTCGACCACGAGAGCGTGTCGAGCCGCATGTTCCACCTCGCCGGCGAGGAGATCCTGCGCGGCACCTTCACCACCAGCGAGGAGCTCGCACTGCGCATCGACCGGGTCACCGACGAACAGGTGCGCGACGTGGCCCGGCGCTACCTCGATCCCGCGCGGTGGACACTGTCGGCGCTCGGGCCCGCGCCCGGCGGCCCGCTCGGCGCCGGTGACTGGCCCACGTCGTGAGCAGGGCGGTGGTGGCGTCCCGCACCCGCGACCGGGGTCTCGGCTGCCCGCCGGCCGGATCCCGGGATGGATCGGATCCGCCGTCACCGCATCGATTCCTCACGTCACTGTGGCGCATCCGCCCACCCGGCCTGCGCGCGGTCCGGCAAGCGTTCAGCCCGTCCAACGCAAGATCGGACAGTCGATTGGGCGGGATCCCTGGTCCCGGCATGTCACCCCGGAACGGGCGGCACCCCTCTTGCGTTCACCATCCGTCATGAGGTCCGAACCCATCCCGCCGACCGATCCCCGGCTCGCGAGCGCCTGGCGCCGTGCGCCGGTCTTCCTGCTGCTCCGTTCGCTCGTGCTGCTGCTGGTGCTCGCCACGCCCGCGCCGGCGGCGGATTCCACCGCGACCTCGGCCGGCTTCGAGGACAACGAGGAACTGCCCACCGCGGGATCGCTGCCACAGGACGGCTCGGTGCTGCCCGCGGTCCCGACCCCGTTCCGTCCCGGAGAGAGTCTCAAGTTCTCGGTCCAGTACGGTTTCATCAAGGCCGGATACGCGTGGCTGGAGGTGGACAAGCTCAAGCAGGCCGACGGTCACTGGGTCTACGAACTGGTGGCGCGCGCCGAATCGAATGGCTTCTTCGATCATGTCTACAAGGTGCGCAACCGGATCGAGTCGGACTGGGACAGCACCGGCCACTTCAGCCGCCGCTACGCCGAGGACCGCCGGGAAGGCCACTACAAGACCAAGAGCGAGATCCGTTTCGACTACGACAAGCAGGAGGCGCTCTACGGCGACGGGCAGACCTATCCGATCCCGCCGGGAGTGCAGGACGCGCTGTCCGCGTTCTTCTACACGCGCACCCAGGCGCTCCCCTTGGGGAGCAGCGTCTACTTCGACTACCATGCCGGCCGCAAGAGCCAGCCGATCGAGGTCAAGGTGCTGGGCCGCGAACACGTCAAGGTGCCGGCGGGGGAGTTCGACTGCATCGCGATCGAACCCGTGCTCAAGGCGGGTGGCATCTTCAAGAACAAGGGGCGTCTGGTGATCTGGATCACCGACGACGAGCGTCGCATGCCGGTGCTGATGAGGAGCCAGGTCACGATCGGCTCGGTGAGCGTACTGCTGGTCGAAGTGAAGCCGGGCAGCTGATGGGCCGCTACCGGGAAGCCGACCTGTCGCGACTCGTGGTCGGCACCGTCGCCGATCGCCCGACCCGGGTGCGGGTCGAGGACTACGCCCGGTCACTCGACCCCGCCGCCGCCGCCGCGGTGCTCGATTCGCTGCCCGACCAGCTCGCCGCGCGCGCGCTGCGCGAGGTGATCGACCGCACCGTCATCGCGGTCCGCGCGGAGAGACCGGTGGTGGCCATGCTCGGAGGTCACGTCATCAAGACCGGTGTGGCGCCCTGCCTGATCGCGCTGATCGAGCGTGGCGTGATCCGGCATCTCGCGATGAACGGTTCGGCCGCGATCCACGACACCGAGATCGCCCGCATCGGCCGCACCTCGGAGGACGTTGAGACCAACCTGCAGAGCGGCACCTTCGGCATGGTGGACGAGACCGGCGACTTCATGAACGCCGCCGCGCTCGAGGGCGTGAAGCGCGGCGAGGGACTGGGCGAGACATGGGGGCGGGCGCTGGTCGAGGACCGGCCGCCGCATCGCGCGGTGAGCCTGCTCGCGCGCGCCTACGAGGCGAACGTGCCCGCCACGGTGCACGTCGCGCTCGGCACCGACACCATCCACCACCATCCGCGCTGCGACGGCGCCGCGCTCGGCGCGCTCACGATGCGGGACTTCCGCATCTTCGCCGCCACCCTCGCCGAGGCCCGCGGAGCGGTGGTCCTCAATCTCGGCTCGGCGGTCCTGATGCCCGAGGTGTTCCTCAAGGCGCTCGCCGTGGCGCGCAATCTCGGTGCCTCGCTCGACGGGCTCACGACCGTGAACTTCGACCAGATCCAGCACTACCGCCCGCGCGTGAACGTGGTGGAGCGTCCGACCCGGGCGCCGGGCGCGCGCGGCTACGCGCTCACCGGTCATCACGAGATCCTGCTGCCACTGTTCGTCGGCGCGCTGATCGCCCGGCTCGGTTGAGCGCGTCCCCTCCGCGCCCGCGCGCCGCGGCGGCGCCGGCCATCGTCCCCGGACCCCACTGCCGGTGGTCGGATCCCGCCGCGCGGCCCCATCGACACCATCGTCGCCCGGAAGGTGTCGCATCCTGCAATGCGGACTCGGGCCGCAAGCTGTTGCGGGGCACGGCACTTGCGAATCTCCAGAGCGGCTCCACCGAGTCGTCGGATTCGTTGACATCGGTTCGAAGCGCCTCCTATACTCAATGGGCTTCGCCACCGCGAGTTGCGGTGGCCTCATCGCCAATGGCGGAGGGCGGCCGAGACGCATCTTGCTACTGCTTCGGTGGGGTCCGTGTGGGAAATGACCCTGCTGGTGGGTCCGGAACGGGGCTGAGACCCCGCAAACGGCCAACCTGCGTCCCGGCATCGATGGCTCCGGACGGAGCCCGGTCCCGTGATGTTCGGGGAGCTGGGCGAGACCTTCCTTGTCCGTCGGAGACCCTGTGAGTCGCTCGAACCTCCTTCGCTGTGCCCTGATTGGGTTGCTCATGGCCTCGCTCGCGGCCGCCGCCGTGGCCGGGCAGTCGCTGCCGTCGATTTCCGCCGACGCCTCCGCAGACACCACCGGGATGGACTGGGGCTCGGTGCCCGAGTACCGGATCGTGCCGGGTGATCTGCTGGTGCTCAACTTCGGACCGCAGGAGACGCAGTCCAGCGATCTGCTGCGAAGCCAGCACGTGCGCCCCGACGGGCGCATCACGGTGTTCCCGGTCGGCGACGTGGTCGCGGCCGGCCGCACCCCGCGCGAGCTCGAGCGCGTGGTGGTCGACCTGCTCGCCGCCGAGTTCAAGAACCCGCGGGTCACGGTCGAGGTGGCCGATGTCGCGGGCAACATGGTGCACGTGTTCGGGCGGGTGAGGATTCCCGGCTCCTACCCGGCCGGGCCGTTCATGACCACGCTCCAGGCGATCGCGCACGCCGGCGGCTTCGAGGACGACGCGGCCCGCAACAGCGTGGTGGTGTTCCACCGCAACGGCGCCCGCACCGTGCAGGTGGCGAAGCTCCATCTCGACGCCTCCATCAAACAGGGCGATCTTGGCGAAGACCTGCCGCTGTCACGCTTCGACATCGTCTACGTGCCGCGCTCGTCCATCGGGAACCTCAACGTGTTCACTCAGCAGTTCTTCACCGCGCAGCAGGGGATACTCACCTTCGCCTTCACGGGCTGGCAGCTGTTCAACCTTGACCGCGTCTACCCCTACTACCGCGTCCTGGGCGGGACCACGACGACACCCACGCCGGTGGCACCGGCCGCGGAGCCCCGATGACCTCCGAGACCCGAGACAACATCACACCCCTGCGCCCCGAGCGACAGGCCTCGGCGCGCGAGTTCCTCGCCGTGGTGTTCCGGCGCAAGTGGATCATCCTCGGGCTGTTCGTGATCTCGGTCCTGACGGTGTTCACCATCACCCTGACCAGTCCGACGCGCTACCGCTCGATCGGCAAGGTGCTGGTGAACCGGGGCGAGAAGGAGAGCCTGATGATCCCGCAGCGGCGCATCACCAACTGGGAGGAGGAGCTCGCGAGCGAGGTGCAATTCATCGAGAGCCACCCGGTGGCGCAGCGCGCCCAGGCGATCCTCGACGAGGAGGCCCGGCACGGCGGACGCAAGCTCACGCTCAACGCCGCCCTGGTCGACGCCGAGGTGGTGGGCGCCAGCAACGCGCTGCTGATCGCCTACACCGACCCCGACCCGACCGTGGCGCAGACGATGTGCGACGCGATGATCCGCGCCTACGTCGACACCCGCAACACCACCTTCAACCTGACCTATCCGCAGGAGTTTTTCAGCCAGGAGACCGGACAGGTGATGGACGACCTGTCGCGGCTCGAGCGGGAGCGTCGCGACTACGCCCAGGGCAACCACGCCGTCGCGCTCGACAATCAGCAGAGTTCGCAGGTCAACTACCTGAACATCCTCGACCAGCGCCGCAACGAGTTGCTGAGCAAGCTCGCCTCCGAGCGCACCCAGAAGGAGCAGCTCGATCGCTTCGCCACCGACCCCACGCTCGACGTGCCGAGCACGGGTGACAACGGCGAGCAGGTGCTCACCGACATCAAGCTCAAGATCATGCAGCAGCAGGCACGGGTGGCGCAGCTGCGCGAGAAGTACCGCGACGACTCGCCCGACGTCGTGAACGCGACCGCGACGCTCGAGACCTTGCGCGCGATGGCGCGTCGCGAGCTGTCGTCGCGCGCCGACATGAGCCAGACGCGCATCGCCATGCTCGAGTCCCAGCTCAAGCCCATCGACACCGAGATCGCGCGGGTCCGCAGCGACCTGTCGACCATGCCCCAGAAACAGATGTCGATGAGCGAGCTGGATCGCCAGATCGAGCTCGGGATCAACATCGAGCTGCCGGGCGAGGCCGCGATCGCGCTCGAGGTCGGGGCCGATTCGATCGGGTTGTTCCGCACCGAGTTCTTCTACCTCGGCCGCGC
>Ga0315273_10013011_pt1 | contig 10679 bp, 15 predicted proteins | sample YL17G02_0_MG_FD_205753 | JGI IMG/M metagenome (GOLD analysis project Ga0315273, IMG submission 205753) | Sediment microbial communities from Yellowstone Lake, YNP, Wyoming, USA - YL17G02_0 | ecosystem: Environmental > Aquatic > Freshwater > Lake > Sediment | place: USA: Wyoming | collected... | reverse complement strand
AGATGAGTTGCAAGGATGCGGCCAACATGCTGGCGGGTATCGTGGCGAATGTTGCCGAGAGGCCGTATGTCTGTGCTTTCGGTGAAGACCTCAAGGAGGTCAGGTTTGCCAAGACGGATACGGTCATTGGCATCGCCGAGAAGGTTTGTGGAACCTATGTGGGTGGAAGCACCAACGGGTTCAAGTGCGTGGAGTGGCTGGCAAGGCAGAGCTTCACGCCGAGCCGGGTCATCATGCTGTCGGACATGCAGATGTGGCGTGACCGGACGAGCAGCTTCAACAATAAAAGCCCGTTCTGTGACCTGTGGGCGAAGTACGTCAAGTCCGGCAAGGGCAAGGATACGTGGTTGCATAGCATTCACTTGAATGGATACGGCGACAACGTCGTGGATGAGGGTGCTCATGTGAATCAGGTAGCCGGGTTCACGGAGAAGGTATTTACCATGCTACTTCAGACGGAGGGCGTGGTAGGTGTGAAGGCTTTGCCGACACTTGACCAGATTAGGGAAAAGTGGACGGTCAAGTAGAGCCGTAGAGAGTCGGTAAACCTTGGTAAACCAAGAGCCGGTGTTCGAAAGGGCACTGGCTCTTTTTCTTTCCTGTTCGTAATAATTCCTTTATATTTCATCCATCTGTGACGGATGGTTTGTGTCAAAAGTCAAACAGGAGAGCGAGTATGGCATACAGGAAGAATGTGACGGATAGGGACCAGAGTGTTCTGGAAACGGCGGAATCGGAAGACGGCATTCTTACGTTCGAAGAGCATAAGACAAGGGTCGTGGCTAGGGGTAATCAGACAAGCCCCGAGAGGACTCAGAATGCTGGACACGATTTTGGCAAGAATGCCGGAGTTGTGCTTCCCGTGAGTGACAGGCCGAATGAGTTCCCTTCGGATACAATCGGCAAGCCGTAGCACGTTTTCTTTTATATTCCGACCCTAGATGAATGGGCGGTAGGTAAGGGAGAACGGATGAAGTGTCGAAGGACGTCAATGCGGGTGTTGGGGTGGACGGACAAGAGGGATGACCGTCCGAGACCTCCGAGGATGAAGAAGCCGAAGGTGACTCCGGCTTCTCATCGGGTTTATACGGAGTATACGCAGGACCTTCTGCATGATATTCTGGTAGACAAGTATGGGACGGAGCGGGGGACGTTGAACTTCGATTACTTTGTCCAGAAGGGTGGTGGTGCGTTTTACGCTGTCGGACAGGAGATACAGGACGAGAAGGCGCAGATGTTCTTGGACTTGGGCGAACGGCCTCCGAGTGATTACTGGTCTGAGACGTATTTCGATGTGTGGCAGCGATGGATGCGTCGACCGGCTTCTAAGCAGGTAGAGGGCAGCATGAATAAAACGGCTGTGGCGAAAGAGCTGGTTTCGATTGCGAAGGAGTTGTCTGCTGTGAGTCGCAAGGCGGACTATGGCGACACTCGGATGTACTTGAACGTGTTTGATTTCTTCAATGTTCCTACATCAACCCCGGCGACGTATGTGATTCCTGATTTGATGGATGCGGTATCTGAGGCGTCACTTGACGAAAAAAGAGAAACCGTGCGAAGAATGATTCCCCGGCTGAAGAGGAATCCAATTGTGCAGAAGCACATGAAAGATTGGGGTGTGACATTTAAGGTGTAGTTTTGGGGAGGGATAAATCATGGCAGTTTTAGCGACAAACGGGACGGGTGGTGGAAATTGGGCAGTTGGTGCTACGTGGGCTTTGGGTGTTGTTCCGGTAGCTGCGGCGGGGAATCAGGCAGAGGTTGTGGTAGGGGATACGATTGACCAAGTGCCTGTAGGGGAGGTGTGCGCAGCCAACTATGGCATTATTACCACGAATAGGGGAAGCGTGTGGAACAATTTATTTGACGTGGTTACCAATGAGGTTGGCGGTGTTGTGATCGAGAATGCTGCTGCCGGGGTCGTAGGTAATAACAAGGGAATCGTAAATAGCAATCATGGATTTGTCAATACGAATGCCGATGAGGGTGTTGTTGACAATAATTATCTGACGGTGGGGTTAAACCATGGCCTTGTGACATCTAATGAGTTTGGTGCGACGATTACCCAATCTGCTGGCGGGTCGTTTGTGACCACGAATGCGGGTTTGGTGGGTCAATGCAGGGGCACTGTCACTACGAATGCTGTTGGTGGTGTTGTGACCATCATGTCGGTGGGTGGAGGGGGTGCGGGATGGGTCATGGTCAACGATGGGGTTGTTTCCATGATGGCTGTTGGGACGACTGTGTCTACGAACAACGGGACGGTAGGGACCAATAGGGGTATGGTGGCTGAAAACTCTGCCACTGGAATAGTTACATTGAACGACAGTACTGGTCCCGGTATTGTGACAGACAACTGGGGAACCGTGGTTACTAATAATGGGCGGGTGGAAAATCTGATGACGTTGGCGGCTGTGGCTGGTGGCACGATGATACATCCTACAGCCTTTAGTGACCCGGCTATTGATAATGTGAGGGATGGAACGGCTTACCGGTTTGATTCATCGGATCGGGTTGGTACTTTGGTAGAAACCGTTGATGTTGCCGATTCGCAACCTTACGCTCCGGGTCTGAAGGGTCGAGTTCTGTCTGGGCGTAATGCAGGAATGGTTATTGCCTATAATGACAACTTTTCAACGCCGAATGAAAACGTGGGAAAGAAGGCGAGATAGGGAATTAAACAAGAGGATGTGGTTATGGCAAACATATTTACAAACGGGACGGGTGGCGGGAATTGGGTAAACGGTGCAACATGGCAGGGTGGGGCAGCACCGGTATATCCCGATATGGCTTGGGTTATGGCGGGGGATACGATTGACCAAGTGCCGGGGGGTCAGGAGTGTTTTACTAACGATGGTATTATTACGGCGAACAGCGGTGTGGTGCATATAAATGATGCGGTTATAACGACGAACACCGGCAGGGTTGCTACAAATTTTGGCACAGTGTCCTCTAATAGTTTTGGGGCTATGGTGACGACGAATGAGGCGACGGTAACGGCAAATGCCGGATTTGTGCATATAAATGGCTCGGCAGCAACGGTTGTTACAAACACCGGAACGGTAACAAACAACAGTGGGATGGTGGGGACGAATTCGGTTGGAGCGTTGGTAGGGACAAATGCGAGTGGTGCAGCGGTGGGGATTAATGACGGAACAATCTCCGTGAATTGGGGTTTTGTAACGGCGAATACGGCGACCGGTTTGGTGTCGTTTAACTGGGGAACTGTGGTTGCCAATGCTGGAACGGTATATTTGGCGTCCATGGCGGCTGTGGCCGGTGGTACGGGAATACATCCTACGGCCTTTAGTGACCCGGCTATTGATAATGTGAGGGATGGAACGGCCTACCGGTTCGATACAGCCTCGTTAGTAGGAACATTGTCGGCTAGTGCTGATGTTCCTGATTCACAACCTTATGCTCCGGGACCTAGTGGTAGGGTTTTGTCAGGGCGTAATGCAGGAATGGTTATTGCCTACAATGACAACTTTTCAACTCCGAATGAAAACGTGGGAAAGAAGGCGAGATAATCTGGCGAAAACGGAGGAGAGCATGAATAGACAAGCTGTAGCAAGAGAGCTGGTAGCGATAGCTAGGGAACTGAGTAGTCTCGATGCCGGTCTGTCGAGCAAGATGGGCAGGGTATTGATGGGAAATCTTCGGTATACTGGCCCTGATTCGTCCAAGGCTTTCAGGTTGTCAACGACGCTTCGTGTACCTATTCAGGCGACTGTTTCGGTGCATACGTATGATGATGCTGGCGAGCCCACGACCGCTTTGTCTTACGAGGTCGAGTATGACGAGGAAATCACGAAGAAGGCTGTTGCCCAGCAGATGGTTGCCTTGGTTTCGGCAAAGGCTGGCGAGCCGGTATTTCTAGGAGGTTCGGGGCAACTGTTGAGTTTTGCTAATAGGTTCGATAACGAGAGTCTCTTGGACTTGCAGTGAGGAATGGATATGAACAAAATGATGGTAGCTCGTGAGATACTGAAGGTGGCGAAAGAGTTGTTGGCAATAGAGTTTCCGACTCAGGATGCTATGAAGAAGTATTTGGATGAGCATCCTGATGCCGACAAGAGTAATCACAAGGTTGTGGAAACCAAGAAGGACGAGCCGAAGAAGGAAGAGAAGAAGCCGGAATCTGATAAGCCTGCTAACAAGAAAGATGTGGTTCGCAAAAAGATAAATGAATTTGTGGGAGAACATGGGGATGCCGCTTTGGATGTCGGGTATGCAATAATGAATGTGAGGAAGGTATGGAATGAGGTTGTTGGTAAGTTGCCGAAAAATCCGACTCAGAAACAGTGGGACAAGGCATGGAGTTCTGCTAAGCCAGAGGAAGCTGATCGTAGAACATGGTATGCGGCGGTGGCGGTGTATGGCGAGGACTGGAGAGAGTTTACCGGAGATTACGACGAGTTTACAGAAGTGCCCAAAGAAACGGTATGGGACGCATACGAGTTGGTTCAGGAAGAAGAGCAGACGAATAAGAAGGAGGAGAAAGCTAGCATGAACAAAATGATGGTAGCGGCAGAGTTGGTGAAGTTGGCGAAGATGCTTTCTGGCGATTGGCAGCCGGTTCGCAGGGATGTGGATGTGGGACTTCGGAATGTGCAGGTCAAGGATTCATTGACGAGCTATGCTCCGAGGATTACAGCGATAGTTAAGAACGAGGCGGTCAAGTTCTTGGGAGCACAGGAAATCCGTGTGCGTCCAGCCGACTTGATTAGGGTGTGGTCAAAGTATCTGGCAATGGTGGATGCGGAAATCAATGCCAACAAATACCACTACTACGTGGTGTTCTCGTTTGAGAGTACTTCGGGGACTCAGTTTATCGCTCTGAATTGCTCGGGTCGAATCGGCATTGTCGAGAGGACATACGACCTGACGGACAAGTTCTTGGGCGGACCAGCGGATAACATGGATAGCGCCATTGGAGCGGCTGAGAAACACATGAGTACGAAGGTTAGTAAGGGATATCAGTTGATGCCGATGGTTCGAGGCTAAGGGATTTCAGGGAGGTTATTCCTGATTGTGGTAGATAGCCCGATGCTCAATGGGCTGGCGGAGACGGAACAAACCGGACTTCGCTGAGGGTTGACCACGTTGATAGACCCTCTAAGAGCAAAAAAACGGAGGTGGGTTATGAGCAATTGGAATGGCTGGGGATCGAGTTGGAATTATAGTCGGTGGCTGAAAAACATCGCTCGTAATAGCAGGATAACGGAGTTCCAGCCTGCTGAAATCGGTTTTATTCGGACCTTCCTGAAACTCATATGGAATCCGATAACTCGGACAGGCACGAGGCCGTGGTTGGCAACTAAGTTCAACCAATTGTCGATGACGGCAACGGCAGACTACGCAGGCGATATAGACATCGAGCCGATTCATATCATCGTGAAGATGGTCGAGGTGGTCGGAAGGGACTTCAAGAAGATTCCGATTTCGAACTTCGAGAAGATAGAGGCAGACATACTTATCGCCGATACCGGTGACAGACGGCTCGGAACAAAACCGTATTTCGGCAACGTCGGAGGTTCTGTTGTCAGCGTGCCGTAAAGCAAACATGTTTTCCCCAGAGAGGCAATCCCTCTCTGGGGATTACTTAGTGGAGCTTGAGAATATGAAGGCATCAGGGCGGTTCACTGCAATATCCAAAAGGGTTGCGAGAGGACTAATAGCATACCTGGATGTTCCGAAGGGCGATGTGGTGGACCCCAAGAGACTTTTGGACAAGTTGAACAGGACGTTAGGTTGGTCCGTGAACGTAATGAATCTGCCACATAATTGGGGGTTCAATGATTCGTGGCAATTTTCCAAGCCGAGTTCTATTTATACTTCAGTGCATGATGGAGGAGAGTTCGATAGTAGTTGGCAGCCGGTGACGATTTTTGCTCATAAGGGAAACAAACCAGCTCCGAGTGGTCAGGGAGAAATTCTGGAGATTGACAAGATTTTGATTCCTGATAGTCTTATGGAAGATATAAAGGGAGAACGCAGGAGAGTTGTTATGTCAGCCGATGCTAATATGGCGTATGATTCCAAGAACAAGCACATTCGGGCATTGCTCCGAGATTTAGACAAGCAGCTTTATAAGCACGAGGCGAGGCAGGGAGCAAGGATGCAAGATTGGGGATTTGTGGGAGACTTGGAACACGTCGAAGAGCAGTTGACAGAGCTGTTGAGATTTATCGGCGGAGGGACTAGGGCGTCACGAGTATCCAAGACTTACGAGATGTTGATTCGTGACCCGGTTCAGAATAGGAGACTGTGGACTGAGATAGAAGATATGGCAGGAGATGTTTTCGATGCTCCTAGCTGGGAAGAAGAAGTGAATAGCGGTCGTACTCATACGATGATTCAAAACAAGTCGAGAGAGTTGGCAAGAATGTATGGCGATTCCAGTGTGGACATTCATGAGTTGGCTAAGACCATCGAAGAGATGATTTGGGAAGAGTATCATAATCAGTAGAGAATTTCATCGACGGAGGACCAGAGGATGAGCATGGACAAGACGACACAAGCTGTGGCGAGTGAGTTGTTGAAGATTGCGAACATGGTCCTTGCCAAGCCGCTGACGGCTGGATATACGGCTGATGATTTGTTTGATTCAGTGATGAAGGATATGTGGCCCGGTATGGGCGCAATGGTTGATTTTGGTTTAGATGGTTTTGGTGCTGCTGGCCGGGCAGATGCGCAAAAGCGGTATGAGGCTCTTTACTATCCCATCAGAGCAGAAGAAATTACCATGCAACAGCTTCGACAGGTGGTCGGGGATGGAGCTGCGATTACCAAATTGGTGAACCGATGCCCGTCGAATCCACATAAGGGAATCAGGTTCATCACTGTGTATGATGGAATGTAATGGATTTCCCCGGTGACGGGAGTTGCTGGGAGGAAAAACGGTGCCGGGAGGTCCGGTACTGGGAATAAAACAAAGTATAGATGGAGGTAGTGTATGGCAAACGAAAAGTTCATACTAACACGTAGGGAACTGCACTTCGGACACGCAAAAGAAACATTCCGTGCAGGAGCTGTCATCGAAGTCGATGAAGTGCATGGAAAGCTCATCGTAGATGGGCGGCACTTCCCTGATATTCGGGATGTAGATATCCTGAAGAGACAAGCCGAGCAAGACCCCGACAATGCGTGGATTGTTCCTTACTCCAAGGCAGCCTTGGAGGAAATCCGTAACTCGCAGCCAGCGAGTGCCAGTAAGCCAAAGAAGCCTCGTCCGGGCGAAGGTATGAAGATTGTCCAGTCCGATGAGGATTTGATGGACACGGACATCGACATCAGTGATACGCAGGTTTCCAAGATTAAGGCGGCTGAGAAGCTGGCTGACAAGGCGAAGGTCAAGAAGAATGGCATGGAAGTCATCCGGGGTGACGAGACGGTGGAGGAACGAATTGCCGCTCTGAAGGGCAAGTCGGATATTTCTTCCATGTCAGAGAGGGTCAGGCTGAAGGCGACAGGGTCAGCTAGGATGCCGGTGGTCAGGGATGATAGTCTGGGTAGCGTCGCCGGAAGCAAGGGCATGTCCATGAATGCTGGTCAGGCGTTGCCGTCCCGGGCGGAAGTTGAGGCCAAGACGGATGGGGCAAAGGCAACGGCGGCAGCTCGCAAGAAGGAAGTCGATGCCCTGAGGGCTAAAACGGCCAGCGAGGCGTCGGAGTTGGATGCCGAGTCATCGCTAGGGGGTGGAGAGTCTGAGGGGTCCCAAGGGGCACCCGAGGGCGTTTCCGGGGGTGATACGGCTGTCCAGAGGGAGAATGCCGAGCTGAAGGCGAAAATAGCGAAACTGGAAGCATTGGCGGCGGCTGGTGCTGTGAAACGGGGTCCGGGTAGGCCGAGGAAGGTTCAGAAGGTAGGGTAACCATGCTATTCCCGTTTCAGTGTCAGAAATGCGATAACAAGTGGGATGGGGACTACCCTATCGGCAAAGCGCCAAGGGTAGTTCCCTGTCCATCCTGCGGGGGTGCGGGCAAGCGGGTGTATGCGGGCCTGAGCATAGGGGTCAAGGTCGGATCATTCACCCGCCCCGCATCTTTCGGGGAACAGATGAAGGCGAGAAATGCGGCGGCTGGACACAGGATGAAGGGAAGGAAGCCCCCAGTTCGACTTGCTGGGTATCAAATGCCGGATGGGAAAGTTGTGGGAGCGTGATGGAGAAGGAAAACACAAGTGGGACAGTGAGTTGGGCTAGGGATTTGACCGGGCATAAATACGGCATGCTCACTGTCCTCTCCTTCCATAGCAAAGTGGGTATCAACGATAAGTGGCTTTGCAAATGCGATTGCGGAAAAGAGTGTGTCAAGTATGTGAGTAATTTGAAACAAGGCCATACGAAATCTTGTGGGTGTGTTTACAAGGCGACGAGAAAAGAAGGCGGGAAGAAAAACGCTATTGATTTGACTGGCAGGAGATTTAGCAGGTTGGTTGTCACTGAGAGGGTCGGAAGTAGTAGTCATCAGAAAGTAAGATGGCTTTGTAAATGTGATTGTGGGAACGAGAAGGTGATATTGAGTAATCATTTGTTGAACGGCAATACGACTTCTTGTGGGTGTGTCCACAGAGAGTCCATGAGTCAAATTGGTAAAGACAATGCGATATACGAATTGACTGGAAAGAGATTCGAGAGACTACTCGTAATTGAAAAGAGTAAAGACAGGTATGCGTCTTGGCGGTGCGTTTGTGATTGCGGCAAGGAAAAAGTTGTTACGACATCACAGTTGGTTGGCGGTAAAACAAGGTCATGCGGATGTCTTCAAAGAGAGGTGGCTAGAAAACTTCTGTTCAATCCGAATTTGACAGATGAAGAAAGAAGGCGAAGGGGACATCGTAATCTTCTCGTGCCGGGTGTTAGTTTGTGGCGCAAGGCCGTTATTGAACGTGATGGGAACGAGTGTGCGGTATGTGGTAAGTCTTTTTATTTTCGTTCGTGGTTGGTGGCGCATCATAAGGAGTCATGGAAAAATAATCCGGCACTGAGGTTGGAAGTGAAAAACGGCGGGTTGCTATGTGATATCCATCATAGGGAATTTCATCATAAGTATGGATGGGGCGACAACACGACAGCTCAATGGGACGAATTTATCGCTTCAAAACAATCAATGAGGGAAGCTATATGAGTGATGTAAATTCTGCCGTAAAGCTTTACAGAACTAGCGACCTTTATTTTTCCTCGTATCTCGCAGCTCTTGATTTTTCGTTAATAACGACGGAGAACAACAAGATGGCTGATGGGAGCAATAAGGTGGTGTTCGTGTTTAATATCCCGGAGGGCGAACTGCCGAAGATAAAGGCATCGTACTTTGGTGGAACGGGGACCATCAAGGTGCGCAAGTTCGTGGACAGTCTAAGGAGCTTGAAGTCGCTTTGCTTCGTGTGATGTAGGTTTTTAATACACAACAGGTTATGACTTGCATCGTGTTTTGTGTAACAATTCTTTTATATTCCGCTCATGGGTGGGAGGTGGAATATGGAAGAAAAGACTTGTACGCTATGCGGAAAGATAAAGAATGTAGGATGTTTTGTCATCGATAGGGGTGCAAAGGATGGAAGGTTTTATTGGTGTAAGGAATGTGCGAACAGGAAGCGTAAGGAATACTATCAATCTCATCGGGACCAAGAAAGAGCTAGTTCCTTAGCCATATACTATCGTAATGCTCAGAATAAGGATTTTCGAGAGAGAAGGAATGCCCGTCAGAGAGTGTATGCCAAGGATTATTGGAAGAGACCGGAGACTCGGTTGTTACTCAGGGCTCGTTATCATCGTCGGATAGCTGATATTGGATTTAGGATTTCTCGTCGATTGTCTTTTCAGGTTTGGTATTCTTTGCGTATGGTTCTGGACAGGTCTCAGAGAAAGAACGGAAGACATTGGGAAGATTTGGTGGGGTGGTCTGTTGAGGGGTTGATGGAGCACTTGGAGTCAAAATTCCAACCCGGAATGACGTGGGGTAATTACGGTGGACGTAGTGGTTGGCAAATCGACCACGTAGTGCCGAGGAGCTGGTTCAAGATTCAGTCGAGCGAGGATGATGATTTTCGTAATTGCTGGGCGTTGGAAAACCTTCAGCCTCGGTGGTCGATTGATAACGTTAAGAAGGGCAATCGATTTGCGGGATAGGTGATTTGATTTGTAATGATTTTTTGATATTGCCGCCTATAGGTAGAGAGTCGAATGGGCGGTCAGCATGAGGGGATGGCTGCTCAATGATTTTGAGTGGCCTGTTGTTTTTATGGGGTAGAATGATGGATAGGTTCGACACGATATCGATGAGGGTGGCGTTCGAGGTGTTGTCAAAAGAAAGACCCTCGGATGCGTTTGGAGCTTCTTAACTTTAGTGGGATAATGGAGGTATCCAGATGGGTGGAAGGCCAAAGGTGGATATGGTGGGACGGCGTTATGGCCGACTGGAGGTGTTGTCTTTTGACGGATCTGCGAGTCATGATAGATGGTGGCAGTGTCGTTGTGATTGTGGATCTATTTGTGTAAGGAGGGGCAAGGTGCTTCGTCGTGGTGAGTCTAGGTCTTGTGGTTGTTTGGCCAAGGATAGAATTCGTGTAAAGAATTTGGCGGGAAGGAAATTTGGTAGGCTTTTGGTGGTTCGGCAAAGTGGAAAAGAATCTGGTAGAATTTGTTGGGAGTGCGTATGTGATTGTGGTCAGACAAC
>Ga0315273_10013009_pt1 | contig 10680 bp, 12 predicted proteins | sample YL17G02_0_MG_FD_205753 | JGI IMG/M metagenome (GOLD analysis project Ga0315273, IMG submission 205753) | Sediment microbial communities from Yellowstone Lake, YNP, Wyoming, USA - YL17G02_0 | ecosystem: Environmental > Aquatic > Freshwater > Lake > Sediment | place: USA: Wyoming | collected... | reverse complement strand
ACGATCGTGTATCGCCAGGTACCCCAAGCGGTCTAGCCAATAAGGGGGGCGGGGGCCGCCGGTAGCCAGCCCTCGCCCACACCCCTCCTGCTACCGAAAGGGAGTCTCTAATGGCTACCGTCACCCTTTACTGCCCGGAGACGCCGGGCCTGCACCTCGGCCCCGGCGCCCCCGGTTCGGCCAACGTCATCGACTTCCACGACGGCTATGCCGAGCTGGATGACGAGGCGCCGGACTACCAAATGAAGAAGGGCTGGACCCACACCTTCGGCTGCCCGCCCATCCGCGTCCTCGAAATGGATGAGGTCCCCACCACGGACCCCAACGCCGTCAAGTGCCCGGCCTGCGGGGACGCCTTCGCGACGGACCGGAAGCTCAACGGGCACATCATGGGAGCCCACCGCAGAAATAACCCCGCATGAGAAATCGCGATAGGCGCTCCTCTTGGTTGGCAGCCTACCAAGCCTCCCACCGGGAGGAACGGCGCGCCTATCAGGCAGCCTACCAAGCCTCCCACCGCGCGGAGTACGCCGCCGCCCGTGCTGCTCATCCGGAGAAGCAACGCGCCTATGAGGCCGCCCACCGCGAGGAGATAGCTGCCTGCGCTCGCGCCTACCGCGCCGCCCACCGCGAGGAGAGGGCCGCCTACGCCGCCGCCTACCGCGCCACACACAAGGCCGACATACGGGCCAATAATCGGCTGCGCCGCTACGGGATCTCCTCGGAGGGGTACGAACGCCTGTTCGACGCCCAGGGCGGCGTCTGCGCCATCTGCGGCAAGCCGGAACCCCGGCGCAACAGTCTTGCCGTAGACCACGACCACGGCTGCTGCCCCGGCAGTCGCTCCTGCGGCGGGTGCATCCGGGGCCTTCTCTGCAGCCCCTGCAACACCGGCCTGGGCATGTTCGGCGACGATCCGCTCCGCATGATGGCCGCCGCCTCGTACGTGGGAGCATCCTGATGAGTACCACCTTGGCTAATCTACGCCTCAAGCTCAACGGGGAGATCGGCGTCGCGACCGACGGCGAGACGACCCCGTGGAGCACGACCGTCCGCAACAACGCCATCTCGGACGGCTACGCCGCGCTCTGGCGGATGGGCGTCTGGAAAACGGCTCGGCAGGACTACGCGACCGTCGAGGGGCAGACGGTCTACGCCACCTGCACGGCCCGTCGCCTGAACCGGCTTGAACTCCTCGACTCGTCCGGCAACGTCGTCTCCCGGCCCCAGGGCTTCCTTGAGCCGGACGGGTCGGGGACGGTCCAGCTCATCCTCCGGGCCGGTTGCGCCGTCGGCTACACCCTGCGGGTCTATGGCTGGACGGCCTACCTCTCCGTGTTCGCCGGTGACTCGACGCCCGACGACCTCGACGCGGAGTACAACCGCATCCCTCTTCTGAAGGCCAAGGCGATCCTGTACCGCCAGCAGCTCGCGCTGTTCGCGCGCTACGGCGAGCGGCAGGCCGTCGCGCCGGAAATGAACCTCACGATCGACCAGATCCTCGGCCTTGTGGCCGCCGCCGAACGGGAGTTCACCGATGAGTGCAGGGCGCTCTCGAACCTGCGCACTCGCGTCGGCCAGATGAGGTCGCTGTGAAAAACTCGCGGGCGACCTACGCCCACAAGTCTCTCGTCCTCAATGAGCACTACAGCGGCAACCCGCCGGTGTTCGACCGGACGAAGGCGCAGGACCACATCGGGATCGACCGCCTCATCGTCCGGCCCCAGTTCCGGGACCTCCGGGAAGGGCTCCACCTCGCGCAGGGCGGCACCGCCGGGCGGGTCCACAAGGGACTGCTGGCGATGCAGGCGCAGGGTCGCATCCTCGTCCCCGACGCCACGCAATCGGCATCGTTGGAGGACCGCGAAAAGGCTCTCAGGCTCGCGTTCGACCCCTACGAGTGCTACCGCGACTCGCCCACCACGGACGGCGTGTACGCCCTCTCGTGGCTGGAGCCGACCCTCGACACCACGAACTACCCGACCGGCTGGATGGACGTGACGCGCTACGTCCGCCCCGTGGCGCAACCCGAGACGCAATGGACGATCAACGACCAGTCCTACCGCTCGTGGGCGGTCGGCCTCGTGGCCCCCGACCCGCGGCTGTACGACACGGCCCTCGGCTCGACCTCGGTTGCCGCGGCCGGGCCTGCGTCGGTTGTCAACCACGGCACGATCCCCGGTCCCCTCCGCATCACGATCACGATGTCTGCTGCCGGGAATACGAACTTCACGATCACCCGCTCCGGTGTCTCCTTCGTCCTGAACCTCTCGACGATGGTCAACAACGACGTGGTGGTGGTCATCATGGAGACGTGCGGCCCGTTCGGGATCGGCAAGTCGATCAAGAAGAACGGCACGTCCGCGTTCGCCCTGAAGACCTCGGGGGCGACCACCTGGCTTGACGCCCCGGTGGGCACCACGTCGTTCACGCACGCCAACACCACCGGGATCTCCGCCGTCCTCTACGAGTGGGGAAGCGCGCGGCCATGAACGCCTCCGCCGCCGGGGCGTAGACGATGGCATTCCCCGCCGTCGCCGGGTACACATCCTCGACCTCAGTTGCCGCCGATCCTGTTACCGTCGCGCTTCCCTCGGGGATCACGGCAGGTGACTTGCTGGTCGTTCTGTTTGAGTGCGCGGGAGACAGCACGGTTACGGCCACGGGCTGGACCGTGCTGTGCAACTCGCATACGGCGACTAAGAACCTGGTCGTCCTCATCAGGACAGCGAACGGGTCGGAAGGCACCTCTGTATCCGTCGCCCACTCGGAGGCTGGGGTCTCGGCCCACATCGCGTACAGGATCACTGGATGGCTCGCCATCACGGCCGGGTCTTTCAACGACGCGGGTTCCGCCTCAGAGCAGCCCTTCAACGCCCTCACTACTGGCTGGGGTGCCGTAGACGCTCTCTGGTTCGCGGTCGGCGGCTGGTACAAGGCTTCAGCGATGGGCGTTTACGCCTACTCGACCAACTACACAGACGGTCTGTTGTCGGCTCGGAGTTCAGCCGTCGCCGTCTATGCGTGCCGGAGAGCCCTAAACGCTGCCTCGACGACGCCCGGCAACGTCATCTATGAGTCTACGGGCAACAGCATCGGGGTTGTCCTTGCTGTCTCCCCGGCCCCCCCCGCCACCAACGCCCCGGCCGGGCACGCGGCAGGGGCGGGCAGCGCCTACAGCCCCACGGTTAGCGGCGCCGGAACCACCACCTACGCGAACGCCGGGCTCGCGGAAGGCACGGGCACCGCCTACAGCCCACCGATCAAGTACGCTCCGGTCGGCCTCGCCAGCGGCACAGGCGCGGCCTACGATCCGACGACCACCGCCGACTACCCCTACGCTCCCCATCCGGGGGTTGCCTCCGCCACCGGCTCGGCCTACGCGCCATCGACGGCCTCCGGTGGTCCGCGGTGGGCCTGCCCTGCCGAGTACGTCGTGGAGCTGTTCGACTCCTCGGCCACCTTCGGGCCGAACGTCAAGCTCGCCGAACTGTGGGATCTCCGCAACCTCGGCTGGAGCCGCTACGACCGGATGCCCGGCCGGGGGTTCTTCACGCTCTACCAGTCCAGCCCGCACCTCTCCTCGATCGTCCCGATCATCACCCACGTCCGGATCACCCGCGTCGCCCCCTCGGGCAACGTGGAGGTGTTCAACGGGATCGTCTCGGACTACAACTCGACCGGCGATGACGTGATGTTCGACATCTACGACTACGTCTCGCTCCTGTCCCTGTCCCGGTCGGGCTACCGGACGATGTACCCCACCAAGCTCGTCGGGTCGGAGATCGTTTCGCCGCAATGGACGCTGGCGAAGAACGCCACCTACTCCCCGCTCGGCTTCGTCGCGACCGGGACCATCGAGGACCCGCTGGGGACCGACGACACAACCCCGATCAAGACGAACGCCCAGTTCGGGCTCATGGACCAGATGCGCCTCGCCCTGTTCTACGACATGACCGAGATGGGGCGGGCCAACACGAACCACCACGTCACGTTCGAGATCACCCGCACCGCCACGTTCACGTTCAACTTCTGGAAGAACAAGGGGACCTTGCGGGGCATCCCCCTCGTCCTGGGCGGCAGCGTGAGCGACTACGCCTACGCCCCGAACTGGGCGGCGCTGCGGAACGACCTCGCCACCCTCGGCACGACGGTCGGCGGTGGCGCGGCGGAGGTGGTCAAGACCGACGAAACCTCGGCCTCCGTGTTCACCCGGCGGCAGGACGTGTTCGCGATCAAGACCCTCGCCGGGATCGTCGGCAGCTCGGTGGAGGCGGACCAGCAGCAGGCCGTCGCCGCCCGGATGGTCAGGTCCGCCACCGAGGGCACCCCGGCGCTCTGGCTCACGCTGGTCCCCGGCGTCATCGAGCCCTTCACCGGCTGGGACATCTGCGACACATTCCCGGTCGAGATCGTCAACGGCGTGGACTCGATCACGGGCAACTGGCGTGTCGTCGGGGCGCGGGCCATCGTGGACGAGCCCGGCGAACGGACTCAGGTGCTGGTAGCGAAGGTGCTGACATGACCGAGCGCATGGACACCGCCGCGTACCTCGACGAGCTGGCGCAGACGCTGGCCTCGCACGGCTCCAACCTCGCGGCGTTGCGGATGGCCGAACTCGAACAGAAGGTGTCTCCCTCCCTCGCCGGGCCGGGACTCTCCGCGGTGGGGGCACCCCCCGCTGGCTCCCCCCCCGATGTGGTCGGCAAGGTCACTTGGTTCGCCGATGTCGCGAACGCCCTTGCCGACTCCACGTTCGAGCAGGTCCCCCTCGGCGCGCAGAGTCCCCTCCTGACGACCTCCTGGGGGCCGCTCGGCGAATACTGGGAGGGCCGGTACACCCTCAATAGCGGGACCGCCCCCTCTGCGTCTACTATTCAGATATACCAAGCGCAAGAGCGCGGCCACAAGGACAACGACCTCAACTCGTCCCGCGTTGGCATCGCAGCCTGGAACTATACCGGCAGTCCGATCACGGGTTCGGTGACGTATGAACTACGTTCACGGCCGGTCCCCTACGACCCAGGTTACGACGAACCCCCCTTCATGGTCGGTGTCGTGCGGGCCATCTCTAATACCTTGCCCGGCCTAGCGGAGGCCGAGGTGGAGTTGCGGACCGTCACTGGTTCGGATGCCTTGCGCGCGAACTCGGGGTTCGTTTCGATCCCTTACACGGGGGCGAAACTTCGGCCGCGACGCTATTGGACGGCAACGGACCCGACCGTCGTTCTGCCCGAGACCTACACTGACTGGTATATCGTCTTCCGGTTCAGGGTGGCCTACACCGCCATCGCCCACCTCGCCCAAGCAACCTGGGTCATCCTCTCCGAGCCGTCGATGGTGCAGGCGTGGTCTCCCGACCCCCCGCCCTACGCCCCTCTCCTTGGTGGCTGGGAACCGCCCCTCACGAAGGGCTGGCAGCCCTACGCCTACATGCCGGGCTTTGACGGTTCGGCTACCTACACGACGGCCCTCACGCTCGCCGCCGACGGCGGCTGCCTCGCCATCCCCGTGACCACCTCGGGCAGCATGCTCCTTCAACAGGTGAGCATCTGGAACACGGACACGTCAACCGCCCGGTCGTGGAACTGGGCACTCTACGACCGGCGCTGGTTTAGTTTCACGTCGGCGACCGTTCTCACGCGGATCGCCTACGGCACCACCGCCGACTGCTGGACCCCGACGGTCGCGAGCAAGCGAACCATCGTCGCCTACGTGCCGGGGACACTCCTCGCACCCGGCGCCTACTGGCTGGTGCTCCAGAACAACCACCCCACCAGTTCCTTCGGCGTGGGCTCCGTCGCAAGCGGCACGCTGTCGCACAACCGCGGGCAGACCAAGACCCTCACGGTCCCGGTCGGGGCAACACTCGATTTCACGGCGGCGACCTGGACTAAGACGACGGGGATCTACGCGGTGGTTCTTGAGGGCCGAGCGTTCGGCGAAACGACAGTGTTCTAGAAGGGGGCCTCACATGAAACGACTCATCGCTCTCGGATTTGCACTGGTTCTCTCGCTCGGCCTCGCCGGGGTCGTGTCCGCCGAGGACGGGTTGCCGTGGCCCACCGTTGACCCCGGCGTTCCCACCGATCCGGCCTTCCCTGAAGCCATCCTGACCGGCGTTCCCACCGATCGGGCTCCGGGCAACCCGGCCCCCCCAGGGAGCCCGTGGTGGTACCTGCCGCCCTCCGCCGGCTACGAGGGTGGGGTCGAGTCGGGCGCCGGTCTGGCCGGGACCTACATCGGAACGAGCCCGCACATCTCCTACGTCCCGGCGTTCCAGTACCAGGGGCTCTGGTCGGACCCGCAGGGCTGGTGGAGCTGTACGGCATACTCGACGGCGATGGCCGTTGACAAGGCCACCTATGGCGGCTCGCGGATCACCGGCCGCCAGATCCGCGCCCTCACGGGGGTCGGCCCGGACCAAGGGCTGACCCTCCCCCAGGTCATGCGGGCCACGGACATCCTAGCCGTGCCGCTCGTCCGCCCCATCGGTCAGTGGGCCGCGGTCATGGCCGCCCTCGGGCAGCATCGGGGCGTCATCCTCCAGGGTGACTACGACCAGATCCCCGACTCCATCAACGTGTCGAGCTTCGACGGCTACCACGCTGTCTTCCTCGACCGCCTCCACTCGGACGGGGTCCACATCTACATGATGGACCCCCTCCGGCGGGCCGGGCCGGTGTGGGTGGACGCCTCGATCCTGCGCAAGTTCGCCGAGAAGCTGACGAGGCAGGAAGGCGCCTACCCGATGGTGCTGTTCGCCTACACCCGCGCCACAAGGCTGCTCCATTGATGTCTACTGCCGAGCAGACGCAGTGGGCTTCCGTGACGCACCCCTCTGCAGTAGAGTTGACGGCGAAAGGGGTGACAGAACCGTGCCGATGAAGTCGAAAGCACAGAGGAAGTGGATGCACGCCACGCACCCCGAGATGGCGAAGCGGTGGGAGGCCGAGACGCCGAAGGGAAAGCCCCTCCCGAAGAAGGCCAAGAAGGCGAAAGGAAAGTAGACATGTTCGTGCTCCCGCTCTGGGTTCGCAAGTTCGTCGTGGACTTCATCGAGACCGGCCTCGCTGCCGTGCTCGCCCTCTCGTTCGTCGTCCCGGTCACCCTCGAAGCCTCCAAGACCGTCGCGATCCTGTTCGCCGCGGCCATCGCCGGGGCTCTCGTGGCAGCGGTACGGCGCGCCGTTCCCCCGGCCCTCATCTGGTTCAAGGGCGTGCTGGGCATCACCGCGTGACCATTCCCATCCTCGCCCCCGTCCAGCGTTGGTACTGTCCGAACTGCCGGGCTGAGGACGTGACCCACGAGGTCAAACCACATACGCGCTACCACACCTGTCCGAAGCTCCGCAACCTGTCGGCTCCGATGGTCCCGGCGGGCACCAAGGCGAAGGTCGAAGTCCACGAGCGGGGGGACTACATCGGCAAGGGGCTTCCCCGGCTCGATGAGAACGGCCGCCCACTTATGAACATCGAGACCACCCGCGACGAGGGCAACGACCTCATGGTCTTCGCTCCCACCGCGACCCTCCACGGAAGCGCATAGGAGAACCGACATGGCATTCGGAGCTGGCAGCGAGATCTTTACCCAGTTCATCAACACGGTCATGGAGAACTTCGCGGCCGTCAACCTCTCGTCGGACACCTGCAAGGTCGCGCTCTACAACGACACGACCACGCCGGACCAGAACGCGGTGGTCGCCTCCACGGCCTACGGCGTCGGCGCATGGGTCACCGGCAACGAGGTCACGGATGCGACGGGCTGGCCGGCCACGGGCAACCCACTTCTCACCCCGACCCACGTTGCGGGCACGGCTCTCTGGACCTACGACGCCCCGGACCTCGCATCCCTCGACTCGCACACGACGATCACGGGCACCTTCGGCTGCCTTGTCTACGACGACACGCTCGCCGCGGGCTGCGTCGATGAGGGGGTCTGCTACCTGAGCTTTGGCGGTACCCAGAGCGTTTCGGCAGGCACGTTCACCGTGGTCTTTAATGCGAGCGGCATCTTTGCCATCACATTGTGACCCGTTAGTCCGCTGCGGAGCGGACTAACCGACGCATCGAGAGGTAACACCATGCGCCGCTTCCTCGGGGCCGCCTTCATGGCGGCCCTCGCGGTAACTACGGACTGACATGGCCGAGTTCATCCGCATCGTCCTGAAGAGTGAGGTTTCAACCATGCGCCGCTTCCTCGCGCTCGCCCTCGCGGCGGGCCTCGTCCTGTCCGTCGCCGTGCCAGTCTCGGCGGTCAAGCCGGTTCCGGCCACGGCAACCATCGCGCTTGCCACGGCCGACCCGCACTTCGGCGGCATCGTCACGTTCACGGCCACAGCGCCGCGCCGGATCAAGGTCCCGCGCGTCGAAGTGCTCTGCTACCAATCCGGCACCCTTGTCTACGGGGAGACGGGCTCGCTGGCCCAGGCGCTCGGCGACGGTACCGATCTGCTCGGCTACTCCGGCTTCCTGCTCGGAGGCGCGGGCTCGATCTGGGTCTACGAATACCCGAACACCCCGGCATCGTGCGTCGCCAACCTGTTCTACTTCGACAACTCCGGCCCGATGCAACTCTTCGTCGTGATCGCCACGACGACGTTTGAAGCTGCGGGATGACCACTAACCTCCGCTTCCGCTCGGGGGCGGAGGTTGCTGTACCTGCGAGGTCCTGACCCGTGGCTGATGCGACGGTTCTCTACGCCGAGTCGCTGACTGGATCGGCGAGCAGCACGGCGTGGGTTGACCTTGCCTCCATCGCGGCCGGTTCGTTCACCGCAAACCATACCTACCTGATCCTCGCCAACCAGGCTTGCTGGCACGACAGTTCCTCCAACTACACGCGGGCGCGGCTCGTCCACGGCACGACCCCCACCGCCTTCGACGACGCCTCCCATTCATGGGAGGGGACGGCGGACTTCCAGATCCACGAACTGTCGTGGATGTTCAAGTGGACGCAGCCGGGCACCGCCGAGCTGGTCAAGCTCCAGATCAGTTGTTCCTCCACGACGACCGTCTACAACAAACTCTCCCAGATCATCGCCATCGACCTCGGCGACTTCACGAGCGGCACCCACTACGTCTGGGCCGAGGATCTCGTCGACTACACGATGACCTCGACGCCGACGGCCAAGGCGACGACGGCATCGTTCACCCCGAACGGCACCGATGTCTGGCTCTACATCGGCCACCAGATCGACAACTGCGCGGGCAGCATCTCGACCCCCTCCGGCTTCGAGATGTACGACTCGGTCGCGGGAGTCCTGACCAAGCACGCGATCGAGGGCGAAGACGCCGTCGACATCCGCGGCGCCAATGTCTTCTGGGTCGGCATCCCCACGAACGCGGCGCGCACGGTAGCCGTCCGTCCGGTCAACTCCGGCGGCAACACAATGCTGGCCAGCCGGGTCATGGCCCTCAACCTGACCACGATGTTCGCCCAGAACGCCTACGCGTACAGCACGACCGGCGTCGATCCAGCGTCCTACCCAACTTTCGGCACCGTCGGCACCGTCGCTCCGACCCCGAGCAGCACCGGCAACTGGGTCGTGCTGGCGTGGAGCATCCAGAACGTCAACGAGACGAGCACGGACTGGTACGCGCGGCTACAGATCGATGCCGCGGGCGGCGGACTGGTCAGCGATCCGGGCATTGGTCTAACGCCGTACATCGACAACTGGGACGCCACGGACGAGGGCGCGTTCGGCGCCTTCAATGTGCTCTCCCTGTCCAGCGGCGGCGCGCGGACGATCAACTGGGACTGGTCGCAGACCGCCGGTACGACGGGCCGCGTCGAGGACAACGGCGTCGTCGCGTTTAGCGTGGCGATGCCGAGTGCTGGAACCAACGCCCCCGCCGGTCACGCCAGCGGTACGGGTGCGGCGGGGGCTGGTGGTGGGATCGTCTCCCCGAACGCAGGGAACGCGGCAGGCACGGGCGCGGCGCTCGCCCCCTCCATCGTCACCGGGACGAGCGCCCTTGCCGGACTCGCTGAAGGCACCGGCGCCGCCTACAGCCCGCCGATCAAGTACGCTCCCGTCGGCCTCGCTTCTGGTACGGGCGCGGCGCACGCACCGCCCGCGTCAGTCTCCCCGAACGCAGCCGTAGCCTCGGGGACGGGAACCGCCTACCAGCCAGCGTCCAGCCTCAAGCCGAACGCAGGCGTCGCAGCCGCAACCGGCTCCGCCTACGCCACGGCGATGCAATACGCTGTCGCCGGGCTGGCGTCCGGAACCGGTGCGGCGTACTCCGCCTCCACGAAGGTTTCCCCGCCGGCAGGGCACGCCGCCGGTACGGGTGCCGCCAACGTCGCGGTCGTCAACCTCGCCCCGAACGCAGGCGTAGCCGCAGGCACGGGCGCCGCATCGCAGCCCGTGGCGAACCCCGCCCCGAATGCCGGCGTTGCGTCGGGGACGGGCGCGGCGTATCCCACAACGATGCAGTACGCCCCGGTCGGGTTGGCTGCGGGCACCGGGGCCGCCTACGGCGCGAGCGAGGCAGTCGCCCCGAACGCTGGGCTCGCGGAAGGGACCGGCACCGCCTACGAGCCCACGGTTAGCACCGGCGGCGCCACTACCTACGTCTACCCGGACTGTGCCTCCGGGACCGTCGAGGCCTCTGGCGCCTCCGAGAAGGTCGATGCCAACGCCTCGGTTGCCGCCGCGACGGGTGCGGCGCTCAG
>Ga0315273_10013008_pt1 | contig 10681 bp, 16 predicted proteins | sample YL17G02_0_MG_FD_205753 | JGI IMG/M metagenome (GOLD analysis project Ga0315273, IMG submission 205753) | Sediment microbial communities from Yellowstone Lake, YNP, Wyoming, USA - YL17G02_0 | ecosystem: Environmental > Aquatic > Freshwater > Lake > Sediment | place: USA: Wyoming | collected... | reverse complement strand
CTATAAAACAGCCAGGCATTGCTTCAATTTTCTTTCCTTCTTTGTATTTGTAAAGTATTTTTTTTATCAAGCTTGCAACATCTTTTTTGCTTAAGTTTGTTTCTTTGTTCACCCTTATTTCAATATGCTTTGGTGGATCAGGCATTCCGTAGAAAACCAGATGAAGAGCAACATCATCCCTGAGAGCGTGAGAAAGAAAAAAAGCATTTATTATGACATGCATTGCAATATCAAGCCTGCCGGCATCCATTAGATTTTTAATATCAAAATTTCCCGATGTTCTTGCACTTGATGAAAAATACACAAATGTTCTCATGAATATTTACTAGTATCTAAATATTTAAATATAATCTTAAGGTTGGTGTCTCATGGGAATTATTGATGGCGGGACAATGAGAGATTTGGCAAGAGCAGAGGTAGATATCTGTTTTACTTTTGAACCTAGAGGAACGGGTATGACTATAGAACAAATTCTTGAAAAAAGAGGCACAACAAACCCTAATTTAAGAAGATTAATGCAGGAAGAAGCAGATAATATGGTAAGACGAAGATTTCTTTTTTATGATAAAGATAGAACATATGTATTTTCAAAAGATCATCAGGGAAATTATTCTTGGCAACCTGCAACGATTATTGATAAATTGAGGGACTATTTTAGTCCTTTATTTTGCAATTTGAGAGATTTACCTACAGCTTTTTCCTAAACTGGTTGCAGTACAAACTCTGATTTTGCAAAAATTCTATCTTCTAAAACAACTCTATAAACTCCAATAAACCGATTATCATAAAATACACTAATTTTGTCTCCTTTTGTCATTTTTTCTTCTTTAACCAAATTTTCTTTGTAAATAGGCTGCCCCCTTAATATTTTTTCTTTGGCATCTTTTTTTATCTCGACAACAGGATATAGTTCAGAAATAACCTCTCCAGGATAAATAATATTTTTTAATAGCACAGCATTACCATTTTTGTACTCTTTAACAGCTGCTTCCAATTCATATAAATTTATAGAAGGATATTTTTTATCATTTTCCTCGAATATGCCTGCCCTTACCCTCCTTAATTCAAGCATATGTGCCCCAATCTTTAGGTGCTCTCCTAAGTCAGAAATTAATTTTCTTATGTATGTTCCTCCCTGGCATTCAACATGAAAAAGGATATTTTGCCCGTCTTTTTCCAGGATTTCAAATTTCTTTACTTCCCTTTCTCTATTAATTCTTGCAACTCTTGATTTTACAGGAGGAAGCTGCATTATTTTTCCTGTGAATTTTTCTTCTATAGCTTTCTCAATATCTTTTATAGCTAAATCTTCATGAATTCTCATAATACCCATATATTCTTTATCTTCTCCAAGAAAAAAACCAGTCAGTTTGCACGCACGGTTCAGTGCAATTGGAAGAACACCTGTAACTTTTGGATCAAGCGTTCCAAAATGGCTTGTTTTCCTGGCTCCGAGAGTTTTTCTTACAAAATCAGAGATATCAAAGCTTGTAGGCCCTGACGGTTTGTCAATGTTTATTATCCCAAATTCCAAAAGCTCTGAAATTGTTTTTTGTTGTTTGATTTTTTCTATGTCGATTTTCATTACAAATCCTCTTTGAAAATATTATTTATTTTTTTCTTTCAAGTTTTGAATCTTCTCTCTTTTCTTTATTATATTTAACCCAGATTAATCTGAAATGGGGGTCGTTCTTTAATTCTTCAAATGTTCCCTGAGAGATTATTTTACCATTTGAAAAAAGATAGATATAGTCAAACTTATCAAGCAAGTGAAGTCTATGTATGGAGGAAATTATAGTTTTATTTGAAAATTCTTTGAAGATATTGTCATGAATTTTTAATTCATTAAAACTATCTACGCTACTAGTTGGTTCATCAAGCAAGACAATATCGCTTTTTCTTGCTGCTAAAAGACCTCTTGCTAAAGCCAACCTTTGTTTTTCTCCTCCAGATAAAGATACACCCTTCTCCATAACCTTTGTATCAAGACCTTTTGGTAATTTTTCAATTACGGATTTTAATTGGGCCATCTCTATTGATTTATTCAAATCATGTTCACTTGCCTGCAAATTCATGGTTATATTATATCTGAAAGAATTGTTGAAGATTTCTGGTTCTTGAGGAATTAATGTTACTTCATCTTTTAGATGAAATATTCCTTGCGGTAGAATTATTCCATTGCAATAAATTTCTCCAGATTCCGGTTTGTATAGCCCCCTTATTAAAGAAAGAATAGTGCTCTTTCCACTTCCACTTTCTCCGACAAGAGCTATCTTCTGCCCCTTTTTGAAATTAAAATTAATATTATCTATATGAGTTATTTTACCTTCTTTATCATAAGTAAAAAAAATTTTTTTCATTTCAATATTTTTCCAATTATTTGGGAGGCTCGCAGATTCTGGTTCCCCAATTTTTTTAAATTCTTCATCCAAGGGATATGCTCCTTCAATTCTTGCATTTGATCTAATAATTTGACCATACAATTCAGCAAATCTATAATAGGTTTGTCCTATGTTATTTAGATATCCATAAAGCATGTAAAGGGTACCTATCATGATAAGTCCAGTCACTTCGAAATCATTATAAGATTTGTAAATAAGCACAGCCACAATCATTAATTGTATAGAAAGACTTGCGAACCCCCATTTCATTTCGTTTATTATTGAACTACTTTTGTATGCCTTAAAGGCTACTGATTGTTTATTTTCTAGTTCTTCTGAAACAGTTCTTCTTAGTTTTAAGGTTATTATTGTAATCACGTTACTAATGTAATCAAACATGGCCGATGAAAAATCATTGCTATATTTATTTAATTCTCTATATTTCTTATCTAATCTTTTATCAACTTTCGAAACAATGAATAATGTTAAAAAGGCGAAAACTAGCGTAAATAATCCTATTTGCCAATCAATTAAAGAAAGAATAATTATTGAGCCGAGAAAACTAATCACTGCATAAGTTATTTGAAATGTGTAAGAACTTGCAAATTCGTCAATGGCCCCGGAAGCCCTGTTAATCTTATCTATAGTGTCTCCAGAATGATTATCTTTATGCCATTTAATGGGTAATCTAAAAACTATTCTTAGTTTATCATTAATATAGTTCTTTTTAACATGGAATCCAGTTACGCTTTCCAAAACTCTTCCAACTCCATGAAATGCCCAAAATATCACCATTATAAAAAATAAAAGGGAAATCTTAAATAAAAGGACATTTAATTCTTCCCTAGATGAGATAATGTTTTGGATTGAATTAAAGATATTTCCTATAAGATAAGGTATAGTAAGTTCCACTAAACCGGCAATCACAAATAAGGATATATACAGGATGAAAATTTTCCTTCTCTTTCCTAAATAACCCCATTCCGTCTTTAGAACATTTACTATTGGAGATGTCATTTTCCTAATTTATTTTTAAATTAATTATAAAAGGAAGTTTTTAATTGTTTTATATTGAAAAGATTTAGATTATATCTCCCCCTTAAGATATTTCTTTCTTTTTTCTTCAGGGAATTTCTCAATAGCATATCTAAGCATTGTTCTTGGCATTTTTTTATATCTTGTAGAAAGGAAAAGTTCTAAAACAGGCAAATTTCTTTTTCCAATCTCTCTTAGCATCCATCCGACAGCCTTGTGTATTAAATCATGCTCATCATTCATCAGGGAATCTGCAATAAAAAGGCTTTCTCCGAAATTTCTCTTTTTTATGAATGCAAAAGTTGCAAGTATTGCAATTCTTTTTTCCCAAAGATTTTCTGATTTTGCCAAAAAACGAATAACGTGCGTTCCGTCTTTCAATGAATAATCTCCGACAATATTTGGTGCAGATAAGTCAACCAAATCCCAATTATTTATTCTTTTGGTATTTTTCATATAAAACTCGAAAATTTCCAGCTTTTTGAATTTGTCTTTTTTTGCTTTTTTGTATTTTTCGACAAGCATTATAAGAGCAATTAATCTGTATTCATGGATTTTATCATTCAACAACTCCTGAATATCTTTTAGCGACAGCTCAGAATAATTCTTTTTTGCAATAGCTCTTATCTGAGGATTACTAATACCAAGAAAAACATCACCTTCGCCATACTGCCCTTTTCCTGTTTTGAAATATCTTTTTGATTTTTCAGCTCTTTCAGGATTAGTTAGGTTTTTTAAATCTAATTTTAACTCATTCAAGCTCATGTTAATCATAAATTATAGAATGTTATAAATTTAATTCTAAATATCTTTTGGTTGGTAATAAAAGTTACTTCGCCAAAGCCATTCTTCCAAATGACCATGCTTGGGCGTTTGTGAATGGTTACTTCGCCAAAGCCATTCTTCCAAATGACCATGCTTGGGCGTTTGTGAATGGTTACTTCGCCAAAGCCATTCTTCTCTGATGCTTTGGTTGTTTGCTTGTTTTAGCAAGATGTTTTGCCTGTTTTGCAGTTGCTTTTTCCATTTTTTGCCCTGCTTCAATAACAGAAGCCTGCTTTTCTTTTTCCAACTTCTTCTCTTCGGCTTTTTCTTCTTTTGCTTCTTCTGAAACTTCCTGTTTTTCAGCTTCTTTTTTCTCAGGTGTTTCAGCAGTGCCTTTCTTTTCTCTTCTTTCCAGCTTTTCTTTCTTGAATTTCAATCTTTCAGGAAGCTCGGCAAGTTCTGCCCTTATGAAATCTCCGTCGACAAAAGCTTTTATTTTTACCTTTGAAGGAGGATTCTTTATTCCTCTTGCCCAGATAAATTCGTTAAGATATCTGTCTAGCTTTACTTTGTTAACGTCTCTTTCATAGAATTTCATGTGTTTAACCAAAAATATTTTTATTGCTCTTATCGACTTTGGAACTCTTTTGTAGCTTGCTGTTTTTTTGAATACTCTTCTTAAAGGAATTATAAATTCTTTTTCTTGCCTTTTCTCTTCTTTTTTTTCAACAGAAGTCTTGGGCTTTTCTTCTGTTTTTTCGACTTCCTTTTTTTCTTCTGTTCCTTCTTTTTCTAGTTTGATATTTTCTTCAGCCATTTTATTTTTATCCGAAATGAGACTTTTTCTGTCTTCTTGGTTTAACATGTAATTTTGTTCTTCTCCAGGATCTTCTGTATCTTGTCATTTTAGAAGGATGGACTCTTCTGCCTTTTCCGTATTTTTTAAGAACAGCCCACACAGGTGCCCATTTTGTCTGTCTAGCCCGCATTGCAAGAGTTGCTTTTTTTTGAGGATTTTTTATGCCCATTTTAATGAATATATTTTCTCCCTCCGTTTGCTGTTGCTGTTATTCTGCTAAACTGAGACATTGCTCCAGTATAACATCCTTCTTCATATTTTTCATTATTGTCTACAATTTCATCATCGGATTCCATCTTAATTCCCATTTTAAGTAAAGCCCTTTCATCCTTCATTAAAGCTAATAAATCTTTCATTGTATTTCCTCCAGGAATTTTTTTCCTTTTTCAGTAAGCTGCCTTCCAGGCTTTCTCTCTCTTACGCCTTTGATTTTCTTTGCGATTTCTGTAAATCCTGCCTTGTCTGCCTGCTGCAGAATTGTTCTGATTATTTTTCCGCCAGCTCTTCTGAATCTTTCCGGCTTCATGCCTCTATTTTTTTTGCTTCCATACTTTGTTCTTAACCTGTTGACACCAAGGATTTTGTTTTTGTAAACCTGCCTTAAAATGCTCGCAGCTCTTTTGTACCAGAAATCAATATCATCAATCGGCCTTTCTTTTGAAGGACTGGATTTTACATATTCAACCCATTCAGGAGCTTTGAATTCCGGAATTTTTTTTAAAGCTTCTGCTAATTTCAGATTATAGCTCTGAGATTCCAGTTCATAAACAGGATTTTTTTCCATTTTTATATGACCACATCTTACGATGTTAGAACCTTTAGGGTTTAGTCTAAATTACTCGTTTTTGCATATTTATAAAACTAATGTTTTTCAAAATCTCCTCCTCTTTAGTTATTCTTTCTGTTTTTAATATCTCTTCAAGAGCGCCCTCTTCTATTTCTGTTCTTATTGTGCCATTGGCTCTGGAACTGCCGGTAGTTATTAGTTTTTTATTAAAAAAATCCAGAAATACACTAACTGCTTCTGGTTGCCCTAAAAATTCTTTAAAATCAATGTTAATGTGATAAAAATCAAAATTTCCTGAATGAGCAATTACTATACCCTTTCCTTTAGAAACATAAAACCGTTCAAGATACTTTCTTACTTTAATCAATTGCCCGAGATTATCTAAATTATATACCCTTTTTTCCATATTGGATTCTTACCTGACTTTTCTTCTCCACTTTTTCAGAAATATAGTGAACCCAATTGTTTTGGCAGTATAATTTTTCCCGAGTTTTTCAAGGATTTCTCCGCTGTATTTTCTAACAGCTTCCTTGCTGTGCCCCGCACTTTTCAGAACAGAGACCTTAACATTTTCATGTTTTTTGAAATGGTCATTCAATGTAGAAATGAAATTCTCTGTTATTCCGTTTTTTCCTATCTGCACATGACTAAAGCTTGCCATCTTTATCTTCCGTTCCTTATAATTCTTAACGAATCTTCAAGACCTGTATAATGCCTAAAAGAAATATCTCTTTCCTTCAATTCTTGTCTTAATAATCTATCAATTTCTAATTGAAATATAGGGTTAGTTGACCTAACCTGATCAGATGTTAAATCGCCGTTATTTATAGGGACTAAAAATAAGTGAGCATAAGTTTTTGTATGAAGATTAATAAGCCCCTCTATTTCCGGTTGATGCCCAAATCTGTTTATAAGATACATATAATTATCAATAACCCCCCGGTCGCATACGAGAACATCAACATCCGGTCTGGCTAAAAATTCCAACTCTCTAGCAATCTGTGTATGAAAAATCCATTGCTGCGCTTCAAGAGTTGTATTTTCATTTAGTTCAAAGCCAATTTGCTTCGCCCTTCTTGCCACCTCTCCTAAATATTCTGCATTAATTTCCGCCTCTTTTAGACCAGCTACTAATTTATGGCAGATTGTTGTTTTTCTTGTTCCATGAGTCCCAATAACCGCAACTTTTATCATTGTTCAATTTTCAGAATATCTTCCTTTTTAACTATTATTGTTTTAGATTTCTTGACATTCCATGTTCCTGGCTTTAATCCTTTTGATTTTGAAATGTTTTTTCCTGTAAAAATATTAACAGCTACATTTGATTGGTTGTCTCTCCAGTCTTGACTATATTTAGCAACTAACGCCCCACTCATGTAAACATCTTCCTTTGACGGATTAAAATTATCAATAACCCCAAAAGGACTGCCAGGAGCAGCAGTGTGTAAAATTAAATTTATCTTTCCCTTAAACTCTTTCATTAATTTGTCATTACTATTTTCATCTTTTCCCAAAATTATTTTTGTCCCTGATTCTAGAGTTTTTTCACGAAATTTCATTTCTTCAACCAGTTATTGACTATTTTTAAAGATTTTTTCTGATTAGACCATTTCAGCATTTTCAGTGCTGTTTTGAAATCAGCCCATTTATAGCTGTTGTGCTCTTTTTTGTCAAGTTTAACTTTTCCTTTTTTTACTTCTGATGCATAAAGCTGAAACATCTGTCCGATAAGTCCTTTTCTGTCAGGAAGAACTTTGTGGTAATAATATTTTCCAAAGAAATTAAATTTTCTGACCTTTAAGGCAGAATGCCCTGTTTCTTCTTTTAATTCTCTTTTTGCAGCATTAACTTTTGATTCACCAGGTTCTATTTTTCCTTTTGGAAATTCCCATCCAATCCAGTGAAGCTTTCTTTTCAGCAAAAGATATTCAATTCCTTTGCTGGTTTTTGAATATGCAAGAACAAAAACAGCTTTTCGGTATTTTGCCATTTTAATCGCTAGGAGTAAACTTTGTTACAATCATTATAATCAAAACAGAAACAATTGTTACAATTAGTGCATTTATTAGCAGGCCCTGCACAGGACTGTGGCTCGTTATTTTTGACATTACTTCTGTTATAACATCTTTCCAGGAAAGAGCTATCAAAAGACCAAATGCAGCAACTATAGCTGTGCTTATTGATTTTCTTAGTTCACGATTGAATTTTTTTGTTGATTCCAGCACTCTTTTCATTTTATTTCCAAAATTCTATAGCTTCTTTTAATTCTTTATGGTTTTTAGAATATTCTTTTAGTGTTTGTTTTTTCATTACAGCATCAACAGCCTGCCTTATCGCTTCTGCTCCTGCAATTGTTCCAGAAGGATGACCATGAACACCACCACCTGCCTGAATAATAATGTCTTTTCCAAGATGTTTCATCAAAAATGGAACATGTCTTGGATGCAATCCGCCAGAACAAACAGCAAACACAGATTTTATCTTTCCCCATTTTTGGTTAAGCCGAAGTTTTGTTGCTTTTACAGAACTTTTCTCAATTTCTTCTTCTATTTCTTTTATATCTTTAATATCTCCTTCAAGCTTTCCTATACCTGTTCCTATGTGGATTTGATCAACGCCGATTAATCTTGCGAAATCAGCCAGAACCATCATATTTATCCCCTGATTTGGATTTCTGTCAAAAGCAGCATGCATTGCACGATGTGCATGGATTGCAAGTTTGAAATTAGCTTCTCTCAGTGTTTGCAGTGCAGCCCAGCCAGCTGTAAGCATATCAATCATTACATATTTACCCCCTAAATTTTCTGCAAGCTGCGCCCTCTTTATCATCTCCCTTGTTTCAGCTGTTACATTTACAAGATAAGCTTTCTTTTCTCCTGTTTCGCTTTCTGCCAGGTCTGCTTTTTCAAGAGTTTTTGCAAGCCTTTGCTCAAATTCATTAAACTTTTGAGAAGCGAGATTTTCATCATCTTTTACAAAATCACATCCGCCTATCCAGGATTCATATGCAGACTCTGCATGATCTTTTGTTATCAGTCCGAGCTTTGGTTTTATGATTGTTCCAACCAACGGCCTTGTTTTTATTTTCATCATTTTTCTAATTCCAGGAATTCCATATTTAGGGCCTTCAAAACTGCTAATAATGCTTTTTGGAAAACTCACATCTTCCAAACGTAGAGATTTTACAGCTTTCATTCCGAAAATATTTCCTGCAATGCTTGAAAAAATGTTTGGAACATTGTCAGACTCAAATAATTCTTTTGGATATGCAATTTTTATATAATCGCCCCTGATTGAGAAAACTCTTGCACCCAGTTTATTCACATATCTCTTGGATGTTCCTACTTTTGTCCAGGTTCCTATGCTGCTTTCAAGTGCAACAGCATTTGCAGCTTTTTGAAATTCCTTTGGATTTGCCGGCTTCATTTTCAGCAGGCAGATTAAATCATCTTTCGGCTTGTATTTCAAATTTATAAATTCAAATTTTTCTTTTATCATTTCACCCTTTTTTTACATTTGCTCCTTTTTCAGTATCTTCGAGAACATAACCAAGTTTATTAATTTTGTTTCTGATTTCATCCGCTTTTTTCCAGTTTTTGTTTTTTCTGAAGTTTTCTCTTTCTTCTGTAAGGGCAAGGATGCCTGCAGGAACAATTATTTTTTCTTTTTTCAGAAGATTTAAGCCGAAAACTTCATCCATTTTTTCGATTGTTTTCAGTTTTCCTTGAGCTTTTTCATCGCGAAGAAGCTTCCAAAGAACAGCAAGCCCGCTAGGGAAATTTAAATCATCATCAACTTCTTTTTTAAATTCCTTAAGATATTTTTTATTTATCTTTTTATCATTTTTAATTTGAGAAATAATATTTTTTAATCTTTCAACAGAATTTTTTGCTGCAATAAGTGCTTCTTCTGAAAAATCCAAAGGTTTTTTGTAATTTGTTGAGGCAAAGAAATACCTTACCGTTTCTTTATTATATTCTCCTAGTAGTTCTCTGGCTGTTTTGAAGTTTCCTTTTGATTTAGACATTTTTTCTTTAGATATATTGAGAAATCCTGCATGAAGCCAGTATCTCACCATTGGTTTTTTTCCAGAAATAGATTCCATCTGTGCAATTTCAGCTTCGTGATGCGGAAAAATTAAATCTATCGCTGCCCCGTGAATATCATATTGAGGTCCGAATTCTTTTTCTGTAATTGCAGTATCTTCAATATGCCAGCCAGGTCTTCCGTCACCAATTTCTTTTGATTTCCAAATTGGTTCGCCTAGCTTTGAAAATTTCCATAGGCAGAAGTCCCCAACATTTCTTTTTCCTTTATTTTCATCAATTCTTGAAATAGAATCCTCTTCTCCAAGAGAAGTTCTTCTTGCTAATTTACCATAATCTTTGTCCTTGCTTAAGTCAAAATACCAGCCATCTGAAATTTTGTAAGCATAACCCTTTGTAATTAATCTTTGTACCTGCGAAATAATCCCTCTTATGTAATCTGTTGCTAGAGCATATTTATTTACAGAGTTAACTCCAAGAGAAATCATATCTTCTTTGTAGAATTTTTCATATTTTTTGCTTATCTCTTTCCAATTTTCTCCTGTTTCTTGGCTTTTTTTTATTATCTTATTATCTATATCTGTGATATTTTGTAGATAGAAGACTTTGAAGCCGCGAAATTTTAGATATTTGGCAATCATATCAAATTGAACATATGTTTTTGCATTTCCGGCATGGATATAATTGTAAACAGTAGGTCCGCAGACAAACATTTTGATTTCTTTGCCCTTTATCGGCTGAAAGTCCTCTTTTTTTCTTGTTAATGTATTGTATACCTTAATCATGATTCCTTAAAGAAAGAGCAATT
>Ga0315273_10013006_pt1 | contig 10681 bp, 10 predicted proteins | sample YL17G02_0_MG_FD_205753 | JGI IMG/M metagenome (GOLD analysis project Ga0315273, IMG submission 205753) | Sediment microbial communities from Yellowstone Lake, YNP, Wyoming, USA - YL17G02_0 | ecosystem: Environmental > Aquatic > Freshwater > Lake > Sediment | place: USA: Wyoming | collected... | reverse complement strand
CTTGTCGGTCTTGCTCAGCGTGAATTCGAGCCCCAGGATGGCCTCGAAGTAGCGGTCCGGACCTTCCTGAAAAAGGATCTTTTCGATGATGCCCGATGAGTTGGAGGAGACGACCAGCAGGATATGGCGTTGAAAGAGCAACAATTTCCGCCCGTTTTCCATGGTGATCGGCTTATCTCGAGGCCCGAGGTTTCCAGTCGTTACCGGGGCCGGTGCATGGCCTGGTAGCAGCGATAAAGAATGGAGAGAACCTCGAAGGGCTGCTCGATATCCGGAAAGGTCGGTACCCCGCGGGGTTCGAGGTAGGCCTTGCATTCCTCCATGCATTCCTTATCGGCGCTGAAGGTGACGAGAATCAGTTTTTCCGGATACTTATGGGCCAGATCCACGATGAAATCATAGGACGGGATGCCTGTTTTTCTCGTCAACATCAGGACCGGGACGACGGCATGGATGTTCGGGTCCCTGAGCACCGCCTCCGTGCCTTCCCGGTATCCGAACTCTACACCGTGGGTCGTGGCGGCGGGCCAGATGTCGACGGGATTGCGCATGCGGATATAGGGAGGACTGATCTCCTGGAGCCTCCTGTTGTTCTCGGGGGCCAGGTCCGGCACCGCCAGACCCATACGGATGCACAGATCGGACAGAACCACGAGCATCGCGCCGGAGGGAGCGCTGAAACTCACGCCGTTTCCCTTCGGCAGGGGCAGCATGGAGAAGCCCTTGGCGGCGAGAATCAGGTGCGTGTAATCATAAATCCTGACGACACCCGCCTGTCGAAGCAGTCCGTCGACGATACGGTCCTCCGAGGCCAGGGCCGCCGTATGAGCGACGGCCGCTTTCCGTCCTGCATCCGTGGCGCCGCCCTTCAGGAGGACCACCGGCTTGCGGCGTGTAACCTCGCTGGCGAGTGCCATGAATAGCTGGGGCCGCTTGAAGCTCTCCAGGTACATGACGATGGCGGTGGTTTCCGGATCGTCCGCCAGATACTCCAGGGCATCGCATTCGTCGATGTCGATCTTGTTGCCCAGCCCGAAGACCCTGCAGACGCCGAAGTGCTCTCCCGTGAGGATGTATTTCAGGGTGTGGGTGCCGAAATTACCCGTCTGGGCTATGAAGGAGACCTTGCCCCGGCGGATTTTTCCCTCCGGGAAGAAGGTGGAGGTGAAATTGTGGGGCGTCGACGTGTGGCCCGAGGTGTTCGGTCCGATCACGCGGAGTCCCTTCTCCTTGATGATGCTGATGAGTTTTTTCTGCAGTTCCTCTCCGTGTTCGTCCACCTCGGCGAAACCGCCCGCCGCCAGGACAAAGTGATGAATGCCCTTTTCGGTGCAGTCCAGAATCGCCTGCGGTGTCGCATTGGCGGGCAGGATGATGATTCCCAGGTCGATCCCCTCGGGCAACTGGGCAATGGAACTGTGAACCGCAATACCCAGGATTTCCCCCCCCTTGGGGTTGACCAGATAGAGCTTCCCGCCATACTCATTGGCAAGGATGTTGCTGATCACCTCATGTCCGGGCTTACCTTCAACGGCCGAGGCCCCGATAACGACAACGCTGCGGGGTTCGACGAACTGGCGGAGATCTTCTCTCATACTATCCTCCTCGGTGCGGTGATGCCTAACATGTTTGAACGTTTCTTCAGGATTCGGGGGGACGATGCTGTATTTCCAAGCCGTGCTCTGCTTGAGGAATTGCTATCGGAAAGGCGCTGAAATGTCAAGCTAAAAAAGGGGAGACAGCTCGAATCTCCGCAAGGACATTGCCTTTGCCGTTCCGGGGATGTTTTTGAGCCTGCGCTTTTTTTGCCTGTTGCAACTAAAGGTCGTCCTTGCTATACATTCAGCAAATCATATCGGCAGGGTTCGAACTGAAAAGAGGGTGGATGATCCGCTCCGTGCAATTCCGGCAGGAAAGAGGGTGCACGACAGCATGGGTCGACAAGCCCGGAACTTCACAACCAGATGAGGAGGAATGAGTGATGATCGGATTGGTAGCAAAGCTGAAGGTCAAGGAAGGAAAGATGGAGGAGTTCATAGAACTGTTTCAGGGCTTGATTACCCATGTACGCAAGGAAGAGGGGACCTTGTTTTACACGTTGAACAGGGACAAGGCCAATCCCAACACCCTTGTGGTCATGGAACGCTACCGGGACAAAGAGGCGCTTAAAGCCCATTCCACCTCTCCCCATTTCATCGAAGCCTCGGGGAAATTCGGGGCCTTTATGGACGGGCCGCCCGAACTGAGCATACTGGAAGAGATCGCTTCGATCTGACCGGGCTTGCACCCCGAACAGGGACAGCGCCCTGGAATTAATCCTGCGTCAGGACGTTGGCTCCATCTCGAGACAAGATACCGATCACCCCGGGCCCGATGCCTTCCGGAGGGTCCGGGGTGTCAGATCTTCGGCCCCGTCGCTCTCCTCCATCACTACAACAGGAAGAGAGGCCGCAGCAGGCGGAAAACATTTTTGTTTCGGAGCAGGCTCAAAGAACAATAATGAATAGCGCAAGGGTATTGACGATGATCGAATATTTCAAAATGAGCGGCAGCGGGAACGACTTTATCCTCATCGACAACATGGACCGAGGCCTTGCCCTGGAAAGTCCCGGTAAGTTCGCACGCGCCCTCTGCAGGCGCAAGGTTTCCGTGGGCGCTGACGGACTCATTCTCATCGAACCGTCGGAAACGGTTGCCTTCCGCTGGCGTTTCTTTAACGCCGACGGCAGCGAGGCGGAAATGTGCGGCAACGGCGGCCGCTGTGCCGCCCGTTTCGCCGTACTCAAGAAAATTGCCGGTGAGGAGCTCTCCTTCGAGACCCAGGCCGGGATCATCGACGCCACCGTGCGGGGCGACACGGTCAAGCTGCGGCTGACCGAGCCGCGGGACCTGCGGGTCAATCAGGCGATCATGCTGGAGGATCGCTCCTTCGAGATCAGCAGCATCAACACCGGCGTCCCCCATGCCGTTCATATCTTCAACAACCTGGAACATCTCGACGTTTTTCATCTGGGACGAATGATCCGTTACCATGAATCGTTCCAGCCTGCGGGAACGAATGCCAATTTTGTGGAGGTCATCGACAAACATACCATCCGGGTCAGGACCTATGAGCGGGGCGTCGAGGACGAGACCCTGTCCTGCGGCACGGGGGCCGTGGCCTCGGTCCTGATCTCGTCCTGGAAGGGTCTGGTCGACTCCCCCGTGAACGTCCGGGTGCGCAGCGGCGAGGTTCTGCGGGTGTATTTCCGGAAGAAGGATGGCGGTTTCCAGGACATTTATCTTGAAGGAAAGGTCAAAGTGATTTATCAAGGTCTCCTCTGGGATGAGGCCTATGCGGAGGCCGGTTGATCCCGGCATCGCGACCGGCGCCTCCCCGGGAACCTCCCTGCGGGCGGCGATCAGCCTGCTGAGGAGAAAGAAAGCGACTGTGGAACCTGCTGAGCGTCTGAAAAAGATCCCCCCCTACCTGTTCATGTCCTTGAGGAAGAAGATTGCCGGGGCCAGAGCGCATGGCATCGACGTCATCGACCTGGCCATCGGCGATCCCGTGGAGCCGGCGCCGGAGGCCGTCGTAGCGGAGTTGTGCCGGAGGGCCGTCGAGCCCGCCAACCATCGCTATCCGCTCGATGAAGAAAAGGGGATGCTGGCCTTACGCAACGAAGTGGCCCGCTGGTACGGCGAGCGTTACGGCGTTTCGCTGGATCCTGCCAGCGAGGTCCTGGGATTGATCGGCTCCAAGGAGGGGTGCCACCATTTTGTCCTGGCCCGGATCAACCCCGGCGACGTGGTGCTGATGACGGACCCCGGCTACCCGGCCTACCGGGCGAGCATCCTGATGGGCGGCGGAGAACCCTATACGATGCCCATCACGACCGCCAACGGTTACCTGCCGGTATTCGAGGACATCCCGGCATCCGTGCTCAAGCAGGCCCGGGGGATGTTTCTGAACTATCCCAACAACCCCACCGGGGCCTGTGCAACCCCGGCCTTTTTCGAGCGCGTCGTGGCCTTCGCCAAGGCGAACGACATCGCCGTCTGCCATGACAATCCTTACAGCGAAATGGTCTTCGACGGCCAGAGACGGCTGAGTTTTTTGATGGTCCCGGGCGCGAAGGATGTGGGGATCGAGCTGAATTCCCTGTCCAAACCCTACAACATGTGCGGATGGAGGCTCGGCATGGCCTCCGGCAATCCCGGCCTGATCGCGGCCATGAGCAAGGTGAAGGAAAACACGGATTCCGGGATTTTTAATCCCATCCAGTACGCGGGAATCCGGGCCCTGGGCCATGAGGGTGCCACCATCGATCGGATGGTGGGCATTTACGGCAGGCGCCGGAAGATGGTTATCGACACGCTCCGCCGTATCGGGATCGACTTCAGCCCGCCCAGCGGGACCTTCTACCTCTGGGTCCCCGTTCCGACGGGCATGACCTCCCAAGGATTTGCCGAGAGACTCTTCGACAAAACGGCCGTCGTGACGGCGGCGGGTACGGCCTACGGCCCCCATGGCGAAGGATTTATCCGGATTTCTCTCACCGTTGCCGATGACAGACTGGCAGAGGCGATGGGAAGGATCGAAAGGGAATTCTCACGATGAAGGGCCTCGCTTCCCAATACCGGTTTTTACGACTTGCCCCCCGGGGCTTCCCGGTGATCGCCAAGCCGGCCGGCGGCATGATCGGATCGGGCGGATTCAGGATCATGATCGTCCTGCTTCTGCTCGCCGCCAGCCTCATCATGGTCCCCCTTTCGGGGGCGGAGACGCTCCACGACCGGTCCCTCCGGAAACTGCAGGATCGGCTGGCGAAGACAAATCCGCAGGACTTCACCTTCATCGTCGTGGGCGACAGCCGCGACGGCGACGAGATCTTCCGAAAATTGCTTGCCACTGCCGCCTCTTTCAATCCCCTTTTCCTCCTTCACACGGGCGATATGACTCGGAATGGTACGCCTGAGGAGTATGACCGGTTTCTCGGGATTGTCAACGACACCGTTCCGGAGATCCCCCTGTTTGCCATCATCGGCAATCATGATATCGACCGGAAGGGCATCCCTGAGGGAACTCAAAAGAGATCCTATACCGACCGGATCGGTCCCCTGTACTATGTCCTCGACATTCCCTCCCTGGAGCTGCGCCTCGTCGCCCTGGACAATTCGGACTACCGCCTCAGCGCATCGCAGTTGACCTACCTTCGGGAGAAGCTGGAGGAAAAAGGCGCTTTGCGGATTGTGGCAATGCACGTCCCGCCCGAGGTGGGGCGGTGGAAAGGCCATGGCTTCGTGAAGGGGAAAACCGATTTGGTACAGGCGCTTGCCGAGCAGAAGGTGAATCTCGCGATTTTCAGCCACTACCATCTTTATGACGACGACGTCATCCAGGGCGTCCGGTATGTTCTCTCCGGCGGCGGCGGAGCCCCCCTGCACTTTCAATTCCCCTTCGGTCAGGCCGCTTACCACATCACCGTTGTCCGGGTGCACGAAGGCGTGGTGTCCCACAGCATGGTCCGCCTTGCGGATTGAAGACAGGAGAGCAAACCATGCGTCATGATTACGTTGCCGAACGGGAAGAGGGCCTGCTTCTTGTCATCGACCTGCAGGAGGCGATGGCAAAGGTGATCGACGGGTGGCAGGAAACGGTCCGGCGGGTCAATCAGTTGATCGGCGCCTCCGAGATCCTGAACATTCCCCTCCTTCTGACCGAGCACTATCGGAAAGGCCTGGGCGCGACCCTCCGGGAGGTCGCCCTGGAGGAGGGGAAGGCCACCCTCTTTCAGAAGGAATATTTCAGCGCCTGTTTGGAAGATGATTTCCTGAACACCGTCAAGGGTTTCAACCGCCGGCAGGTCGTCGTTGCGGGCATGGAAACCCATGTCTGCGTGCTGCAGACTGCCCTCGATCTCATCCGGGCCGGATACCAGGTGCACCTGGTGAGCAACGCCGTCGCTTCGCGGTTCCAGGAAGACCGGCAGGCGGCGGTGGACCTACTGAGGGCGGCCGGGGCCGTGATCACCACGACGGAAATCGTCATCTTCCAATGGGCGCGCCGCTCCAACACGGAGATTTTCCGGAAACTGCTGCCGATCGTCAAGTGAGGGCGCCGGCAAGACCTTGCAAACACAAGGATACTCTCGAAACCATCAGTCTTAGCAATAAAGGAGGCGCGATGTATTCCCTTCAAGAGGTAATGGCCGCAAAAAGTATCGCCGTTTTCGGCGCTTCCCGGGATCCCCTGAAACCCGGTTCGGCACTGATTCAGACCCTCAAGGACACGGGATTCCAGGGCGAGGTGGCGGGGGTCAATCCCCAGGGCGGAGAGGTCTACGGGATCCCCCTGTATAGAACCATCGAGGACGTCCCTTTTACCGTGGATCTCGCGGCCCTGATCATTCCCCCGGCGGCGGTGCCGCAGGCCCTGCGGGCCTGCGCCGGCAAGGGCGTCAAGGGGGTCGTCATCTCTTCGGAAGGATTTGCCGAATCGGGTCCCGAGGGAAGACGATACCAGGAACAGGTCCTGGCCATCCTGAAAGAGACGGGCATGCGGTGTTTCGGACCCAATACCCTGGGAATCGTCAATACGGCCACCGGCCTCACCACCTCCTATTTCGCCGACCGGCGCATGCTGAAACCCGGGTCCATCGGCTTTGCAGCCCAGTCCGGTATCTTTGTGGGTGCTTTGCTCAGATACCTGGGTTCCTGGGGAATCCATATCTCCAAGGGATTCGGACTGGGCAACAAGGTAGATGTGGACGAATCGGATGTTCTCGACTATTTCACCGACGATGAACAGACCCGCACCGTAGGGCTCTATCTGGAAGGGATCCGCGACGGCGGGCGGTTCATGGAGGTGGCCCGGCGGGCCACCGGGCGCAAACCCGTTGTGCTGCTGAAGGGGGGACGGTCCGTGGAAGGCGCTCGGGCCCTTGCCTCCCATACCGCCAGTTTGGCCCTCGATGACGCTGTCCTCGACGGCGTTGTCCGCCAGGCGGGGATCCTGCGGATGCAGGATATCGAGGAACTGCTGGGAACCATCATCGGGTTCGACTGGACGCCCCTGCCCCGGGGCAACCGTATTGCCGTGGTGACCTACAGCGGCGCCCAGGCCATCATGTGCATCGACAAGGCCATGGAACTGGGCCTGGAGTTGGCCAGATTCACTGATGAAACCCAGAAGAAGCTTTCCGTGGTCATTCCCACCGGCTACAAGAGGCAGAATCCCATCGATATCTTTCCGGACATGATGGCCCTGGGATTCGAAGCGACGGCCCTGGGAATCCTGAAGGCGCTTATGGAGGACGAAGGCGTTCACGGGATCATCTTCATCTCCTTCGCCATCTTCGGATCGGACGCCTACCTCCCCATTGTGGAGTTGCTCGAAGGCAGGATGAACAAGCCGGTTTTCTTCACCACCTTCGGGGCCAGAGAGGACGTGGAGGCCTGCAAGGAACTTCTGCTCGCGCACCGGGTGCCCTACGTGTACATCCCCGAAACCGCTGCCCGGGCCATGGCCCACATGTGGCGACATGCCCGAAGAACCGGTATCGCCTGAAAAGAGGAGATGTATAAAGGCAACCCTAAAATCCGCTACAAAGACATCGTCAAACGGTTCAAAATTCGGTCCGTCCAAGGGATCGAAGACCTGGCCCTGTATCTGCTGTCGAACATCGCGCGGGAGTATTCCTTCACCGCCCTGTCCGGGGTGACGAAGTGCCGCAGTGTTCACACCGTGGATAAATATATCCGTTATTTGCAGGAGGCCTACCTGGTTTTTTCACTCCTGCGCTTTTCGTTCAAGGTGAAGGATCAGGCGGGGCATAACAAGAAAATCTACTGCACCGACAACGGGATGGCGGTATCGGCGGGATTCCGTTTCAGTGCGGACCGGGGGGCGCTCTACGAAAGTCTCGTGGCCATCGCTCTGAAACAAGAGGAAATCGCCGGCCGGTCTTCTCTGTTCTATTGGCGAACTCCGCAGAACGAGGAAGTGGATTTTGTCGTTAAAGAGGGCTTGCAGGTAACGTTTGAATTTACTGATGGAGACGCATTTAACGTCGACATCGAAGACTATCATTAAAGGATTATTTATGAGAACGCGAAGAAGACCTCCTTCACATCCGGGATCGATTCTCAGGCTTCATTATTTGGAACCGTCAGGCATTTCCGTTACAGATCTCGCAAAGGAGCTGAGATTGTCGAGAAAAACGGTATCCAAAATATTGAATGAGCGAGGCGCTGTGACAACGGATGTTGCATTGCGGTTGTCCAGAGCCCTGGATACGACCCCTGAATTATGGTTGAACCTTCAGAGAAATTACGACCTCTGGCATACGGCAAATGAGACAACTGACTGGCAGACGATAAAGCCCATATTGAAAATTAACCATGTCAGTGGATAAGGATATCTGGTACTTCCTGAAGTCCACACCCGCCTTTCATCCTTTAGTGGAGATGCTGCGATTAGTAAAATCTCCCGATGAAATATCCATGCTGCGTCAGGCAGCGCGTTTTGCCTTCAGAGGAATGGAGAAAATCATCCATGCAGCTTACTTTGGCGTTTCTGAAATCGAGATTTTCTCTCAAGGTCGGTCTGTTCAAATGAGTATAATCAGGGAAACAGAGTTTGATCCCTTGAATACCAGTGTACTCACGGCTGCCTGGCCAGCTCGACTGGCTACACAACCACACGGCATTCCACGAATCGATGATCGGTTAGAAGAAGGCCCGCATATCGCGCTTAGTTTTATGCGCGTTAATGGTTATGCAGCCGAATGCGAGCGAACTTTCTTTGTTGCTCCTCCCACGTCAGAAATGAAGAGAATGTTTGGAACCATGCAAGAAGCCAGACGTCGTGCCTTTGAACTGGTAAAGCCTGGAGTATCCTGCACTCAGATTGATCAGGCTGCCAATGTATTCTTGCGCCAGGAGGGTTTAGCCGATTTCTTGCTGCACCGCACTGGTCATGGGTTTGGGCTGGGGAATCATGAGGGGCCTTGGGTAGCAGAAGGCAGTGAAGAAATTTTGGACAAATTGGTGATTCAGGGATCAAAGCCGATCGCACGACTCCGCGGGTCTGTCATTCGCCGGGCAACAGGTATTCACTAATCCTCGATAGAGGATATACTGGACAGATTGGCTAGAAAATAATAGAGAAAATAATCTGACACAATGACGATGATTTTATTGACATACATGATTCAGTTACCTATACTTCCTCATCGAAAAGGCAATTTCCCGACAGATCATGCTTTTAATAATAGCGGTTATGCATAAATAAATCCGTCAGTAAAAAATTCAGGAGGCTCAAGATGAAAAGTTTTATAAAATTATTTACTTGTTTATTATGTCTCTCTTTTTTATCGGGGTGTGCATCACTTCAAGACGCAAGAAGTTCGGTAAGCTCGACGGTCGGCTCTATTACATCGAGAATAGATGAAAAACAATATGCAAAAGTTCCTGAAGACCAGAAAATTGGCTTTGCCGAAGCGAATGAAAAGATCATGCTGTCCGAGAAGAAAATAAAGTTGGCAAAAGAAAAAATCAAATATGCAGACCTGGAGCATGATAAGGCTAACCTGTTAAAAGAAATAGCTTCTCTCGAATATGATATTGTTCGACAGGAAGCCATTAAAAGGGCCGGTTTGGATGTAAAAGGGGTAAGCGGTGAGGTTATCGGGGATATTAAGGCGAAGAAGTACAAGATTGAAGGCGATATCATGCGCATTGATGGAAAGATGGAGGATGTCAGTCTGTCTATAAAACGTACAAGCGATGAAATAACAACTGCGGAAGGTGTTTTAAAGAAAAAGGTGTCAAGAGAAAACTCAGCCGATACGCCTAAAGTGAAGGCTGAAAAAGTGGATCAAGACAAGACGGAAACATCGGCAAAGGCGAAAACGGCTGAACCGGCCAAGGATCAGGAGCCTACGAAGACACCTGAACCGGTCAAAGATCAGCCACAGGAACAAATCAAGTGAACGATGATAAAGGCGTCTACATTGCACACCCAGGGAAACCAATGAAATACTGGATCGGGAAAATCTGGCTCGCCCTGTTTCGCTGGCGGCTGGAAGGCGAAACGAAACTGCCTGCGAAATTCGTCTTTATCGCGGCGCCGCATTCATCGAACTGGGACCTGCCTCACATGCTTGCAACGGCCTATGTGCTGCGCGTCCGCATCTCATGGTTGGGAAAACATACCCTCTTCACGGGCCTTCTCGGACGGCTTTTAAGGGCTCTGGGCGGCATTCCTATAGACCGGCGCATACCTCAGAACACGGTGGATCGGATTGCAGAGCTATTCAATAGTGCGTCGAGCCTCATCCTCGCCGTGCCTCCAGAGGGCACCCGCCGTAAAACCGAATACTGGAAGTCCGGCTTCTACCATATCGCCCGGCGTGCCGGGGTGCCTATCGGTTTCGGATTCCTCGATTACGGTCGCCGGTGCTGTGGTGTTGGCGGGTTTCTAAATCCCACCGGAGACATCCATGGCGATATGGACAAAGTTCGTGCTTTCTATAAGGATATGAGGGCGAAATATCCAGACAGGCAAGGGCTGTTTCGTCTTCGCGAGGAGGATGACCCTTCGGGAGGCCCCGCGTGAACCGTCCTGTCCATTCCTTCAGATGGGTCTCTGGAAATGCCATCGACATCTTCCGGGAGTGCGGCGCCGACGGCTGGGTGA
>Ga0315273_10013005_pt1 | contig 10682 bp, 8 predicted proteins | sample YL17G02_0_MG_FD_205753 | JGI IMG/M metagenome (GOLD analysis project Ga0315273, IMG submission 205753) | Sediment microbial communities from Yellowstone Lake, YNP, Wyoming, USA - YL17G02_0 | ecosystem: Environmental > Aquatic > Freshwater > Lake > Sediment | place: USA: Wyoming | collected... | reverse complement strand
CCATGTCGAGCGGTTGGGCAACGAGGAGGACAAGCAGAACTACGCCGTGATGCTGATGAACGGCGCGCTGCCGTTGCTCCAGCAGGAGGGCCAGGACCTCGAGGGTGCCGCCGACATGGCCAGGAAAGCCATTGCTCTGGCGCCGGCTGGGGGCCGGGTGGCCGTCAACGGCAACTACATCCTCGGGCTGGCGACGGCGCTGCAGTTGCCCAAGCTCGATGGCCCGATCATGGAGCAGAAGTCCTGCGATCTGGCCAGGAAGGCCCAGAGCCTGGTGGTGGAGTCCGCGGCGGCGCTCGCGGCCGGTCAGAGCGTGAATCCGGCGGTGGCCCAGTACCAGAAGCTGGTCGACTCGTTCCGGCCGCGCGTGGAGTCCCAGGTCAAGGCGTTCTGCAAGTAAGGGGTTTCCCAGAGCGGAGCGCGGCACTATTTTACCGTGTTGCGCGCGAGGGGCTGTAGCTCAGCTTGGTTAGAGTGCCGCACTGTCACTGCGGAGGTCGCGGGTTCGATCCCCGTCAGCCCCGCTTCACGAACCCCGCCCGGAGCACCGGGCGGGGTTTCGCTTTCGGCCTAGATTTCCGCATGCCCCATGACGACAGCCCCTGCTATCACGAGCCGGTCCTGGTCGGCGAGATTCTCGCGGCGGCGCTGGGCGCGAGACGGGTGGTGGACGCCACGCTCGGGGATGGCGGCCACGCGGCGGCGTTTCTGGCAGCGGGAGCCGAGGTGCTCGGCATCGACCGCGATCCAGAGGCGATCCGTCGGGCCCAGTCGCGCCTGGCGGGCGCCTCGCTGACGGTCTGGCACGGTCGCTACGACGACCCAGCCATCCTGGCACGGGTGCGCGCCTTCGGTCCGGAGTTCATTCTGCTGGACCTCGGCGTCTCGTCGCGCCAGCTCGATGATGACACCCTGGGCTTCAGCTTCAGGCCGGGCGCCCCGCTCGACATGCGGATGGACCGGGCGGGCCCGAGCGCGGCGGTCCTGCTCAACAGCCTGCCGGCCGAGGCGCTCGGCCGGATCCTCCATGACTATGGTGACGAGCCCAAGGCGCGGCGAATGGCCGCCGAGATCGTTCGTCGGCGCGAGCGGGTGCCCTTTCGGGTCAGCGACGACCTGGTGGGCGCCATCCGCGCCGTCCTGGGCGCTCGCAGCGGCCCCGGCGATTTCGCCCGTCTCTTCCAGGCCGTGCGGATCGCCGTGAACGACGAGCTCGAGCGCCTCGGTGGCGTCCTCCCCCTGTTTCGCGACGCCCTGGCGCCGGCGGGAGCCCTGGCCGTCATCAGTTATCATTCGGGCGAGGATCGGGTCGTGAAGCACGCCTTCCACGACTGGGCGCGGCGATGCGTCTGCCCGTCGGAATGGCCGGTGTGCCGCTGCCGCGGCCGGCCGCTCGGTCGGGAAGAACCGCGCCGGCCGATCCTCCCGTCGGTCGAGGAGGTCATCGCCAACCCACGCGCGCGGAGCGCCAAGCTGCGGGTCTTCCGGGTCAGTCCATGAAGGTTCGAGGTCGGGTCTGGCTGGGCCTCTGGCTGCTGCTCTTTCTCGTGGTCACGGTGGCCATCGTGGCGCGCCAACGCGCGGCGCTGGCCACCGCCGGCGAGCTGAACCGGCTGCGTGAGCGACGCCACGCGCTCGAGGCGGAGCGGGCGGAATACGAGCGCCGCATCCGCGAGGGATCGAGCCGCGGCGTGCTGGTGCCGAAGGCCGAGGCCAGACTGGACCTCCACATGCCGAGCGACAGCCAAAACGTGAACTTCCAGCTCCCGCCGGTGCGGGGCGATTCCGGATCCTGATGGCCAGCCCGGCCACCCGCATCGGCTTCCTGCAATTCGTGTTCTTCGCCGGCCTGGTCGCGGTCGTCGGCAGGGCCGTCCAGCTGCAGGTGGTGGAGGGCGCCAGGTGGAAACAGGTCGCCGACAGCACCCGGACCCGGACGGTGCTGTTGCCGCCGCGGCGGGGCACGATCTACGACCGCAGCGGCTCCCCCCTCGCCATTTCGCAGGAGTTCTACCGCGTCGGCGTCGCGCCCTGGGAGGTGCGCGTCCAGGATCGCGGTGCCGTGGCAGCGCTGCTGGTCCGCGACCTCGACATGCCCCCGGCCAGGGTACGGGCGGCCTTCCGCGATCCCAGGCAGGGCGAGCGGTACCTGTACCGCTACCAACTCGCCACGGCGAGCGAGATCGAGCGGCTGCGGCGCTACCACGGCGTCTCGACGGAGCGGGTCTATCGTCGAGCCTATCCCAACGGCAAGCTGGCCGCGGCCGTCATCGGTAACGTGGCCGAGTCACGCCGGGGCCGGACCGGCCTCGAGGCGGCGCTGGATGAGTTGCTGACGGGGACGCCGGGAAAGGCCGTCTATCTCCGCGACCGCAGCGGCACTCTCTACGAGTCACCGGACCGATTGGTCCGGGACCCGGTGCCGGGCAGCGACGTCCTGCTCACCCTTGATACCGAGTTGCAGGGGATCGCGGAGGCCGGGCTTGCCGAAACCCTCGAGGAACAGAAGGCGGACGCCGGGGACGTGGTATTGCTGGATCCGCGGTCGGGCGAAATTCTGGCGCTGGCGACGGTGGTGAGGCGGCCTGAGGGGGCACGCCGCGCGGGTCCGTGGGTTCCGGCCGAGCCGGGCTCCACCATCAAGCCCTTCGCCGCGGCCGGGCTGCTCAGGCTGGGCCGGGCGAAAGCCCAGGACTCCGTCTACGGCGAGAACGGCGAGTGGCGCCTGTCCGGCCGGAGCCGGCCCATCAAAGACACCCACCCGCACCCCGGATACCTGACGCTGGCGAAGGCGATCGAGATCTCGAGCAACGTCGGGATGGCGAAGTTCACCCTGAAGCTGAGGCCCGAGGAGCATTACGACCTGCTCCGGGACTTCGGTTTCGGTGCGCCGACCGGCATCGAGGTGCCCTACGAATCGCCGGGCCTGCTCAAGCGCCCCGACCGGTGGCAGCCGATGAACACCCAGCCCTCCATGGCGCAGGGCTACGAAGTGGAGGTGACGCCGCTGCAGCTGGCGGCGGGATATGCCGCCATCGCCAACGGCGGGCTGCTGCCCTCGCTGACGCTGATCCGCGAGGTCCGCGATCCCCAGGGGGTGGTGCGCTATCACCACGAGCCCGCACCGGTCCGACGGGTCATCAGTCCCGAGGTCGCCGCGGAGGTGCGCAGCTTCCTGCTGGCGGCCGCCAGTTCCGAAGGCACCGGCTCGAGGGCTCAACTCGACCGCTACCAGGTGATCGGGAAGACCGGTACCACCCGGAACGTGGTGGGGGGCGTCTACACCAGCAGCTATACCTCCTCCTTTGCCGGCATCTTCCCGGCGAAGGATCCGCAGCTGGTGGTGGTCATCCGGATCGTGAATCCGTCCGCCGGCGAATACTACGGCGGCCTGGTGGCGGCGCCGCTGACGCGCACCATGCTCCAGAACGCTCTCTCCGCCAGGAAGAGCGCCCTCGACCGGCGCCGGTTCGCGGAGCGCCCGGCCGTGGCGGAGGACACCCGTCCGCGACCGGTCGAGCTCGATGAGCCGGCCGCTGGCACGGTGCTGATCACGGTGCCGCTCCGCCGGGCGACGTCCCCTGAGCCGTCCATCGTCGCCGTTCCCGACGTCCTGGGCGCGACCGTGCGGCAGGCGGCCCTGATGCTGCATCGCCGCGGGCTTCGGGTCCTCTTGAAGGGCGTCGGAACGGTCGCATCCATGAGCCCCCAGCCCGGGGATTCCGTGAAGGCGGGAAGCCTCGTGAGCCTGGTCGCTGAACCGGGAGGGTGAGCTCGCCATTGCCATGACAACAGCCGCTGTCCCACTCGAGCCGATCTTCGACGCGCTGGCGCGCGCCGGGTTGCTCGTCTCGCGCCCCGCGGCGCCCCCGGCCGTCGAGCGGTTGACGACGGACAGCCGGGCGGCCGCGCCGGGCGTGTTCTTCCTGGCGGTACCCGGCAGCAGGGACGACGGCCACGCCTTCGTGCCGGACGCCGTGGCGCGCGGCGCCGTGCTGGTGCTGGTGGAGCGGCATGTCACGGATCTGGTGCCGGAGGTGGTGGTCCGCGACGCGCGGCGCGCGGCCATCGTCACGGCGCGAGCCTGGTATGCCGACCCCACTTCGCGGATGATGCTGGTCGGCATCACCGGGACGAACGGCAAGACGACGACCACCGCGCTGGTACGTCACCTGCTCAACCGCCAGGGCGATGTCGGCAGCATCGGGACGCTCGGCGCCTTCGACGGCCGGGACGCGGAGGTTGCCTCGACGGCGGGATCGCTGACGACGCCGGGTCCGGTGGACCTCCAGGCGACCTTCGCCGCGCTCGGTGCCAGCGGCGTGACCCGGGTGGCGATGGAGACGTCGTCTCACAGTCTCGACCAGGGTCGGCTGGACGGGCTGGTCTTCGGGGCGGGCGTCTTCACCAACCTGACGCGGGACCATCTCGACTATCACCTCACCATGGAGGCGTACCTCGCGGCCAAGCTGCGGCTGCTGGACCTGATCGCCCCGGGCGGGGTGGTGGCCGTGAACCTGGACGACCGCGCCTGGGAGGTGATCGGGGCCGGGCCGGGTCGAGTGACCTTCGGGTTGCACCCCGATGCCGATGTGCGCGGAGAGGACCTGCTCCTGGCCGCGCAGGGCACCCGGTTCAGGATCGCGGGCCGCTACGGTCGGCGCCAGATCGAGCTGCCGCTCCCGGGGGATTTCAACGTCGCCAACGCGCTGGCCGCGGCCGCATGCGCGCTGGGGCTGGGCCTGAGGCTCGATGAGGTGGCCGACCGGCTGGCGTCGGCGCCGCAGGTGCCTGGCCGCATGGAGCGGCTGGCGACCAGGCCGTGCGTTGTGCTCCGCGACTACGCCCACACCCCGGACGCCCTGGAACGGGCCCTCTCCACCCTCCGTCCCCTGACCTCCGGCCGGCTGATCGTCGTCTTCGGCTGCGGCGGCGACCGTGATCGCGGCAAGCGGCCCTTGATGGGGCGGCTGGCCGCCGACCTGGCCGATCTGGCCATCGTGACGTCCGACAACCCCCGCACGGAAGACCCGGAACGGATCATCGACGACGTGGTCGCCGGGATGAGCGGGGGCAGCGTCGAGCGCGTCGCCGACCGCCGGGAGGCGATGGCGCGGGCGCTCGAGATCGGGCGCGAGGGTGACACGGTCCTGCTGGCCGGCAAGGGTCACGAGACCTACCAGGTGATCGGCACGACCAGGCTGCCCTTCGACGAAGGGGAAATCGTGCGCGGACTGCTGGGACGCTGATGTTCGCCCTCACGGAACGGACGGTGCGCGAGGCGATCGGGCTGGCTGGCGGAAGCGAGCGTCTCTACTCCGCGGTCTCGACCGATACCCGGACGCTCACGGCGGGATCGCTGTTCGTGGCCCTCGACGGCGACCGCTTCGATGGCCACGACTTCCTGGCCTCGGCCCGAGCGGCCGGTGCGGTGGCCGCGATCGTGCGGACCGGGACGTCGCCGGTGGAGGGACTGCTGCTGCACCAAGTGGCCGATCCGCTCCGGGCCTACGGACTCCTGGCGCGGGCGCGGCGGCGGACCTTGCCCGGTCCGGTCATCGCCGTCACAGGGACCAACGGCAAGACCTCGACCAAGGAGATGGTGGCGGCGGTGCTCCGGACCCGGTACCGAACCCATGCGACGCGGGCAAACCTCAACAACCTGGTCGGCGTGCCGCAGACCATCCTGGCAGCGGCCCCGGACGTCGAAGCACTGGTGATCGAGGCCGGCGCCAGCCGGCCCGGTGAGATCGCCCGCTACCGTGAGATCATCGAGCCCTCGCTCGCGATCGTGACCAACGCGGTGGCCGGCCACCTCGTGGGCTTCGGCTCGCTGCAGACGGTGCTGGACGAAAAACTCTCGCTGACACGCCAGGTGCCGCTGGTGCTGGTGGGCCTCGAGCCGGAGGGATTGGCAGAGGGCGCCAGAGCGCTCGGAGCGGAAACGGTTCTCACCGTCGGGTTGCGGGGCGCCGACCTGTCGCCGGAGGCGGTCACGGTGGGTCCGGACGGCCACCCGACGGTGACGGTGGACGGCCGCAGCTTTGTGCTGCCGCTGCTGGGGCGGCACCAGGCGGCGAACGCTCTGTTCGCCTGGGGCGTGGCGCGGCTGCTGGGACTCGATTTGGACGCGGCCGCGCGGGCCCTCGAGCAGGTCAGGATTCCCGGCGGTCGCGTGGAGATCCTCCGGGTCGGCGGCCTCACGATCATCAACGACAGCTACAACGCCAATCCCCAATCGTTCCGGGCCGCCATCGAGGTGGCGCGGCAGCTGCGCGGCACCCGGCGGCTCGTCTTCGTCGCTGGCACCATGCTCGAGCTGGGCGCCGATCAGGCCCGGCTGCACCACGAGGTGGCGGAGCAGCTGGTGGCGCTCGGGCCCGACATCCTGGCCGTGGTCGGAGAGTTCGTGCCCGCCCTGGCGCCCTGGGCGGCGGAGTTGGGCGATCGCCTGGTCACCGCGGCCGACGTGCCGGCCCTGGGGGCGCTGCTGGCGGAGCGGCTCCGGGGCGATGAACTGGTGGTGCTCAAGGCATCCCGGGGGGTGGCCCTCGAACGTATACTTCCGGCGATCACCGGCCCCGCCGCCCCGTCCGCAGAGGTCTGATGCTCTATCACCTTCTTGCCCCGCTGGGCAAGACCTGGCTCTTCTTCAATCTCTTCAACTACATCAGCTTCCGGGCTGCGGGGGCGGTCGTCACGGCGCTGTTGCTGGCCTTCCTTCTTGGGCCGGGCATCATCGGCCGCCTCCGGACCCTCAAGGTCGGGCAGGTGGTCCGGGTCGACTTTCTCGCCAGCCACCAGGGGAAGCGCGGCACGCCCACGATGGGCGGCCTCCTCATCCTGTTGTGCACGATCGTCCCGACGCTCTTGTGGGCTCCCCTGACCAACCGCTTCGTCGTGGTGGCGATGCTGGCGACACTCTGGACCGGAGCCATCGGGTTCCTCGACGACTACCTCAAAGTGGTGCAGGGAAAATCGCGCGGGCTGGTGGCGAAGTGGAAGCTCGCCGGCCAGGTGGTCTTCGGCCTGGCGCTGGGCCTCTACCTGATCTACTTCCCGGTGGTCTCGCCGGGCACGATACCGGCCACGGCGACGACGGTGCCGTTCTTCAAGTTCGTGGTCATCAACTTCGCCCCCTGGCTGTACGTCGTCTTCGTGACCTTCATCGTCACGGGCACGAGCAACGGGGTGAACCTGGCCGACGGGCTCGATGGCCTGGCCGCCGGCCTCACGGCCATTGCCGCCGCGGCGTTCGCCTTCTTCGCCTACGTCTTCGGCCGCATCGATGCCACCACCTACCTCAACCTGTTCTACCTGCCCGGCTCGGGCGAGTTGGCGATCTTCCTCGCGGCACTGATGGGCGCCGGTCTTGGCTTCCTCTGGTTCAACGCGCACCCGGCCCAGGTCTTCATGGGCGATACCGGAAGCCTGGCGATCGGAGGCGCCCTCGGCACGGTGGCCATCCTGCTCAAGGCCGAGTTCCTGCTCGCCATCATCGGCGGCGTCTTCGTCGCCGAATCGCTCTCGGTGCTGATTCAGACCAGCGTTTTCAAGTGGTACAAGCGGACCCGTGGACGCGAGTACGCGGAGGCGAACCGGGTCTTCCGGATGGCCCCGCTCCATCATCACTTCGAGAAGCTCGGGTGGGCCGAGACCACGGTGGTCACCCGCTTCTACATCCTCGGTATCTTTTGCGCCCTCGTGGCGTTCGCGACACTCAAGCTGCGCTGATGCTGGACCGCTGGCGGGGGGAGTCGCGCGAGGTTGCCGTGATCGGCCTGGGCCGGAGCGGCATGGCTGCGACCCGGCTGCTGCGCGCCCAGGGCATCGCGGTGTACGCCTCGGATGCCGGGCGCGATGGCTCGCTCGAGGCGGGCGCGGCAGAGCTGCGAGGGCTGGGCGCGTCGGTGGATCTGGGAGCCCACGATCTGGTCCGGATCGGGCGGGCGGTGGCCGCCGTGCTCTCGCCGGGCGTGCCGCCCGACGCCGGGCCGGTGCGGGCCGCCCGCGAGGCCGGCGTACCGGTGCGCGCCGAGATCGACCTCGGGCTCGAGATGCTGGCGGGTGTGCCGTACATCGGCATCACCGGGACCAACGGCAAGACCACGGTGACCGCGCTCGCCGGTCATCTGCTCCGGGCTGCCGGACGCGATGGCGAGGCGGCCGGCAATATCGGAACCCCACTCTGTGAAATCGCGCTGCGCCAGCGGAAGCCGACCTGGCTGGCCATCGAGTTCTCGTCGTTCCAGCTGCACGACTCGCCGCTGGTGGACCCCAGGGTGGGCATCCTCACCAACCTGTCGGCCGATCACCTGGACAGGTATCCGACGCTCGAAGCCTACTACGCCGACAAAGGCCTGCTCTTCGCCAACGCCTCGCCGGATTCGGTCTGGGTCACTAACGCCGACAACCAGGCTTCCCGGGCGCTGGCGGGCGGGGTGGCCGGCCGGCACCTGCGGTTCACGCTGGCCGGTCACGGCGACGGCTGGTTCGACCGGCCCCGTGGGCAGCTGATGCTCGGGGGGCGTCCGCTGATCCCGCGGAGCGGGGTGAGGCTGCTCGGTGACCACAACGTTGCCAACGCCCTCGCCGCGGCGCTGGCGCTCGACGCGACCGGTGCCGCATTGCCGGCGATCGCCGCTGGGCTCGGCAGCTTCCGGGCGCTGCCGCACCGGCTCGAGCCGATCCGCGAGGTCGGGGGCGTCCTCTGGATCAATGACTCCAAGGCCACCAACGTGGCCTCCACCGAGGTGGCGGTGGCGGCACTCGACCGGCCCTTCGTGCTGCTGCTGGGCGGGAGGCACAAGGGCGAACCGTATACTCGGCTGGCGCCGCTGCTGAAGGGACGCTGCCGCGCGGTCGTCGCTTATGGAGAGGCGGGTCCGACCGTGCTGCAGGATCTGGCGGCCGACCTGCCGGTGCTGCCGGCCGGGTCGTTCGAGGAGGTGCTCGTCACGGCGGAGCGCCTCAGCCAGCCCGGCGACGCGGTGCTGCTGTCGCCAGCCTGCTCGAGCTACGACATGTTCACCAACTACGAAGAGCGCGGGGCCCGCTTCCGCGAATGGCTGGAGGCCCGGTGACGAGTCCAGTCGTGCGCCATCCGGGAGAGTACCGCTGGGAAGTCAGGTTGCTGGTGGTCATCGCCGCCACCCTCACCGTCTTCGGCATCGCCAATCTCTACGGCGCCACCAGTATGCGGGAGAGCGGTTTCCTCATGGCGATGAAGCAGCTGATCATCGGCCTGGCGGGGGGATTCGGACTGCTGGTCCTGTCCCGGATGGATTACCGGCGGCTCCGGACGCTGGCGTGGCCGGTCCTCGCGGTGACGATCGTCATGCTCCTGATTCCCGTCCTGCCCTATGGCCTCACCGGCGCGATCGCACCGATCCGGAACGGCGCCCGCCGCTGGATCGAGCTTCCCGGCTTCAGCTTCCAGCCCTCGGAGGTGGCCAAGTTCGTCGTCGTGCTGTGGGCGGCCATGCTGGCGGCCAAGAAGGGCTCGACGATCCGGGAGCTCAAGAAGGGCGTGGCGCCGTTTCTGGTCGTCATCGCCGCGGTCTGTGGGCTGATCATGAAGCAGCCCAACCTCTCCATGGCCGCGCTGGTCGCGCTGCTCGGCGCGGTAGTGCTGTTCACCGCCGGCGCCAGGATCGGGCATTTCCTCCTGCTCGCGGCGGCGACGGGCCTGATGGTCTTCCAGTTGATCCAGATGTCCGATTACCGCCGGGCCCGGTGGGAGACCTTCGTCGGCCGGGGCACCGAAGACCACGCCATGCAGATCAACGAATCCGTAGTGGCGATTGGGTCGGGCGGGGCCTTCGGCGTGGGCTTCGGGGAAGGGAAGGCGAAGCTGGCGCATGTGCCGTATGCCTATTCCGACTTTCTGTTCAGCTCGATCGGCGAGGAGTGGGGGCTGCTGGGCGTGGTCGTCGTGGTGACCCTCTTCGGCCTGTTCGGCTGGGTCGGCTACCGGATCGCGCGAACCGCCCCGGACCCGTTCGGGCAGTTCCTCGCCGCGGGCGTGACGACGGCGGTCTGTCTCACGGCCGTCCTGCACATGGCGGTGACGCTCAAGCTCATGCCCACGACCGGCCTGACCCTCCCGTTCATGTCGGCCGGCGGTTCGAGTCTGCTCCTTAACCTGACGGCGACTGGAGTGCTGGCCAGTATCGGTCGCATGCGGGGGCGCCCCGCCGCCCCATGACGACCGTCCTCATCGCCGGCGGGGGTACTGGCGGGCACCTCATGCCTGCCCTGGCGATCGCCGACCGGCTGCGCCTGGAACGTCACGACTGGCGAGTCGTGCTGGTCGGCGCCGAGCGTGGCGTCGAGGCGCGGCTGCTCCCGACCCGGCCCTACCCGTACCACCTGCTCGCCGCCGAGCCGATCTACCGCCGGCAATGGTGGAAGAACCTGCGGTGGCCGGCCATCGCCTGGCGGCTGCTGCGTGACGTCGATCATCTGCTCGACGTGGAGCAGCCCTCGATCGTCCTCGGGACCGGAGGCTATGCCTCTGGTCCGGTGTTGTGGCGCGCGGCCATGAAGGGCATTGCCACCGCGATCCTGGAGCAGGACGCCTACCCCGGGCTGACCAGCCGGTGGCTCGCCCGGCGGGCTCGGCACGTGTATCTCGGCGCCCCGGAGGCGCGGCCCCACCTGCGGCTGGGCGAGCGTACCGA
>Ga0315273_10013003_pt1 | contig 10683 bp, 5 predicted proteins | sample YL17G02_0_MG_FD_205753 | JGI IMG/M metagenome (GOLD analysis project Ga0315273, IMG submission 205753) | Sediment microbial communities from Yellowstone Lake, YNP, Wyoming, USA - YL17G02_0 | ecosystem: Environmental > Aquatic > Freshwater > Lake > Sediment | place: USA: Wyoming | collected... | reverse complement strand
TACACGACGCTGGTCGTCGGCGGCGGCGGGGGAGGCACGGGTCTGACGCTCAGTCCGGCAACCCTGGCCCTCAGCGCCGCGGTGGGCGGTCAGAGCACCATCCAAACGGTAAGCGTATACGCGACCACGCCGACCTACTACTATGCCACCGTCCAGAGCGGCTCATCGTGGCTGATCCTCACTCAATCCAGCGGCACCACGCCTGGTTCGATAACGCTGTATGCCAACGCCGCCGGTCTTACCGCGGGGACCTACCATGGGTACGTCGGCGTCACCAGCAGTCTCGGCTCGCAGACAGTCGCGGTGGCTTTGTTCGTCAGTCTTGAGCAGAGCGGCGGTTTCGCGGCCAGCCCCTCGTCTCTGACGTTCCGAGGAACCACGGGCGGCGCAAACCCGGAAGCGCAGACCTTCAATCTGACCTGCAATACACCACTGCTTATCCAGGCATTCTACGCTGCGGCCACGACTTTATCGGGCGGTCAATGGCTGACCGTCACACCTACCAGCGGGTTCAGCGTCACACCACGTGCCCTGACGGTGACCGTTAACACAACGGGCTTGGCAGCCGGCAACTACGCCGGACGGATCGACATAACGGGACCGAGAGCTTCCCCAGCTACCGTACAGGTGACGCTGACTGTGAGTCTTGCCCCAATCATCGCCGTGAGCCCACCTTTGCTTTCCTTCAGCTATCGGTCGGGGGGAACCGCACCGGCACCGCAGAGTCTGAGGGTGTCCTCCACTGGGGGTCCCGCCAACTTCATTGCCGCGGCCAGCACGACCACCGGCGGAGGCTGGCTCAGCCTCAGCCCCTTATCCGGAACTACGCCCGCCAGCCTGAGCGTCCCGGTTTCTCCTGGTGCGCTTCCGCCCGGCGAATATGCCGGGACGGTGACGGTCACTTCCGCCACCGCCGGCAACAGCCCGCAGACCGTCAGCGTGCGGCTGGTGATCAGCTCCGTGTCGTTGCCCGTGGTCACGACGGTAATCAACGCGGCAAGCGCGCTGCCCGCGTCCGCGGCGCCGGGCCTGATCGTGTCGATTTTCGGCGCCAACCTCGGGTCCGCGCAGGGCGTTTCGGGACGTGTCGTTGGCGGCGTGCTCGAGACCACAGTGGCGGAGACGCGGGTGCTGTTCGACAGCAACCCAGCGCCGCTCCTGTATGTGCGCGCCGACCAGATCAACGCCATAGTGCCATACGCTGTCGCGGGCAGGCTCTCCATTCAGTTGCAGATCGAGTACCGCGGCACGCGGTCCTCGGCACTCATCCTTCAGGTGGTGGACGCCGCGCCGGGCATCTTTACCCTGAACAACCAAGGCACGGGCCAAGGGGCGATCCTGAACCAGGATTATTCGCCCAATGGATTGGCGAACGCGGCCGCTCGCGGCTCAGTGGTTATGATCTACGCCACCGGCGAGGGGCAGACTTCTCCCGGCGGTGTTGACGGGAGACTGGCCGTCTCTGCTCCCTACCCGGCGCCGGTGCTGCCGGTGAAGGTGACCGTTGGAGGCCGGGATACTGAAGTCCTTTACGCCGGTGCGGCCCCAGGCTTGGTAGCTGGCTCGCTGCAGATCAACGTGCGAATTCCGAATGACGCGCCCGCGGGCGACGAAGTTCCCGTCGTTATGAGTAGCGGCAACCGAAACAGCCAGGCAACCGCGACGCTTGCGATTCGCTAGGACGAGGGCTGGGAAAGCCGGCCTGGATTCGGCCCCGCCGCGTCGCCTCCGGTCCTACCGGGTGCGCGGCCCGTAGTGCGGCGGGGCGTCGCCGAGTTCGTAGCAACCCAGGTCGGGGGCCTTGCCGGTGAAGCGGTCGTTGACGTTGGGCAACCGCGCGCCGGCGTCCACGGCCACCGCGCCGGGCCGCAGCCGGAGGTCGTACAGGGCGGGGTCCGAGGACACGCCCAGGGCGGGCGGGGCGGCCTTCACGAAAACATCGTAGTCCACCATGACTGCGTGCTTCTCGTGCCCGGTGGCTCTGGCGAAGTCCTCGAGCGAGTTGTAGTTCTCGCGCTGGCGGCCGTCGAACCAGCGGATCAGTCGGGCCGGATCGTTGCGGCGATAGCCGTCGTAATCCATGCTCGAGTAACCGGTGATGGTTCCGGTGAGCATGGCGTAAGGGTTGGCTCGCCCGCCCAGAAACAGGTTGTTGCGGAACTGGCCGTTCTGCCAGCGGTCGAAGGACTGGAGCCCGCTGCCGGCCGAGATCGCGGTGTTATGGTAGGCCAGGATGCCGGCGCAGTAATTGTGCAGCTTGAAGGTCAGCGCGGTGACGCCGTGGATCTCGTTGCGGATCAGGTAGACCGGCCCGCCGTAGAAGGGCTGCACCGAGATCCCGGTGTGGCCGTTGTAGAAGCGGTTGCGGTAAACGCGGAAGTTGTGCGCGCCGTAGTCGGTTTCCAGGTTGTCGTCCTGGGAAAAGAAGAACTCGTTGTTGTAGACGTCGTTTGAAACGGGTTGTTTGTCGATGTCCTCCAGGGGCGGTCCGAAGTTGGCGGGCGCCGCGGCGTCGCTGAAGCGGCTGATGCGGTTGTAGCAGACGACATTGCCGCGGCCGTAATAATTCACCCCGGTGTGCGAGGGCGACATGTACTCGACTTCCGGACGCGGATACCAGGTGGGATTGACGCCGGTCAGGACGTTGTCGGCGATGTACCAGTTGCTCGAGTTCTCCGAAGTCGTGGTGATCCCCCAGATGACGTCCGAGATGCGGCAGCCTCGCACCACCAGGCCGGAGGCGCCGGGCTGACCTTTGTTGCCGGCCAGGATCGCGTGCCGGGCATGGCGCAGGGTCAGGTTCTCGAACATCAGGTAGTCGGCGCGTTGGACGTCGAGGAGGTCGGCCTGATGCCCCTGGCCTTCCAGAATGGCCTCGCCGTCGATGCCCCCGCGGAACACGATGGGCCGGGCGGGCTCACCCGGCCTGGTCAGGATGTACGTGCCGGAAGACCTGTAGACGCCGGCGTGCAGCAGCAGGATGTCGCCGGGACGAGCCGTTTCGTATGCGGCCATCAGCCCGGTTTCCGGATAGACGTCGAGCTTGCGGCCGCGCTCGGACGCCTTGGGCTCGCCGCGGGTGGTCACGGATACGATTTTGGGGGGAGGCGCGCCGCCGTCGGGATCACGCATCGCCAGGCGGACCTGGTAGGCGGTGGCGGGTTCGAGAAACAGGACGCTGCCGGCAAACAGGTTGCCCACGCGGTGGGCGCCGTAGTCCTGGTTCACGTTCTCGCGATGGACCCGCAACAGCGGAAGGGCCTCCTTCCATTCCCCGCCCCCCTTCCGGCGATAAGACACCGCGACCGAGGCATTGCGGTTGTCATCGCCTTCGATGTACCAGCGGAATCCCAGGTTCTCGAGGGTGGGCGGGTCAATGACGAACCGGCCGGGAATGACCTGGTCCTGAGCCAGGGCGCAAGCACAGGAAAGGAGCAGCCATCTTCTTAGACAGTTCGGCATTTACGAGAGGCACGCATGGTTGCCGAGTCCGCAATGCTGAGCTGAGTGGTCTCACTCCTTCATGACACCATGATCGCCAGCTATGCGCGAATACTTATGATACTATGTTTAGCCGCGATTCAAGCGCGCGTCAATCGATGACGCGGGCGGACGTTTTCTTTCTCCACGCGGCGAACGCCTGGCGGATGCGCTGCACTCCCTGCGGATCAGCCTGCTCCATTTCCGGCGTGATCTGCAGTTCCGCGTGCGGGTAAGCGTAGTCCCACGCTTCCAAGTCTCTCGACAGCTTCGCCGCCACCGCGGTGTATTTCGGTTCGTCGATCAGGTTGCGAAGCTCGTCGGGGTCCTTTTCCAGATCATAGAGTTCCTGACCGCCCTCGTCATAGCGGGTGAATTTCCATTGCGGCGTTCGAAGCATCACAAGGCGGTCCAGGCCTTCGTAGTCCTGGCCGGCGAAAACCCGATCGTGCGACTTGATCTCCGTGCCGCGCCAGAGACTGACCAGGCTCCGGCCATGCACCCCTCGCACGGGTGGCAGGCCCATCAACTCCAGCAGGGTCGGCAGCACATCGACTCCGGAGACCAGGGCGTCGACCCGCGCTGCCCGCCGCAGATCGTTGGGCGCGCGAATAATCAGCGGGATGCGCGCCGAGGGCTCGTAGAACGCAAAGCCCTTGGTGAACATCCGGTGGCAACCCATCGTGTCGCCGTGGTCGGCGGTGTAAACCACCACGGTGTTGCCGTCGAGCCCGAGCGCCGTGAGCTTGTCCAGAAACTGGCCGACGAGGTCGTCGGTAAACGAGATCATCCCTAAGTAGTGGGCCAGGATAAGCCGGATCTGGTTGTCGCTCAACTTGTCGGCGCCCTGCGCCTGCCATGTGCGCTTCTGGCGGGCGGGCTTGCTGTCGTACTCGCCCTGGCGGTATGGCGGCATCGGCAGCTCCGAAGGCCGGTACATCGTGTCGAAGGGCGCAGGCACCACGAAAGGATCGTGGGCGCCGTGCAACTTGATCCAGAGACCAAACGGGCGGTCTCTGTTCTCTTCGAGGAACCGGATGGCGTTTTGGATGGCGAACGCGTCCACGGAATGCTCCCGCGCCACGCCGGCCCTGCCGACCTCGAAACGATACGGCGTCGGGATCAGCCGGGCCTTGTCCTTGGGCCCGATGATCGAACTGGCGAACCGGCCGTACCCCAGTGATTCCGTCCACTGCTGGTACTTCTTCCCGTTTCCGCCCGTTCCAGAGTGGCTCTTCGGCGCCAGATACCCGTGCTTCCCAAGGACGCTGAAAATGGAAGGCAGACCCGCCCGCATGGAGACCCCGTTCGTCCGGGCGCCATGCGTGTGGACGTGCAGACCGGTATCCAGAGAGGAGCGTGACGGCACGCAGATGATTCCCGCCGTGTAAGCGTGCGTGAAGCTGACTCCCTGTTGCGCCAGCGCATCGAGACGTGGGGTGCGGACGAAAGGATGGCCGGCATGGCCAAGGCAGAGGCCGCTGTGCTGGTCGGGAATGATGAAAACGAGATTCGGCGATCGTCCTCGGCTTGGCAGCGCCCCTGCCAGAGGTGCGGATTGCAGAAAATGGCGCCGGGAGAGGAGTTGCATGTCGATCTCCTTTAGAACGTCACTCTCGCGCTGTACTGCAGCCGGCGCCCGGAGTTGTAGATACTCTGCGTGGTCGAGCGGCCGAACAGGGAGCTGTTCACATCGGTGTTCGGGGTCCCTGCCATGAAGCTGTTGGTCAGGTTGAAGCTCTCCATCCGGAATTCCAACTTGAAGCGCTCCGTAATCGGGAACGTCTTGGACATCGCGGCATCGAAATTGACGAACCTCGGCCCCGTCACTCCGGGATACTGCAAGGGGTTTGTGCGAGGCGTGTATGGGAGCGGTCTCTGGAACATCGAGGTGTCGAAGTACCGGTCGCGCGTGGGATTGGAGATCCTCGGGCTGCCCTGGATGATCATCTGGCCGAAGCGCAGAAACTCGCCGGAGTTGTAACTGAAGATGACGCTGCTTTGCCAGCCTCCCAGAAACGCGTTGACGATCGGATGCGCCTTAGGCAACAGCGCCCGGCCCCGTCCGAAGGGGAGCTCGTAGATGCCGGCAACCGTCATGCGATGCCGCGGGTTGTTGCTCGGCTGGAAGGTGAAACCTCCAACGTACTGATCGTCCGAATTGAAAAAGGCCTGCGTGCGTTGCCGATTGTAATTGTAAGCTACCAGGAAACTTGTGCCCCGGTTGAAGGCGCGCTGAGCCTTGATTTGCAGGGCGTGATAGCGGTCCAGCACGCCAGGAGTGTTTTGCACGAGGGCTCCGTATTGCGGAAAAGGCACAAGCAGGCTGGCTTTCGTCACCATGGCCTGATTGCGCAACTGCCCCGGGAACTTGTCGGGCGTCAGATACAGGTAAAAAGGGTTCGCGACCGTCTGCGCGAGCGCCGCCTGGTACGTGTAACTCAATTGAGGATCGCTCATGTTGAAAGACTTGTTATAGGCCACGTCGTGTGAAAGCCCGGCGAAGTACGTGACATCAACGTAAAGCTGAGCCGGCAACTGCCGCTGGAGGGAGACGTTGATTCTGTCGCTCACTTGCGAACGGAATTGCGACAGATCCCAGGCAGCGTCGCCACCTAGGTTCGTGTACCTTCCGTTTGCCTGACCGGCCGGCAGAATGAGCGGGTTCGAAGCCGGAAAAGGATCGCTGAGGCGCGCCGCCGGCACACCCTGAAGCACCGGGGCGGCGAATGTATCTTGGGTATATCCGGGAAGAGGGAAGCCCGATGTGAGGTCGTTTTTGTCTTTGGTGCGTCCACTTAGTTCCGGCGGCACAAGGAAACGGGCGAAACCGAAGCGGAGAGCCGTCTTGTCGTTGATGCGAAGCGCCAGACCGGCGCGGGGCAAAAAGACGGTCTTAGCGGTGTCCCAAACCCCAGGGTGGCTGGCACTCGTGAACACCCAGGCGCCGCTGAAGCTATACGGCACCTTCATCAGCGCGGCGACGTCGGCCGGGATCTTCGGCGGGCTGCTCTGCATTTCCGGAATAGGATTTGTCGGGTCCAAGTACCGAGAAAGCCGGTTCGCGCTGTCGCGCGGCGCCGTCGCATACTCGTACCGCAAACCAAGGTTCAGCGTCACATTCCGGTTCAGTTTGAAATCGTCCTGCAAATACGCCGCATAGTAATCGACCATGGGCAACCCGACCGGGGCCGTTCGGGCTTGCGAACTCGACTCGAGCGCGCCTAACAGCATTGTGGCCCATTTATCTCCTCGCAGTCTCGTGTTCGGGGAGATAAAGGTGTCGGCGGTCAGCGCCGGGGCGAATGGGAAAGTCATCGGGTACGGGCTTGTGACTATAGCCCTGACGCGGACCGAGCGCTCCTCCACGCCTGCCTTCAGATAATGCCGGCCCTGCTGCCGGGAAATACGGGCGTGCCCGCTGTAGTTCTTCGCACGCTGCATCCAGAAACTTCCTAGGCCGAGCCCGGCAATGTTGGGATAGAAAACCGATGTCAACTCCTTAAGATACGGTTTGTACCAGGGATTGTTGGGCCAGAGTGCCGCCAGGCCGGCCTCGCCGGTCTTGTGTGGAGACGGCGCGTCATAATCTTCTATAAAGGAGGTGTAGCCCCACCGGAAGTTGAGCAGCGTGGACTGGTTCAGCGTGTAGACGGTGTCGGCAGCGATATTCAAGGCCTTGACCGGGCCCCCTTTGTATGCCATCGCAGGCGAGTCCACGTAGCGTTCCTGTGTCGTGTCTGTGATGAATTGGCTGTAGCGGCCAAACATCTTCCACTTGTCGCTGATGTTCCAATCCATGCGGTGTGAGATATTCCAAAAGGCGTAATTGAAGGAGAAAGACCGTTTGAAATTGTTCACGCCGGTCACGTCGTCGCCGGGATTGTTCGGTGCCCACACGTCCTGCATGACTCGTAGCGAGGTGGGGTCGATTCGGGCGGCCGGGATGCGATTGCCGCCGAAAGCTGTGCGAGTCACCCTTCCCGTCGCGGGATCGAACAACGTGGACCAGGGATCATAAATCGTTCGCAAGCCTCCGGACGCGTTGAGCGACTGCGAAAAGTCGCCCGTGTGCTCCAGTCCCGTAGGCAGGGTCAGATTGATGCTCGCCGGTTCCTTGTATCTCCACTGCTCCCAGGCCGTGAAGCCAAAGAGCTTGCCCTTGAGGATGGGGTACCCCCCGCTGACACCCCAGACATGATTGCGAATCCGATTCGGTGTCCGGGCGATGGGGTTACTCACCGCGTTGAGAGGCGGGTTTACGCCTAAGTAGTAAGCGGAGCCGTGGACCTCGTTTGTCCCGGATTTCATCGACACGTTCAGAATGCCGCCGGCGCTGTGGCCGAACTCGGCATCCACGCTGTTCTGCTGCACGCCCACCTGCTGCACGGCGTCCATTGGAGGCGAATAGGAGCTCTTGCCTCCCATCATCAGCGGCGTGCCGTCCAGCAGAAGGTCGTTCTTCATGTCCGTGTTTCCACCGACGTCCACCCTGCCGGGCCCCCACATTTTGAAGGGCAGGCGTTCTATCGTGTACCGGTTGACCACCGCGGGATCCAACATGGCCAGCGTGAAAGGATTGCGGCCGCTGAGGGGCAGTTCGGTCACCATCTTGCTATCGACGGTCACTTCCATGGTGGTCGTGTTGAATTGAACGGCGACCGGAGCTTCCGACACAGTCACCGTTTCACTCACCACGCCGATCTTCAGTTCGACGTTGACAGTGACGTCGCCACGCGGCTGGACCACGATGTTCTGTTGCTGGAAACGGCTGAACCCGGCAGCTTCCGCGACCAAGGTGTACACGCCGGAATCGACATAGTCGAACAAGTACTGGCCGTTAACATTCGATTCCTTGATGGTTTGGATCCCGGTGTTGTTGTTGGTCAGAATCACCTTGGCGCCCGGCACGGCCGCGCGGGTCGAATCCGTAATGACGCCCTGAACCGTTGCCCGAAAATTCTGAGCGCTCGATATTCCGGTAAGAAGGGCGGCCGAGAGCGTAATGAAAACCGCTAGCCGCTGAGCAGCGACGATGCTCCAGTTGCGTGTCATAAGCGACCTCCAGAGGACGCTATCATATCATTGTCGGGATGTCGGCGGCTACGCTGCCGGCCCAGGCGCCTGCAATTCAAACACTGGGGGAGGGGGAAAGCGTTGGGACCCCAAGAAATCAAAGGGGTTGCAAAAGGAATGTGGGGGAAGAATATTTTTGGGGGTGGAGGAGAGCGAGCGTCCATCCACTTCGGGTCCGATACGGTGTAGGGGTGTTGGGAAGGCCGCCAATAGCTCTCGTAGTGGCAGGCGGCCGGTCTGGGCCACACCCAGGATCCTGAATGGGCTGGGTGGGTTAGACTACTGTCTGAATCGCAGAAGGAGCAGCGTGGAAAGCAGAACGAGTTTGTGCGGCACGGGAATGGGTCAGCCGGCGTCTACTTCGGCTGGGACCATTCTATCGAAGAGACCTTGCCGTCGGTCACCTTCACCTTGGCGGACGATCCTTCCTTGGTCGTGTATCGCATAACCTCTTCGAGGCGCCCCGCCTCGGCCATGGAAAGAGAGAACAGGGGTTTCCCGACCTTCGCCAGGAGTTGTTCCCGCGGCATACCCGTTTCGACGCCCTCAAAATCGTCCTTGGACGGTTTAGGGAGCGGCGGCTCGGGAGCGCTGGGCCGGGCGGCGTTTGACGAGGACGTTCTCGCGGGCGTGGCGCCGGGCGCGGCGCCGGCCGTGGCGCCGGCTGCGCCGCCGGCCGCGCCGGCCAGCGTGCTGTTGACTTTGCCGAACACGGTGCCGATCGCGCCGCCGATCCCTTTCCCTTTCGCCGCCGCGCCGGTCGCGGTGGCGCCCGTGAGGATCGCCGCTTCGACCATGGTCTGCGCCAGCAACGCGCCGGCCGACAGTCCCAGGGCACAGCACAGAGCGAGTATCCGCATAAAAGGTCTCCCGGGTAGGATTCTATCACGGCTGGGGCGGCGCCCGACCAACCTAAGTAGAAATGGGGACAGTAACAAATAACCCCTTTTCCGCAATCGAGGGGCGGGCCTTAGCTCAATTCCCTATCCGCCCCCTTTTTACGGCAGAGCGATGGCCGGATCCGGGCCGGCGCCCTTGGGCGTCTGGATCACCTGCACGATCTTGCGTTCGGGCACCGAAATCACGAACATCTTGTCCTGGTCCTGGACCCCGGTGAAGGCGCGCTTGCCGTCGCGCGTCAAGGTCAGCGACATCGGACGTCCGGTGACCGAGATGCGCGCCACCTGCTTTCTCGTCGCGATGTCGGCAAAGCCCACGCCCTCCTCGCCTCCCAGGTTGTACACCAGCGTCTTCCCGTCCGGCGTGATGGCAATCCGGCCGGGACCTTTGCCCGTGGCGATCTCGCCCACCGCCTCCAACTTCGCGGTGTCGATGATGGTAATGCGGCCGCCGCCGGAGTTGACGACAAACAGCCGTCCGCCGCCGGGTTCCAGCGCAAAGCCTTGCGGACGCGACCCCGCCCCCGTGGGGATGAGCTTGGTCTTGCCGCTGGCCAGATGAATGGCCGCCACCGTGTCGGAATCGGTGTTACTGGCGAAGGCCCACGCGCCGCCGGGTCCGAACGCCGCCATGTGCGGGGTCTTGCCCTGGACGTCGTAGTCGCGCAGCACCTTTCGCGCGGCCGGATCCAACAGCAGCAGGCGATGCGGCTTCTCGGTCGTCACCAGCAGGCGTCCCGTCGCCGGGTCCAGGGCGATGCCGTGCGGACGCCGGAAGCGGCCCAGGTCGATGGCCCCGGTCTTTTTCATGGCCCGGACGTCGATAATGGAAACGGTGTTGCCGCCGTCGCCCTCGTCGGTCAGCCACAGCACTCCGTTGTCGGTCACGTAGAGCAGGCGGCCATCCGGCGACAGGGCTCCTTCGTGAGGGAAACTGCCCACTTTCACCTCGCCGGCGCGCTGGCCGCCGGCGCTGTAAAAGCCGACGAAGCCGGCGGCCTTTTCGATGATGGCAAGGGCCGGACGATCCTGGCCCGAAGACAGGGAAACGCACAACAGGGACAGCAGCAGCGAACGATGCATAGGTTACTCCGGAGCGATCACTCTCATCGAGTATAGCCGGGTGGCGGGCGCGGTGAATGTCACCTGTCCGGTCTGGTGCCGGCCCCTGGGCGGAGTGGCGCCGGATTCGGCATCCCGATCGCCGCCCTCCGATGTTGACCCGCGC
>Ga0315273_10013002_pt1 | contig 10683 bp, 6 predicted proteins | sample YL17G02_0_MG_FD_205753 | JGI IMG/M metagenome (GOLD analysis project Ga0315273, IMG submission 205753) | Sediment microbial communities from Yellowstone Lake, YNP, Wyoming, USA - YL17G02_0 | ecosystem: Environmental > Aquatic > Freshwater > Lake > Sediment | place: USA: Wyoming | collected... | reverse complement strand
GCGGCTACATGTTCCGCCAGGGCAAGGCGCTGGTCCCGAGCTTCTCCGCGTTTGCGGTGACGAACCTGCTGCGCGATCACTTCGGGGACTACGTGGACGTCGGCTTCACGGCGGAAATGGAAGAGGATCTCGACCAGATCTCCAACGGCGAGCGCGACGGGCTGTCGTTCATCAAGGCGTTCTACCGGGACGGGGAAGGGGGCCACCCCGGTCTTGAACCCATGGTGGCCCGTGCCGAGCCGAACATCGAGTACCCGGTGATCGAGATCGGCACGGACGCGGCGACCGGTGAATCCTTGCGCGTCCGCGTCGGCCGCTACGGGCCCTTCGTCCAGCGCGGGGAGGGCGGGGCCGGCAACACCGCGACGCTGCCGAAAACGCTGCCGCCCGCGGATCTCACCGTGGAGAAGGCGCTCGCGCTGCTGAAGGCGAAGGCCGATGGTCCGAAGGACCTCGGCGCCGACCCGGGGACGGGCCGGAAGGTCTACGTGCAGCACGGACGGTTCGGCTACTACGTCCAGCTTGGCGAGACGCCTCCGAAGGTGAAGGGGAAGGCGCCCGAGATGCCGAAGCGGGCCTCCATCCCGGCCGCCATCAGCGCGTCGGCGATCACGCTGGATCAGGCGTTGAAGCTCCTGAGCTTGCCGCGCGATCTCGGCGCCCATCCGGCGGACGGCGAGATGATCGTCGCCAGCAACGGCCGATTCGGCCCGTACGTCAAACACGGCGACGAGTTCCGATCGCTCGAAGACGGCGACGACGTGCACACCATCACGGTCGAGCGCGCGCTGGAGCTGCTGACGGCCCCCAAGAAGATCCGCCGGCGCACGGCCACCAGGACCGTGCTGCGGACGCTCGGTGCGCACCCGCGAGGCGGCGCGGAGGTCAAGCTGATGGAAGGCCGCTACGGGCCGTACGTGACCGACGGCGAGGTGAACGCGTCGTTGCCGAAAATCGCGGACCCGGCGTCGTTCACGCTCGACGCGGCGGTTGAACTGCTGAAGGCCAGGGTCGAGGCCGGGCCCTCGAAGCGGCCGCGAGGCGGGGGCCGGTTCGGCGGCGCCCGGATCGTCGGCGGGCGCACGCGGGCGGCGAAGTAGGCGGGAGTGCCGTCTTCCGATCGGCCCCGCTCACACAAGCGGGCAGTAGCCAGTAGTCAGTAGCCAGTAGGGAGCGAGAAGCCACGCGCTGGAAGGCGGAAGACAGGACTTCAGGCGCCAGGCTCCACAAGCGACGCGAGCGCGACTCCATCAACACGCCGCATGGGAAGCGTCCGAATCGTAGGCGGCGGGCTCGCGGGGTGCGAGGCCGCCTGGCAGGCCGCGTCGCGCGGCGTGCCCGTCACGCTGTCCGAAATGCGGCCGGCGCGGCGGACCGACGTCCACAAGACAGACCGCTTGGCGGAGCTCGTCTGCAGCAATTCCCTGCGCGGCGACAAGCTCGACAATGCGGTCGGCCTCCTGAAAGAAGAAATGCGGCGGCTCGACTCGCTGATCATGCGGGCGGCCGCGGCCACGCGCGTGCCCGCCGGCGCTGCGCTCGCGGTTGACCGCGACGCGTTCTCCGAATACGTCACGCGGGAGATCGCCCGGCACCCGTTGATGACCGTGGTGCGCGAGGAACTGACGGAGATCCCCGAATGGCGGGGGTCCCGGGAGGCCGTGATCATCGCGACCGGCCCGCTGACGTCCGATCGCCTGTCCGCCGCAATCGCCGCCTTCGTCGGGCAGGACTACCTCTACTTCTACGATGCGATCAGCCCGATCGTCTCTGCCGACAGCATCGACATGGACGTCGTGTTCCGCGCGTCCAGGTGGGGACGCAGTCTCGGCCCGCACAACGCGGAGCGCCCGTCTGAGGAGGCCCCCATCGGGCCCGCCTGTGGCGTGGACGACGGGGAGGGCGACTACCTGAACTGCCCGATGAACGCTGCGCAGTACCGCGCGTTCTACGACGCGCTGGTGCACGCCCAGAGCGCGACTGTGCACGACTTCGACAAGGCACGGTTCTTCGAGGGCTGCCTGCCAATCGAGGTGCTGGCCCATCGCGGCGTCGACACGCTGCGATTCGGGCCGATGAAGCCGGTGGGCCTCGTCGATCCGAAGACCGGCTGGAGGCCGTACGCCGTCGTGCAGCTGCGTCAGGACTCGCTGGCCGGCGACCACTTCAGCATCGTCGGCTTCCAGACGCAGCTGAAGCGGGGCGAGCAGGAGCGGGTGCTGCGACTGATCCCCGGACTGGAGCGGGCGGAGTTCGTACGGTTCGGCATGGTGCATCGCAATACGTACATCAACGGGCCGACGGTGCTTTGCGAGACCTGGCAAACGAAGACGCGCGACGACCTGTTTTTCGCCGGTCAGATCTCGGGGGTGGAAGGGTACGTCGAGTCGGCCGCTTCGGGGCTGCTGGCGGGCATCAACGCCGCGGCGATGGCGGCGGGCCATCCTCCCCGGGCCGCGCCGCGCAGCACGGCGATCGGGGCATTGGCGTACTATGTATCCCACGCGTCGGCGGGATACTACCAGCCCAGCAACATCACCTTCGGCATCATGGAGCCGCTGCCGAAGCCGCCGCGGAACAAGCTCGAACGCAAGACGGCCGTGTCGGCCCGCGCGTTGGCAGAGCTGGACGCGTGGATGGCGCGGGCGCCGGTCAGGATGTAGTTCGGCCAATCGGCACGTGTAGCCCGGAGGCTTCAGCCTCCGGGTGGCCGCAGGCCCTATGCCGGGTCGCCGATGACACAGCAGTGCCTCACTCGACGGTAACCGATGAGAGACCACCTCAAGGCGTTTCTCGAATTCCTGCGGTTCAATCGCGGCGCCTCACCGCACACCGTTCGCGCGTACGACAGCGATGTCTCCCAGTTCATCGATTTCCTGCCGCTCCACAACGGCAGGACCAGGCAGGAGCAACAGCCGGCGGACTGCGACCTCGGGGCCATCCGATCGTTTCTGGCCGAGCTGTACCGCACGCATCGGTCGCGCAAGACGTCCGCGCGGAAGCTGGCGTCGGTGCGGGCGTTCGTGCGCTTTCTGCGCCGGGAGGGCCTCATCGAAGGGGACCCCGGGGCGCTGGTCGCGACGCCAAAGGTCGAAGAGAGGCTCCCGCCGCACCTCGAGATCGACGAGATGACCCGGCTGATCGAGACGCCAGACGTGACAACGCCGCTCGGCCGACGCGATCGCGCGATGCTGGAGCTGTTCTACGCGTCGGGGCTGCGGCTGAGCGAACTGGTCGGCCTCGACATGGACAACGTGAACCTGAGCGGCCGGATGGTCCGCGTGCTGGGGAAGGGAAACAAGGAGCGGGTCGTGCCCTTCAACACCAGCGCCGAGGGGGCGATCCGTGCGTACCTGAAGGACCGGCCCGAGCTGGAGCGTGGAGCCGCGCGCCTGCGAGCAGGGCCGCCGAAAAGGTCGCCGAAGGGCAGGCCCGCCCAGCCGGTACCTCGGCGATCCGCAGGGTCGAGCCCGGTGTTCCTGAACTTCCGCGGCGGGCGGCTGAGCGGCCGGAGCGTCCACCGGCTCGTCAGGCACTACGTCTCGATGTGCAGCGCGAGGTTTGGCATCAGTCCGCACGCCCTGCGCCACTCCTTTGCCACGCACCTGCTGGAGCGTGGAGCCGACCTTCGGTCAATCCAGGAACTGCTCGGCCACGCCCAGTTGTCCACGACGCAGCGCTACACCCACGTCAGCGCCGCTCAACTCATCGACGTCTACCGCAAGGCCCACCCCCACGCGAAAACACGGTGACAGGTACAATTTCTCAACTGGATCAGATTGAGAAATTGTACCTGTCACCTTGGGATAGGTGTGCGTATCGGGAATGTGCCAGCGACGAACAACGCAGCCCGGCGGGATGTATCGGCGTCAAAGGTGGCAGAGCTATTCCGTGGCCACGATGACCGACCACCAACTTCACCGATGCCGTGCCCGTCTGGAACAGTTCCTGGCTGACCTGCTCGAGCCGGTCGGTCGGAGCGAACGCCGCCATTGGGGCGCCGTGTACGTGCGTGGCTTGCTGCTCGACGGTGAGCGCAAGTCGATTGAGCCGATGGCCGCGTGGGTGCTCGATGACACGGGGTTCCCGAAGCAGGGCGCCCACTCGGTCGGCGTCGCCCGGCAGTACTCGGGCACCTTGGGCAAGAGGGGCAACTGCCAGATTGCCGTGAGCCTGCACCACGTCGGCGCAACGGGCACGACGGTGCTGGGGTGGCGGTTGTATCTGCCCGAGTCGTGGATTGCCGACGCGGCGCGCCGAAAAGACGCGGGCATCCCCGAGGACGTCACCTTCAAGACGAAGCCCGAACTGGCGATGGAGTTGATCGACCACGCGCGGGCGTGGGGCCTGGCCGATCGCATCGTGCTCGCCGACGGAGGCTATGGCGAAGTGACCGAATTCCGCGAGGCGCTGGAGGCCCGGCAGTTGCCGTATGCCGTGGGGATCGGCCCCCAAGTGGGGGTGTGGCCCACACCGCCCACCATCACGCAACGGCCGTACTCGGGACGCGGTCGCCCGGCGACCCGCTGGGGGTACGACAGTCAACGGCCGCCCAGCGTCCGCGACATCGCGCTGAAGGCGCGCGGGTGGAAGACGATTCGGTGGCGTGAGGGGACTAGAGGCTGGCTGACGTCTCGGTTCTTGAGTGTCCGGGTGCGTCCGTCCCACGGCTATCACGAGGGCGCACCGCCGCACAAAGAGGTTTGGCTGTTGATCGAATGGCCGGCCGAGGAGCCGGAGCCGACCAAGTACTTCTTGTGCGATCTCCCGCCCACCTACACCTTGCGTCGATTGGTGCGGGTGACGAAGTGTCGCTGGGCGATCGAGCAGGACTACCATCAACTCAAGGAAGAGCTCGGCCTCGACCACTATGAGGGCCGCACGTGGGCCGGGTAGCACCATCACGTGACGCTCACGATGCTCGCTCACGCGTTCCTGACACTCGAAGCCCAGCGGACGAAAAACACCTTCTGGGTGGACCCTGCCACGGACGCGCCGTGAACTACAGTTCATGCTGTTCACGTGGACCGGCGACTGTGCCTACTGTCATCAGAAGATCCGCTCGGAGGGGTCATCAATACGTAACGTAGTAATACTAGGAGCCGAGCACTACAAATTGCAGAATCTGCGCGGCATTGAACCCCGCGTGACTGACCGACGCGGCGAGGATACTGCGACGCCAGAGGAAGACCACGCCCCACGCGAACCCGAGTACGGCGGTGACGATGCCGACATCGTACCCCTGGATCACATGCCCGGCGCCAAAGGCCAGGCTGTAGAGCACCAGCCCGAGGCGCGCCCCGCCGAGCGACTGACCGAACCGATGGAGCACGAACGCGCGCTGCACTTCCTCCTTGATGCCGCCGGTGACGATCACCAGCACGCCGAGCAGGAGCGCGTCCAGGCGGGACGTGAGGAGGGCCTCGAAGGGGTTGGCGTCCACATTGTGCAGCCAGGGCCACGCCGCGCGCAGGAGTGCCACCACGGCGATCACGCCTCCGAAGATGAGCGGAACGAGGCCGACCCCAATCCAGCACTCCCGCACCGAGGGGCGCATACCGAACAGGACGCTCGACACGCGCTCGCCGCCGGCACGCAGTCGCCACACGACGATGGCCAGCAACAGCGCCGTGTCCGCTGGCATGAGCAGGACCAGGTACTTCATGGACAGCCGGCCGTCGTCCGCAAACGGCGCCAGGCCTGCCAGCCACAGCAGCATGCCGAGGGCGAACTGCGTCGGGAAGCCTGATGCCAGCACCACCTCCACCAGCGCGACGGCCCGCGAGGCAGCCGCTCCGGTGCGCGTGGCGTCGGATTCGGCAATCGCGGGCGCGGCGGCGGGCCCCGGAAGGCTCTCGGACACGGTTCTGCGACTGTATCATGGGGCCTCGTGGACATCGCACCGGCGTCGCCCGGACGTGCGGACTCGGCGCCTCGGGGGCTGGAGGAGCCGCGACAGAGCGCCAGAAAACGAAGATAATACAAAAGTCAAGAGAAATGGCCGCAATGCACATGCTATTGCGTATGACCTAAAGCAGAGGCACAATATCTGGTAGGTTTCCACTTGACAGGCCACGGGGTATCAGCGCATATTTGCTCCTCGTTACAGAAAAGCTACGACGAGAACCTCCCAGCTTCTCGCCAAGGCACGGCAGCTAGAGCAACAGCATTTTTCGTCGTGAGGTCGGTCGGAGTCCCAGGGTCACGAGGGCGCACAGTGATGAGGATGGGATACCGATCACTTGGCTGGAGCGTTGTCTTCGAGACGCGGTGCCGGGTCCAACCGTCGAGGACCGGGGGCCGGCGTTTCAATACGGGTTTGAGTCGATAAGACGCACCTGAGGAGCCCAGGCCGCGTCGCGGTGTCGGAGGTAGCATGCAGAGAGGATCGCAGGACGGGGGACAGACGGGCTCTTCGGGCGCGGAGCAGGGTGCGGACGTCGCACGCCGGGCGGGGACGCAGGCCCCGGGGCTGGCGTACGTGCGATCGTTCACGAAGGCGGGCCGCGATCCCTTCGACGAGATCGAGTGGGAGCGGCGCGACGCCATCATCGCGAACGAGCGTGGCGAATCCGTATTTGAGCAGCGGGGGGTCGAGATTCCCCGATTCTGGTCGCAGCAGGCGACGAACATCGTCGTGTCGAAGTACTTCCGCGGCACGATCGGCTCGAGCGAGCGCGAGTGGAGCGTCAAGCAGTTGATCGGCCGGGTGGTCGACACCCTCACGGCCTGGGCCCGCGAGCAGCAGTGCTTCGCGAGCGAGGCCGACCTGCAGGCGTTCAGCGAGGACCTCAAGCACCTGCTCGTCTACCAGATGGGCTCGTTCAATAGTCCGGTGTGGTTCAACTGCGGGCTCGAGAAGCACCCGCAGCTGTCGGCGTGCTTCATCAACTCCGTCGACGACACGCTGGATTCAATCCTGACTCTGGCCAAGACCGAGGGCATGCTGTTCAAGTACGGGTCCGGCACGGGAACGAACCTGTCGAGCCTGAGATCGTCGCGCGAGATGCTGGCGGGCGGCGGCACCGCCTCGGGGCCGGTGTCGTTCATGAAGGGCTACGACGCGTTCGCCGGCGTCATCAAGTCCGGCGGCAAAACGCGGCGCGCGGCGAAGATGGTCATCCTCAACGCGCAGCACCCGGACATCGTCGACTTCATCACGTGCAAGGTCGAGGAAGAGAAGAAGGCCTGGGCCCTGATCGACGCCGGCTACGACGGGTCGTTCACGGGCACGGCGTACGGGTCGGTGTTCTTCCAGAACTCGAACAACAGCGTGCGCGTGACCGACGACTTCATGCGCGCGGTGCTCGACGGCGGCACGTGGCAGACCCGGTCGGTGAAGGACCCCTCGCGGGTGATGGACACCTACAAGGCGCCCGAGTTGATGCGGATGATCGCGGACGCGACGCACGTCTGCGGCGACCCGGGCATGCAGTTCGATACCACCGTCAACGAGTGGCACACGTGCCCCGCCGCGGACCGCATCAACGCGTCGAACCCGTGCTCGGAGTACATGTTCCTGAACGACTCGGCGTGCAATCTGGCGTCGATCAACCTGATGAAGTTCGTCGACGCGCACGGCGAGTTCGACGTCGAGAGGTTCAAGGCCGCGGTGCGCGTGTTCATCGTGGCGCAGGAGATCGTCGTCGGCAACGCCAGCTACCCCACGAAGGCCATCGAGCGGAACAGCGTCGACTACCGGCCTCTCGGCCTGGGGTACGCCAACCTGGGGGCTCTCCTGATGTCGCGCGGCCTGCCGTATGACAGCGACGCGGGCCGGGCCTACGCCGCGGCCATCACGGGGCTGATGACCGGCGAGGCCTACGCGCAGTCGGCGCGCGTCGCGCGCGACCAGGGCGGCCCCTTCGCCGGGTACGAGAAGAACCGCGAGCCGTTCCTGCGCGTCATGCGCAAGCACCGCGACGCGCTGCGCGACGTGAATGCCGCCCTCGTGCCGGCGGACCTGCGCGACGCGGCCCAGCAGTCGTGGGACGACGCCGTCGAGATTGGCCAGGAGCACGGCTACCGCAACGCCCAGGCGACGGTGCTGGCGCCGACCGGCACCATCGGCTTCATGATGGACTGCGACACCACCGGGGTCGAGCCAGATATCGCGCTCATCAAGTACAAGAAACTGGTCGGCGGCGGGTTGATGAAAATCGTCAACACCACCGTGCCCGCGGCGCTGTCGAAACTGGGCTACACCGACGCGCAGATCAAGGCCATTGTCGAGTACGTGGACAAGAACGAAACCATCGAGGGGGCGCCGTACCTCAAGGACAAGGATCTGCCGGTCTTCGACTGCGCCTTCAAGCCGTCCAAGGGCCAGCGTTCGATCCCCTACATGGGGCACATCAAGATGATGGGCGCCGTGCAGCCGTTCATCTCCGGCGCGATCTCGAAGACCGTCAACGTGCCGAAGGAGGCCACGTCCGAGGACATCATGCAGGCGTACATCGAGTCGTGGCGACTCGGCGTCAAGGCCATCGCGATCTACCGCGACGGCAGCAAGCGGATGCAGCCGCTCAACACGTCGAAGGACGCCAAGGAGAAGGCGCAGGCCGCAAAACCGCAGGCGGCCGCCAAGGCCGTGGCGCAGCCCGTCCGGCGGAAGCTCGCCGAGGAGCGCAAGGCGATCACCCACAAGTTCGACATCCAGGGGCACGAGGGCTACATCACGGTCGGCCTCTACGACGACGGGATGCCGGGCGAACTGTTCCTGGTGATGGCCAAGGAAGGTTCCACGATCTCCGGGTTCGCCGACGCCTTCGCGCAGGCGATCTCGTACGCGCTCCAGTACGGGGTGCCGCTGCACGTGCTGGCGGACAAGTTCAGCCACATGCGGTTCGAGCCGTCCGGCATGACGAAGAACCCGCAGGTGCGGTTCGCCAAGTCGATCGTGGACTACGTCTTCCGCTGGCTCGCCACCAAGTTCCTGTCGGCCGAGGCGCAGTACCGGGTGGGTGTCAACGTGTCCGAGTCGGCCGCTGGCGCGCAGGCGCACGAGGCTGAACAACTGAAGTTGGCGGTGGACTCGACGGCCGGATCCGCCGGGGCGGCCTCGCTGCGCGAGATGTCGACCGTGCAGAACCAGGAGGACGCCCCGCCCTGCAACGTCTGCGGCGCGATCATGGTTCGCAGCGGCAGTTGCTACAAGTGCGCCAACTGCGGGAGCACGAGCGGCTGCGCGTAGACAGCAGACAGTAGTCAGTAGAGTAGTCAGTAGGAAAACAGAAGACAGAAGACAGAAGATAGAAGGTAGAAGTATAGAAGATAAGAACACCTGTCAGAAGCACGAAGCACGAAGATCGCGATGCGAGGGCCGGCGAGTTGCCGGCCCCTCGCTTTTCGACCCACGTCGGTCCTCTCGCCTGCCCGCCGAAGCCGGCCGATGTGCCGTCAGGCGAAGGCGGGAGTCCCCGATGTATGATCCCGCCGTGGATGCATTCGTTCCGAGCCCCGAGCCCCGAATCCCTAGTCCCGGATACCCACATGGATCTCGAACTGACGAACAAGGTCGCCATCATCACCGGGTCGAGCCGCGGGCTCGGCCTCGCGAGCGCCGCCGCACTGGCCTTCGAGGGCTGTCGCGTCACGCTGTGTGCACGCGGCGCTGACCGCCTGGCCGAGGCGGCCGCTGAGGTGCGCGCGCGATGCGGCGACCCCGGCCGCGTGTTCGCCGTCCAGGCCGATGTGTCCACCGCGGACGGCGTGGCCGCGCTCATCGGCCAGACGGCCGCGCATTTCGGCGGCATCGACATTCTCGTGAACAACGTCGGTCTGGCGCGCGGCGGCGACCTGCTGGCCACGACGGACGCCGACTGGCAGGAGGCCTTCGACCAGACCCTGTTGCCGGCGATCCGGGCGTCGAAGCTGGTCGTGCCGCACATGCGGACCCGGGGCGGCGGCGTCATCCTGATGATCGCGTCGATCTTCGGCCGCGAGACCGGCGGCCGGATGACCTACAACGCCGTGAAAGCGGCGGAGATCAGTCTCGCGAAATCACTGGCGCAGCAACTTGCCCGCGACAACATCCGCGTCAACAGCGTCGCGCCGGGGTCGACGCTGTTTCCCGGCGGCTCGTGGTGGACGCGCCAGCAGGCCGACCCGGACGGCATAGCGGACTTCGTCCGCCGCGAGCTGCCATTCGGCCGTTTCGGCACGCCGGAAGAGGTCGGCAACGTCGTCGCGTTTCTCGCCTCGTCGAAGGCCAGCTGGGTCAGCGGTGCCAGCATCGTGATCGACGGCTGTCAGTCGCGGTCGCTGTTCTGAATGAGCAGTCCCGGGGAAGGGTTCCGATGATCGAGCGCCTGGATTATGAGGCCGTCGGGTTCATCTCTGGCCTTGAGGTGCATCAGCAACTCCTGACGAAGCACAAGCTCTTCTGCCGCTGCCCGGGCGGGCTCTACACCGACCACCACGACGGCGAGTTGCTGCGCCACATGCGGCCCACGCTGTCGGAACTGGGGGAGTACGACGGCACGGCGTTGATGGAGTTCAAGACGAAGAAGGAGATCATCTACCTCCTGAACCACCTGAACGTGTGCACGTACGAAATGGATGACACGCCGCCGTTCCTGGTCAACCAGGAGGCCATCGACGTCGCCATCGAGCTGTGCCTGATGATGCACATGGACATCATCGACGAGGTGCACATCGCCCGGAAGCAATACCTCGATGGCT
>Ga0315273_10013001_pt1 | contig 10683 bp, 7 predicted proteins | sample YL17G02_0_MG_FD_205753 | JGI IMG/M metagenome (GOLD analysis project Ga0315273, IMG submission 205753) | Sediment microbial communities from Yellowstone Lake, YNP, Wyoming, USA - YL17G02_0 | ecosystem: Environmental > Aquatic > Freshwater > Lake > Sediment | place: USA: Wyoming | collected... | reverse complement strand
CCTTGCCGGCCACGACGTGGTAGGTCAGGATGGCCGTCAGCTTGGCCTTGTCCTTCAGCAGCGCCTCGAGGGTGCCCGCCGGCAGCTTGGCGAACGCCTCGTCGGTCGGCGCGAACACGGTGAACGGTCCCTTGCCCTTCAGCGTCTCGATGAGCCCGGCGGCCTGCAGGGCCTTGGCGAGCGTCGTGAAGCTTCCGGCGGCGACGGCGGTGTCGACGATGTCCTTGGCCTGGGGCTCGCTGGCGCGGAGTCCCGCGGCGCTGGTGGCCACGAGGGTGAGCACGAGAGCGGAGGCAAACAGCTTACGCATGATCGGTACGGCTCCTTGAAGCACCCACGACAACGAATGCTCCACATGGAGCGTGACCGGCAACGGGGGCGCAGCAGCGTGCCGGGGAATCGAAATGGCGCCTGCGACACGCTCGTGTCGCTCACGGCGCCGATGCGGGTATGACGCGCTCCTCCACCGCCCGGATCCCGATCTCGCGCAGCATCCCGGAAAGGATGATCGCGTGCATGGGCAGGAGCGAGTACCAGTAGAGGCGGCCCAGCCAGCCCGACGGTTCGAAGCGCGCCACCTGGCGAATCCGGGTCATCCGGTCGGTAACCGGCTCGACCGAAAACTCGAGCCACGCGCGGCCCGGCAGTTTCATCTCGGCCTCGAGGCGCAGCAGGTGGTCGGCCTCGTAGGCCTCGACGCGCCAGAAATCCAGCGGATCGCCCGGCACGCACGACTCCGGATCGCGGCGGCCGCGGCGCATGCCCGCGCCGCCCGCGAGCAGATCGATCCAGCCGCGGAGGCGCCACAACAGGTTGGCGCAGTACCAACCCTCCTCGCCGCCGATGCGGCGGATGGGGGCGAACGCGGCCGCGACCGGGGCGTTCACGAGGCTCTCGCGCTCGTCGCGCAGCGTCGTCACCGCACGGTGCGGACGCGCGACCGCGTCCACGCCGGCCGACCGCGAGTCGGACCAGCGGTTCGCGCCCGCGGGGCTGTCAGTTGAACCGAGCGCGCGGGCGATCGACTCGCGCAAACCGAGCGGACGGACCGGAAACACCTCGAGCGCCTGATGGTCACCGACGATGGTCGCGTTGCGAATGCTGCTGATCAGCTTGCGCCCCACGCGCGCGTACAAAGGCGTGACCAGCGCCAGCCACAAGCTCGACAGGTGCGGCGTCAGCAGCGGCACCGGGATCATCAGACGGCGCAGGCCCCGCTGCCGCGCGTACTCCCGCATGATGTCGCCGTAGGACACGACGTCGGGCCCGCCGATTTCGAAGATGCGCGAGGGACCGTCAGGCAGATCCAGCGCCGCGATCAGGTACGAGAGCACGTCCTCGATGGCGATGGGCTGCGCCTGGATGGCCACCCAGCGCGGGCACACCATGACGGGCAGCCGCTCGGTCAGCGCCCGCACCATCTCGAAGGACAGGCTGCCGGATCCGATGACGATCGATGCGCGGAATTCGATGACCGGAACGCCGCTCTCGCGCAGCACGTCGCCGGTCTCGTGGCGGCTGCGCAAATGGGCGGAGAGATCGTCGCTGGCCTCGCCAAGGCCGCCGAGGTACACGATGCGCCGCACGCCGGCGTCGCGGGCGGCGTCGCCGAAGGTGCGGGCCGCAGTCCGGTCGAGATCGGCGAAGTCGGCGGCCGCGCCCATGGAATGGACGAGGTAGAAGGCCGTCTCCACCCCGGCGAGCGCCGCCCGCATCGACGCGGCGTCGAGGACATCGCCCCGCACGAGCGACGTGGAGGGCGCGACCCGGGTCCTCAGCGACTCGGGATTGCGCGCGAGGCACCGGACGGGCCGGCCGCGGCGCTCGAGCTCCGCGAGGAGCCGTCCCCCGACGTACCCTGTCGCGCCGGTCACGAGGATGGTGCCGCCCATGGGAGCGATGATGCCACGAAGGGGATGCGATGTCAAGTATTTGCATAGATATTGAATAGTTTCGCGCTTTGCTACAATGCAGCGCGACACCACGTCGGGCCCGCCCGGACGGGCCCGCGCCACCGGGAGGCGGCACATGTTCAGCAACGGCGTGCGGCGGGGCCTTCTCTTCACCGTTCTCGGGCTGCTGATCACCGCGCCCGCCGGCTGGCCGAGCGCCCTGACGCTGGCCCAGTCGCCGGCGGCGCTTCAGGCCGTTCAGCGATTCGCGCGCGAGCCGAATCCCATCGCCCTGCGCGGCCCGGCCCGGCCGGAGCGCTACATGGAGGCGTCGGGCCGCAAGGCCGCGCTCCTCGGCCGCGAGGACGGCAGCTTCGAGGCGTGGGTGTACCCGCTCAAGGTGCTCCACGACTTCCGCCTGTCGTTCGGGACGCAGGACTACGCCGATCCGATCCCGGGGGTGAACCTTGTGTCGAGCGTAGATGTGCGCCCCGAGGCGAGCGTGGTCAGGTTCGCCCACGCCGCGTTCACTGTGGACGCGGTCTGGGTCGTGCCGCTGAACGATCAGGGCGCCATCATCCTGCTCGACGTCAGCACGTCGCAGCCGCTGCAGGTGGTGGTGAAATTCCGGCCGGACCTGAAGCCGATGTGGCCTGCGGCGCTGGGCGGGCAGTACAGCTACTGGGATGCCGGCCTGAAGGCGTACGTCCTCGGCGAAGCGAGCGGGAAGCAGGCGGCGATGGTCGGGTCGCCGTTCGGCATCGATCCGCCCGAGCAGCCGGCGCACAACCTGCCGGACGCGCCCTCGCAGTTCACCATCGCCATCACCCCGGAGACCGCCGCGCGCGGCCTGGTGCCCATCGTGATCGCCGCCAGCCTGGACGGGCTGAACGGCGCGAAGGCCACGTACCAGAAACTGCTCACGTCGAGCGAGCCGATGTACCGGGAGTCCACCGCGCACTACCGGCGGCTGCGCGAAGAAATGACCAGCATCGACAGCCCCGATGACCGCCTCGATCTGGCGTTCGAGTGGGGCAAGGTGGCGCTCGACAAGGGCTTCGTCTGCAACCCGCATCTCGGGTGCGGGCTCATCGCGGGCCTAGGGCCGTCGGGCACCAGCGAGCGGCCGGGCTTCGGCTGGTATTTTGGCGGAGACGCGTTCATCAACTCGTGGGCGATGACGGCGTACGGCGACTTCGACACCGTGAAGCAGTCGCTCGAGTTCCTGCGGAAGCGCCAGCGCGCCGACGGCAAGATGATGCACGAGCTCTCGCAGGGCGCCGGCTACATCAAGTGGTTCGAGGAATTCCCCTACGGCTACTACCATGCGGACACGACGCCGCTCTACATCATCGCGGTGCGCGACTACGTCCGCGCGAGCGGCGACGTGGTCCTGGCGAAGGACTTCTGGCCGTCGATGAAGAAGGCGTACGACTATTGCGCCTCGACCGACGAGGACGGCGACGGCCTGATGGACAACACGAAGGCCGGGCTCGCCGCGGTCGAAACCGGGACGCTGCGGCGCCGCGACGTGCTGACCGACGTGTTCCTGGGAGCCGCGTGGACCGAGGCTGCGGACGCCGCGGCGGAGCTGGCCTCCATCGCCGGCGATCCCTTCGCGCCCACCGCCAGGGCCGCGGCGACGAAGGCCCGCGAATCGCTCAACAACCGGTTCCTCGACGATGCGGGCCGACGTATCTACTTTGCGTACATGAAGGACGGCAAGGGCCAGGCTGAGCCAACGGTGTGGCCGGGGTTCGGGCTCTGGCGCGGCGTCTTCGACGCCTCCCGCCCGGCTGTGGCGGGCGCGCTTGACGATCTCGCCGGGGCCGGCGTCGGCGCCGACTGGGGCGCGCGCATGCTCTCCATCGACAGTGCGCTCTACGGCCCGCTCAGCTACAACAACGGCGCCTCGTGGCCGTTCCTCACGGGGTTCGCGGCCCTCGCGCTCTACGCGAACGGCCGGCCCGACGCCGCGTGGACCTACCTCGACGGCATCACCGACCTGACCTTCCTCGAATCTCGCGGGTACATGGCCGAGCTGTTCTCGGGCGATCGGCTGCGTTCCATCGACGCCGCCGTGCCGCACCAGCTGTTCGCGACGACCGGGTTCATGTCGACGCTGATGCGCGGTCTCGTGGGTCTCAGCGTGCTCCCGGCAGGGACGCGGAATGGGCGCCAGCTCCCCGAACGGCTCGTGCTGGCCCCGCAGCTCCCTGCCGGCTGGACGTGGCTGAAGATCCGGAATCTGAAATGGCACGGCGTGACGGCCGACATCGCGATCACCCGCGACGCGAGTGGCTTCTCGATGGCGGTGTCACCGAAGGGTGGGACGCTGCCGATCGAGATGCACGCCTTACTGCCGCCGGGTTCCGTCCAGCTCACGCGCGACACGCTCTGGCAACCGGCGTCGCCGGCGGGCGACACCTCGCGGGGACTGCACCTCTCGCGGGTGGAGGAGGTCCGGGTACCGACCACGTACTCCTTGCGCGAGGCACCGGGAATCCAGGTGGCGCCGATCCACGCGCCGCTCCAACTGGGAGATGTGTCGTCACGGCTGCGCGTGATCGATGCCGCGCTCGACGGCAAGACCTACACGCTGCGGGTGGAGGGCAGACGTGGCCGCAGCTATCGGATCCGGCTGCTCGCCGCCCACCCGATCTCGGTTGATGGGGCGAAGGTGCTCTCCCCCGCCGAGGCGACAGGGAAGGCCGACGGGTACGTACTGCAGATCGACATGCCGCCGGCAGATCCGGCCGCCGCCGGCGCCGTCCTCAAGCGGAGTGACTGGGCGACGGTGACTGTGACCGTCCACCTGGGCGAGCGCCTGCGCTGAGCGGCGCCAGGCCCGCGCCCGACGCCGTTCCAGACACTGGCCGCCGCGGATCGCGTCGGCGGCTCTGACTAATTGAACGTCACCGTGTGGGAGTGCCCGGAATCGTTGGAGGACTCCTTCGACACGCGCTGGCTACCCGCAATGGCAGACAGGTCGGAGCCCGCCAGCGTCACCGTATGGGGGTGGCTGGCCGTTCCCTGGATGCCGAGAGCGATTCCGCCCGCGGCCGTGAGCTGCGCCGAGGTGATCACGGCGGCGTGGCCATGGTTCGCGCTGATGGAACCTGACTTGTCGCCTCCGGATGCCGTCGGGGTGGATGACGTCGGGGACGTCGGCGAGGCCGGCGAACTGCTCCCGCCTCCACAGCTCGCCGCGACCGTAATCGCGACGCCGCTCAGCACGGCCATCGCTGCGGCCAAGGTGAACTCCCGCCGATCGAGCATTTTCGCTTCCTTCATGGATCCTCCAGTAAGGTTGACATCCGAGGTCGTTGCTGGTGAGAAAGCAAGTCACGTGCCTGAGCGTCTCGCCTGGATTTGGCCGGAATTCGGCCGATCGCGGCCCGGCGTACTAACGCGGGACGTAAACGCTTACGTCGGACGTAAGCCGGGCGGCATCGACTCGCGCCGGCAGCCGCGGGTCCGTCAGAAGATCGGGTGGAGACTCGTGAAGAGGGTCAGGCACAACATGAAGAGGGCCGCCGAGAACACGAGGGCGCCCTTCCGCAGGATCAAGGGCCAGTTCGTGGCGATCACGAAATAGAACGGGAACAGCACGGCACAGTCGCGGCCCACGCGGCCTTCAGCGACTGAAGGACCGTCAGGAACGACGAGGCCGAGTGGCGGATGTCGTCATCGTAGACGGGGCGGACTGTAACTCGTGACCGACGCGCCAGGCATCATCGAAAGGTCAGCGTCTCGACACCCACTAGCAAGGTCGCCGAACGGTCATCGTGGCCGTACGCGACTCGGCTGGCCGCCCCTGCCGCCCCAAACGTCCTTCCGCCGTCGTGATATACAGTGGGGGGCGCGCTGTCGCTGAAGCGGCCTGCTCGTGCTCGACGTCGGCCGGAACACCATCGGGAACTCGCCGGGAGGGGCGCGGGATGGCGAACGATTTCTACAAGTGGTTCTCGGAGCGCCGGCTGACGCGGTTCGGCGGCGCCCGGCGCCTGCGGATCGAGCGGAGCCGGCTGGCCCTGCTCGCCCGCCATGCGCAGGGGCGGGGCGACTTGCTCGAAATCGGCCCGGGCGTCGGCAGCCTGGTCGAACCAATCGCCGCGATGGGCTGGCGCTACCGCGCCATCGAGGCCAGCCCGACCCTGGCGGCCCGGTTACGGCAGCGTGGCGTGGACGTCACCGAGGCCTGGGTCCCGCCCTTTCCCGTCCCGGACGAGTCGTGTGACGTGCTCTACGCCGACCAGGTGCTCGAGCACATGAGCGGCATCGACGCCGCCCATGCCTTCACGGCCGAGGCCTTTCGCGTGCTCCGGCCGGCCGGCATCGCCTTCATCGTGGTCCCGGACTACCTCAAGGAACGGACGTTCTTCTGGGACGTGGACTACACGCACAACTTCGTCACGACGGAGCGCCGCGTGCGCCAGTTGCTCGGCGATCACGGGTTCATCGTTGAGCGGGTCGTGCGAAGCATCGGCGCCAGCGCCGGTGTCGGCCGCGACCTCCTGGCCGCCTGCTCGATGCTGGCGCACATTCCCGGCCTCGATGCCGTGTCGCGCTACACCCGGACGGAAGACCTGCTGTTCCGTGTCCGCAAGAACTTTTTCGAGACCCTGACATTCGTCGGACGCAAGCCCCTGTCATGATCATGGTGATCGTGAGGTCGCTCGCCGCGCGGCTCGTCATCACCGCCGCCATCCTGGCGTATCTCCTTCGCAGCATCGATCCCGGCGCGGCCGTGCAGGCCATGCTGCGCATGGATCCGTGGTGGTTCGGCCTGACGCTCGTCCTCGTCGCCCTGGATCGCGGCGTGATGGCGCTCCGCTGGGTGATCCTGTTGCGCGCCGCGAACGTGGATCTGCCCACGCGCAGCGCGGTGCGGATTTTTCTGACGAGTTCCTTCGTGGGGAGTTTCCTCCCGGCCGGCATTGGCGCGGACGCCGCGCGGGCATACGCCGTGGCCTCGCGGACATCGCAAGGCAGCCAGGCGGTCGCGTCCGTCGGCGTGGACCGCCTCCTCGGGCTCGTCGCCGTCGTCGCGCTCGGCGTCGTCGGACTGGCTGGATGGGCGCAGCACGTCGATCCGGTGCTGCGTGTCCGGCTGTATGTGGTGGCCGGCGTCGCCGGCCTCACGACCGTGGCGATGTTCTGGGTGGATCGGCTGGTCCGGGCGTGCGTGCCGGCGCGCTGGCACGGCAGCAAGTGGGGATGGCGAATCACCCGGTTGGGGGACGCCGTCGGGGCGTACCGAGCGCATCCGAAGGTGCTGACGTTGGTGCTGGCCCTCTCCGTGGCGGTGCAGGTGATACGCGTGCTGCAGGGGTACGGTGTGGGCCGCGGCCTCGGGATCGGGGTCGACCTCTCCTACTACCTGGTCTTCATGCCCGTGGCGCTGCTGCTGTGGCTGCTGCCGGTCTCGATCAGCGGATTCGGCCTGCCCCAGGCGGCCATCGTGTGGCTCCTGCGGCCTGTCGGGGTGCCGGATGCCGAGTCGTTCGCGATGTCGACGCTGTTCGTCGTGATCGGGCTGCTGAGCAACGTCCCGGGCGCGCTTCTTTACGCCATCCGCAGGAAGCCGGTAACATAGAATCACATGGCCCAGACGTACGCCCTGAAGTATCTCGCGAAGGCCGCGCTGAGCGCCCCGCGGGATTTCGCGAACAGCTATCTCGCCACGATCAGGCCGATCCACCCGACGGTGCTGATCTTCCACTGCACCTTCGTCTGCGACGCGCGCTGCGAGATGTGCAGCAACTGGAAGCGCGGGGACCGCAAGCTCGACATGACCCTCGATCAGATCGATCGGGTGATGACGTCGCCGCTGTGGAAGAAGATCGAGATCGCCAACGTGTCCGGCGGCGAGCCGACGACCCGCAACGACCTGGTCGAGATCTGCGACCTGATGCTCGACAGGCTGCCTCGTCTGCGCAAGTTCGGCATCAACACCACCGGGCTGACCCCGAAACGGGCGATCCCGATGCTCGAGAAGATCGTGGAGTCGTGCCACCGTCGGGGCGTCATCTTCAGCGCGCGCGTGTCCATTGACGGCGTGGGCGAGATGCACAACCTCGTCCGCGACGTGAAGCGGGGCTTCGAGAAGGCCAACGAGACCATCAGCGCGATGCGGGCGCTGCAAAAACAGTACCCCTTCAACTTCGGCATCTCGACGACGATCTTCTCCCGCAACCTCGGCGATGCGGACAACATCCTCGCGTGGGCCCGCAACGAGCACCTCGACATCGTCTTCAACATGGTTCGGTTCACCGAGCCGATGCTGGGGAACGCCAACCTGGCGCAGACGTGCCAGCCCGTCGGGCCCGAGGAAGAGAAGATGCGGCAGTTCTTCCTCGACCGGGTGCGGATGGACTCGGTGCTCGACGGCCAGAACTACATCTACATGCACTACGCCGACATGATCGCCAACGGGTACCATCGGCTGGCGCCGTGCCCGTTCCAGACCCAGGGCATTATGCTGAACCCGGACGGCGGCCTGTTCTTCTGCGAGAACAGCGAGGTGGTCGGGAACGTGCTCGAGACGGACGCCGAGGAACTCTACTTCCGGGAGGCCAGCCAGGCCCATCGGAACGAGATCCTGGAGAAGAAGTGCCCGACCTGCCTCAGCCCCTGCCAGATGAACGTGTCGGCCGTGAAGCAGGTGGTGCCGTACGTGAAGTTCCTGGCTCGCGCGATGAACGAGAAGCGGCGCCACGCCGCGCGGCTGAAACCCTGACGCTCGTCAGGCCCGCTGTGCCTGCCTGCCGTCGGCCTGCTGCTCAGTTCGTCATCAGCCGCACGGCCGCCCTGACCGACTGCCCGAGGTGGCGCACCGACGCCAGGTGCGACAGCCGCCGCAGGAGCAGTTTCGGGTTGTAGAGCACCGCTTCGCGCATGGCCTTGTGGAAGAGGCGCCGGATCTGGTCGTCGTCCAGGTCCGTGCACTTCAGGAACACGTCGCTGTGGTCGGCCGCGGATGGGTTGAAGGCGAGGGCCTTGTCCCAGTCGAGGCCCGTGGCATCGGACCCGAAGGTGTCGAACAGGTCCGTGCCCGGGTAGGCCGTGGTCACGCCGAGGCCGACTTCGTCCAGCTTCATCTTGCGAATGAGCCGGATCGTGGCTTCAACCGTCTCGGTGGTCTCGCCGGGCGATCCGATCATGAACGATCCGAACACCTTGATGCCCGCCGCCTTCGTCATGGCGACCGCCTCGATGCCCTGCTCGACGGTCGTGCCCTTGTCGAGTTTGTCGAGGATCTCCTGCGACCCCGACTCGAGGCCGTAACAAATCAGGTAGCAGCCGGCCTTCTTCATCAGCGCCAGCATCTCGCGGTCGACGGTGTTCACGCGGGAGAGGCAGGTCCAGGTGATCGGCAGTTTCTTCTCGATGATCAGGCGGCAGATCTCCAGCACGCGCGTGCGCTTGAGCGTGAAGAGATCGTCCGAGATGAAGAAGTTCGGGATGCCGAACCGGGTGTAGACCTCCTCAATCTCCGCAATCACGTTCTCCGGGCTGCGGGCCCTGAACTTCCGCGTCCACGTGGTCTTCGCCCCGCAGAACGTGCAGCCGTACGGGCAGCCGCGGCTGGTAAAGATGTTGGTGTACTGCTTCACCTTGTTCGGAAACCACGTGCTGGCGACGTACTTCTGCATCGGGATCAGATCCCACGCCGGGAACGGCAGCGAGTCGAGGTCGTCAACGAGCGCGCGCGATACGTTGACCACGATGCCGTCCTTGTCCCGGAAGGCCGTCCCGTGGACGCCCTCGAGCGTCGCACCGGATCTGAGGCGGTCCATGATCTCGAGGATGGTCCGCTCCCCTTCGCCGAACACCACCGCGTCCAGCGACGGGGCCTCCTGCAGGGAGCGCTCCGGCAGCGACGACGCGTGGGGTCCGCCGAGGACGACGAAGGTCTCGGGCACCCGCCTCTTGACCGCCTCGGCCAGGGCGAAGGCCCGGGTGGCCTGGGCCGTCGTGGACGTGATGCCGAAGAGATCGGGCCGCTCCGCCGCGACGATCTCTGCCATGGCGTCGTGGCCGATGCGCTCGACCTCGCCGTCGATGATGCGGACGCGGTGGCCCGCCTGGCGAAGCACGGACGCGAGATACAGGAGGCCCATGGGTTGGATGGGCCGTTGGGTAAACCACTGGGGATGGGCCAGCACGACGTTCATGGGGGACGCGGCCATCGACGACTCCTTGCTAATGCCCTTGCGACACCCGCGCGGTTCTGGTAAGGCCCTGTCAATGAATGAGGCTTACATGGCGTGTGTTCGGACCGGCCATAAGAGCCTGTAGGAAAACAATCAGTAACAACTGTGTTTTCTGACAGGCTCTAACCACGCAGATGCGCACGACACTTAATTATATCTCATTGAGCGGTATCGACTGGATTCAACAGGAGAAGACGTGCCGACTCCTGTTGTGGCTCCCCGCCGCCGGGGCCGACCCCGGACATTCGGCCGCCTGGCCGCCGTTACTTCAAGGTCTTGCGCGGCATGCGCGCGTCGCTCATCGCCGCGCCATACGCGAACGACGCCATCACGACCGCGTTCTTCATCAGGTCCTCGGCCTGGAGCGTGTCGAAGAAATCCAGGTTCGTGTGCCCGCCGGTGCCGGGAATCCGGTCCTGGATGAACTGGAACCCCGGCAAGCCCACGTTGTCGAACGACACGTGGTCGGTGCTGCCCAGGCTCTGGATCGCGACCGTGTGCATGCCGAAATCGTGGAACGGCGCCATCCACGCGGTGAAGATCTGGCGCGCCTGTTCGTTGCCCTGGAGCGC
>Ga0315273_10012999_pt1 | contig 10684 bp, 3 predicted proteins | sample YL17G02_0_MG_FD_205753 | JGI IMG/M metagenome (GOLD analysis project Ga0315273, IMG submission 205753) | Sediment microbial communities from Yellowstone Lake, YNP, Wyoming, USA - YL17G02_0 | ecosystem: Environmental > Aquatic > Freshwater > Lake > Sediment | place: USA: Wyoming | collected... | reverse complement strand
CGCCGACTTCGCCCCGGCCGGCTCGAGCCAGTGCCAGGGATCGGCTGCTACTGCGGCCGCCGCCCGCTCCGTCTCCGACGGGTTCGTTTGAAGGAAGGCCTTGTAGTCCTCGTGGAGCTTCGTTTTCGCACGGATCCGGCTCTCCTCCTGCCAAACCTTCTGCCACACCTCCGACTTGTGCCCGACGTGCTCCACCCGGAAGCGATCCTTGTCCCAGAGGTGCGAGAACGGCGAATCCTGGGCCGCCCGCCTGCGCTGGGGATAGGTCACCCTGTAGCCGATGATCGCCAGGAACCGCGGCCCAAGCGTCTCGAGCGTCTGCACCATCTCCCTGTGGACAGCCGCCACCTGCGGCCCCATCGCGACATAGTGGTCGTTGTCGATCTTCCGGATGTTGCAATGCCCGTCGTAGTGCTTGAGGATCGCGCTGTTCGCCTCGTAGTGCGCCTGGCGATAGGTCCGCCACTCCTCGGGACGAGAAGTGCGCGAGCCCTCCGGAGGATCCATGAAGATGGCATCCCAGCCCCGCTCCACGAGCATCGCGTGCGTCAGCTCTTCCTTCGGCGCCACCCCGCGAAGCTGGTCCTCCAGCTCCCGGACAAAGGTCCGCATGTCGTCTTGCGTTCGCGCACCGGCAAGGCTCTTCTGAACCATGAAGATCGCGGCCGAGAACTTCTCCCGCGCCTCCGGGCTGTCCTCCGGTCGCTGCTGGATCGCCTGCATCAGCTTGAACTTCAGGAAGGCCGCGGCCGGCTCCGTCCCCGCCTCGCGCTCCGCCGCGAAGCTGGAGGCCTCCACCTCGCCCCCGAGCACCGCCTTCTTGGTCGTCACCTTGTAGGCAATGGCGGGGTCCTTCTCCAGCTCGCCGCTGTTCCGGAGCGCCCAAAGCTCCGCCCGACTGCCGAAGACGTAGCCCGTCGTCTCGTACTTCCCAGGCTCCTCCGGCGCCTCCTTGGCAGGCTTGGCGGCCTTCTTCCGCCCGGGGGCAGGCTTGGGCGCGGGCTCGAGCTTGAGCGGCTCTGCGGCGGGCTGGGGGGGCGCGGGCTTGGGCTCGGGAAGGATCGGTGAGTGCCCGAACGGCACCACCTTCTTCCGCGGGTCGGTCAGATCGGGCTCGCCCCCGCTGCCTGGCAAGAACCAGGCTCCGGAGTAGGAACGATCCATCGTCCAGTCCCCGGAAGGCGACCGCTCCCAGACCGAGTACCGCGTCTCCCGGTCGATCGGGTTTCCGGCGGAGTCCTTGTTCACTGGCTTCGGCTCTGCCTTCGGTGGCGGCGCCGGTGCCGCCGAGGGCTTGGGCGCCGCCGGCGCGACCGGCTCCTCCTTCCCCGTCTCCGGGTTGATGCGAACGATGCTCACCTTCCGGGGGGGAGCCGCCGGCGCCGCCGGACTGGGCGGAGGCTCCACCTCGATCGGCGCTTCCCTCCACGAGACGAGAGGCTCCGGGCGGGCCCGCGCCGCCTCCTCCGGAGCGGCATGCTCGGCGTGAACCGCTTCCGGCTCCCCCGGGTGAGGATGCCCCTGGATTCCGGTCCCGGGGTACCAATACTCGTAGCCCGTTCCCTTCCGCCTCCGGAACCCTCCGTGCTTCCCCGCCGGGATGTTCTGCCAGCCCGCCCCGGGGGGCCGCGGAGGTCCCCCTCCGCCGAAGAGGTCGAACTGCTGCGAGGAAGCCTTCGCCTTCGCCTTGGACAGGTCCAGCCGGCGGGTCAACGGAACGAACAGCCGCATGATCTATCTCCTGGGGGGGATCCGGGGCGGAATCACCTGGATGCGCCCGCTGTCCCGGAGCACGATCCGCTCCCTCGTGTAGTTTTCCAGCGTCTCTCGGTACTGCTTTCCGGAAACCGCGTTCGGATGGTCCGGAACCCCGGACGCCTTCTCGCGCGGGGAAGGCAGGTTCGGAGTCGTGGCCTCGAGCATCTCGTAGTCCGGAGGATTCGCCCAGCCCCCTCCGCTCCGGAACCCCACCCCGCCCATGTCGAACCGCTCCGAGGCGTCCTGGAGCGTGGTCGGCGTCGATGGGCGCCCTCCCTCCGGCTCGCGCGTCCGCTTCCGCTTTTTCCGCTGCTTCGGAGGGACGAAGAGGTAGCCGTCGACCGGGTTCGGGTCCATCACGTTGTCGCCGGGGGTCCGGGCCGGGTCACCCCAGTTGCCCATCGTCCCAACACCCGATCCGCTCGCCCGCCCGCCGGCGCCACCGTAGCCGGAGAACTCGGCCGCCTTGAACAACTCGAGCTGCGGACGGGCCGCGACCACGCCTGTCCCGACCGCGGCCGGCACGTTGTGCTCCTCGAACGGCAGGCGATGGCTCTCCGCGAACACCGCGGCGACCATGCTCGCGTTGTAGGCCTGAGGATAGGGCACGAACAGAACGTGGTTCCCGTCGAGGTGGATACAGGCGCCCGAGGCCTTCCACTCGAGCTGGACGGTCTCCGGAGACGCCCCCAGCGCGCGCAGCCGGTAGCGCCCGGCCTCGAGCATCAGCAACACGCCCGGCGGATCGCGCTCCAGGTCCGCCTTGATCATCGCATCCGGCAGATCGAGCCCGAGGGCCTTCTTGACCCACTCCCCGACGTCGGAGAGGTCGAACCCGGCGGAGCGCCGGCGCACGATCTCCGCCTGGACCTCGGCCAGTGACTCGTTCGCCTTGAAGCTCGCCCCGACCTTCTGTTCCAGCCGCAGGTACTCGGCGAACAGCTCTGGGTTGTGCTTCGCTGCGATCATCAGGTCTTCCTTCGGAGCGAAGACACAGAAGCAACACGAGAGACGACGCATCCCCAGGTCATAGGCCCTGTGATAGGGCGTGCCGCTCGCCTCGATCGTCTTCCAGACCCGCTGCTCCGGCCACCGATGAATCGGGTACCAGCGGTCGACGGTCTTGGTCCGGGTGTCCTCCTCCCGGCTGAAGGAAGGCATCGCCGCGCGGCCGCTGGTCGCGAACTTCCCGGGCTGCGTCGGAGCGCCGCTCTCCTGCGCCCTGATCCCCAGCATATTGAGGATCCGGGCCTTCCCCTTCCCGGCCTTCTTGTGCTCGGCCGCGAGCGCCGTGATCAGCTTCTTGATCTCGGCCCGCTTGTGGTCCGAGGTGCAGTAGCGCGCCGAGGAGCTGGGCCAGGCCACGGCCTTTCCAAAACTGATCGGGGCCTCGGGCGCCTCGGGGTCGCCCTTGATCGTCGCCTTGGCCTTGAGGATCAGCTTCCGCGCGCGGTCCGAGCCCGGCCACTGGGACACGCCCTGGCCCGTGCCGATGATGCTGGCCAGGCGCTCGGGATCAGCCGCGGCGAGGTCTGCCCAGGTCTTGATCCCTGCTCCGAGCATCGCGCCCGTGTCCGCTTCCTTCTGAACCAGGTCGCCGTGCCGGGCCTCAATCTGGTTCAGGAGGTCGTTTTGCTGGCGCTTCACCACCTCGAAGCGCAAGCCGTAGTGCTCCGCCTGCTTCTGGGCCAGCTCGCGCGAGCCCGCCCACTCCACGCGCCCGAGGTCGGCGTGGACCACCACGATCTTGGACTTCAGGATCCCCTGCTCCTCGGCCAGCTTCACCACTCGGTCCAGCATCGCCTGGCTATCCTTGCCCGAGCTGGTGTTGACCACGAGGTAGTCATAGCTCTTGAGGTCCGGGTGCCAGTCCGGGCCGTGCTGCCAGGGCGCCGCGCCCTTCCCGCTTCCGTAGTCCGGATGGCTCCACTCCGCCTCGGGATCGATCGGGGGAGGCTCCCAGGGATCGACGCGCGCGCCCGCGGGCAGGCCCCAGGCCTCCGGCTTGGACGCCTTGGTGGCGAGCGCCTCGAACAGGTCGAGCTGAGGGGCCCCCTTGGGCTGCTCGGGCTCCCAATGGATCGTGTGCGCGGCATCCGCCCACTTCCCGCCGCGGGGCCCGATGTACGGTCCCCCCTTCACCATCGCCGGGTGCTCCAGCGTCGCATGGACCTTGCGCCGGAACTCCTCGAGCGGGAGCGTGGTCACGGGGCCGAGGAACCGCGGATCGTCGTAGTGCTGGAGGTAGGCGCTGACCGCTGAGGCCTTGTCCTTCCAGCCGAGCATCACCTTGTCCTCGTCATAGTCCTTGAACGCGGGCGCCTTGCGCTGGTGAATAACGTAGACCTCGGTCGCGTCCTCATGCGGTCCCAGGAACACGTCGACGTGGTCGCCGTCGACGCCCTCGGTCCGCCGGATGTAGCCGTAGGGCACGCTCATCGTGACCGTGCCGTCCTTGCCCGTCTCCTTGTCGTGCCAGTGCCGGACCGAGTCCACGTCGTTCTCGATCGAGACATCGAAGCCTGCGAAGCGCCGGCGCCCCTCGAGCTTCCGGCTCTTCTCGAACGCCGGATCGACGTTGCCGCTCTGGATCGACTGCCATGCCCGCGCCGCCATGCGGAGGATCCGCTTCCGGTTCTCCGGCGTCAGGTGTTCCTCGATCCGGTTCCACGTCTCGCTCATCCCGAGATGCGAGGCCGCGCTCGGCTCGAAGACCGCACCCTCTTCGCGCGACTCGCGGCGGATCTGGTCGATCGCAGCGACCGCCCGCCGATCCGTCAGCTCGCGCCAGATCTGTTGCATCCGCGCCGTCACCTCGTCGGCCGCGTTGTAGTAGGCCCGCGTCCGCGCTTCCAGATCGGAACCACCCCCATAGTCGCGCACGCCCGGGTCCGCCGTCGTCAGCTTCCCGGCCCGCAACTGCTGCATGGAATGCTCATAGATCGTCGGATCTGCGGCGTGCGCCAGCTCGTGACTGAGCACGCTCCGCAGCGTCTCCGCGAGCCGATCCCGGTCCCAGCCCCCGGCCATCCCGACGCCCCGCCGCACGTTCAACGTGATCGTGTTTCGCCGGAATCCATCCGCACTCACCGCGAGCTGGTGCCGTCCCGACACCCCTCGATCGTCGTGAACGTCGGGCTTCTGTTGCACCGTCACCATGACGTTGAGCTTCTCGCCGCGAGCTGTCTCCGCGCGCACGGCATCGGTTCGCGTGCCGAGATCTGCGACGAGCACACCGAACCGATTCCACGGCTGGTCGGAAAGGAACTTGTCGACCAGCGCCCGCACCGCGGCCGGGTCGACCTTGATCGCTCCGGTGCGCTTGGGCGGCGCCGCCTCACCTGCTACCGGCAACCAGCTTCCGTCATCTTGCTTCTGGTAGCGACGACCATCGGCCCAGGTGTGGGTTGTGCCCGCGGGCAATGCCTTCTGGATCTCCCCCTCCAGCTCCGCCGCGCGCTGGGCCAGTGCCGCAGTCTCGGCCCCCAGCCTGTGCTCGGCCGCCGCGATATCGGCCAGAGCGTCCTCGTGATCGAAGTCGATCGTCTCGAGCGCCGCCTTGTCTCCCTTCGCCTCGGCCTCGCGTTTGCGCTTGGCAGTCGAGCGATCCAGCTCGCGCCGCGCTATCGCGACGTGGGCCGCGTCCAGCTTCTTCTTGGGATCTCGAAGGCTCTCGATCTGGTTCTTGGTATGCTCCCAGTGCTCGTCAGCCTCCGATAGCCCCTGGCGCACGAACTCCTGCCCATGCTGCTTGTACAGCCGCTTGAGCCCGTCCATGTCGTGCGTCGCCCAACCGTCCCACCCATAGCGTTCGCGTTCGCCGCCGGTCTGCTCGCGCTTGTCGGCCTTGCCGATATCGAACATCACCGGCTCGCCCTTGGCGTCGAGCCCCACCTGCGGCTCATCGTTGAGCGTGTAGCCGGCGTCATGCATCTTGATCACCGCGGCCTGAACCTTCTCGAGCTGCTCTCGGGTCAGCTTCTCGGGGATCTTGACCCACGGCTTGATTTGGAAACCCTTGTCGCCGTGCTGCACGAACTCGCTGCGCTGAACGCAAGGCACGCCGAGGTCGGCGAGCTTGTTGCCCACCTCGACCTGCTTGCGGAGCATGTCGGCCGCACCCTGCGGCGTGCGGTGGCCAGGGTTCTCCGGCTGATAGGGAACGGTCGTGCTGACCTTCACCACCTTGTCGCCGACTCGGAACGCAAGACCGTCGTCTCCCTTGCCGAGAAACTCGGCTTTGCCTGTGACCACGGCATCGATCTCGGCGCGCCCGTGTTCGGGCAAGTCAACGCGCCCCTCGAGGTCGTTCTTGAAGTGCCGAAGGCTCTCCTCCGGCATCCAGGTCCCATAGCCCTCGGGGTCAGTGCTGTGACGGCTGACCTTGACCTTGCCGTTCTTGCGCGCCTGGATGTGGAACTTGATCGGGCCCTGTTGAGCCGCGGCGTGGAACGTCCGCTCGTGAGGCTGCACCTCGACGTGTCCCCCGACCTTGGGCTCCGGCTCCGGCGCCGCGGCCGGCCCCAAGTGCTCCGGCTTGGCATCCGGCCGCAGGATCACCTCTTGCTCGTGACCGTAGCCGAGCCCCAGCTCCGATCCGCGGTGCTTGTTGCCAGGAATGTTTGCTTGCTTGTGGTGCAGCAAAATATCGCTGTAGTGGACCTTGAACGCCTGCGCGTTAGGCTTTTCTTTCCAGCGCGGATCCAGGGACACCGACGCCCCGCCCATCTTCTTCGGATCGTCGCCTTCATTCAGAACACGGTAAGCAGTCACATGCTCCCCGCCCGTGTCACGCTCCACAATGTCCTGGACCTGGAACTGGAGCGCCGCTTGCTCAATCTCGTCGAGCTTGCCGTGCGCGTCAAAAATCGCCTGCTTCCCCTTCGAGGGTTCATGCGTCCAGGTCGACACCGCTCCGGCCATGGCTCGGTGCGCGTGCGCGGCGTACTCGTGGATCTCCTCCGTCGGGGGGCTCATCTTCTGCCCCTTCCACTCGCGCTCCTTGGGCTCCGCCGGCGCGTTCCCGACCACGTCCTCCCAATGGACCGTGTGCTCGGGGTCGGCCCACTTCCCGCCACGAGGGCCAATGAACGGGCCGCCCTTGGGCGCGGCCGCCGGCGCCGGCTTGTCGCCAAACAGCCCGAGCTGACCCGCCAACACGCGCGCCTTGATCAGACGGTGCGGCTTGTAGAGCGACTTCTCGATCGGTGCCTCGGCGAACTCGATCTGATCGTATGCTTGCACCACGGCCAGCGCCCGCTCGATCGCGTCCTCTTCCGATTCCCCCTTGATCAGATCGAGCTGCGAAGTCTTCGGCGACTTGGTCGCGAGCTTCTCGATTACGGAAGGAACCAGCCCCGAGAGCTTCTCGAGCGGAGATACCGGGATCTCTCCCGTGTCCTGAAGCAGGTCGACAACGTGCTCGGCTCGGAATTCCGAATTCGAGGGCTTCCCATCGTCACGCCGCCACCAGGGATCAACGATCTTCTGGCCCCGGAACTCGGGCAGAAGCTCCTCGCCGACGATCCACTCCGTCATCAGGCCGGGCTTCTTCGTCGCACCGCGCTTCCCTTGCGTGTCGCGTGTCCACAGCCCGCGGATCTTGGTCAGCTTCGGAGATGCCGTGGCCTCCATCCGGATGATCCGACGCGCGATGTCCGGGTTGTCCTTCACGATCGCGCGAAGCTCTTCCGGCTTCACCGCAGGGCAGAACCAGCACGAGGATTTGGTCGGGACCGGCATCCCCGCAGCCTTGATCTCGTGTTCGCTGCGCGCCCGATCCCACCCCCACTCTCGGAGAGGATAGACATAGTGGTACTTGTCATCGTCGGCGACATCCGGCCGCCGCCTATCTGCGTAGTCGGCGCTGTAGCCAATCAGCTTGGTGACCTTGAAGCCGCGCTCCCAGGTGTCGCGCGCAACCTGCCAGTTGTTGTCGTGCTGCTCCTGGGGCCCGTGCTTCCACTTCTGAGAACACCCGCGGCCACCGAACGCCAGCGACGGCAGCGTCCCCAGCTTCCGGCACTGGTCCTCGAGCGTCGCGTAGCTCTCCCCCGTCTGCCGGGACTTCCCCGGCTTGAGCCGAACCACCGTCACCTCGGGGAAGCCTACTTTCTTCAGCCACTCGTTCGCGATCCCGAGGAAGGCATAGGTCGCTGGATTCTCGCCGCCGACATCGGCGAAGAGGATCTTGTCCGGGCGGATCCCCCGCTGCTTCATGCCGACCAGCACCGCGGTTGAATCGAGCCCGACTCCCCAGGACACCACGATCGGGATCCCATGCTCCGCGCGACGCTTCACCGCATCTTCAAGCGTGCGCCCCTGGTGAGCCAACGGTGCGGGCGCGTGCCCCTTCTCCGGATACCAATACTCCCAGCCGCCGCGCGTGCGGCGCCGGAATCCGCCATGCTTCCCCTTCGGGATCGGTCCCCATCCCGCTCGGCGCATCCCCTGCGCCATGATGGCCTGTGGCGTCTCCGTGGCGCCGCTCTTCTCAATCTCCTCCTCCTCGATCTCGCTCGGCACCAGTGAGCCCTGGTCGTCGAACTCCCAGTTGGCCGGAACCTCGACGAGCGCGCACCGACACCACGGGTGCATGGCGCCGAGGACCGGAAGCCACTCCGCCTTCTTCCTCCCCACGTTGTTCGAGCCGTTCGCGTGCCACCAGCTCGCCGGCATCACCAGCGGCTTGCCGTCCTCGTCGAGGTAGGCCCGTTTGCAGGCATCGCAGGCATCGGCCTCGGGAACCTTGGCCATGCGGACCGCATCGCCCTCGCGCCCCACCGTCGCCTCGAAGAACCCCTCTTCGCGCGCCATGTGCGTTTCGGTCTGGGCGATCCGATCCCAGTCCCGCGTGAAGTCCGCGCTCATTTGCCGAAGACGCCGCACGAGCGTCTTCCGCCCCTCGCGCTGCGCGAGCGCCGTCCCCGTCTCGTCCTGGATCCCCTCGCGGAGCGTCTGCGCCAGCTCGGCGTCGGCGTTCACCACCACGCGCCCCAGCTCCTCGCTGTAGCGGTTGCCGAGGCCTCGGCAGAACTGCCCCGCGCGCTGGGTCGCAATCGCGACCGCTTCCCGCTCCTCGGCGGAGAGCGCAACCGGGTTCCGCTCCACCTCGGCCCGGAATGCCGCCGGGCTCATCTCGGCGGCCGATGGTAGACGCGCGAGGAGCTGTCCGAAGGTGAAGGCCGAGAGCGAGAGGTTCTCCGCCGTCGCCGGATCGATCCATCCCTCGTCGACGAGGTGCTGGATCAGCTCCTCCGGCACCTCGTCGCCGAACGTGGTCACAGCAAGTGCCGTGGCCGCGTCTTCGATGATGCGTCGGAGATCGTGGAGCTGTTCAGCGGTCAGAAGAGGCACGGATCACCTCGGCGAATCGGCGCTGCATAACGCGCTGAATCCGCTGCGCCTGGCGTGTCGCCCGTTCGAGCGCCGCCTGGAGCACCGGCTCGTCGAACGGTCTAGGCCCCTCGTCGCCGTGGTCGGTTGCTGGGAGCGGGGAGGCCTTGGCCAGCGCGCCACCGGCCAGCTCGAGCACGGTGGCGAGCGCCTCGTCGATCCGCGCCTCCAGCTCGCCCGGAGCCGCTTCGATCCGGATCCGCACGAGCCTACTTGGCGCCGGCGAGGAGGAAAGACACGTTCGCCTCGACGGTGCCGCTGTTCGAGATCGAGATCGCCGTGAACTCCCCGTGCCAGAACAGCTTCGCCTTGGTCGCCGTGGCCGGCTTGATCTTGTGCCCCACCACCTCGGCGTTGACCTTGATCACCAGCTCCTGGTCGCTCTCGATGTAGAGCAGGGCGCCCGTGACCACCTTGCCGAACGGGAGCGCGAAGTTGCTCTCTCCGGCCACGAGCGCGAGTTGTCCGCTCTCCTCCACGTCGTAGCTGTTGACGACCGAGGTCAGGCTCTTGTCTGACCGCTCGAAGTGAACCTGCTTCTCGTCGTCGTCGAGGCTGGCAACGACTACGATCTGATTCCGAACGCGAACGCTCATGGGGTCCTCACAGGTCTATGTCGTAACGGATCACGGTCCGCGTCACGCGACGCGCAATCGCTGCCTTCTGGAGCGTGCTCCCGCGGAGCGCCTTCTCCTGGCCCTGGTCCTCTGGATTGCCGAAGACGCTCATGGCGTCCGGTGGAGCGCCCTCCGTCGGCTGCGGAGGTTCCCCGCTGTCCGGCATCTCCTCCTGCCCCGGCTCCATCGGCGGCTCACCCATCGCTCCCTGCGGCTGTTGCTGCTGCTGCTGGGCCGCGGCCGCGGCCTGCTTCCCCTGCATCCAGGTTGGGTCGAGGATCACCGCGCCCTCGCCGTTCGGGAGCGGCGGGAGATCGTCCTCGGCGCGAAGCTCATCCACCGTCATCAGGAAGGTCGACTTCTGCTTTCCGAGCGCGACCGCCTGGTCCGCCGTCTTCGTATCGAGCCCGACGAAGTCCAGCTTGTAGCGCGGATCGAGCTGCCAGATCAGGTGGACGTTGAGCCACTTCGCGACGTTGAGCAGAAGCGGCCGGAGCCCGCGGTCCTTCGACGCCTTGAGCTTCTGATCCACGGGCGTCGCGAACATTTGCTGGCCCTGGCCCGTGTTGCCATAGGTGAAGTTGATCTCCGCCGGATCGAACTGCATCACGGCGCAGGTCACCTTGATCAGCCAGTCCATCCACGCGCTGAACTCCATATCGCGGTTCGTGTTCGAGAGGCTGATCCATTGCAGGTCGTCGACGTTCGTCATCGGCGTCCGGAAGGCGTTGGCCGTTCCGGTCAGCATCATTTGCCACTGGCGCCGGAAAGCGTCGAGCTTGGAGTCAGGCACCGAGCCCTTGAAGTTGAGGATCCCCTTCGCCGCCGAGCCCTGGGAAAAGAAGCGCCGGTTGTGCTCGAAGGCCCAGAGGCTCGCCGTCACGACGGCGATCAGCATCTCCAGCTCGCTGTAG
>Ga0315273_10012995_pt1 | contig 10685 bp, 9 predicted proteins | sample YL17G02_0_MG_FD_205753 | JGI IMG/M metagenome (GOLD analysis project Ga0315273, IMG submission 205753) | Sediment microbial communities from Yellowstone Lake, YNP, Wyoming, USA - YL17G02_0 | ecosystem: Environmental > Aquatic > Freshwater > Lake > Sediment | place: USA: Wyoming | collected... | reverse complement strand
CCACGTCGAGCCCGTCGTCGAAGGTCAGCAGGGGCTTTTCCTTGCCCAGGAACGCCCGCACGAAATGCCGGTTCTCGGCCTCGTACCCGTAGGCCACCGCCTCGTTCGCCACCACCGGCATCAGCCCCATCTCGGCATTCTGCTTCTCGACCAGGTCCTCACCCGCCCGGCCCCGGACTTCGCGGCTGAAGAAGAGGTTGAGCCCGGTGTCGAGCGTGTCCCACTTGAGCGAATACTCCGGGCCGAGCAGCTCGGCGGAGAGCCGAAGGCCCGCCCCGACGAAACTCCACGAGGTGGTGGCCTCGCCCAGTACCGTCTGGCCGTCGGCCGTCTCGAACTCGAGGTGCACGCTGGCGAAGTCTTCGGCCGGCGCCCGGGCATAGTCCACCGTCGGCCCCATGGCCTGCTTCAGCCGCTTGATGTACTCGGGCCGCGACCACTTGAGGCTGGCGATGTGACCCGTCACCCGGACCGGCTTGACCGTGGTGAGCGACTCGCCGGGCCGGGTCAGCAGGTGGCGCACCACCAAAGCGGAATGGCACATCATGTCGTTGAGCACGCCGCCGCCCTGCAGTCGGCCGTTCCAGAACCACGGCATGTGGGGGCCGCTGTGCTCCTCCGCCGCCCTCGCCAGATAGGGCCGGCCGGTGAGCACGGCGCCACGGGCCCAGAGCAGGGCACGCCCCCGTTCGACCTGCGGCGCGAACCGCTGGTTCTCGAGGTAACCATGGACGAGGCCGGCCCGCGTCACCAGCCGGAGCACCTGCTTCGCCTCGGCCACGTTCCGCGCCAGCGGCTTCTCGCAGGCGATCCCCTTGAGCGTGCCCCGGCCCCGGAGGACCGTGTCCGTCAGCTCCTCCACGTTCTCGATCCGAGCCTGGTTGGGCCCGCAGAGCCAGATGGCGTCGATGGCCGGATCAGCCACCATCTCGGTGATCGAGCGGTAGGCTTTGGCCCTGCCGATATCGAGACTGCGGGCATAGCCCGCCGCGGACTCAGCGTTCTTCCGGTTCGGGCTCCAGACGCCGAGCACGTCAGCGTCTCGCACCCCGGTCCAGGAAAGCATGTGGAAACGGGCGTTGAAGCCGCTGCCGATGAAGCCAACGCCAAGACGCTCTTTGGGCATGGTCAGGCCGGATGGGGGTGCAGGGTTGATCGGAGAGAATCTACCCTCCCGTGTCGCGAAGCCGGATCCATCAATCGACCGCCCGGATCCGCGCCGAGATGTCCCGGAGCGAGCTCCAGCTCTCGAGCAGTTCCGGCAGGTATTCGGTGGAGCTCACGATGGTCCAGAGATAGGCCACGGTGGTGTACAGATTGCCGGTCGTGAAGTCGTCCAGGTCGATCGCCACCCAGAGCACGACGAGGAAGATGCCGAGCAGGAAGAAACGCACCAGGGCGAAGGAGGCGGCGCCCCAGTTGGCCACCGTCTGCTGGGGGCCCGCGAGCGCCTTGAAGTACGCCCGCACCTGTTCGGGGTCCCTGGTCTCGAAGACTTCGTAGACCTTCTCGAGCCGGTCGTGGATGGCTGCCTGGAGCTTGGAGACCTTGGTGGCATAGACCCAGTTGATCAGCAGCAGCGGAAAGCCGACGATCCCGCAGGCGAGCGAGAGCTTCCAGTCGAAGACGGCCATGCCGACGAGCGCGCCGAACACGTTGATGATCTGCTCGAACACCTCGGGAACGCGATACTGCAGGAAGGTGATGAACTCGCGGGAGAGCTGGCCGCGGGCAGTGGTCTGGGACAGTGAGAGGTTGCGCGCGTTGGAGCTCCGTGACACATCCGCCGCGACGTCGGCGTACATGCTCAGGTAGATGCGCTGATCCACCGAGCGCCGGATGGCGCCCACGCCGGAGTTGAGGAGGAAGACCCCGATCCAGATGACCAGCGGCACCATCGGCAGCGGCAGCGGCTTCCCTTCGAGCCGCGCCACCGTCATGTCCACCATCCCGTCGATGACCGGCCCGAAGACGCTGGGTTCGGCGATCCAGGCCACCTGCTCGATGACCACCAGACCGAGGGCCACGGCCACCGGCCAGCGCCACCGCCGGAGAATCTGCCAGAGATTCATGTGAGGCGATCCGGCGTGGGCAGGGAGAGGACCACCGGCTCACCGGTGGACAGGCTCTCCCGCTCGGCGTCGAGCAGGCGCGCCGTTTGGTATGCGTCGGCCACGGTGGCGCGCAGTTCTCGACGGCCCTCGAGGATTCCCGCCACGAAGTCCCGGACTTCCGCGTCGTACGGATTCTCCTTCGTCAGCACCACCGGCACCGTCTCGCCGTTTCGGGACAGCAGCACCGCCGGGTCACGGGTGACGTCGAAGTCGGCGACCGCGTCCTCGAACTCGACCGTGTACCGCATCCGGAACGGGAACCCCTTGGAACGCACCCAGCCCCCTTCCGCCATCACATGCGGCGGGCCGCTGCCGTAGCGATAGATCGAGCTCAGGTGGTTGATCGTGCCGGTCGAGAAGACTTCCCCCGGATCGCTGAGGCACCAGCGGACGAAGTCGGCATCATGCACGTGCAGGTCGGTGAGGGCGCCCCCGGATCGCGGCAGGTCCGGATAGAACGCCGCCCAGTCGGGCTGGACGCCCAGCCGCTGGAAGGTGGCGCTCCGCACCTGCCCGAAGGTCCCGGTCCGCACCTGGTCCCGGAGCCACGGCCAGCCCGGCCACCAGCGCATCACCATGGCCGGCACGCAGAGGGTGCCGGCCGAAGCGGCCACGGGCACGAGCGCCGCCATCGCCTCCGCCCGGATCGCCAGGGGTTTCTCCACCAGCACATGCTTCCCAGCCGCTACCGCCCGCAACGCCAGCTCCACGTGCGAGTCCGTCCAGGTGCAAATGCTCACCGCCTGAATGGCCGGGTCCTCCAGCACACTGTCAAGGTCGATCGTGAAGCGGACCTGGTCCGCATCGAACGGCACGTCACCGGCCAGCTGCGCGAGGTTGCCACCGGAGGCCATAGCCCGGCCGCCGACGGACCGAGTGCACACCGCCAGGATCTGGCACGGCAGGCCGGCCGCGCCGGCCCGGACGTATCCTTCGGCGTGTCGCCGTCCCATGACGCCGAACCCGACGATGGCGACGCCGATCAAGCCGCGGACCCATGCGCCCGGACCAGGGCGGCCGCGGTCCGGACGTCGAGGATCCGCTGACCCCCCGCCTCACGTTCGATGACGAGATCCAATGCCATTCCTTTCGCGCGGAGGACGCCGAAGAGCGCCTGCCAATCCACCGTGCCCTCACCGACGGGCACCTCGGTGCCCCATTCGCCCAGGTGGCGGGCCGGCAGGGCGTCCTTGACGTGCAGCTGTACCACGTGCGGCGCCAGCGCCCGCAACGCGGCGATCGGATCTCCCATCCCGTACATGATCATGTTGGCTGGGTCAAAGTTGACTCCTATGCCCGCGGTGTCCAGCCCACGGAGCAGGTCGAGCAGGGCAGCGGCGGTTTCCTGGCCGGTTTCGAGGGCCACCCGGATGCCCCGCTCGGCAAAGGCACCCGCGATCCGCCTGACCCGGTCCAGCAGCACGGCGAAACCCGGCGAGCCGGCGTCGTGGGGGATGAAGCCCGCGTGGAACGTGACCAGCCGCAGGCCCAGCCGCTCCGCCACCACGGCATTGGCGTGCGCGGCGGCGAGGTTCGCCTCCCAGGTGGCATCCGGAACGATCCCCCCGGTACGGCGGATAGCCTCGAGCGTCGAGTAGTCCTCGCCCGCCATGGCCATCATGCCGGATACCACCGTGACGCCGGCCCAGGCCAGCGCGGACCGCAGCCCTGGCAGGGGCATTTCCGCCCGGCGAACCGGGTCGAGGGCCAGCTGGACCGCCAAGAGTCCCGTCTCCCGCACCTGCGCGACCAGCTCCCCCGCGGACTCGGGCTGGAGAGACCAGGAACAGACGCCGAGACGGGTCATGAGCCACGGGTCGCGAGTCAGGGGACGACGGTATACTATACGAATTGCCGGTTGTGCTGGCCGCACACCACGACGGGAACCTACATGCCTGAATCGATTCCGCGCCGGGAGTTCCTCGCCGCCGGCGCCGCCAGCCTCGGCGCCGCCGCCCTGCTTCCCTGGCCGCGCCCGAAAGCGCCCTTCAAGATATCGCTGGCCCAGTGGTCGCTTCACCGGGCGCTCGGCGCCAGGGAGATCGACCATCTTGATTTTGCCGGCGTCGCCCGCCAGGACTACGGTATCGAGGCCATCGAGTACGTCAACAGCTTCTTCAAGGACAAGGCGAAAGACGCCGCCTACCTGGCGGAGATGAACCGGCGCGCTGACGACCAGGGCGTCTACCAGCACCTGATCATGTGCGACGGGGAGGGCCGCCTGGGTGATCCCGACCCCGCCAAGCGCACGGAGGCGGTCGAGAACCATTACCAATGGGTCGAGGCGGCGAGGACGCTGGGCTGTGCCACCATCCGGGTGAACGCCGCCAGCGACGGCACCCCCGAGGAACAGCAGCGGCTCGCCGCCGACGGACTGCGCCGCCTCTGCGAGTTCGCCGACCAGTACCGGATCAACGTCATCGTCGAGAACCACGGCGGACTCTCCTCCCACGGCGACTGGCTGGTCGGGGTGATGAAGCTGGTGCAGCACAAGCGGTGCGGGACCCTGCCCGATTTCGGGAACTTCTACGATTACGACCGCTATCAGGGCGTCAAGGACATGATGCCGTACGCCAAGGCGGTGAGCGCCAAGTCCCACGACTTCGACGGCCAGGGCGAAGAGACGACCAAAGACTACCACCGGTTGATGCGGATCGTCCTCGATGCCAAGTACCACAGCTGGGTCGGCATCGAATACGAGGGCGACCGGCTGCCGGAACGCGAAGGGATTCGGGAAACGCTGGAGCTGCTCGAGCGGGTTCGCGCCGAGCTCTAGCCGTCACATCCATCAGGAGGCTTCGATGTCCACCACGTCGCGCCGCGACTTCCTGCGCACCTCCGCCGGCGTTGCCGCCGCGCTCACCGTCCCGGTCGAGGAGCTGCTCGCGGACCCGCGTCCGGTCCCCCGGGCGCTGCCCCGCACGCCCCTTCGTCCTGACGAGCCGGTCCGGATCGGCCTGATCGGCACCGGCGGCATGGGCACCGGTCACCTCGAATCCTTCGTGACGGCCGCCAAGGAAGGCCGCGCCAACGTGAAGGTCGTGGCGCTCGCGGACGTCTGCCAGCCCCGGCTGATGGAGGCCAAGAAGAAGGCCGAGGCGGTCCAGGGCCCCGGCATCGATACCTTCACCCACTACCCCGACCTGCTGGCGCGGAAGGACATCCAGGGTGTGCTGATCGCCTCACCGGAGCACTGGCACGCCCGGATGGCCGAAGACGCGATCCTGGCCGGCAAGGATGTCTACGTCGAGAAGCCGATGACGCTCCGGCTCAAGGACGCGCTGCGGCTCCGGAAGGTCGTCGCGGAGAACCCGGCGGCGATTGCGAACGTCGGCACCCAGTACGTGATGTCGCCGAGCACGGTGGAGGCCAAGAAGCTCATCGCCGAGGGCGCAATCGGGAAACCGGTGTGGAGCCAGACCAGCTATTGCCGGAATTCCAAGGACGGCGAATGGCTCTACTACGGGATCGACCCGGCGTGGCAGCCGGGCGTGAACCTCGACTGGGACGCCTGGTGCGGGCCCTTGGGAAAGGCCCCGTGGGACGCTGAAGTCTACGCCCGGTGGCGTCGCTACCGTCGCTACTCGACCGGCATCATCGGCGACCTGCTGGTCCACAAGATCACCCCGCTCCTGTTCGCGATGGACCTCGGCTGGCCGACCCGCGTTGTCGCCGCCGGCGGCCACTACGTGGACAAGGTGATGGAGAACCACGACCAGGTGAACCTCACCATCCAGTTCGAGAAGGAACACACCATGATCGTGGCCGGTTCCACGGCCAACGAGCGCGGGCTCGAGACCCTGATCCGGGGCCATAAGGCCAACCTCTACCTCGACGGCCGGACGACGAAACTGGTACCCGAGCAGCTCTTTGCCAACGAGGTGGACGAGCGCACGGTCACCGGCGAGGACCATGGGGACGACCAGGACGCCCTCCGGCTCAAGTGGCTCGAATGCATCCGGACGCGCGAACCGTCGCCCAGCCCGGTCGAACTCGGCGCCAAGGTGATGGTGATCGTGGACCTGGCGACCCGCTCGATGTGGGAAGGCGGCGCGTTCGAGTTCGACCCGCAGTCCCTGAAGGTCCGGAAGCTCTGATCGTACTCGAGCCGCTGACCCTCGCGCTGGAGGCCATGGGCACCCGCTTCGAGCTGGTGCTCCCGGCGGAGGATCCCCACCGGCTCCGGGCGGCGGGTGAGGCGGCCCTCGAGGAGATTGAGCTCTGCCACCAGCGGTTCAACCGCTTCGACGAAGCCAGTCTCCTCAGTCATATCCGCCGGACGGCTTTCGAGAGACCGGTGCCGCTCGACCGGGACACGTTCGCCTTGTTCACCGACGCGGTGGCGGTCTGGAACGCATCGGGTGGGGCGTTCGACCCGACCACCCCGGATCGCAGCATGGCCGCCGTGGTGCTCGACCCGGTGGCCAGAACGATCAGCCTTTCCGCTCCCGGGGCTCGGCTGGACCTGGCCGCCATCGCCAAGGGACACGCGATCGACCTGGCGGCACGGGTGCTCCGCGATCACGGCGTGACGAACGCCTTCCTGCACGGGGGCACCAGCAGCGCCCTGGGGATGGGAACGCCCCCGGCGGGAGAATGGCGGGTGGCCCTCGGTGACGGGGCGGCGGTGAGCCTGCGGGATCAGGCCATGTCGGTGTCGGCGGTCTGGCCGGGAAACCCGCATCCGACGACCGATCCGCGGACCGGCATGGTCCTGGGTGAGCCCCGGCGAGCTGTCGTGATCGGGCCGTCTGCTCGGCTCGCCGATGCCTGGTCCACGGCCGCACTGGTTCTTGGTCAGCGCCCTGACGGGCTTGGCCCCGAATGGATCACTATCGTGGCATGACCCGCTAGGGTCGCCCGAACCGCTCCCTGGCCTCCGCGGCCGCGTCCTGCAGCAGCGCGGCCACCCCGGGCGCCACGATTAGCGTAGTGCCGAGACGAGCCGGAAGCCCCACCGGCGAGCGATCGTAGATCCCGGCAAAGATCGCGAGCGCCGCGGCGTATGAGCCGCCGGCACTGGGATGCAGCCCGTCGGACGAATAGAGCGGCAGGTTGGGATCGCGCCGCCAAGCTGCCCGCCACGCTTCTCCGGCGGGAAACAGCGCGCCGTCCACCGCCTCCGCTGCCAGGCGGTACGATTCGCTGACCCGATCGAAGTCGCCGCTTCGCGAGAGCGACGGCCAGACCATATACAGGGCGGGCCTGGCGCCGGACTTCCGGATTTCCCCGGCGAAGCGGTTGGCGTAGTCGAGGAGCAGCACCCGGCTTTCCTCTAGAGCGGATGGGCCCTGCTGGAGAATCACGTATCGCCAACGGCCGTTGGCGATCGCGCGGCGCGCGTCCGGTCCGCTCCAGTGGTCCTCGAGGGAGTAATCGGGTACGGCGATCGTCTCCACGTACATCTTCTCGACCCCGGCCGAATCCGCCAGGGTCTTCACGAGATAGGGCAGGTCGTTGGCGTAGGTGAGACTGTTGCCGATGAACAGGACGCGCATGGTCGCGGTCGGATCGTCGACCCCACTGGGTGACCCCGAGCCGCAACTGCCGAGCCCAATGGCCAGCGTGAGGAGTGCTACCGATCGTCGCAACATCATGCTGACACCTACGCCCTGACCCCCGGTTCGGTTTCGGGGCCGGGCTTGGTTACTGCTTGCCGACCGCAGCGGCTGACGGCACTTTCCACGCATGTCGCCCAGTGATCGCCGCACCTTCCTGCGCCAGACCGCGGTTTCCCTCGCGGGAATCTCCCTGCTTCCCGATCTGCTCCCAGCCGAGCCGGTCCGCCTCGCCGCGCCGATCAAGGTCGGTCTCATCGGGGCGGGCCGGCAGGGCCGCGCCATCATCGGCGAACTGCAGAAGATCCCGGACGTCCAGATCGGGGCCGTCTGCGACTCCAGCCCCTCGCGCCTGGCGACGGCGCTCGAGCGGGCCCCGGGCGCCGACGGGCTGCCGGACTATCGCGTGCTGCTCGGCAGGGCCGACATCCCCGCGGTCGTTGTCGCGACTCCGACCCACCTGCACCGGGCCATCGTTCTCGACGCGATCCAGGCGGGCAAGCACGTCTACCTCGAGGCGCCGATCGCGCACACCGTCGAGGATGCCGCGGCGATCGCCGCGGCCGGCGCCGGCGCCAGGACCGTGAGCTATGCAGGCTTCCAGGGCCGGGCCAACCCCGTCTACCAGCGCGCCGCCGGCTTCATGGGTTCCGACACGATGCGGGAACCGGTGTCGCTGTACGGGCAGTACCACCGAAAGACGTCCTGGCGCTTCCCGGCCAGCGAACCCGGCACGGAACAGGCCGTCAACTGGCGCCTGGACCCCGCCGTTTCCACCGGCCTGGCGGGAGAGGTGGGCGCGCAGCAGTTCGACGTGGCGCTCTGGCTGATGGGCAGGCCGCCCCGGCAGATCATCGGCCACGGAGCGATCCGGCTGTATAGCGACGGGCGGAAGGTGCCGGACACGGTCCAGGCGACGCTGCTCTGGGACAACGGCGTGGCGATGCAATGGCACGCCACGCTGGCCAACTCGTTCGGTGGCGCGTACGAAGTGATCCACTGCGTGAACGCGGCCATCAAGACCGCGTGGACACACGCCTGGCTGTTCAAGGAAACCGATTCGCCGACCCAGGGGTGGGAGGTCTACGCCACGCGGCAACAGTACTTCAACGACGAGGGCATCGTCCTCGTGGCCGACGCGACCAAGCTGGCGGCGCAAGGCGCCCTCAAGAAGGGCGCGGGCCTGCCCTACCCCCCGCTCCACTACGCGCTGGCCGACTTCCTCACCTGTGTCACCGAGGCGAAACCCGCGACCTCTTCTCTGGCCGACGGCGCCCGCGCCACCAGCCTCGGCATCCTGGCCAACCGCGCCATAACCACGGGTGAAGTCGTCCCGGTGCCCCAGGACCTCTGAGCCGCCTCCCCAGTGACTCCGGTACTCACTTCGCGGCAGTGATCCTGATGTTGCGGTACCGCACCCCGGAATGGTCCCCCTGCAGCATGAGTGGTCCCGGCGCGCCTTCATCGCTGTCGAGCGCGCCTCCGGTGATGCCGGGGATCTCCACGTTGTCGATGATGGTCATCCCATTCAGCGCCACCGTGACCCGACGTCCGATCAGGGTGATGTCGAAGGTTTGCCATTCCCCGGCGCGCTTGGCGGGCAGGGACATCGGCTGGACCTGCCCGTAGATGCCGCCCATCAGCCGATTGCCGGGCGCCTTGCCGAAGTCGTCCTGGACCTGGATTTCGTACCGACCGCGGAGATAGATGCCGCTGTTGCCACCCTTCGGGACGTTGACCTCCAGGTGGAGCCTGAAGTCCGTGAAGGTCCTGCCGGTGATCAGGTCGATGCTGGGAGGCGCGTTGGTCAGCTCTCCATTCAGGAAGGTCCAGCCGTTCTTGGCCCCGGGAGTGCGGACGTGCCAGCCGCTCAGCCCACCGGCAAGCAGGTCGATTGGCTGGCCCCACTCGGCCGACCGGGCACGGACCAGTGAGGGAGCCCGCTTGCCGGTCACCGTGATCCTCGCGCCGGCACGGTCGGTAATGACGCCGGTGAGGGTGTCCCCGTTGGCCATCGCGGTGAACTCCTGCCCGGTAGGGGTCGGCTCATCGGTGGGCACGGTGAAGCTGACCTTGTTGCCCTGCACCAGCACCCCGATCAGCGGAAGCGCATGTCCTCCGCGCGGCTGGAGGCGCCCACTCGGGCCGGCGCGCAACTCGAGCCACATCGGCCAGCGGTCATCCCCCTGCGCGGCGGTCAGGTCCCAGCGCCCGAACACCGGTGACTGTGAGGCCACGGAACGAGCCGACACGATGAGGACGGCGAGCGAGAGCAGGAATGTGGTTTGGATACGATGCGACATTGTGATTCCGGGTTGAGCGTTGCGACGCGACCGTCTGGCGGGCTCCAGCCGCCGCCCGTATCATAGGTCAATTCCAGTATACACGGAGTGACCATGGGACTCCCAGTTGCCTATCTAGTCCTTGCGTACGCCTGGTCGTGGGCGTGGTGGATTCCGACCGTGCTGTTCTACCGGAACACCACACCCACGCCCAATCTGATGGCTGGGATCGTGCCGATACTCATCGGCGCGTATGGGCCAACCCTCTCCGCCATCACCATGACGGCGGCCCGGGAAGGCTGGCCCGGGGTGAAGGCGCTGCTCCGGAGGTACCTGGTCTGGCGGGCGGACCGTGGTGCCTACACCGTGGCCCTGCTGGCCCCGGTGGTGGTGGGGTTCGTCGCCATCGCACTCTATCGGCTGCAGGGCCATGCGGTCGGCGCGGTCGACCCTTCAGGGGCGCTGCGGATTCCTCTCATTCTCGTAGCCGCGCTGCCGTTCGGGCCGCTCGCCGAGGAGCTGGGGTGGCGTGGCTACCTGCAGCCGCGCCTGATGGCGCGGCAGAGCCCCGCGGTCACCAGCGTCATCATCGGCGCCATCTGGACGCTCTGGCATTGGCCGCTCTACTGGGCGCCCGCCGGCACCTCGATCAGCGGCGAGCCGGTCACCCTGCTGGCCGTGCTCTACTACCTGGTCCAGGTCACCGCGCTGGCGTTCCTCTTCACCTGGGT
>Ga0315273_10012994_pt1 | contig 10686 bp, 20 predicted proteins | sample YL17G02_0_MG_FD_205753 | JGI IMG/M metagenome (GOLD analysis project Ga0315273, IMG submission 205753) | Sediment microbial communities from Yellowstone Lake, YNP, Wyoming, USA - YL17G02_0 | ecosystem: Environmental > Aquatic > Freshwater > Lake > Sediment | place: USA: Wyoming | collected... | reverse complement strand
GCCAGAGCGCGATGGTGTCGCGGTACTCCTGCACGCGGGCTCGACATTCTGCGAGACGTTGGATAGCCCAGTCGGCCGAGTTGTTGTCAGTGATCGCCCACGGCGGGCGGTGCATGACCGGGTGGCCACCATCGAGCCAGCGTTCGAGGTCTTGCTCGACGGCCTGTTCGTCGGTGGGCGGTTCGATCTTGGCGAGCTTGTCTAAGTCCATTGCGGTGTTCTCCCTGGTTGGTTGGTTGCGGGTGCACGAAGGTTACAACGTCCGTTAGGGCAGAGGCTAAGCTCTCGGTCAGCCCGCAGGCCACCCGTCCGCGGCACCATCACAAGGAGGCCAACATGGCACGAGCACAGACCGTCGAAGCTCTACTCGCACGAGCGGCAGAGAAGTGGGTCATCGAGAACCCGGAGGCCGTCGAACGACTCAAGGTCAACGGTGGCGGGGAGCTCGGACCAGGGTTCGTTGTCGGAGCCGAGATCGCACTGTGGCGCGCAATGGCTCGAGCCAACGGAACGGCAGTGGTACCAGAGGCCGGCGCATGACGATCATTCTCACTGACCGATTCGCTCAGATACCAGAGTGGGTGCTGTATCACGACGAGCTCGACGCTCTCGACGTGCGCGTGTGGGGCGTGCTGAACCGGCACGGTGATCAGCCGTTCCCCGGACACAAGCGAATCGGGCAGCTGGTCGGCAAGTCGACCGACACCGTTGCCAGGTCGCTGAACCGTCTCGCCAAGGTGGGCGCTATCACTTCCGAGGCGCGCTATCGCGACGACGGATCACGCACGACGAACCTCTACACGCTGTGCGGGAGCACTCCACTTCCGGTCCACAACGATGCCACTACCTACCCAAATACACCCGGGGTGCACCCCGCACGCACGCCGGGTGCACCCGGGACGGATGCGGGAGCAGAGGAGAGAGCAATAGAAAGAGAGCAATATAACGATAGTGAGACTACGTCTCACAGTGCGCACGCATCCGTGCTCGTTGATGTGCCTTCGACCTTTGACCGCTTCTGGACCTGCTACCCGCGGAAGGTTGCGAAACCGACCGCCATGAGGACATGGAAGTCCAAGGTTCGCGCGCGCGATGTTGAGGTGGTGCTGGCCGGGTTGGCCGTCTGGTGTGAGTACTGGCGGGCTCGAAACGAGCCTGAGTTCATTCCTCACCCGTCGACATGGCTGAACGCCGAATCGTGGAATGACCAGCCGCCGCCCGTGACGCGACGCGCTGGTGGCAGGCAGACGACTGAGGACAAGTTCGCCTATGTGGAGAGCATGATCGACGCTGACGGTAATTGGAAGCAGTAAGGTAACGGCCGTTTACCCATTGACCAAGGAGGAACGATGACGGTGGGACCAGAAGTAACCAGTGAGTTGAGGCGCACGTTGGCCGGCGCTATCTGCCTCACGATCCAGAACGGCGAGTCGGACATGAAACGGTGGCTTGGCGTTCAGCTGGCTGAAACCGGGTTCGAGTGGATGACCGATGAGCAGATTGTGTTGCTCGCGGACCAGGTGCTACCTGAGGCCGACGTCGCCCGGTCGTTGCATATGTGTGATGACACGCTCGTGATGGTCGAGAACAGGCGGCTCTATCTGTGCCCTGCGTGTCTGGACGTTCATCACCTGCAGCGTGCCGATGGGCGCTGGTATCGGTGCGAGCACTGCAACCCGTGGGTGGTGCCAGCGTGAACCTCGATGACATTGCCGCGGAGTCTGAGCGGATCGAGGCGCTGGCCGACAACCCGGACGCCGAACCGTTGGCCGCGTGCGTGTGTGGCGGTCACTACTTCTGCCCGGACGGGTGGCATACCGGCGACGAGTTGCCGTGCTCGTGCACGCCCGACTGCGCCCTTGAGGACGACGAGTGAACGCGAGGGCTCACGAGGTCGACTGTGAGGCCACGATCCTCGAGGCGGCGCAGATCGGTGGGTGGCGTCGCCACGGTGAACGGCCGGCGCAGTCGAAGAAGGGGTGGCGTACACCGATTAAGGGCGAGGCGGGCTGGCCCGATCTCATCCTCGTGAAGACAGGCAACATGTTGGCCGTCGAGTTGAAGCGTCACCCGAACGAGGTGGAGCCCGAACAGCTGGCGTGGTTGCGCGCGCTCGACAGGGTGCCGGGTGTGCTCGGCCTCGTGGTGTGGGTGCCCGAAGACATGGACTATTTCAACACGGCGCTGTGCGCGTTCTTTGAGCCGTTCCACTTCGACAGGTGGCGAGTCCAGTGAGCTTGCCGACGACGCCGTGCGGGCGTTGCGGCCGTCCCGTGTCGTGGTGCGTCAGCACGAACGGCAACCGGATACCGCTCGACCCTGAGCCGAACGAATCCGGCAACATGATCGTCGCTTACCGTGACGGCAAGCTCGTGGGCCTCGTGCCGCACAAGGACGAACCACGCCCGGAGGGTGTCGGGTATATGCCGCACTTCGCCACCTGTCCGATTCTCAACAGGCCCCGCAAGGGTGCTACCAAACCAAAGGAGCCCAAACCATGCAAGCCACCAGTCGAAGAACCACCGACCCTGTTCGGGTGACGCCATGACATATCAACCGATGCAACCGGCCGTCGCTCGTGGCGTGATCGTTGTCGCCGTCGTCCTAGCGTTAGTCATGCCGGGTGTCATGCGAGCCGATGCGTCACCGTCGCCAGCACGGCCGGCCACCGTCGCAACTTCGCCCACGGTGTCGGACGCTATGCGGGCGCTCGACTGGCTGGCCCGTCACGGGTACACGTGGACCACCGATGCCGGGGCGGCGAATGCCATCCGCCACTGGCAGCGTGTGAACGGGCTCGTGATCGACGGTCTGGTTGGTTCCGAGACGTTGCGTTCGATGGGGCTCGACCGGAGTCGCCCCGTGTTGCCTACGGTGACCAAGAGTCGACCAGCGGCGAGGCCGGCGCAACCGGCAGCACCGAGTGTTGATAGTTCGCCCCCGCCCGTCAACGAAGTCGGTGACGTGGAGTCGATCATCCGTGACGTGTGGCCGGCCGACCTCGCAAACCGGGCCGTGAAGATCGCGACGCGTGAGTCGAACCTGCAACCGGGCGTGTCGAACTCGTGTTGCTATGGCTTGTTTCAGATTCACTGGCGGGCGAACCGTGCTCACCTGATCCCGCTCGGCATCACGGATCCGTCGCAGCTGTTCGACGCCCGCACGAACGCTGAGGCGGCGCTTGCGATCTATCAGCTGTCAGGTTGGGCACCGTGGGCGTGCCACGGCAAGTGTCAGGACGTGTGATGCACTGCCCGAACGTCGTCGCGCAGATATGCACGCACGGGGCGATGTACGAGGACTCGTGCGCCGATTGTGGCTGCGCGTTGATCTTGCATGACCGCAAGACCGGCCGGTGCTGTCTGCACTCGGCCGTCGAGGAAGCAACCAAGGAGGAATGATGAACCGACCCGTAGTGGAGAACCGTCGAGCACCGGAGAGCCGATATCGAGGGCTGTGGATGGTCGCGAGGGCGATGTGTTGGGCGGTGGTCGCGTGGGTCGCTGTCGGGCTCGTGCTGCTGCTCATGTTCGCCATGTTGCGATTCCTGCAGGTGCTGTTCGGATGACCACGACCGCGCCGGGTCGTGTGATCCCGAAGGACCAGTACCAGCGCGACCGTGGCCGTGTGTTCGATATCTGCAAGAGGTTCGGGCTCACTCGTGGCGACCGGATCGAACTCGCGACGGTTCTGCTCGACCGGAACGTTGAGTCGTACAAGGACCTCTCACACGTCGAGCTACACCGATTGCGTGACGCTCTCGAGGGGGCGGCGCTGATCTGTTGGATGCAGATGGAGCGCCGCGCTGGGCAACGGCGCTAAGGTTACGTCCGTTACCTATCCACCTTGAGAGGGAGTCATGGCGAAGTTGCACAAGTTCGAGAACCGAGAAGTGATCGCTACCAAGGTAGCCATAACAGGAGCAGGCGACGGGCTATCGAAGGCGATGGCCGTGGAGCCAGAAGAACTGTCGCTCGGTCGCACGGTGTACGTCGTGCTCGAATGCACCGTGGCGAAGATCACGCACCAGGAGGCCACCGAGGCTGATGGTCTGGTCCGTATCCAGAACTTGCGGGCCGGCACGGCAACGATCGTGGAGAAGACCCTCGTGTCGGAAGTGCTCGACGCGCAGCGGGCGAAGATCGATGAGGCGCTGGGCCGTCAGGCGCTCGACTTCACGGGCGAGGGCAAGGAAGGTGGCGAAGGTGTCAGCGAGTGAGCACGCCGAGGTAATGAAACGCCTGCGTGACTTCGCCCGCCGATACAACGCAGCGATACGACGCCGGGATGAGGTCGAAGAGGCACGTTCAAGGCTCTACGTCGAAGCTCGGTCACTCGAGCCACCCATCACGTACAAGGTCATCGGTCAAGTGTTCGGAGTGTCGGAGGCCGCGGTGATGCAGAAAGAGCGCAGATGGTTGGAGCAGAACGGGCGCGCTAAGCGCACTCCGTAGCACCCGTGGTGTACAATGGCCGTTATGAACCCTTCGACTCTCACGCTCAGGGATTACCAGGTCGACTGCCTCGAGCGGGTGCACAAGGCAGCTGCACGCGGCGTGCGGCGGCAGATGGGCGTCGCCGCCACCGGGCTCGGAAAGACCGTGATCTTCTGTGCGCTCGCACGGGAGATGGGCGTGCGGACGCTGGTGGTCGCTCACCGTGACGAACTGATCGAGCAGGCGGCGGCGAAGGTCCTCGAAGTGTGGCCCGACGCCGACGTTGGAATCGTCAAGGGCGACCGGGACGAGGTGCACGCGAAGGTGGTCGTCGCGTCGGTGCAGACCCTCAGTCGGGACAAGAGGCTGGCGCGGTTGCTCATGCCGACGTTGATTACCGACGCCCCGTTCGGGCTCGTGATCATTGACGAGGCGCACCATGCGGCGGCGGCGAGCTACCGCAAGCTGATCCACGCGATGCGGTGCAACGAACCGGACGGGCCTCTGCTGCTCGGTGTCACGGCGACACCGGATCGTGGCGACGGTAAGGGCCTCGATGATCTGTTCGATGAGGTTGTGTTCGCGTACGACATACGGTGGGGGATAGCTCGCCGGTACTTGTGCGATCTGCGCGGGCTCAGGGTCACGCTCGACACGGATATGTCGAAGTTGAAGGTGACGGCGGGCGACTACAACCAGGGCCAGGCCGGCCAGATGTTGGAGGATGCCGACGCACCGAACCTGATCGTGAAGGCGTGGAAGCGTCATGCGGTCGGGCGGCGGACGCTCGTGTTCACGCCGACCGTGGCGACGGCGATGGGAGTGATGATCGAGTTCAGAGACGCAGGTGTGCGAGCAGGGTACGTCAGCGGGGCGATGGACATTGACGAACGGCGGGCCACGCTGGCGGCGTTCTCGTCGGGCGAGATCGACGTGCTCTGTAACTGCATGGTCTTGACCGAGGGCTACGACGAACCGCGTACCGACTGCATCGTGGTCGCTCGACCGACCAAGAGTCGGGCGCTCTACACGCAGATGGTCGGGCGTGGTACACGAATCCATCCGGAGAAGGCCGACTGCCTCGTGATCGACGTGGTGGGCGCAACCGAGATGCACGACCTTGTGACCGTCCCGTCGCTGTTCGGTATCGAGCACCCGGAGAAGGTGTGGAACGGCGAGGGCACCGTCACCGAGGTCCTACTCGAGCAGATCGAGCGGCACGCGGTCGAGGGCCGGCTGGTCGCAGCGGAGGCGCAGCTGTTCGACAAGGTTCGGGCGGGCCGGTTCGCGTGGGTGGCGGTTCACCAGGTCGGAGAGAACCGGCGCTACGAGTTGGACCTCGCCCGTGATGGGCTCATGGTCATGTTGGAGCTCGATAACGGATCGTGGCGTGCCGGTGTCGCGTCGAAGCTCATCGACGGCACCCGTCACAAGACGGTGGTGATCGATCACGTGTCGATGGAGACGGCGCAGAGCGTGTTGGAGGATTACGCCCGGAGTCGTGGGGCTCACTCGTTGGCGTCGACCGATGCTGCGTGGCGGGCGGGCCGGCCGACTCAGAAGCAGCGGGCCATAGCGAAGCGTTTGGGCCTCGAGCTACGGACGGGCATCACGAAGGGCGAGGTGTCCGACATGCTCGGTGCTCACTTCGGCAAGAAGCGCGAGCGCGCTCGAAAGGCGGGCGTGAAGTGACACGGATGCACCCGGACGCTGGGGGCGACCCGGAGGCGTTCAAGGTCCTGGTCGACGCACGGGACCTGCTGCTCTCGCCCACCTGAACGGTGGAGTAGCCAGACCGTTATAACTGCCATTACAGTGTCCTTGTTAGTTTCACTACAACCAAGGAGAGATTGAGATGGACTATTTTGAGTCAGGTTTCACAGTTCGGGAGCGCAGCTGGCACGGCAAGGAAACGTTGCTGGCCGAGGCCCCGGAGAACTGGGACGATGCTCGCATGGCCGCAGGGCTCATGTGGGAGCCCCGACTGACCCCGCTCTATCGGGCGACACGGGGCGCGCTGGTTCACCCGACGTACTACGTCCGCAACGAGGACGGGTCGTACACCGAGGTCGATGGTGTCATGGCCGTCGAAGAGGCGGACGGCGCGAAGCAGGTCGAGCGTGACGACACGGGCGCACCGCTCGGCGTCGTGTCCGACAGGTTCGAACTCATCTCGCACGGTGAGATGGGAACGATCATCGAGACGATTCTCGAGGACAAGGCGGCGAAGTTCGACACGGCCGGATCGGTCCGTGAGGGCAAGATGGTGTACGCCACGATGTTGCTCGATGAGCCCTATGCGATCAAGGGCGATATCGACGGGTTTGGTGACCAGGTGCTCACCCTGCCGTACTTCGCTCTGCTGAACTCGCACGACGGGGCGGGGGCGTGCAAGGGGCTCTATACCCAGGTTCGTGTCGTGTGTGCGAACACGGTGCAGGCGGCGGACGCCGATGGTGACCGTCACGGCGCGCAGTTCATCATCCGCCATACGACCGGGGCGAAGAACCGGATCGAGGAAGCAGCGAACGTGATCAAGGGCGCACGGGCTGAGGCGTTGCGGTGGCAGGGCATGGCCGAGGCGTTGGCGTTGATGCCGGTCACGAAGGAGCAGCAGATGATGTACTTGTCCGAGTTCATTCCTGAGCCGCCCGCTGGCGTCACGTCGGACAGGGTGCGCGAGCACGTCGCCCGCGATCGTGAGCGGTTCTTGCACACGTTGAACAACAGCGCGACGAACAGTGCCATGTCGGAGACGGCGCTCGGTCTGGTCAACGCTTCGATCGAGTACCTGGACCACGTTCGAGGGTTCCAGTCGCAGAACACGTACATGGGCCGGCAGATCTTGAGGGCCGAGCCGTTGAAGGCGAAGGCGATCAAGTTGGTGCGTGAGTTGGTGTCGGTGTGATGGACGCCAAGATCACGCACCTGCACGGTGCTGACGTGGAGGGAGCCCCTGACGGGGCTCTCGCCGCGTTCGTGCTCGCTAACGATTACTGGGACGGCCGGCGCATGCCCGATGGGCGTGTCGCCTTCCTGATCCCCCGACTGTTCGGCATGGACATTGCGATCGGTGCCGAACCGACTGAGGTGGCGGGCCTCTCGGACCTCTACAGCTACGGCGACGCGGCGACGGCGATCGCGGCGTGGGCGATCTGGCTTGTCGATGGGTTCGAGGGTGAGCCGATCTTGTGGATCAGGCACCGTCCGTCGAACCGGCGTCGCCCGAACGGCATGCCCTCGAGCGAAGAGGTGCGGCCGTGAGCGAGACTGCCGACGCCGACCTCGGATGGTCGCAAGGTCCTGCATCATCGATCAACCGGGCGACAAGCGTGCAATGTGCGGGCGCAAAGTGTTCGAGGACGGCCACGGCGTGACGTGGGCACGGTGGGTGCAGGCCCATATCGACGGGCACAACCCGCCGTGGTGCTGGGAGTGCTTCGCCGTCTGGTGGAACGAACCGCCCCGCACGGACCTGCCCTCGTGGCAGCTTGGCGAGGCCGAAGGTCACATAACGCCTGGTGAGAGCTAGTTGTCGTTTGACGAGGTTGGCCCGATAGTGGCATTAGGAAGTCCCACTAGAACCAAGGAGTCAGCCATGGCCACCACGACAACCACCAGGGCCACGAAGGCCACGGCCCCACGTAAGGCCGCAGCGCCGGTCGAGCCCGCCAAGGGCCGTGAGGCCCGCAGGACTGCAGCGAAGAAGGCAGTCGCAACCAAGCCAGTTGTTCAGGCGAAGCCAGTCCCGACCAGCGAGCAGATCGCAGCGATGGACCGGATCGAGCGTCTGGCAGCTGCCAAGCCAGAACGGGCCGCACTCGCAGCCTGGAAGTCCGCAGGTCGCAAGGGCCCACGCCCCGTGACCCCGATCTTCGACTGGATGGAAGATCCGGCGAACAACGGAGTGACCGCTCCGAAGTCCTCGAAGGCCCGCACGGGTGCGAGCAAGGGCCACCGGAACGGCGAGAAGGTCACCCGGACGTCTGAGCAGGAGGCCCGACTGGTCGCAATTCTGACCAAGGCCCACCGTGACGGCGACAAGTGGCACCAAGCCGCGAAGACCCTCACCGCCGAGGCGATCCCCACGAGCAGGGGCGGCGGCTGGTACTACAGCACGGTGGCCGGTATCGCAAGCCGGATGACGTTCAAGAAGTAACCACTCTCGGCCCCGAGGCCCGGACCCGATCACAAGGGTCCGGGCCTCGCCGCGTCTAGGGTTAGGCACATATGGCAACACGCACCCGTCACGACCTCACGCCCGTGAGGGTTCCGATCGCAGAGTTGATCCACCATCCTGAGAACGCCCGCAAGCATGACCTGTCGATCTTGAAGGCGTCGCTGACGGCGCACGGCCAGTACATAACGCTGGTCCGTCAACGCTCGACCGGGTTCGTCGTGAAGGGGAACGGGACAATGGACGCAGCGAAGCAGCTGCGCTGGAAGGACCTCGATGTTGTCACGCTCGACCTCACCGACGACCAGGCGCGACGAATCCTGCTCATCGATAACAAGTCGTCGGATCACGGCGACTACGAGGCCGAGTCGTTGGCGGCGCTGCTCGCCGCGCTCGAGGGCGATCTGGCCGGCACGGGCTACACCGAGGGTGAGCTTGAAGCACTCATGGCGGCGCTGGCCCCGTCGACTGATCCGTACGACACCGGGTCGACGGGTGACCTGCTGTCAATTCAGGACGTGTCGCTCGGTGAACCGAACCACCAGACCCACCGCGGCGACGTGTGGCAGCTTGGCCCGGTGGAGCACTCGCTCCTGGCGACTGAGGACAAGAAGGACGCGACCTCGGTTGCGGGGCCGCATGTCCTCGTGGTGACCACGGTCGCGAAGGGCTGGCCGATGTTCGTGCCGCACCTGGAGCCCGACGTTCTGCTGCTGCCCTATCCAGGCCCGTACATGGCGGTGACGAAGTTGGGCATGTCGTACCGTTGCGTGTTCGTGCAGCCCGACCTCTACCTCGCAGGTCACTTGCTCGACAAGTGGGAGGCCGTGTTTCCTGGCACGACCTCGAAGCTGAGTCACGAGTGAAGCGACGCACGGGCGGGCGCTGGGACCCGAACGCTGGCCCGGTCTATTTCTTCGCGGCGTCGGCTAATGCGTTGGCTCGAGCGAGCGTTCAGCCGTACGTGTTGCTCGCGGTCAACGAGATGATGACCGACAACGAGAACGGGACGGTGGAGCTCCTGCTGCAAGGGCTCATCCGCAACGGCAACCATGTCTTTGTCGACTCTGGAATCTTCTGGCTGACGAACATACACAAACGTGAGCACGGCATCACGATGAACGAAGCACTGGCGTTGCACCCGAAGGACATTGACGGGTTCGATGCTCTGTTTGACAGGTACGTTGAGGTGGCCCGCAGGTACGGCAATGACGTGTGGGGCTATATCGAGTTGGATCAGGGCGGCGTGAACCGCAAGCGCGAAACACGGCGTGAGTTGGAGAGCATGGGCCTGGCACCGATCCCGGTGTACCACCCGCTGAACGACGGGCGTGACTACCTCGAAGAGTTGATGTGCGAGTACGACCGAATCTGCTTCGGAAACATCGTGCAAGCGAATCGGGCGGTGCGTCAACGACTCCTGCATGTGATGTGGGAGGCCCGCTGTCGCCACCCGGACGTGTGGATCCATATTCTCGGCCTCACGCCGTCCGAGGTGTCGCTCGCCTTCCCGTCGAACAGTGCCGATTCGTCATCGTGGCTGACCGGCGTGCGGTGGCATCGTGCCGAGCGTGAGCGGGCGATGCTGAAAGGGATATCGGGCTACCCACGCAACCAGGCATATCTGTTGGGCGACTCCGACTCGCACGCATACGCGTACGACCAGGCTGTCGCGTCGTACGCCACGATCGGGCGGACGTGGGAGGCCGTGCTGGCCGAACGCGCCGAGCTTGGTTGCGGCCCGTTTGACATGGGAGTGCTGACGCCATGAGGACCACGATCACCGTTCGAGCCCGATGCGTCGGGTTCCATCATTGGCCCGACGCGCCCGGCCACCGCAGCTATCTGGCCGTTCGGCACCGTCACGAGTTCCATGTCACGGTGTGCGCCCTCGTGATGCACGACGACCGTGATATCGAGTTCCACGATCTGAAAGACGCGCTCGACCTGCACCTGCCGCGCGGCGAGCAGGGCGGCGCGTCGTGCGAGGTCATGGCGAAGCGAATCCTGCACGGCCTCGCCGATATCTGGCCGGCTCGAATCATGTGGGTCGACGTGGCCGAGGACGGCGAA
>Ga0315273_10012993_pt1 | contig 10686 bp, 9 predicted proteins | sample YL17G02_0_MG_FD_205753 | JGI IMG/M metagenome (GOLD analysis project Ga0315273, IMG submission 205753) | Sediment microbial communities from Yellowstone Lake, YNP, Wyoming, USA - YL17G02_0 | ecosystem: Environmental > Aquatic > Freshwater > Lake > Sediment | place: USA: Wyoming | collected... | reverse complement strand
GAAAGATTTCATCCACTTTGTTTAGTTTTCTCATTTCCCCTTCAGTTATTTTCATATTATTTGTTGTAGAATCTCCTTTAGTTTTATGATAATGACTTTCTAAATAATCGTGAATTATATCTCTGAATACCTTTGACTTACTCTTTTTTTCATCAATTAAAACATCGGCTAGTTTCTTAAATTGTGTCTCAGTAATCCTTATGCATAGGTGTTTTGTCAGTCCATCCATATTGATAAATAGTCTCCTTTTTGGATTTGTATCACAAATGGCCTATTTATTTCTGATTTTTTGAATAATACATAATTTTCAGAAAATATTGACTGTCGCTAAAGAAAGGGTCAATTCCCTGAACCTCCATAAAAGATATTGGTTATTAATGTATTACATTTTTAATTCGTGTTTTCTATATCAGCAGCTGGTAAATGATAATTCTGCTAACACATATACCGATAACGCCGGAGCATAAGAACTCGTTATGATTTACGATAAAAATGATCGTTAGAAGTCAAATCTACCGTGAGATCGGTGGTAATTAACACCAACCTTAGAATTTAAACTCATCAGATATTCTTAATGGAAAACTCAAATACAAATCAACATGGGCAGTAGTCCTTAAATACCCTTGCCCTTTTAAATGGCTGGTTAAATCATACTAGTTGTCAGACAAGGTATTTGTTTGTGATACAGCCATGTACCATCGAGGAACTCATCTAGTATTTTTATCTTCTTTCTGGCTACTTCGATATCAATTCTGACTTTTTTGCCCCCTTGAACCGATGTAGGGGGCGTGGTGGAGCATTCTGCCGAAATCTGGTCATTTCTATATATATACTATAGAAATGTTGGTTTTTGGGCAGATTTTAGCCAGTGTTATCACAGGAAAAAAATTCAGGCTTGCTTCCAAGCTTTTGTTAATGTTAACCTCTGCAGATATCTGCACAGGTTAAAATGAGATGGAGAACAAATTCAAACTCTTTCACAACTTCTCTCGAAAACCTGAGAAGTCAGGGGTACCTGAGGAGGTAATTGATAAAAATTCCATAAATAACATATTCGCTGGTACCTGAACACTTCTCTCGAAATATAGAAAAGTTGTTTAAGGAATTAAACAATCATTTGGAGATAATCCATCGAAAAATGGATGCTTATGGCTCATTATCAGCGTACTTTGAAAAATATATTTTCATTTTTCTATCTCCAAATTTTTTATTGTCAGAAATTTTGTTTATACTTTATCAAAGACCACTGTGGGGATATCACCGGTAAATCGCAGAGGGTAAAATACCAATTCTTCATTGGTTAAAAAACTGAAGTCCATACGGACAATGGAAGAGTTATGTCCAAATAATAATAACAATTAAAACTATAACTAATTATGAATGAGAAGAATATTCAAAGAGATAAGATGAATTCCATACCGATGAGAGTGCAGATACCAACATCCGTTAATGTGAAAGAGCTGGTGCAGGGATTGAGCCTTTCCCCTACTCGTTCCGAGAACCTTAAAAACAAGATCTATTACTTCCTCTCCCGGATCGTCGCCACAAATGACAACTTCAAATTGAATGAGAAGAACGATGGATACCGAAACATTTCATCTGTTATTATGAGAAAAGTAATGGGCCGAATAGATTATTACCTGATCATTGAACTTCTGACCAACCCTAAAGATCCAATAATTGAATCTAATGATTCATGGCAGAAATCTCAATCAGAAATTACAAAAGGGTACTGTAAGGGATACCGTATTACGCAGAAGTACAACACAGGAGAAGTTGAATACAAAACACTCCCAGGGAAATCTCAGGCACGGATTATTAAACATGTGCCGGAAGTAATGGAAGTCAAATTGATATCGGATAAGTACCAGTTCCTGTTAAATCAGTTTCAATTACACATTTTGAGTTTTGACTCCGGAGTCTTTGATTATATCCGGGCGTTTGGGAATGAACTTCTTTCAAAGGTGGAAGATCAAAACGAATATCAAACTAAAATGGTATTAAATCTGATTGGTCGTTGGTTGTATTTTGTCGAGAGAATTGAGAAAAATGACCTCTGGTATAAGATATCGCCAGATAACCATCGGCTGAATTCGAGTATTACCAACCTGAAAAGAACTCTCAGACCATTTATCTTATGTAATGGGAAACCACTAAGTATGGTAGATGTAACTGCTTCCCAGCCATATTTTCTTTCATCGATAATGGCGAGCAGGTTCCTTTTGGATGCTGGCGACGGATTTAATCTCAGATCAATCTACCCAGAAGTCTATGAATTACTTGTATCTAAAGGATTCATAAATAATATAGATACTACATTTACTGGTAATACCTTTACAAATAGCCATATTGAGAATTACATCAGCACAAATATTTTCAATATTAATAACTATACCAGTTCTCCAGCACTTTCAAATTCATTTCTTAATTCTGGTTCCAGTAACACTTCTTCTTCAATCTTTCCCTCATTTATGTGGGGTCAATTTTTTGAGAAATGGGAACTGGAAAGCATGATTAGGTATCAACAATCTCCTTTTGATTCGGATTTCTATAAAAGCCTGATCAAAACAACTCAGACCATTTCCGGTCATGTTGAAGATTATTACCCTGAGCAGAGACAGAAATTGAAGGATACCATGATGTTCATCCTGTTTGATAACAACAGGAAGCACAGAAATAACAATGAAAACATAAGGATGTTCCAGATGGTATTCCCCGGGGTTGATAAATGGATCAGCAATATCCATCATTTGATAGGCAAAAGAAGATTTGCGTATCTTTTACAAAGGACAGAAAGTTATCTGGTACTTGATGTGGTTTGCCGGGAATTCCATGAAAAATTCCCCGTTCAACCGATCTTTACGATCCATGACGCAGTTTATACTTATGAGGAATATCTCCCAGACTTGCAATCCTTACTTCAGGAACGCTTTTATGAGATAACAGGCGTAAGGGTTGGCTTTAAGACAACCTTTGGGAAATCGAACCCAGAACCTAAACCGGAGGATATCAACCTTGAATGGGCGAAAATCAGATTAATAACTACTGAGAAGAATTTCGAAAAGGTATTTCCCGGGGTGTTTATCTACAACATTGAACGGGGCGTGAAGTTTCTGAAAACAGCATAGTCATAAGAAACGAATAGAAGCAATTCTCGTTTTCCCTAATTAAAAATAACTATCTTATCCATCATCACCTGAAAATAGGTCATAAATGAAGTATAGTATTTCTGATAATAGCATTGTACCTGCTCCTCAGAATAAAAAAAGATTCCTATTTAAGCTATTTTATTGACTCCAGATTCCTTTTTGTCCCTTTTTTGATTTATATTTTATTATTAACACATAGATCATAAATAATCATTTAAACCGGCGGGCAGCTCTAATCTGAACACAAATTTTATGGAAAAGAAAATAAATAGAATAGATGATCCATACAAATCAATTATGGCATTTATCCATGCTACCTTTATTACATATGGCTCCATTGCAACATAAGACTTTGTGAAACTAGCACGAGGTTAATTTACCTCTGAATAGGGTATGGGTTGGTCAAATGAGCGATTAAAGTACTATTTTTCAGCTAAAGCACTTCCGCCACATTACCTGACAAGGTATAACACCCAATCCTGATTCACATGAGATGGTTTCGCGAAGGTTCTTTTGCCGCCAGCCCAATCATTGATTCTTGTTGTTTCGGAGGAACCGTCGTCGGTATCAAAAGTCTCCACGTTGTAGGAGCCCGCTGCCAGATCCAGGGTGATGCTCTCCGAAACCGCCGGCTGGTACGCGATGTATTCGCTTCCCTTTGAATACAGGCAATACCCGGTGGAACAGAGGGTTGTGTCTTCGGTTGGCTGGGTGGCCGCCAAATCCTTCATCCTGTTGGCAAATCGAAGAGTATTCCCAAGGCTCTTCCGTTGTGGATCCCAAAGCGGGTTGGTCGAAACTCCCGGGATCGGATGATTTGCCGTGGGCGAAATACTGTACCAATTAGGATGATCATAGGAATCCATGAAGAGTGGATGGTAACCGCGCAGGAACGATTTCCATGTCCAGTTCCTTTGGTCAAGCGCGGTAAAGGTTGTTGCTGTAGTATGATTTCCCACATGATCGCTATCCAGGATCTCGGGTTTCTGGTGGGAAACGACAGGAGGGCTTTTGAAATACACTGTATTCTTTGTTCCCCACTCAAAATCATCAGCCTGGGGGCCATAGACATCGGCATTGCTCGAATAGATGGCGGTATTCCCGGTAAAGCTACCTGCGGAATACCACACCAAATGTTGTCTGGGCTTGGTCTTTTCATAGGTGTGGATGACATCAATGAAGTACTTCGAAAAATGTGATCTGGGATCCTCGTTCCCCATCTCCCAGATCACATTGTTACAGTCGTTGAAGGTATCCACCATCTTCTTCACGTAGGCTTCCCAGTATGGCAGGATGGCTGAGTTTTCAATATTGCGGATTTCTGCTCCGTACCCCTTCCCGGTCGGATCGCCATTGATGCCGTTGACATTATTGTTGGCATTCATTGGATGGAGTGTCCAGTTCTTAAAGTTTTCGGCACCATAAAAGAGGGCTCCGCTAAAACCCTGAAAAAGCATCACGCCGACGTAAATGTGGCGCTTTTCTGCCTCACGCACAAAGGAAAGGAGCCTATCGAAATAGACCTGATTCATCTGGCTCAAGTCGAACTTTCCCTGTGCATTCTTCACCCAGATGCCCTCTGTACCGGCGTCATGTTCCCACATCCATGTCCTGATGAAATTCAGGTTCCAGTATTGGGTAAAATCGAGATACTTATTCAACTTGTTTGCATCCCAGTCAGCCTGGGGCCAGCCCGGCGAACTCATGTCAGCCATCCATGTGTGCGAAGAGACGAGGTAAACCGGTTTTCCGGTGCCATCATCGAAATAACGCCAGTTCCTGGCGTGTTGTTTCAGAAGTCCCGGTTTCGGTTGGGCTGAAACAATCGACGGTAATGCAAAGATTGTCAGAAAAGTAAAAATGAGTATCGCTTTTTTCATAGTGGCATTTTTAATTGACATTTAGATAAATGTTTGCAAATTTCTATTTGCGTATTTATCATGGGCACCTCGAAAGACTATGCTATTGATATACTTGGCAATCAAGAGCATTAAAATGTTTGCAGCACCAGAACCCAGTCATTTATCATGTCACCCCGGTCTTCGGGTATTTTGAAATGACCGTCGGAAGGCAGAGCTTGTATATCGCACTTTTCACCAGTTGCAGGATTAATCCAGAAACCCTGCCCAGGTTTTAGGGAAAAACGGCGGTAATCTATCGTAAATTCACCAGTATGATTTGATGGTATGTATGCTATCATTTTTCTATTGTCCTTCGTAAGAGAGACCGGCATATAACCCGGGCTGCCATATTCGCCCCTCCCTTTAATAATAACCGTATTTGAATTATCCGGAAAATTGGGAACAAGATTCCACCATTCCAGTTCCTGAACCAGTTCATTGAACACTTGAATTGATTTAGTGTTTCTGGTTTCGAACATCTCCTTCCATTTCTCCGGGAATCTCCAGAGCTCAATATGACCATTGATAAAACCTCCCAACCCCCCTGACAATAGGAACCAGTACATTTGCTGACGCATTGTCATGCTCACCTTAATGCTGTCCCATTTTTCATAACGGAAGTTTGTACCTTCAAGTTTGTCATAAAATCCTTCCAGAAATATCACAGGTTTAGTGGATAAAAGGTAACCCTTTTTCGTAAGTTCATAAGTCTTTTCGCGGTAATATGCATAAACGGCATCAATATCCAGATCATTCATTAGATCTGAAGCCAATTCATCCTCCCTTGTATGATATGTGAAAATTGCGGAAGGATTCTGGTTGCGTATGGCTCTTTTGATTATATCATATCTTTCACGGCCGGTACTGTTATCTCCTCCTAGTACCCACACAAGATTATCGCAATTTTTGAACTTCCTGCCAAGATATGTACCATAAATATACAGGCTGCTGTCGTTGGAAGCTTCTATTTCATTTCTCCATCCATTGTTGTCATCACAACATCCCCAGTATGCAACGGTACATAAGACAACGAAGCCGTGTTCTTGCGCAATGTTCACAACTTTTAGGGCATGATCAAAGTATTGTTCATTGATTCCAGCAAAATCAGTTCCGGAGAATGGAGTACAACCGCATTGTTTTTGTACGATATTAGCCTCTTCTGATAGCATATCTACCAGTATAGAATTGAACCCCTGCTGCATTCGCTTCCGGAAGTAATATTTTGCCTCCTCCTCCGACAGGTCTACTATCAACTGCCAAGGTGTATCACCTTTGAGAAAATGAGGTTTGTTGGAGGCATTGAGAAAATATCTTCCTGAGGCTGCGACTTTCAGTGGGAATACAGAAGAGGTCTGGCTAAACAATAACGAACCATTAATAACGAGTATTAGTGAAAAAAGTATCAATCTGAACATATCATTCAGTTTTAGCCTGAATTCTTCATAATAAGAGGGTTTTTGTTCTTCATATACAACTTAATTAGTTATATTTGAAGTGCTTACAACAAAAACACCTCCATCTTTTATGATATACAAGAATACTGAAAATTTCACACCAAACCTTGTCTTTTCCCAATAAAAGATAAAAATATTGATCTTAGTTTCACAGGCGACCGCTTCTCACTTTCAGGAACAATAACACCTCCTGCCTTACTGATCCTCAAGAAGTGAAAACCCATCAACACAAATAGCATCAGGGAGATCACTCCGGTGTGAAGGTTATAAAAGTTGGACAAGATAGCGCTGCCTACTTCAGTCCCGCCAAGAAGTGTCTGCTTAGCAACCTCTCCATTAACGGGAATGTATTATAACAGGCTGGTAACTACTGTAACTGCCCAGTACGAAAGCTTGTCCAATGGGAACAAATATCCCGTGAAATTTGATAAAACTACAATCAAAAGTAAGGTTATACCAATTATCCATGTTGCATGCCGTGGTTTTTGGTATGCTCCCGTGAAGAGAACCCTTAGCATATGAAGAAAAGTGATCCATAGTGGAAAAGCCAGTGCCCTGACCGATCCGCAAGTCGACGGAGAGCATCATGGGTACAAGTTATACGAGTATCATGGTACGAGTTTTATGCCGAGCAGGTCCAAATCAAAGCATCCTAAGTTTTGAAGGAAATACTGGCGCTGTCGCAGTACAAGTTTTTACAAATCGATCTTAGGTGCAGAAGCAAGTTGCAAAAAATGTGTCAAACAAATGACCTTTATTGTCGGTGTTATGAGCTAGATCTTATTTTTATCGGCTTAATACTTGTCGTATTTACTATCAATGATCACCTCCTTCACTGCTTCCAGATAGCCGAATCCGTTGAGCATGTCGGGTAAAAGATAACTGCCTTCCACCCATTCGTTCCATGCGTTGATGGTGATCAGTTTGGGCTGCTCGGGGTGATTGTCGGCATATTTTTTTGCTTTGGCGAGCAGTGTTGCAAAACTTTGGGGTGTGTTGTTGTAGTGCACCACATCGTGGATACCTTTTGCGGGAAAACGCGGCGTATCGTCCCATCCGATGGACACACAGGGAAAGACCGGTACATCCAGGATAGCGTCCATTTGTTCACGTATCTTGATAGAATTGGTGCCATAAACAATATAATCTTCAACGAATCCGCCCATATTGTACATGCCAACACTGTTGAAACCCATCGCTTTCACACTTTTGGCAAACTGCATGGCTGTCGCTTCCGACATAAGGGAGCCACCGCCCTGGTTCCACTGGATATGCAACCCGGGGAAACCAGCCTTTTTCACTTCATCGCGGAAATAATCCAGTGCTTTACGGGCTTCTTCCACACTATTGCCAAAGCTTTCCAGCAGTTTGTTCACACTGAAGATGGAAAATACAGGCTCGCCTTTGATTTTAAAATAGTTCGGTCGCTTGAAATATTGGTTGATGACCCTGTCCACGATGATTTGATAGTTTTTCCAGTCCACTTTAGCGTCCCACAAGATATTGGTATTGTCCTTATAACGGTGAACATTCCAGTAATTGTACTTTACATCATGGTTGGCCCACATGATGTAGAACTGCATTTTTTCGTTGTTCCTTGCTTTCAGGAAACCGTCGTTAAGGGCGCTTTCCAAAAACGGACCCTCATCATACCAGTACCAGTCGTATACGAATACATTGACACCGTGGTCAGTGGCTACATCAATCCATTTTTCTACCACTTTCGGATCATTGTCCAATTCATAACCCCAAAACGGCTGGCGGGGCTGGTAATGTTCGTCGAAACGGGGATTGCCCTTTTTAATCACTTCCCATTCGCCAGTGCCTTCAGGCCACAGCTTCTCCTTACTCAACGAATCGAGGTGGCACGACGGCCAGATATACGCAGCCACATAATAATCTCTTTTTGCCGGTTTCTCCTTCTGCTGAGGCGATTGAACACCTGATGAACATCCGAAAAAAATAACCAACACTATCAGAGCGTTTAATTTGATATTTGCGTTTTTCATTAGTATAAGTTTATTATCCATTTTAAAAAATTCTTGTAACTACGAATATTAATATTTTTGTGCGCGGTAAAATATTTGGAAAACAATAAGTAGGATTGTTTTCAAAAAAGGTTTTACTCTTAATAAATTAACAGCATGATTTTCTGAATTTTATAATAACCAAATGTACTCATTTATGAGAAATAGTATCATCCTTTTTAAAATGATTGATACTGTCGGTTCAAAAACCGATTTAATGACCATAATTGGCTTACAATTTACACTTAAACAAAATACCTATACAACATACACTTAACACGGGACATGAATGATCAATATATTCATGCCCGCTTTAAACTGGACGAGAGGCCTTTTTTGAACTTTTTCTTATTATCAGTTTACATTACCTTACCCAATATTTTAGGAAGATCAAAATTTACCTGAAATTTCCATAAGCCGCATCGTTTCTGGCCCTCATAATAAATAATAGTTTACATTTGGCCCCGTTTTTTTCATTTCAGATTTTGTATTACGGATTTTTTCCTTTATATTTTATATTACCCCTCAGACGGGTATAAAAGAATAAAAAGTAATAACAATGAAAGAAAACAAATTTTTAGATGTTCAAGAGCTGACGGATTACATTCATATGTCAGAAAGCTATGTTTACAAGATGGTAAGCAAAAATTCAATCCCGCACATTAAGCTGGGAACAAGAACCCTGTTCGAAAGAAATCAGATTGACAACTGGGTGCGTAGCGGAGGTCGCATGGAAGAGAACCTTCCTTCGCTTCCAAAAGTTTAAATTTTAACAGATATGGCAACATTCAACATTGTCCTGGATAAAAGAACGAAACTCAAAAATGATAAGTACAACCTTGCCATCCGCATGGTAAATGTAAACGATGTCATGTACATCAATATTTCAAAAATGACTGAAAGTCAGTATGACAAGGCGTTTAATAAAAAAGTCAAAGACAAGAAGAGCAGAGAGTTTCTGGATACATGTAATGGATATATATCAAAATGTGAAAGTATATTTTCTGATCTGCAACCATTTAACAAGGAAACATTCAGGAAGCGCTTCTGGGAGACAGATAAAGATAAACCAAAGTCCCTCCTGCTGAGTGAACTCTTTGATTATTATATTGAAAACAAGGAGAATATCAAACCTACAACTATTGATTCATTAAGGTATACAAAAAACAGGTTTGAGAATTTCAAGGCAGGTGCAAGTGTCGGTGATGTCACAATCAGCTTTCTAAGGAAATTTGAAAAGAGTGAGGTTGACAAAGAAAATTCTCGGGCAACAATAGATCATCACATGAGAAATCTGAGGACAATCATCAATTACTTTATACATTATGTTAAGGTAATTCCAAAAGAATATGAATATCCGTTCGGCCCTGGAGGATTTACGGTTTCTGGTTATTTTCCTTCCACACAAGTGCTTAAAGAATCCGAAATACAATCTATAATTGATCTCAAGGAATTCAAGTCGGAGGAACATAAATTCGCACGGGATGTTTGGGTGATGCTCTACCGATTTAATGGTGCAAATTTCGCTGACCTCTTGAGAATGAAATGGAGTCAGATAAATGGGAATTTTATATTCTTTACCCGTAAAAAGACAGAGTCGACGAGGAAGAACAATAGAAAACCTATCATCGTCCCATTAACAGATAAGCTAAAGGATTCCATAGATCGTATTGGAGATAAAAATAGCCCATTCTTATTGGGACTACTTAAAGAAGGTTATGATGAAATGTTCTTCAAAAACAGGAACCACAAGGTTAGGCAACGAATAAATCAAAAATTGAAAGACCTAAGTGATCAGATTGAATTATCTCAACCATTGAATTTAGGCTCAGCTCGTGATTGTTATGCAAACACTCTTGATCAAAGCAATACTCCTGTTAAACAGATAAGTCAAATGCTCGGACACAGTAATGTTGTGATTACTGAACATTATCTGGCTGGACTAAATCCTGATGTCACATTCGGAATAAATGAGACAATTCTTTAAGGAATCTAAAAGGGTTTAAAAACACGCCAGGTTTTACGCCAGGTTTTATGAAAACCAGTGATAATCTATGTAAAGTGGAAAATCGTAAATGAATGAGTATGAATACCAGTATCAACCAGTGAAATCTTAATATTAATCCTGTACCTCACTCATAATCAGGGGGTCGCT